>RCUQ01000102.1_pt1 | contig 87287 bp, 83 predicted proteins | sample 2166351 | NCBI WGS metagenome assembly RCUQ01 (sample SAMN09932597, study PRJNA488358) | compost metagenome | feature: garden; material: soil; isolation source: compost soil in acetonitrile-enriched culture | place: Germany: Experimental Botanical Garden Goettingen | collected 2016-01-27
ACAACCTTGCCAAGGTTGGGGTCGCGAGTTCGAGTCTCGTTTCCCGCTCCAAATTCAAAAAAGCCCTCATCGAAAGATGGGGGCTTTTTTATACATTTCTGAATAATACTAACTCCGACAATCAAAAATGCTGAATTGGGACATCGGGCCAACGAGGGATGTCTAAAAATAGAGCATCCCTCGTTGTAAGAATCCATCCTAATACCGCTGCTATACAATGAACTTGGAATTAGATTGTTCTTATTTGGAAACTCATCTCACGCCTCCAAACAAATTAAAACTTCACCAAGTCACCTTTCAACGCCACACCCGCGAGTGCTGTACCTTTCGCGCATTGGTAAGTTGTCGTACTTCGTGTTTCATTCGACTTATAGAAACTCACCAGATTAGTCACGGCATTTGCACCATTAGCTTTGGCTGTATTTTGGAATTGAATTAGTGCTGAACGAAGTACGTGATCACATGAACTTTCCGCAGATTTGGCAAAACCATTGGTCTTTTTATTGGTCACTAGGCCTTTTTCAATCACCTTACCGCCCGACTTGGTTCCCGCCAAATAAAACTTCACTGAGCCATCTAGCACGCCATCTGCAACAGCACGATTCACTGCTTCTTGAAATTTAAAATCATACATTTTGTCAGCCGCTTGAGCCGATGCAATCACTCCTAAAGACAACACAGCGGCTACACAGATTTTTTTGAATAACATGGTTCTACCCTTATCTTATTAGACACGTTTAAAAATCAGGGAGGTATTAATCCCCCCAAAAGCAAAATTGTTGCTCATCATCATTTGTGTTTCTGCTGAACGCATGTCTGAAACAATATAATCCAGATCACCACAAGCGCTGTCAATCTGATCTAAATTCAGCGTAGGCACCAGCTGATTGCGTCGCATCATTTCAATACTCAGCCATGCCTCAATGGCGCCGCACGCCCCGAGCGTATGCCCAAAATAACTTTTTAATGAGCTGATCGTTTTTTTACCCAAGATGCGCGCGGTCGCTTGTGATTCAGCAATATCTCCCTGATCGGTCGAAGTGCCATGTGCATTGACATAATCAATATCCGCAGCAGTGAGCTGTGCATCTTTCAGTGCCAACTGCATACAACGGCCCATCATTTCAGAATCAGGTCGAGTCACATGCTGACCATCGGTATTGCTGCCATAACCAACAATCTCAGCATAAATGGTCGCCCCGCGCGCTTGGGCATGTTCATATTCTTCTAAAATCAAACAGCCTGCACCTTCACCCACCACCAAACCATCCCGATTTGCATCAAACGGACGCGGGGTTGTCTCAGGTCGATCATTTTGCACACTGGTCGCTAACAACACATCGAACACGGCTGAACCCGCGGCACTGAGTTCTTCTGCCCCACCTGCAATCATCACGGTTTGTTTGCCATATTTAATCGCTTCATAAGCTTGACCAATGGCCATAGAACCTGAAGTACAAGCACTTGAGGTCGGCAGCGTTAAACCTTTTAGGCCAAAATACACCGTCATATTGACCGCACTGGTATGCGACATCATACGAATATAGGTTGTGGCATTCAGTTGACTCATATTGTGTTCAATCAACATGGCACCAAACTCACGCACCGCATCCACACTGCCCGCAGAGGAACCAAAAGCCACGCCTGCATCGCCACTTTTTAAGATATCCGCATGCAGTAAACCTGCATCTTCCAATGCTTTTTCAGCACATACGGCAGACATTAAAGCAACGCGGCCCATGCCACGGGTCACCTTACGGTTAAAATGCTTCGGTACAGTAAAGGACTCCACAGGGCCCGCCAATTTACTGCGTAAATCTGGATAAATGTCCCAGTCAGGCATATAGCGAATGCCGCTTTTGCCTAGTGCAAACTGCTCAAAAATTTGCTCTGCGGTTTCCCCCAAAGAGGTAATCCCAGACATACCTGTCACGACAACACGTTTCATTAGATCAAGCCTCCATTGACTGAAATCACTTGGCGTGTGATATAACTGGCATCATCACTACATAAAAACTTCACCGCTTTTGCAACCTCTTCCACCTGCCCCATGCGTTGCATCGGGATCATTTTCAAGGCGTGTTCTTTAACTTCTTCCGTGACCATTTCTGTTTCAATCAAGCCTGGAGCCACACAATTCACCGTGATTTTGCGTTTGGCCAATTCCAGTGCCAATGCTTTGGTCGCACCAATCAAGCCTGCTTTGGCAGCACTATAGTTCACCTGACCTCGATTCCCCATGATTCCAGACACTGAAGATAAGGTCACAATACGCCCACCCTTTTTCAAGCGGATCATCGGCATCATTAAAGGTTTCAGCACATTATAAAAACCGTTCAGAGAAGTCGAAACCACTTCATCCCAGTCTTCATCGGTCAGTGCGGGAAAAGCACCATCACGGGTCAGCCCTGCATTCAACACCGCACCATAAAAAGCGCCATGCTGTGCTATATCTTGCTCCAAAATGGCAGCAATCTTTTCACGCTCATTTACATCGAACATCAATACATGGCTGGCCTGCCCAAGCGCTTGAATCTCCTGAGCCACTGCTTCGGCCTCAGACTGTCTTGAGCGGGCATGGACCGTGACATCAAAGCCTGCCTTTGCCAACTCTAAAGCGATCGCTTTACCTATTCCACGACTCGAACCCGTGACTAAAATTCTTCTGTTCACACTAATTTTCCAATGATTTCATTCATATTTTCAGGCTCAAATACACTCAATATGGCGCTGAACCGATGTTCTTGATATTCAATTTCACAATTAAACTGCCCCAAACCTTCGTGCAGATAACTTTGTTCTACTCGAATCCGCACGGTTGTACCCAAACTAAAATAGGCACAGGGTAACTGCATTTTACGTGTTCCCAATAAAAAGCCAATTTTCGGTGGTAAGCCCTGAGTTTGCCCTTTATAGCCTGCATAGGCACTAATGGTCTGCGCCATCAATTCAATACTGCTCCATGTGGGCAAGCCTGCTGGCTCACAAAACATCAAATCTGGTTTGATGTGAAGTTCTGCAATCGCAAACGTATCATTGGCTTCAATCAGATGACTCACGAAAACCATCGGTTTTTCATGCGGAATAAATTGTACTGCATCTATCATGACAAAACCGTCCCGAAAATTAAACTGATATTACTGCCGCCAAAAGCAAAAGAATTACTCATCGCATAGCGAATGGGGGTATTCAAATGCGGTGTAAACACATAATTTTGCCCAGCCAAAGCATCGTCCAATTCGCCTGCATGATGCAGCGGCAACCAGGATTGATCCAATAAAACCTGCTGGCAAATAAAAGCTTCGATTGCACCCGCTGCCCCTAGACAATGTCCCGTTTTATGTTTGGTGCTGCTCAAGGCCACAGCTGCATCTGAAAAAACGGTCTGTACTGCCTTAATCTCCATCGCATCATTTTGCGGTGTAGAAGTCCCATGCAAATTTAAATAAATAATATCGCTTGCTTGAAGCTGTGCAGTAGCTAATGCTTTTTGCATCGCCTCCGCAGCCCCTCGCCCTTCTGGATGCGGTGCTGAAATATGCCATGCATCCATTGACTCTCCGCTCGACAGCAGCATCACAGGTGCAGGCGCTTTGGACAGTAAAAATAGTCCTGCAGCTTCGCCAATATTAATGCCGTCACGGTTGGCACCACAGGGCTGACAAATTCCGCTCGATAAGCTTTCTAAACTATCAAAACCATTTAAAGTCAGCTTACATAGGGTGTCGACTCCACCCACTAAGACAGCATCGGCCAAATTGGCATTCAGCAAACGTTGCCCCGCTGCCATGGCTTTAGCCGCTGAGGAACAGGCGGTAGAAATGGTATAGGCAGGTCCTTCCCAACCCAAATACTGTTGTAAGGCTTTCGCTAAACTGCCTATTTCTTGTTTTTGGTGCTGTACAGACTGTGGTACTGACTGTTGAAACTGCGCTTTTAAGACAGACTCATTATCCGCAATGCCTGAGGTTGAAGTGCCGATAATCACAGCAAGACGTTGTCTAGGAAACTGTGCAGTATAAACACGAATATCAGTTTCAATGTGTGCCAGAGCCGTCAGCGCAAAGCGTAAATTCCGTGAGTCTGCACCGCTCAAGCTTTCAGGAACTGCTTGAATCAAGGCTTGATCAGATGCGCCAACCCAAACCGTGCGCCCCGCGATCAGATCCTCTCGTTGCGACAAGGTATTTTCTGTGTGTGTTAAGGCATGTTGAAGCTCAGCGGCATTTTGTCCCAAAGCCGACAACGCCGCACTAAACTGAATGCCAACAGCTGAAACAGATTGTACATTTTTAGTCATGATGGTCACCTTGATCATCTTCTAAAGTATTGCTCACCGCGCTGATCACCATCTGATAAGGCACTTGCAGATTATCTAGTTCAATTGCCCCCTCATTTTGCTGAATTTTCAACACGGGCTGCTGCTGCATATAAATGGTATCAGCTTTCTGTACGACCGCATTTTGAGCAGCATGTAACCCAGCAAAATTTGGATAGGTCGCATACAGAATATCGCGCACCACATAATCAAAAGGCAACCGTTTCATTGGATCAATCCGCTGTTCAACGTCTACCTTTTGACCATCAAAGCTGAGCTTGAATAACTGCTGTCCTGTAAGGCTAAGTGCCAACATGTCAAGCGACTGTCCCCGTTGCTGTTGGTACAGTAAAAAGCTGAAACTCTGGGTTTTCCACTGCACTTCGATTTGATCTTGACGTTGATAATTTTGCGCAGCCCACTGCGGGGTCGCGAGTCCCTGCGCCTTGGGGATCCAACTTTGGCAGGCACTACAAAGCAGAGCACTGACTAAAACCCAACTGACGGTCTTTAAACGCAGCTTAAGTTTCATCGGTCAGCGACCCTTTGTTGGGTTGTTCTTCTCGGCAATATTCAGCCAAAGTACTTAAGCGTTGCTTGGCATTACGATGAATCGGATTGCTCGCATCCCATGCATAACCTGCCAATAAAGATGCAATCATACGGCGAATTTTCTCATCTTGATTTTTTGAAAACACCACATCCTGAAATTCACCCGAATACCATGATTCGACATAGGCACGGAACACTTGAATACCTTTACGCAATGGCTTCTCATATTGCTCCATCCAGTCTACTGCCTGACCTTGCAGTACTTGCTCGACTAATGGCACGGCTAGACTGGACGATTTCAAGGCAATCGTTACACCCGAAGAAAAGACAGGATCGAGGAACTCGCCCGCATTACCCAGTAGCGCATAATTGTTTGATGCCAAATGTTTCACATCGGCAGAATAACCCACCAAAGTACGGACAGGAGTATCATGTTTGGCATGACGCAGTACATGCGACAAGCTGGCATCATCGGCTAAAATACGTTTCTGCAAGGCTTCTAAATCATAGTCTGCACTACCGTCATAACCGTATTTTTCAAAAAAATCTTGCTCCGCCACAATGCCAAATGAAGAACGTCCATCAGCAAAGGGAATCAGCCAATACCATGCACGGTGGTCTTTTTCATGCACAGTAATTAAAATTTTCTCACGGTCAAACTCAGGGTCATCCAACAAACCATCTTCAATATGGGTAAAAACTGCACGGCGCACAGGAAAGTCCGACGGGCTTTCTAAGTCGAAAAACTTTGGCAAAATGCGGCCAAAACCGCTGGCATCCAACAGGAACTTGCCTTGAATTTGATAGCTGTCGCCTTGCGCATCTTTGACCGTCAAAATCGGCTGAGTGGATGCTACATCGACCGCCAAAACTTCATGACCAAAACGGATGTCCGCGCCCATTTTTTCAGCTTGCTGTGCCAAAAGCTGGTCAAAGTTGGCACGTCGTACCTGCCATGTGGTCCCCGGGCCTTCACTAAACTTTTGAGTAAAGTCATAAAAACTGCGCTGCGTACCTCTTAAAAAAGCCGCGCCATTTTTAAACTGAAAGGCATATTCGTCGGCATGGGCACGCACCGTTTCCAATAAACCGGCTTCTTCTAAAAACACCATACACTGCGGCAATAAAGACTCGCCAATGGAAAAACGCGGAAAATATTGCTTTTCGATGACCGTTACTTGATGGCCTTTTTGGCGCAGCAAAGCTGCGGCTGAACTGCCTGATGGCCCCGCCCCAATAATTAAAACATCTGTCTGTTGCATGGTGCTCATTGCACTGTACCCTTTGACTCAGCTCTTTGGCTGATATTGTTGAACCACCACATGTTTTGCATCGGAGGATGTAAAAAGTGTGGCATAAATAAATGAAAAAATAACGCCCAGCAACACCGTTAAGCCGAAACTGTGAATGGCGTAGGTATGACTAAAGGACAGCAAACCAAAGCCAAAGAACGTCGACATCATGCACAGGAACAGAGCCATACCCACCACCTGCGGGTGATCATGTCCGTGACGGTAGAAAATCGCATAGTCCACCCCAATTCCAATGATCAAGAAAGTACCCATAATGCTGAATAAATTAATCTCGACACCCAACCAGGCTTGAATCGCAAAAGTGGTCATTAAGGCCATGCTGACAGGCAACACCAAAGGCAGAATGGATTTTTTGCCATAAAATGCCCCTATGCCAATGGCTAAAATCAGCAAAGCGCTGAGCAATAGCCACTGTGCCTGCTCACGATGTTGCTTAAACAATTCAGACAGTTGATGAACTGGACGTAACAGCTGTACATCAGCATTCTCAAGCTGCTGTACGGCATGTACATCATGCACATTTTGCAGCATCACTAAACGTTGTGTCGGACTCATCTGCAAAAAATGCAAGGGATGGTCTTTAAAGACTGCTTCGGTCAATAACGGTTGGTCTTTTAAATGCGCTTGCCAGTTTAAAACATCCGCTGCATTGAGCTGTAACGCTTGCGCATATTCCACTAAAGCCGGCGGAGGAATCGCCTGTAACATCGCAACATTCTGTTTTTGCTGCTCAAGCGATGGAATCCACTGCCCTAAAGCTTGTACAGCATCTAGCTTGCCAGCCTGCTGCAAGGGCGCAAGCTCTGCCAACAGTTGCTGTTCACGTTGCTCTAACTCTGCTGGGGTTCTGCCCTGTACCACAAAGTATTCACTGCTTTGCTGTTGCATAAAACGCGAACGAATATATTGATCTTCCTGCTTTAAGGCGGCATCCATACTTTGCAAATTGCGAATGTCATCATTGCTTTTCAGGAAGGCGAGGCTGCTGCCTGTCACCAGTAGAATCATTGCAATCATGCCATAACGCAGTGTATTTCGACTCTGCACATAACTGCGTGCTTTGCCAATAAAGCCCAAAGCACGTATCGCAGGTTCCGCATTCAGCGCAGGCAAACGTGGTAGCAGTAAAATACTGGTCACCCATGCGGCACTCAGGCCAACCATAGAAAAAACCGCAATCTGTTTAAAGCCTGGAAATGGGGTAAAACTCAGCACCACATAGGCCAACAGCGTGGTCATCAGCCCCACAAATAGACTCGGCAGCAATGGTTTTAAAACAGCAAATCCATCCACCTGTCGGTGCTGAGACTGCATAGCCATAAAGTAAAATGAAAAATCGACACAGACCCCTATCAGACTGGCGCCAAAGACCAGTGTCATCAGGTGAATTTCACCGAAAACCCAATACGTCACCGCAAAGGCCACCAAGCTGCCTGTGCCGACCGCGACCATTTCCGTCAGCATCGGTCGTATCGAACGGAAGCCAAACCAGACCAGAAGCAAAATCCCAATAGTCGAACCCACGCCAATAGTGGAAATTTCCTCTTTGGCAGAGTTGGTACCGAACTGTGCAAATAGCAGTGTGCCCGTCCAATGTGGTTTGACCTGCAACTGGCTAAACTGCTGATTGATATTTTGGATAAATGCAGCGGTCTGCTCTTGGTAGGCAATGTTATAAGGACTGTTTTTAAGCTGAAGTACCATCAGGCGCGAGATACCCTGCTCATCACGAAGCGTGGCAAAGCCCTGCTCTAAATTGATATCGGCATTACTTTGTAGGGCGCTTAAACCCACTGCATAGCGTGGAAACAGCAACAAAGGGTCTTGCTTGAGCATTTCAGCCGTGATTGACATGCCCGGACTCATCAGTTGTAATAAGCCCTGCTCTGTCAGTGCGGCACCATCCTGCTCCTGCACAATCTGCTGATCAGTCTTGGATAATAACCCCGCCTTGTGTTGATACAGCGCTTGGGCAAATTGATCAGGATCAAGCTGTGGACGAACCGGTAAAAACAGCTGACTTTGATTAGCTTGGGTTTTGAGTGCTTGCGTTGCCTGTTCAAGTTGCTGATCCGTTTTGGCATCCAGCACCACAAAAACTTTGTCATTTAACTGCTGACTGACATATTGCTGTGCTTGTTCCAGATGCGCATCTTGATGGGCCTCAGGCAGCAAAGCAAAAATATTAGTCTCAATCTTAATGCCTTTATTCAGCCAAGCCACGCCCAGTGCCAAAGCAATGACACACAGCACCAACAGCCACAGGGCGCTAAACTTATTTTGCCAATTGGAAAAGCGCATTTTCCGCAGCCGTTAAAGTTTGAGGTTGAGCCGTTTGCTGGCTAAAACGAATGATGGTACGGTTATTGGCTTGTTCCAAAATCGTAATACGGTCCACATAACGCTGACCTTGCGCATCGACTTGGACAAAAAGCTTTTTAAATAGACTGCTTTTCGGCGTCAAGCTAACATTCCACTGCGCCGGACTGTAATTGGCAGACACCACATTAAAGTTTTTAGCAAGAGCCGCTTCATTGCCCGACATCAACTGTAAAAACATCGTCGCTACAGAGCCATAAGGAGTCTTATCGACTTCAATTTGACTGCTAGTACGCTGCGTCTTTTGTACCAACTTACGCGGTGTCACCACCAAATCGGCTTTGACTGGACTTTGAATCTGCCACAACACCCCTTGATTTTTGCTGAACAGCACCGTGCCTTTGGACACATAGGTTTTATTCAAAGAGGCCAGTTTTTTCTGTTGCTCAAATTGGGCACGCACCACAGGCGTTGCACCAAGCTGAGTAAACACCTGCTTCAATTCAGTACTTTGTGCATTCACTGCGGGAGCAAGCACAGTCAGCATGCTGGCTGTACACGCAACCAAAATCGGTTTAGAAAATTTGTATCGAATCATGCTTGCATTACTCCGCCTTAAACTCAGGCCATGCATTTAAACAGTCCAGCAACACCTGTGGCGACTGGAAGCACATTTCACGTTTTTCAATATGTACCGCCACTTGCGAGGTATAGCCCTTGGTCAGCTTTCTGCCCGAAACCGCATCGAAAATCAGATATTCAATTTTTAGGCGGTTTTCCCATTCTTTTAAAATGGCACGCACGCGAATTTTTTGCTCAAACTCAATGCCTTGTACATAGCGCACATGACTTTCAATCACTGGCCATGCATAGCCCGAGTCACGCATTTGGTTATAGTTATAGTGAAATTGATCTAACAGTTTGCAGCGCGCAATTTCAAAATATTTTAAATAATGGCCGTGCCACACCACATTCATGGTATCGACATCATGAAAAGGCACTTCAATCATTACATCAGCATGCATGCTCATTTCCTATGAATATTGAACAGCAATGCTGTCTAACAATTCTAAATGCTCAAAGCGATTAACCAATGCTTGAAGCTCTTGTTGCAAAGGACGATCTTCCACTACATAGGTGAAGCTCTGAAGCACCCAGTGTTGAAATGCTGTTAAAACAGGGCTGAGTTCTGTATCTACACCTTTGAGTTTAACCGCCTGAACTGCTGCACAGCTAAGTGCCGCAATCACTTGTTCAGTCAAGGTAATTACACGACTGGCATCACGCGCAGCAATGGTGCCCATGCTAACTTTGTCTTGATTATGACATTCGGTTGAGCGTGAGAAAATCGACGCAGCGAGCGTCTGTTTTAAAGCTTCTGCCGTCCATGCTGAAACCCCGATTTGCACCGCTTTAAAGCCATGATTCAGCGGCAAACGCTCAGGACTCGAACCGGTTAAATTTCGCGGCAAACCATTGTTCATTTTATAGTCTACCAACTGCGCCAACTGACGATCCATCAAGTCAGCAATATTGGCGATCATGATTTTCAAGCTGTCCATGGCTTGGGCAATATGTCCGCCATAGAAATGTCCACCATGCAATACCCGCAGGTTCACAGGGTCAATCAATGGATTGTCATTGCTTGAGTTCAGCTCATTTTCAATAAACTGACGCAGCCAGACTTTAGAATCTTCAAATACCCCAATCACATGCGGTGCACAGCGGAGTGAATAACGGTCTTGAAGGCGCGAACTTTGGTGTTCAGTCTGCACTTCACTGTTTAACCAGCCACGTAACTGGGCTGCAATATGTTGCTGTCCCTGATGTGGTTTTTGCGCAAACAAGACTTCATCAAAATGGCTTGGATTCCCCTCTAAAGCCAAAACATTCAGTGCTGTAATCAAAGTACTGGCAAAAGAAATCTGTTCGGCTTTTTTATAATTCAGGCAGGCAATCGCGGTCATAACTGCTGTACCATTCATCAGGGCTAAACCTTCTTTCGGGCGCATCACCAAGGGCTGTACACCTTTTTCTGCATACACTTGTGCAATCGGCACGATTTGGCCTTGATAGTACACATCACGCTCACCAACCAATGCACCAGCGATATAAGACAAAGGCGTTAGATCCCCACTGGCACCCACCGAACCTTCCGAGGGAATCACAGGAATCACATCTTCATTCAGCATCCAGACCAAACGCTGCAACAAGGCATGGGAGACACCCGAATAGCCGCGTGCCAAAGAACATAAACGCACCACCACCACAGCACGTGCGGTAATTAAGTCTAAGTTTTGCCCCATGCCGCAGCCATGAAAACGCGACAAATGCAGCGGTAACTCATGCACTTGGTGGGCTGGAATTTCAACCAAGCACGAGTCACCATAACCCGTGGTCACGCCATAAATAACGCCTTCGTCTTGCAACAGCTGATCGAGAAAATCTGCACCGCGTTGAATCAATGCTGTCCATTCAGCAGAGGTAGGCAATGCCACCTGTTTTTCTTTACGTGCTACAGCTACAACATCTTCAATACTGAGCGGAGTTTCCCCAACAATTAACACAAGACTTATCCTTTATTCCAAAAATTATAAAAATTAAACCATTGATAGGGCGCGCGTATGCAATGCTGTTCCAACAGTTCCACATACTGTCTTGTGGTCTGTTGCATGGCCTGTAAACGCTCTTTACGTGGCCAATTTAACTGCTCCGCCACTTGATGAATATGCACTTCAAAATGTGTATCGACCCGATAGCAAAATACCGCCAGCACAGGAGCTTTTAATAAACTGGCCAAAATCCATGCACCCTGCGGCCACAGCGCTTGCTCACCTAAAAAAGCAACTGATTGTACCCGATCCGACTGCACGGGTACGCGGTCTGCCGCCACAATCACCCATTCACCTTGATCCAATTTATCCTGCAAAATTAGTGCTGTTTCGACTCCCAACTCATCCACCGAAACCAAATTGACATCGGCATGTTCATTCAGCTTTTTTAAAAATGCATTGAACTTGGTGGCATGTTTTTGATAGACCAACACATTAATTTTCTGCGGATGCTCTGCCTTGACTGCACGGAGTAATTCAATATTGCCAAAGTGCGACACCACAATCACCGCACCTTTTTGATAGTGCGAACGCAAGTGCGCATGACCATGCAGCTTTAAGTTCTGCTCAGGAATATGCCCGAGCCAGCCCTCAATTTTATCTAAAATACATTCGCCAAATTGCATCAAATGCGTATAGCTGTTCCACAGCTGCGGCTCAGCCTGAAACGGCGACTGCGCACCTGCAAAATGATGCAGTTTTTTTAAGTACAACAGGGAAGCCTGACGCGCGGTATTGGAAAAGAGCCAGTACCATAAAATCACAAAGTACAAGATGAACCGGCACAGCCAGCGCCCACCCAAACGGTAGAAACCCAGCATCAGCATCAGCGGCAACATCCCGCCCCGCTCTTTCACGGCACTCCATTTCTGCATATGCTTCTCTGACCGCCTTAGCCTTTGACTTTCTGAAAAATCAGTTTGGGGAACCGCAACAGCATGCCACCCAATAAGCGGCTATGCGCGCGCGCCATGCCCAAATTGTCACGCCAAACATCAAAATGTGAAATGCCGCCTTCAGGATAAATCACATGCGTGGGCAGATTGATAAACGGTACATTGTCCCATTTCAAACGCACCAAAATTTCCGAATCAAAGCCCATCCGTGGTTGAAACTTGGCTATGTTTAGAATGTTCACTGTCTGTGCCAAAGGATAAACACGAAAGCCACACATGCTGTCTTTAATGTCAAAAGACAGGCTGTTAATCCACACCCAAATATGGGTTGCATAACGGCCATAGAGACGTTTTTTTGGCACAGTCGCATCAAAGATCGGCTGACCAATAATCATGGCATCGGGGTGCTGGATAGAGGTGTCTAAAAAGCGTTGCACATCCTGCCAGTCATGTTGTCCATCAGCATCCAGTTGCAAGGCATGGCTATAACCGCATTGAAAGGCATGCTTGAGACCCGTGATTACCGCCTGCCCCTTACCCTGATTATGGGTATGTTCAACCAAATCGACCCTTGGGTAGTCCTGCGCGAGCTGATGTAAAACCGCCGTACAATCGGCATCACTGCCATCGTTCACCATAATGATGGGCAACTCAAAAGAGCTTAAATGTGACAATAACGCGGCCAAATAATGCGGATGGTTATACACAGGAATCACAAAGCAGTGTTTCATTTTGTCTCTCGGCTTAAACGTCTACAGGGACAGCAAACAGCAAACGTCCTGATGCCAATATTTTGTCATGATTTTTCAGCTCAAAACTGACCTTATGCGCTTTACGGCTGAGCAGCAGTTGCACCGCTTGATAGGGTTGAATCAGTCCTTGAAATTTTAACTGCTCAAAACCATTGCACCACAGTAAATCCGCCCAGTTTTGTTTGGCAAAATGCTGGATAAAACCAATTTGTCCTACGCCCGGATAAATCGGGAAGTTCGGGAAATGCCCTTTAAAGCATTCCAGCTCAGGCACAAACTCCAAAGCATAACTGATCTGCATATCATGACACTGCTGCGTCAATACCACAGGCAAGGTCATCAGTTGAAAGAGTGATTTTAAATACTGTTTATTCAGCTTCGATTGTGCATTTTGTGGCATTTGCGTTAAGAACCGCCACTGCCGCGGAATCGCGATATTTTCCAGTTTCTGTTGTAATTGTTTTTTCAACTGTGCGGTAAAGGCAGCTTTGCCCTTTTCAATGAGCAGTGCCCGAGCATCCTCCGTCAGCACAGCCACCACCGCCAAAATCTGACGCTGTGCTTTTTCATGAATTAAAACATGGCACTGCTGTATTTCTGCCAACTCAGCGATTTTTGCTTCAATTGCATCGAGACTTAACCGCTTTTCTTCGAGTTTGACAATGCGATCCAAACGCCCCAATAACTGAAACGAACTTTTGGGATTGTCTGCATCTACGACCTGCACTTTATCTCCGGTCAAAATCCAATCCGCGCTAAAGGCATGGTTGGCTTTAACGGCTAACTCTTGCTGCTTAGCGCAGTTAATTTCGACATTGGCAAAGGGTGTCCATAGCGCATCATCTGCCTGACGGTGGGCAATCCCGCCTGTTTCAGAACTACCAAATACTTCAGTAATCGGACGGTTCAGCAAAGGACGCACACCTGCATCCAACTTTCCACCAGAGGAATAGACCCCATGGCAGTCTTGCAATACCACATCTGTGGTCCAGCGCTTCAACAAAGCGGGGCTGGAAATCAGATAATTGGGCAGCTGCACATGGGCAATTTTCTTTTGAAGATCGACCACATCTTCAGGGAAAGCCAGTTGTTTTTGATAGAAACTGCGCCCACTGGCTAAGGGCCATAACAACTTAAACAACAAACCATAAATATGTTGATGGCTCACCGTAGCAATCGCGACCGCCTGCTCAGGCAAATCAAAACTGGCCTCTAAACCGCAGACTTCATTGAAAAGCTGTTGCAAGGTGCGCGGAATCTTTTTCGGCTGCCCAGTTGAACCCGAAGTATAAAAATACAGCTGGGCCTGATTGAAAAAAGCAGCATCAAATTGAAGCTCTAATGTAGATGGCGCTGTCGACGGCAAACGTTTTAAAAAATAAATCTGCTGTTCAGCCAATTCTTTTTCTAAGTCGCTGACCCGATGCGGTGGCAACAGCACTTGCTTGCCTGCTTGCAAGGCCGCAAACAACAATACTAAAAACTCATAACTGTCTTGTTCCCAAAGCGCCCATGCAGGCTGTTCCAACTGCTGAATTTGTGCAGCCTGTTCAGCCACATCCAACCAAAAAGTGTGAAAGGAAACGAAACTTGAGTCCGCCTGAATACACAGGGGACGCAATGAATGGAGATGGTGTTGAAAATGACAAGACATAAAATTTGTTTTTAAAACCGTATTTCTAATCGCTATAGTTCGAGGCTGCTGTTTCAACTGCCCTGACGGAAATGCTGTTATTTCTGTGCCTGATGCAGTCGCTGCTGGCGTTTACGCAACACAAATTCACCCAGTAACAACCCACCCATCAAGACATAAGAGATCAAGCCGTTATACAGCACCCAAACCTTCATTGGTGCGAAAAAAACGGTGATCAAAGCAAGGACCGCATTGATGCAGAAAAACCCACACCAAACTTTGGTGACTTGACGGGTCCATTCTACCCCTTCTTCAGGCAAATTAGGCTCTGCCAAACGTGCAAAACATTCAATCATTGAAGGTGGTCGAATCAAGGTGCTGGCAAAAATAAACAATGCCCCGAGACTCATAAAGACAGGATAGAGTTTAAGCCACGCATGATCTTTTAAAATCAAACTCAGCCCGCCGCATAAAATGGCAAAACCTGTCAATGGCCACAGCAAGGCATTGCCCTTACTCAATAGACGCAAGACGCCCAGTGCAATCAATACCGCACTGACCCAGACATACTGTCCATGCGCTAAAGCATAAGCCACAAAAAAAGGATAGAGGATCAATCCGACCCCTGCTATCCCTTTTAAAATGTTGTTCATGCAGCCGACATATTCTGAATCACGACCACCACATCTTGCACGGTACGCACATTTTTAAAGTCTTCAGGATTAACTTGTTTACCTGTCAGCTCTTTAATTTTTACAACCAAATCAATGGCATCAATACTGTCGACATCGAGGTCTGAAGCTAGGTTTGATTCTAACTGCACATCTTCAGGCGCAATTTCAAACAACTCTTCCATCCACTCACGTAATTTTTCTAACACGGTTTCTTGTGCAAGCATAGCAACCTCTTATGCTGTTTTCTGTGCTTCAACCAAAGCCACTAAGCTTTGAATTGATTTAAAATGTTCTTTGGTTTCTGCAGACTCTGCATTTAGATGAATGCCATAACGCTTTTTCAATGCCAAACCCAATTCTAAAGCATCAATCGAGTCCAAACCCAGACCATCACCAAACAAAGGCGCGTCTGTATCAATATCTTCAATACGGATGTCTTCAAGGGCGAGGACATCAATAATCATTTGCTTTAATTCATCAGCAAGATTGCTCATTTACGGATAACTCTTGGTTAAAAAACCACTGTAATTGTTGATTTAATTGACGCACATTTTTGGGATTGACCGTTACATCATCCAATACGTCTTCCACTCGGATCGCATCCAACACTTTTACATGGATATGAAAAGGCTGTTCTGGAATGTGATACCACTTTTCATTTTTGGTCAGGGTCGATGGCGTGCAGCTAATCAGCACAGGACGAATCGGCACACCAGCACGCAAAGCAATATTGGCCGCACCACGCTGAAAGTCGTTTAGCTGCTCACCTTTTGCTGTTCGCGTCCCTTCAGGAAAGATCAACAAGGACGCCGCATGATCCTGCTGTAATTTTTGTACGCAGTCCTGAATAAATTGTTCAGAACCTGCATTTAAAATATAACCCGCACTTTGCACAGGGCCTTTGGTAAATGGATTCGACCACAGCGCCTGCTTGACCACGCAGTTTGCTTGTTCCATTAAACCAATTAAAACCACCACGTCAATCAGTGTCGGATGATTGGCAATCACCAACTCCTGCTGGCTGTGCTGTAGTTTGTCTAAGCCTTCAACTGTATAGGTCATGATGCCCAGTTTCACCATCATTTCGGTGAAACCTTTAAAACTGTGCTTAATCACCTTCTGAGTGCGCTGCTTTCGAAGCTCAAGGTCTGCTGAACTCAGCTTGACCAGTGGTGCAATCAAACCACCAATCGCCACGCCACCTAAACCAAAGCTGGCAAAGCTAAACCCTGTCGCCCCAACGCGCCATGCATAATTGGCTTTTTGCTTAATCCGATTTAATTTCAGCATTTCGTCCACGCTTCAGATTCAGTTTGCTCAGGATTAGTCCAAAACGTGTTAAATGCTAAAGCCTGCTGATAGGCTGGCGTTGAATTCGTATGCTTTGGCGTCAACATCAAATTGGCAGGCGTTAATGAAATCATCGCGGCCATCGCAAAAGCAGCAAATGGTTGATGCTCGATATAAATATCTGGCAAGGCTTCATCATAATACACCAGCAAAACCTGACGGGCTTCTGGCCTTGTTTTTAACCACGCATAGGCTTCAATCAACCCATCATTCCACGAACCCGCCACACTGGTCGCAGGTGTCGCATCCTGACATAAAATGGAATATAAGCCTGAAATTGCATTATGTACCGAGGTTGAAAATTGAGTCGGTGAAGGAGTTTGCTCGCTTAACACATCTTCTAAAATATTCAGTGTTTTTGCTTCATCGCCATATTGCGACACCCAAACAATATAATCGACCGTATGGGCGTCTAAAGTCTGCATTGCGCTATTCAAAGCCAGCTTTGCAAGACGCGATAAGCGTCGGCGTTGCATCGCAGGAATTTTTTCTATAGCTGATAATTCTTGATCAACCAAGCTCATATTCAAGCGGGATACGTGGAGTTGCATCATCATGATCAGTGTTTAAAAGTTGACAAATTATCAGGCGCGCAATTATAGCACTGAGCCACATTTTTCACAAAAAATAACAAGCGCTGACGGGTTCAAAAAAGGAGGATACAGCAACCCTGATCCTCCTCCATAAAACAAGAGCAACTAGATGTAATATTGCGTTCTTTTCTTGGCAAATTTATCCAATTGTTTTAAAAAGCCTTCGAAATAATCCTTCTCTTTTTCCTCAGTACGATAGCCTGCATAGAGAGTCCGACGTAAACCTTCAGGCGCTACGCAGTCCAAACGACGCGAAGTCACCCAACCCTTTTGTTCATATTCGTTCACCACCCAATCGGGTAATGCCCCTATACCACGCCCACTGGCCACCAGCTGAATCAGCATTTGGGTGAGGTCGGTGGTACGGATCTGTTTCGGCAGAATATTGGCAGGAATAAAGAGACGCGACATAATATCTAAACGGTGCTTATCTACTGGATAGGTCACCAAGGTTTCTTCTGCAAGTTCTTGCACGGTAATATCTTTGGCACGAACCAAAGGATGGGTGTTGGATAAAACCAAACGCGATTCGTACTCAAAAATCGGGAAATATTCCACCCCTTTTAACGCAATCGGGTCGGCCGTAATCAATAAATCAAATTCACCTGTCTGCAATAACTCATGCGGATTGGCCTCAAAACCTGAAGCAAAGTCCAGATCAACATCGGGATACTGTTGGCGATATTGATTTAACAACGGCATTAACCAATCGAAACAGCTATGACACTCTGAGGAAAAAGTAATGCGTCCAGTTTGACCATGCACAATACGAGTGATATCGCTTTGTGCAATTTGCACCTGCGGCAATACTTCATCAGCCAGTTTTAATAAACGCTGTCCCACATTAGAAAAACTAACGGGGCGACTACGACGGTTCACCACTTCCACCCCAAACCACTGATCTAACTCACGCAACTGGTGCGACAAAGCTGAAGGCGTTAAGCATAGGTCTCCTGCAGCAGCCACCAATGAGCCATGCTCTCTTAAAGCGGTTAAGGTTTTTAAATGGCGGAGTTCTAACATCTGGCGCGGCCCAATTTTTAATCTGGATGAATACGGTATAGCTTAACCGAGTAAAAGCCACATTGAATTATTTTTTCTCACTTTAATTTAGACTTAATTAGTTTATTTCATTTTAATATCTATGACCTGCAACGAAAATACTTGCCCCATTTACAGAGAGTGAAAAATTTAAACATTCAAATTCATAATCTTCATGATCCATGCATCAGTACCAATGGAAGTAAGGCTTTGTTTTATAACTGTAGGTGCCTTTCAAAGCTATCTCTTGGTCATGCCTAGGTTGAAGCGTGATTCCTTCAGTTTTTAAGAGATACAAAGACCGAATCCAGCCCACCAACCGTCCTATTTAACTCGTGGCTATGCATCGAACGCTCGTGATCTATCGACTTTGATATAGTGAAATCATTTAACAGTAAGCAGCATGCTCTTGTACCTGAGTTAAATTCAGCTCAAATATTGAGAACTGATGATTCTGATCTTATATCCAAATTGAGCAGGTTAAAGCGCTAAAAAAACATAAAGCACTGGCGAGTAAACTTCTCATAATCCTAGTCTTCGGGCTTTTTTATGTTCCACGTGAAGCATTTTGTAAACATCGAATAAAAGTCGCTTGTCTCTCAAACTGGTGCGATGCCAAACAGAACATGTAAAAACAAAAAAGCTTCCGACTAGGAAGCTTTTTTTAAATCTTAGATTGAACCATCAATGGTGAGCTTTAAAATTTCAGCTTTGGTATAACCCCGTTCTTTTAAAAGATGTTGAATGGCTTTTTTCTCATCTTGATCTTCAAGGAATTTACAGCGTTGGATCAAACGCATATCGGTCTCATACTGAAAATTATGACGACACTCCAATTCCTTATTGGAAGGCGTAGTAAAAAAATGAAGCACAGCTAGATACTCTCTTTCATGCTGTTGAAGTGGCCCGCCTTCAACGAATACCTATCTAACACAACTGTTAAACACCCTTTGGGTAAATGATGACGAATCTCGCTCCATTATGCAAGTTTGGGCCTCTCAAATGCTCTCTCTCTACTCATCTACAGCGCTCAAAGCAGGTCTTAACCATCTACCAAAGTCGATTTTAATCATGAAAATTCATCAGCTCATCCTGAGAATTCTTCATCCAATCGTCGTTGATCCGCTCGTTAGACGTTTTAAACTGTCAGGTTTAAATAGATAAAAATCATTCAATATGTCGAAGCTCGAACGTCAGAAACTTAGCCTCCCCACAGGTCATGACAAACTGCTCTTGCATTCCTGCTGTGCACCTTGCTCAGGTGAAGTCATGGAAACCCTGATTGAATCAGGTATCGATTTTTCTATCTTTTTCTATAACCCCAACATTCACCCTGTAAAGGAATATCTGATTCGCAAAGAAGAAAATATTCGCTTTGCAGAAAAACATCACATTCCATTTATTGACTGTGATTACGACACAGACAACTGGTTTGCAAGTGCTAAAGGCATGGAAAATGAGCCAGAGAAAGGGATCCGTTGTACCATGTGTTTTGATATGCGTTTTGAACGTACGGCACTTTATGCAGCAGAACATGGCTTTAGTCTAATCAGCAGTTCTCTCGGTATTTCCCGTTGGAAGAACATGCAACAGATCAATGAGTGCGGGCACCGTTCTGCTTCACATTATGCAGGCATTCACTACTGGGACTACAACTGGCGCAAACATGGCGGTGCTGTACGCATGCTAGACATCAGCAAACGTGAAGAATTTTATCAACAAGAGTACTGTGGCTGCGTATATTCACTGCGGGATAGTAACCGCTGGCGTATGAGCCAAGGCCGTGAACGCATCAAACTCGGACAAAAGTTCTATTCCAATGCCATGGATCAGGACAGCTGATTTCAGCTAGCAGCCTCCACATACCAATTTTTCCAAGAGCTGGTTCCTCGCACCGCAATCGACACGGTCGGAATCAGCTTTTCTTTTAAGATCTTGGTTTGTCCAACGGCTTTGGCTAAGCGTGCTTTGACTGAATGAATGCATTCACGGTCACCAAATTCACAGCGGTCTAAGCTGGTTCCACCACAGGGCCCATTGGCCAAGCCTTTAGGACAAGTTTCAGGGCAAATATACAGGGTCTCGCCTAAACGGCATTGACCACAACTCTCACAGCCCACCACTGCATGCTTACTCAAATGTTCTGTTTTCAGTAATGCTTGTTTGGCACGCGATCGATCCCAAACATTGAAATTGAAAATAAACCGCCCCATGCCTTTGGCCAGTTTAGATTCAAATAAAGCATCGTGCATCAGATGCAGATGTTGGTATTTAATGATCTGACTTGAGGTCGCAGGCCGTGAATAATAAGCCAGCTTCGGATGAAACTCTGTGCCTGTCTGCACCTGCCAAAGCGTATTCCAAAGTTGTTCACACTCAGCAAAACTCAAGTGCCGATATTCTTCAATATAACGCTCCAGGAAGCTTTGTTCTTCAGGCTGATGGCAAGCCGATAAATGCACCCCCGCAAAACCCAAATGTCGACACATTAGAATCTGTAATGCGCAGCGCACATAAACGCGATCACTTAAACCCTGTTCTTTTTCCTGTTGCAATACCTGCAACATATGCGGGGTGATCACAATGCCGGCCACTTTATGTTTCAGCATAAACTTGGCCCGTGCCAAGGTCAGTGGCATGACGCAGGCTAAAATTTTCTGAGCATACTGATGCTGCGCTAAAAATGCATGTGCATCTTGTAAAGCAGTCATGTCATAGCCCAATTGGGTAATCACATAATCGGCCCCTGCTTTCATTTTTTTATGCAGTTTTAAATATTGTGCCTCTTTTTCCGCTTCCGCATATTTAAATGGATTAAACGCCACACCAATATGAAAACCGCCTTGTCGCTTGGCTTCCATGACAGCATTCACGGACTCCAAATAACGTGTCCGTGGCTCTAGGTCGTGGCTATGGTGGTGCTGTTTTAATTTATCGCCAGTTAAGAGCAACAGGTTCTTTTGACCCTGTGTCTTTGCATCTTGCAAAAACTGCTCAAAGTCTTGTATATCCCGTGCCTTCCCCGAAAAGTGAATGACTTTTTCAATCTCTTGTGGATACTGTTTGGCGACTTGCAAAGGCGCTTCATCGTCATCTGCATGTACCCGATCAGCCAGCGTCATAGCCGCAGGAAAGCCTGCAAATTCAGTTTTGACAGACCACTGGGCTTGGTGCGCGCTTAAGTATTCAACCAATACGCAAAATTGTTGCTGTGCAAAATATTGAGCAAGTAAGGACATCACAGAAGAAATAATCCAGAGGATTAAAAAAGAAGAATTATAGTACAAATCAAAAATAGATGATGAGTCATCAGATTATTCGCTATGACATATTCAATATTTTTTGACTCATCCTCTACCCGATGAGTGAACTCAAATATTCACCCCGATCTAATTCATTAGTTGCAGTACCCTGCTAAAACTGAACCTGATGGTCAAATTCAAAAAAGAAGGTACTCCAACGCTCAACCACACGCCGCCCATAGCACAACATTTGCCTAGCCCCCTTATTACTACGGCGATTGACTTATTTTCGATAAGATTGTTCTTTTTTATGCTTTTCAATCGCTTAAAGACTAAGCACATTTCAGCTTTTTAAAATAAAGGCATCTTTTCAAGCTAGGACTGACTGTGTATAACAATGGACGACTCAAGGAAATGATTCGCACGTAGGCAAAAGCCTGAAAAAAGCTTAAACTATGTGCCAATGAAAACAAATGATATGTCGTCCATGGCGACAACGATGAAGGTGAAGGTTGATGCCGCTCAATACCGTTGAAGAGCTAGTTGCAGATATCCGTGCAGGTAAAATGGTCATCCTGATGGATGACGAAGATCGTGAAAATGAAGGTGATTTAGTTATCGCAGCGACCCATGTTCGCGCAGAAGACATCAACTTTATGATCACCCACGCACGTGGTTTGGTGTGCTTAACGCTCAGCCGTGATCGCTGTAAACAATTGAATCTTCCATTGATGGTCGATGCCAATGGCGCACAACATGGCACCAACTTCACGCTTTCCATTGAAGCGGCTGAAGGTATTTCTACAGGAATTTCACCTGCAGAACGTGCGCATACCATTCAAACGGCAGTAGCGGCACATGCCAAACCATCAGATATCGTTCAACCAGGACATATTTTCCCATTGATGGCTCAGCCTGGTGGCGTTCTACACCGCGCAGGTCATACCGAAGCAGGTTGTGATTTATCTCGCCTAGCAGGTCTAGAGCCTGCATCGGTCATCTGTGAAATCATCAATGAAGATGGCACGATGGCGCGTCGTGCCGATCTTGAAATTTTTGCTGAAAAGCATGGTTTAAAAATTGGTACCATCGCAGATCTGATTCACTACCGTATGACCAACGAACAAACGGTTGAACGCATTGATCAGCAAAGCATTGATACCGAATATGGGACGTTTGACTTATACCGTTACCGCGAATTAGGCAATCCAGATATTCACTTGGCTTTGGTGAAAGGTGAACCGAAAGAAGGTGTAACGACCGTTCGTGTCCATGGTTTCAATCCTGTTCGTGACCTGCTCAAGCTCAACAAAAAAGATGGCGAGCCAGCATGGAATCTCGACAAAGCACTGCAAGAAATTGCAAGCAGCGATCGTGGTGTTTTAGTCTGGATTGGGCAGCGTCATTTACAAGACTTAGGTCCAGCCCTAGACAGCCTTACAGCACCAAAACCAACCAAATCCAATGCTGCTTTATCTCAGCAGTACCAAACCATTGGGGTGGGCGCACAAATTTTACGTGATTTAGGCGTAGAAAAGATGAAGCTTTTGAGCTCACCTTTACGCTTTAATGCACTTTCTGGGTTTAATTTAGAAGTGGTGGAATATATCACCGCACATCAAACAACTTAAAAAATCATCGAGGTTGCTATGGCAATTCGCCGTATTGAAGGTATGTTACATCTCGCTAGCGAAGGCCGTTATGCGATTTTAGTGGGTCGTTTTAATAGTTTTGTTGTCGAACATCTATTAGAAGGTGCAATTGATACATTGAAACGTCATGGTGTATCAGAGGATAATATCACTGTTGTTCATGCACCAGGCGCGTGGGAACTTCCTGTCGTGGCTAAAAAATTAGTGGCGTCTGAACGCTTCGATGCCATCATTGCACTGGGTGCTGTGATTCGTGGTAGCACACCTCACTTCGACTTTGTTGCAGGTGAATGTGCCAAAGGTTTAGGCGTGGTTGGCCTAGAATCTGGTCTTCCAGTGATTAATGGTGTATTGACTACGGATAGTATTGAACAAGCGATTGAACGCTCGGGTACAAAAGCAGGTAATAAAGGCGGCGAAGCTGCTCTTACTGCAATTGAAATGGTTAACTTGTTAAAGGCTATTTAACGCTATGTCGCAAACATTGCAAGCAACTTATGCAGCAAAACGTAAAGCACGTCGCTTTGCTGTACAAGGAATTTACGAATGGCAAATGAGCCACAATCCAGTTCATGAAATTGAAGCACGTACGCGTGTGGAAAATGCCATGCACAAAGTGGATCTGAGCTATTATCATGAATTGTTAACCCAAGTGGTTGCCAATCATGAAGCATTGGATGCGCTCTTAATCCCTGTGCTTGATCGCGAAGTTTCTGCGCTTGACGGCGTTGAACTTGCGACCCTTCGTTTAGGCGCATATGAACTCAAGGAACACCTTGAAATTCCATATCGCGTGGTTTTAGACGAAGCGATCGAGCTTGCTAAACATTTTGGCGGTGCAGACAGCCATAAATACATCAATGGTGTATTAGATCGTTTAGCAACAACTTTACGTGCAGCAGAAAAGCAACAAGCGAACTCACAGTAGTAGATTTGTTGTATGGCTGAGTTTTCGATCATTGATACCTATTTTAATCGTAAGAGCCTTCATTCTGTCGATTTAGGCGTCGGTGACGACTCAGCCTTGCTCACCCCACCACCGCAGCAACAATTGGTCATCTGTGCCGATACCTTGGTTGCTGGACGTCACTTCCCGCTTGATACCAGCCCCCATGCGATTGGCTGGAAATCTGTCGCGGTCAATTTATCTGATATCGCCGCAATGGGCGCGAAACCTCAGAGTATTTTATTGGCCTTGAGCTTACCCCAAATTGATCATGACTGGCTCAAAGGCTTTAGTCAGGGTTTATATGATTGCTGTGATCAATTTGGAGTGAGTTTAATTGGTGGAGACACCACCCAAAGCCCACATCTCACCATTTCCGTGACTGCACTGGGCTGGGTCGATATCGGTCAAGCCGTTACTCGCTCTGCCGCTCAAGTGGGTGATTTGATTTGTGTCAGTGGCACTGTCGGCGATGCTGCTTTTGCCTTGCAACACTTGGGGCACCCTCTCCAGCAACGTTTGGACTACCCCACCCCACGCTGTGAACTTGGGCAAGCACTCAAAGGCTTAGCGCACAGTATGATTGATGTGTCGGATGGCTTAGCACAAGATCTCGGTCATATCTTAAAAGCATCCCATGTGGGCGCGACCCTACAACTTGATCAGTTGCCAATCAACACTGCTCTACAAGATGTAACACGAGAACAACAATGGCAATATGCTTTGGCGGGTGGCGATGACTATGAATTATGCTTTACAATAAGCCCGCAGAATTATGAAAAACTTTTGCAACAACAAAACCATAGCAGCATCAGTGTCATTGGAAAAATTGATGCCGAAAATGGTCTGCGTTTTCAACAAAATGGCTTAGACCATTCCTTGCAATTTAATGGATATCAACACTTTGCATAAGCCCCCTATCCTCTTTCGTCAGATGTCTTGGTATGACCGTTTCATCGTGTTTTGCGGTGTAGGGTTTGGCTCAGGGTTAGCACCCAAAGCACCGGGTACCTTTGGTTCTGCCTTCGCGCTGCTGTTTGTCCCGATTTGGCTTGCAATTGGCTTATCCAACACCATTATTGCCATAACCCTCATGTCTCTCATGGGTATTTATATCTGTGGGCATACAGCCAAAGTGATGGGCGTACATGATGATGGGCGTATTGTATGGGATGAGTTTGCTGGCCAGTCCATCACCTTTTTACCTGTTCTATATTTAGGGCAAATGAATTGGCTGTGGCTACTGCTGGGTTTTGTCCTATTTCGTATTTTTGATGTGTGGAAACCTTGGCCTATTCGCGTCATTGACCAAAAAGTCGAGGGTGGTTTTGGCATTATGCTCGACGACCTCATTGCCGGGCTATGGGCTGCGCTTTGTATTTGGATTTATTTTTATTTCACTGTGGCTTAGGCCATTTTTAGGATTACAACATGTCAACGACTGTTATTATTCTTGCTGCAGGTAAAGGAACACGTATGCGTTCTTCTTTACCAAAAGTATTACAACCACTTGCAGGACGTCCTTTACTTGGTCATGTCATCGACACTGCAAAAAAATTAAATGCAGCCAATATTATTACAATTTATGGGCACGGCGGTGCACGAGTTCAAGAACCGTTTACTCATGAAAAGATTGAATGGGTGGAACAAGCAGAACAACTCGGAACAGGTCATGCGGTGCAAATGGCACTCCCTGTCCTTCCGCAGGAAGGCAGCTCACTGATTTTATCAGGCGATGTACCTTGCATCTCTCAAAACACGCTACAAAAATTACTCAATGCAACAGCCGAGACAGGCATTGGTCTAGTGACTTTAACTTTAGCCGATGCAACCGGTTATGGCCGTATTGTGCGTGAGAATGGTCAAATTCAAGCGATTGTTGAACATAAGGATGCGACCACAGAGCAGCACCAGATTAAAGAAATTAATACTGGTATTTACTGTGTCAGCAATGCCAAATTACATAAGTGGTTACCACGCTTAAGCAATAATAATGCGCAAGGTGAATACTACCTCACGGATATCGTTGCAATGGCCTTAACTGATGGGATGCAAGTCGCATCGGTTGAGCCTGAACAAGCCTTCGAAGTTGAAGGAGTGAATGATCGTATTCAGCTCGCCGCATTAGAGCGTCAATTCCAAACCGATCAAGCCAAAAAGTTGATGCAGCAAGGGGTCCATCTGATTGACCCTAGTCGCTTTGACCTTCGTGGAAATTTAACCGTTGGGCAAGACGTACGCATCGACATCAATGTGATTATTGAAGGCGAATGTGAATTCGGCGACCATGTAGAAATTGGTGCGGGTTGTATCATCAAAAACACCAAGATCGCAGCAGGTACAAAAGTTCAGCCTTATAGTATCTTTGACAGTGCTATTGTCGGTGAAGATGCGCAGATTGGCCCTTTCGCTCGTTTACGCCCAGGTGCAAAACTGGCTGCTGAAGTGCATATTGGTAACTTCGTTGAAGTCAAAAACACCAGTATTGGCCTCGGCTCAAAAGCCAATCACTTTACCTATTTAGGTGATGCTGAAATTGGTACAGGCTCGAACATTGGTGCAGGTACCATTACCTGTAATTATGATGGTGCAAATAAATTTAAAACCATCATTGGTGATGCCGCGTTTATTGGCTCCAACAGCTCATTGGTTGCCCCTGTCACCATTGGTAACGGCGCAACCGTCGGTGCGGGCTCCACCATTACCCGTGATGTTGCAGAGAATAGTTTAGCGGTAGAACGCTCTAAGCAAGTTGCAAAAGAAAACTATCAACGTCCACAAAAGATGAAGAAATAAGAGGATTAGATTATGTGCGGTATTGTCGGTGGCGTTGCAGAACGTAGTATTACCAATATTTTAATTGAAGGTTTAAAGCGCCTTGAATATCGCGGCTATGACTCTGCGGGTTTAGCGCTGGTCAATCAAGGCCAAGTTTTACGCGAAAGACGTGTCGGTAAAGTATCCAATCTAGAAGAAGCAGTTAATCAATCGGGTATTCTAGGTTCTCTGGGTATTGCGCATACACGTTGGGCAACCCATGGCAAACCCACTGAAGATAATGCACATCCGCACATTTCAGGCGATGTTGCTGTAGTCCATAATGGTATTATTGAAAACTATCAAGAACTTAAAGATGATCTTGAAGCTTTAGGCTATGTATTTACCTCACAGACCGATACCGAAGTGGTCGCTCACTTGGTTAAGAATGCTTTAAAGTCAACTCCAAGCTTGCTGGAAGCTGTGCAACAAGTCGTGCCTCAGCTTAAAGGGGCTTATGCACTGGGTATCGTACATACTGACCATCCAGATGAACTCATTACCGTGCGTGAAGGTTCACCTTTGGTCATTGGAGTCGGTATTGGTGAAAACTTTATCAGTTCAGATCAATTGGCTTTACTGCCTATTACCAATCGTTTTATTTACCTTGAAGAAGGTGATATTGCTCGTTTAACCCGCAATAGCATTGAAGTTTTTGTCGCTGGTCAACGGGTCGAGCGCCCAATCAAAGAATTAGATGCTGCCGTCAGCAATGCATCTAAAGGTGAATATAAGCACTACATGCTCAAAGAAATTTATGAGCAACCTGAAGCAATTCAACAAACCATTTCTCAAGCTCTAGATGGCAATGCACTGCGTGAAGACTTTCTTGCCAATGCAGTTGCTGATTTCCAAAAAATTCAGCAAATCCAAATCATTGCCTGCGGGACAAGCTACCATGCAGGCATGATTGCCAAATATTGGTTTGAACAACTGATTGATCTACCGTGCCAAGTAGAAATTGCGAGCGAATTCCGCTATCGCAGCCCTGTCATTGTCAATCACACGCTTTATGTTTGCATTTCACAGTCTGGTGAAACCGCTGACACTTTAGCCGCACTGCGTGATACCCAAAAGCGTGCTGCAGCAAAAGGTGCTGACATTACTACCATGACTATTTGTAATGTCGCAACATCGTCTATGGTACGTGAGACCAATCATAGCTTGCTTACACTGGCAGGTCCTGAGATTGGTGTAGCGTCAACCAAGGCTTTTACCACACAGCTTGCAGCACTCATGTTATTGGTCTTAAAAATCGGTACGATCAAAAATAGCATTTCTGTACAACATGTGGCTGAGATTACGGCTGAACTTTGGCATACACCCAAAGTGATTTTAGATACCTTACGTAATGACCCTGAAATTTTACGTTTATCTGAACTCTTCGTAGAGAAGCAGCACTGCTTATTCTTAGGCCGTGGCACGAATTTCCCGATCGCACTTGAAGGGGCGTTGAAACTCAAAGAGATTTCATATATCCATGCTGAGGGCTATGCCGCAGGTGAACTTAAACATGGTCCGCTCGCTTTAGTCGACAATGACATGCCTGTGGTCATTCTCGCACCGAAAGATGACATGCTCGATAAACTCAAATCCAATATGGAAGAGGTTCAAGCCCGAGGTGGTGAACTCTTTGTCTTTGCCGATGAAAATAGCGGCATTAAAGCCAAAGACCGTCAGCATGTGGTTTATGTACCAAGCATTAGCCCAATATTGGCGCCAATTGTTTATAGCGTACCTGTACAACTGCTGTCTTATCATGTTGCAGTTCTTCGCGGTACGGATGTCGACCAACCTCGAAACCTCGCTAAATCGGTCACTGTAGAATAATTATTTAAATAAAGGCTGGGTATCCAGCCTTTATTCTTTATCTAAATAGAGAATCGCATATGTCGCAACTTACCTGCTTTAAAGCCTATGATATTCGTGGCAAGCTCGGGACAGAGCTGAATGAAGAAATTGCCTATAAAATTGGTCGTGCATATGGGCAAATTTATCAACCCAAAACTGTTGTCATCGGTTGCGATATTCGTTTGACCAGTGAAAGTCTCAAACAAGCCACCATTCAGGGTTTAAATGATGCTGGGGTGAATGTCCTCGACCTTGGTATGACAGGTGCCGAAGAGGTTTACTTTGGTGCATTTCATCTAGATGTTCAAGGCGGTATTGAGATCACGGCGAGCCACAACCCCATGGATTACAATGGGATGAAACTGGTTCGTGAACAAGCGCGCCCTATTGGCGCAGATAGCGGTCTGGCAGAAATCCAAGCCTTAGCAGAATCGGGGACATTTAAGGAAGTCACGCAAAAAGGCTCAACCACACCTTATAATATTCTGCCTGAGTTTATTGAACACCTTATGGGATATATTAATCCTGCTAAAATCCGCCCATTAAAATTGGTCGTGAATGCAGGAAATGGCGCCGCAGGTCATGTCATTGATGCGATCGAAAAAAAATTCAAAGCATTAAATATCCCTGTTGAATTTATTAAAATTCACCATGAAGCAAATGGTCATTTCCCCAATGGCATTCCTAACCCGATTTTAGTTGAGAACCGTGATAGCACGCGCCATGCCGTGCTTGAACATCAAGCAGATATGGGTATTGCATGGGATGGTGACTTCGACCGCTGTTTCCTGTTTGATGAAAAAGGACAGTTCATTGAAGGTTATTATATTGTCGGGCTTTTAGCACAAGCCTTCTTACTGAAACAATCAGGCGAAAAAATTGTCCACGACCCACGTCTGATTTGGAACACCTTTGATGTCGTAGAGAAATATCAAGGCATCCCTGTTCAGTCGAAATCAGGACATTCCTTTATTAAAGACAAAATGCGTGAACACAATGCCGTTTATGGCGGCGAAATGTCTGCACACCATTATTTCCGCGATTTTTCTTATTGCGATAGTGGAATGATTCCATGGTTGTTGGTTGTTTCCGTACTGTCTGAAACGGGACAATCTTTGTCCTCATTGGTTGAAGAAATGATCAAAAAGTTTCCTTGCTCAGGGGAAATCAATTTCAAAGTCGCAGATACTCAAGTCACGATTCAAAAGCTTTTTGATCACTTCGCAAATCAAAATCCAAGTATTGACCAAACAGATGGCGTAAGTTTGGATTTTGGTGCTTGGCGCTTTAACGTACGTGCTTCAAACACCGAGCCTTTATTACGTTTAAATATTGAAACTCGTTTAGATCGACATCCAAAGCCGATGCAAGACTATGTAGATGAGTTGACTCAGTTGATTCAAGATTAATTTCTCGATTTTAAATATAAAAATAGGCACTTTAAGTGCCTATTTTATTAGACGGAAAATATTATAGAAAACTATACTTTGTAGCCTGCTGGATTCTGATTTTGCCAATTCCAGCTGTCTGCCAACATATCTTCTAATGTATATTGTGGTTGCCAACCTAATTCAGTAACAGCACGCGTATTATCAGCAAATGAGATCGCTACATCACCTGCACGACGTGGTGCAAATTCAAAAGCAACAGGTACACCATTGATCCGTTCAAAGGTATTCTTAACTTCGAGTACAGAACTACCATTGCCTGTTCCAATATTCCAAACACGACATCCCTGTGCAAACAATCGATTATTCAATGCACATAAATGCGCATTTGCCAAATCTACAACGTGAATATAATCACGAACACCAGTACCATCAATGGTCTCGTAATCATCGCCATAAATTGAAAGTTTTTCACGACGACCAACCGCAACTTGCGTCACATAAGGCATTAAATTATTTGGAATACCTTGAGGGTCTTCACCAATACGACCACTTTTATGAGCACCGACTGGATTAAAATAACGTAAAAGTGCGATTGACCAACGCTCATCGGCAATAGAGAGTTTTTCTAATAATTGTTCAACAATCAGCTTAGTATAACCATAATTATTAGACGGCATACCTGTTGGCATCGTTTCATCCAAAGGTGAAATATTCAATTCATCATAAACAGTTGCTGAAGAACTAAATACCAAATTAAATACTTGGGCACGTTCCATTGCTTGAACCAATTGTATTGATCCTGCAATATTATTATCAAAATAACTCAGCGGAATTTGCTGACTTTCGCCTACTGCTTTTAAACCAGCAAAATGAATCACAGCATCAATTGGATTTAAAGAGAAAATTTGATCTAAATCTCTTTGATTACGAATATCACCCTGAATAAACTTAAGCGTTTTTCCAGTTAACTCCTGAACACGTTTTAATGACTCTTCCGAGCTATTTGAAAGGTTATCGAGCACAATCACATCATGTCCAGCTTCAAGAAGTTCAACACAGGTATGTGAACCGATATAACCCGCCCCACCAGTCACTAAAATATTAGCCATCTATTTTTCCTAATAAGATTTTTAATAAACCCTGAGTCGAAACATCTAAAGTAGATAGATCTTGTTGTTGACCATTTAAAATGGGCAGTAACTGGTTGGCAATTTCCTTACCCTTTTCAACGCCCCATTGATCGAAAGGGTTAATATTCCAAAGTACAGACTGTACAAATACTTTATGTTCATACATAGCAATCAACATGCCCAAGCTATAAGGATTCAGTTCCTGCATTAAAATAGTTGTACTTGGCTGGTTACCCTCATATTTTTTATATTCAGGTAAAGAGGCCAATTCGCTTTGATCCAGCGCCTGATTACCAAATGCCAATAAACGTGACTGGGCTAAACAATTGGAAAGTGCTAAATGATGTTGTTCAATTAACGCCTCAGCATTATCCACATAGGTAAACTGATTTGCGTTATAACGTTGTATCGGCGCAATGAAGTCACAACTCACCGAATGAGTGCCTTGATGCAACAGCTGATAGAATGCATGCTGCGCATTGGGTCCAACCTCTCCCCACACAATCGGACAAGTCTCCCATTCAACCTTTTCACCATTACGTTGGATCGACTTACCATTCGATTCCATCTCAAGCTGCTGTAAATATGAAGCGAAGTATTTGAGGCGGCCATCATAAGGCAAAACGGCATGTGTCTGAATGTCTAAGAAATTATTATTCCAAGCACCTAAAAGCCCCATCAAAACAGGAATATTCTGCTCAAAAGGGGCATATTGAAAATGTTGGTCAATCGCATAAGCACCTGCTAAAAACTGCTTAAACCCATCTACACCAATGGTTAAAGCAATTGGAAGCCCAATACATGACCACAGAGAATAACGACCACCGACCCAATCCCACAATAAAAATTGATTCTCTGGCGCGATACCCCAAGCAGTCATTTTTTCTGGCTTGGTCGATACGCCAATAAAATGATGCTTTAAAGTTTGAGCCTCTTGGCCTAATGCTTTTTCAAGCCACAGACGTACCGTTTGCGCATTGGAGAGGGTATCAATCGTACCAAATGATTTTGATGAAATAATAAACAAAGTTGTTTCTGGACGCAGCTTATGCAGAAGTTCTGAAAGCTGACTGCCATCTATGGTTGAAACAAAATGCAGATTTAAAGGCTTTTGTGTCGACTTTTTAAAGTCAGATAATGCATGGCTGACCATCAGTGGTCCTAGGTCAGATCCCCCCACACCAATATTCACCACATCTTGAATCACTTCACCCGTCGCACCCCGGTATTGGCCCTCGTGAATTTTGTTGACCAATGCATACATTTTTTGCAGTTGTTCATGAACCTGATCGGCAATAGCTTGATGCTGTTGATCGCATTTTGGTAACCGTAACGCCCAATGCATGGCTGAACGGTGTTCAGTATAGTTAATCGCTGTACTTGAAAATAAGGTTTTAATCCAATTGGTTAAATCTCGTGCCTGCGCCCACTGTACTAAAGAATCAACTACGGTTCGATCAATACGATGTTTACTAAAATCAAAAATAATCGGCTCTAATACGACAGAGAGCTGCTCAAAACGAGTCGAATCATCTGCAAAAAGATCATTCAGATGATGCTGTTCAAAATGAGCTTTCAAGCCCTGCAGTCGGGCAATGGCTGTATTAATATCTTCGACGGGATACGGTTTATTTTGATTCTTCATCGCCCTACTCCCTGATAGGCAAAGCCTTGAGCTTTGACATAGCATGGATCATAAATATTGCGACCATCTAGAATCAGTGGGTGCTGCATTTTTTTGAGTAATTCTGGGTAATTAGGACTCCAGTACTGCTTCCAAGCGGTTAATAAGCACAAAGCATGTGCTCCCTCAACGGCCTCATATTGATCTGTACAGTAAATCAAATCTTCTCGATGCCCATAATGTTTTTCAATTTCTGCCAATGCCTGAGGATCATGCAATTTGACCACCATATTTTGTGCCCAAAGCGCTTTTAACATGGCATGAATTGGAGACTGCTGAATGCGAGACGTGTTTTCTTTAAATGAGCCCCCCCAAATTGCAATCACCTTACCAGCTAAATCCCCATGATAATAATTCCATAATTTACGGAAGAGAATTTCTTTTTGCTGCTCATTGATATCCCAAACTTGCGCCAATAACTGGCTCTTCGCTCCAGTACCTGAAACAGTATTTGCTAATGTTAAGACATCATGAGAGAAATTTTCACCGCCAAAGCCAGCCCCCGGATAGAGATATGATGCACCGATTCGACTATCCGCCGCCAAGCCTTGACGCACATGCTCAATATCAATGCCTAGCTTCTCAGCCACCACGGCTAAATCGTTAATATAGCTGATGCGGGTTGCCAACATGCCTGAAACACTGAGTTTAGTAAACTCGGCATCTAAAACAGGCATAAACAAATATTGTTGTTCTCTTGGAAATAAAGGACGAAGTAACTCTCGAATTTTAATTTGGCTTGTTTCGCTTGAGCAACCTACAGTCAACTGTTTAGCCTGTAGTAAACTTTGCAAAGCGTTACCCTCTTGGATCACGTCAGGCAAATACACCCAATCATCATCCGCTAAGATTTTTTCAAATTTTTCAGTGCCGTGTAACCCTAAAGTCGAGGCATTGATCATCAATTTAGGATGAATAATAGGGCGCTGTTTGAGTTCTTTGAGAATTTCAATGCCTTGCGATTCTTCTGTCGGACTCAGACTAAAAAAGTAAGCATCGATATCGAGAGGAATCGCATTAAAATTGCTGTATTGCAGAAATCCACTTTTTTCTTGCTTATGGAGTAGATTGATAACAGCATCATCTTGTGTATAGGCTTGCTCTGAAGCCGACCTTTTTAAGATATCGCACCAAAAGACCTGATGTCCACATTCAGCTAGCAATGCCGCCATAACACCTGAATACAGGGTTTGTCCAAATACTGCAACTTTCATAAGAGTTTCCCGCTGATCATTAAAGCTCTTGGATAAGCGCTTTAAATGCCTCACCCAACGTCGGGTGATCAACCCCATAATGTAGAACGGCTTTTAAATAACCCAGTTTACTGCCACAATCAAAAGTTTGACCTTTCATACGATAGGCTTCAACCATATTGATCTGTTGTAGCATGGCAATTGCATCAGTTAATTGAATTTCATTGCCAGCACCTTTCGGTGTTTGTTCCAAAAGTTGCATAATCTCAGCGGGCAAAATATAGCGTCCGACCACAGATAAATTAGAAGGTGCTGAACCCACTGCTGGTTTTTCAACAATACCTTGCATCACTACACTTTGACCTTCATTAGGTACAGAAGCTACATCAACAATACCATACTGATCGACCAAATGATCAGGCACAGCTTCAACCATAATTTGTGAAGCATGTGTTTCATTGAAACGCTGAATCATTAAGCTCAAATCATTAGTTGGATCAGCATCTTTAACTAGAACATCAGGTAACAGCACAGCAAAATCATCGTTCCCCACAATCGACTTTGCACATAAAACTGCGTGTCCAAGTCCTAAGGGTTGTGGCTGACGCACACTTACTACGCTGACATGTTCAGGTAAAACATTCTTAATTTCTTTGAGTAAATCAAATTTTTGCTTCTGCTCAAGTGTCGTCTCTAATTCAAAGTTACGATCAAAATAATTCTCAATCGATGCTTTAGATGAATGCGTGACTAAAATGATCTGCTCAATACCCGCCGCTACAGCTTCTTTCACAACGTACTCAATCGCTGGGCGGTCAACGACTGTCACCATCTCTTTCGGAATAGACTTACTTGCAGGTAAAAAACGGGTGCCAAGACCCGCAACAGGAAGAATGGCTTTTTTAATTGTCATCACAGATCCAGACATTTGCGTTAATTAAATCATTAAAGCTAGTTTACCTTAACTTCACTGCTACGTTTATAACCATCGACATAATGTTCTAACTGAGATAATGCCCAGTCAATATCTTGATCAATTGCAGTTAAGCCATAAATGCGTTCGAAAATCGGCAATAATTCATCTAAAGAGAAATGCTTTTCAAATGAACGTAAGATTCGACTATGCTCAGTTAACTGTGTATCTTCATGATCAATTAGCAACTCTTCATATAACTTTTCACCTGGGCGGAGTCCAGCATACTCAATCGAAATATCCCCCAGATCCGACCCTTCTTCACGAACTTTCAAACCACTCAACGCGATCATTTGACGTGCTAAATCTTGAATACGAACAGGCTCTCCCATATCCAACAAGAAAACGTCTCCACCTGTACCCAAAGCACCAGCCTGAATGACTAATTGTGAGGCTTCTGGAATCGTCATAAAATAACGCGTCACGTCAGGGTGAGTCACTGTAATTGGGCCACCTTTTGCTATCTGCTGCTTGAACAGAGGAACAACGGAGCCTGAAGAACCTAATACATTCCCAAAACGGACAATACTAATTTGAGTTTGCTGCTGCGCTTCTGCCATCGCTTGACAGTAAAGCTCAGCCATTCGCTTAGACGCTCCCATTACATTGGTCGGACGAACAGCCTTGTCTGTTGAAATCAGTACAAAAGTCTCTACACCTTTTTTAATCGCCGCATTCACACTAAAGGCTGTACCAATAGAGTTATTTTTGAGTCCTGCAATTGGATTACACTCGACCAATGGAACATGCTTATAAGCCGCTGCATGGTATACAGTTTGTACGTTATACTGCTCAATCACACGCTCAAGTTTAGCTTCGTCGAGGACTGTTCCTAAAATCGGAATAATTTCTATTTGTGACTTAAGACGTAATTCTTTATCAATACTATACAGTGCAAATTCAGTAAGCTCGTAAATAACCAATTTTTGTGGATTATTCTTAATAATTTGTCGACAAAGTTCTGAACCAATCGAACCGCCTGCACCAGTTACCATGACCACTTTATGTTGAATATTTTTGGCCAATAATTCTGGAATCGGCGGAACAGGATCACGTCCAAGTAAATCAATAATATCCACTTCTCGAATATCAGAGACTCTAATATCCCCATCTACAAGCTTTGTAAGCCCCGGGATTTCTGTAATTTTAATATGTGCAGGTTCAAGAAATTGAACTATTTCGCTTTTGCGCGTACGCCCTACAGATGGTAAAGCAATGAGAATTTCATCTATTTTTTCTTGATCTAAACGTTTAAGAGCTTGTTCTGCATTATAAACTTTTAACCCACCAATAATTTGCCCTGATAACGACTGTTCATCATCAATAAAAAATAGTGGGAAATGTTCATCTGAACGATTCAACATTGCAGCAATTTGTTGGCCTGCATATCCAGCCCCATAAATCACGATTTTTCTTTTTGGAATATCAGTTTGTAAACATGCCCGCACAATAAATCGAATAGCACCACGGCTAAACCAAACCCAAGAAAACATAAAGAAACCAAACATCAAAGGAATTGATGTCGGAATAAAAGCCTCTGTACAATATGCCAACCCAAAAAGCCCAAGGACGGTTAACCCTGTTGCAATTGCTAAGCGTGTAAAAAATACTTCATTGAATGTACGAACAATAAAATGATATGTTCCACAAATCAATAACATAGTGATTGCTAAAACGCTTACCCAGAGTGATCCAAATGAGATATTAGGAACAACTTCTACCCCTAGGTTAAATTCACGTAATGCGTAGCTCAACCAAATTAAGACAGGAAAAACTAAAAAATCCAAAAGGATTAAAAATAATTGTTTGGCATATCGTGGCGATGTAACCAAAGGCAGAATGACTGATTTCACAGGTGAGTCTTCTCTATGCTATTTATATAAGTAAACTAAATGTGTTTTTAAGTTATTTAATACCCACAAACAAATGTAAAAATGTAAAGTGAATGTAAAACCGAAGCATTCACTTTACATCAGAGCATTTAAATTCTAGTAAGTACTTGTTCAATAGCAGAAATAGTTCGATTAATACTATCTTCACTCAAAGTTGGATGAACTAAAAACATTAAACTACTTTCACCTAGTTTTTGTGCGTTCTGAAGCCGTTGAACAGGACGCCAAGGCGTATTGTCAAAAGCATGTTCTAAATACACTTCTGAACAAGAACCACTAAAGCAAGGAACACCTAATCCAGCAATTTCATTCATAATACGATCACGAGACCACCCTTCTGGTAATTGATCTACATTTACTTGAACATAACACTTATAAGCGGCATGTACATAATCATTCGAAGGCTGAAAAACAGTTATATATGGGGTCTTTTCAAATGCTGAATAAATGCGCTGCATATTATGATTACGAATTCCAGTCCATTCAGCCATTTTTTTCAATTGAATACGGCCAATCACCGCCTGCATTTCCATCATACGCCAGTTGGTTCCAAAAGAATCGTGTAACCATCGGAAACCTGGTGGGTGTTGCTTGTTATAAACGCTGTCGTAGCTTTTACCATGATCTTTATATGACCACATTTTTTTCCATAGTACTTCATCGTTGGTGGTAACCATGCCGCCTTCACCACCTGTGGTCATAATTTTATCTTGGCAGAAAGACCAGGCAGCAATATGCCCAATAGAACCCGCAGGTTTACCCTTATATTGCGCGCCATGTGCTTGAGCACAATCTTCAATCACATACAAACCACGCTCAGCTGCAAGTTGCATGATTGGATCCATATCACACATCCAACCTGCCAAATGAACACAAATAATCGCTTTAGTATTTGGCGTAAGTACCGCTTCAATTGTCCAAGCCGAAATATTTTGTGAATCCAATTCAACATCTGCAAATATAGGATTAGCACCAGCCGTCACAATCGAGCTTGCAGAAGCGAGGAAAGTCCGTGAAGTGACAATCACGTCATCACCAACTCCAATTCCCAGAGCTTTTAAAGCGACATCTAGGGCAACGGTACCGTTGGTTAAAGCCACGGCATATTGTGTTCCTGAAAATGTTGCGAATTCTTTTTCAAATTCACGGCATTCTTGACCCGTCCAATAGTTTACCTTATTCGACAACAGTACTTTAGATACAGCATCTGCTTCTTCTTGCGTAAAGCTTGGCCATGGTTCAAATGCAGTGTTTAACATATTTATTTCCTAGTTAAATTCTTACAAAAATCTTTATTTTTTCTCTAAAATTCGGGCTGGATTACCTACGACGGTAACACCTGCGGGAACACTTTTGGTCACTACTGCACCCATACCAACCACAGCGCCTTTGCCAATCACCAATGGTTTATCTGGTGTGCCTTGTTTGATCACAGCGCCAGTACCGATATAGACATGGTCTTCTATATGAATATTGCCATTACATTTCACACCCGGGGCAAAGGTAACGTAGTCACCAATCACGCAATCATGCTCGACATAACTGTATAAATTAGCATGGAAACATTTGCCGATTTTTATATTTGATGTAATTGAAACAAAAGGACTTAGTGCTGCACCCTCCGCCATTTCAACATTATCCATCATGATCACATTATCAGCTTGTACAGTCCACAATTGCAGACCATCCATGATGAGCTGATTAGCAAGTTTTTCACGAATTTGACTATTTGCAATAGCTATCAGTACAAACTTTTGGTTAGCATTTAAATTTTTAAAAGACTGGTAGTTTAAAGCAGTATGTCCGTTTACAATCTGCTGTTCTTGTAGACTGTCATCAATAAAATAGATTTCGGCCGAAATACCCAAACGCTGTAATTGCTGTCGTGCCACAGGCATTAAACTACGACCACAACCCGATGCGCCATAAATGGCATAGACAGGGTGACTCATGTGTTATCTTCCGACTCTGAGCCTGTAAATTTTGTCATAGTTACTTCTCCAGCTTCACTGATATCATCTTTTGCAATGACCTTTTGCACAGTCTTAAGCATGATTTTCAAGTCTAATACTGTTGACTGGTTTTCGACATACCAAGTATCGAGTTTAAATTTTTGTTCCCAACTAATTGCATTACGCCCATTGACCTGTGCATGTCCCGTCATACCTGGACGTACATCATGACGTTTGGCTTGTTCTTTGTTATATAAAGGTAGATATTCCATCAGTAATGGGCGTGGGCCCACAATACTCATATCCCCTTTAATCACATTCCAAAGCTCAGGCATTTCATCTAGACTGGTTGAACGCAGAATTTTACCAAATGGCGTCAAACGCTCGCTATCTGGCAATGGATTGCCTTCTGCATCCACCGCATCCTTCATCGTACGAAATTTTATCATTTCAAATGGCTTGCCATTTAAACCCGGGCGCACTTGACGAAATAACACTGGCGAGCCTAGGTTCTTTTTTACTTTATGAGCCACATAAAAATATAAGGGTGAAAGTAATACCAAAGCAATTGAAGCAATAACGATATCCAGTAAACGTTTAAGCATATTACGCTCCTGCGACCCAATCAGAAAACTTCTGCGAAAGAATAGAACGATTAAACTGTTCTCTGGCAACCTGCTGACCATTTCTGCCCATTTCAATCAGTTTTTTGTGATGATTCGCTGCCTGTTCTAAGGCATCAACAAACGCTTGAGGATTCTCAGGGGGTACAGCAAAACCACATTGCTCGTTGGTAATTAACTCTGCTAACCAACCCGGATAATTATTTAAAACCGGCAAGCCTGCTGAAATATAATCAAAAAATTTATTCGGTGACGTTCCATAATAAAAGGCTGGAACATTGGCTAAAATTTGTAACCCAATATCTGCACTGGCCATAAGACCTGCTAACTTTGCTTTATTAACAGGATCATGAAAAATCACATTATCCAATTGAAGCTCAGCCGCTCGTTCAAGCAATGCTTTTTTCTGCATACCATCCCCAACCAGAACCAATTTAATGTCTGTTCTTTGACGTTTTTTCAATTCAGCTGCTGCGTCTAACACAGCATTAAGACCATTGGCCAAGCCATGTGTCCCAGTAAAAATTGCCATAAGGTCTGTTGGTTGAACGCCCTCAGGTCGCCATGCTTGATGTTCAGATGCAAAAATATCTAAATCACAACCATTTGGAATAGAGGCTACTTTTTCAGGGGCAATCCCTCGTTTAATAATGCCGTCCACAATACCTGGAGACAATCCCACTAAACGGTCAGCTGAATGATAAGAGGTCCACTCAAGCACAGACATCATCCATAAAACAATTGGGTTTTTGATCACCCCCATCGCTTTAGGCAACTCTGGCCATAGATCCCTGACTTCGAAAACAAATGGTTTACGTCGAAACCACTTGGCAAAGATACCCGGAATACCCGCCGTTAATGGTGTTGTTGTCGCAAATACAACATCGTATTGTTCAGTCAAAGCAACCTTGATCGATTTGAAAGCAAAACTTAAAAAAATTAAAATACGCTTGAGAAAAGAAAGCGTATTTGAATAAGGCAGTTCAAATTCTATGATATCGATGCCATCGACCATACCACGGCGCATTCCTTTATTAAAAGGCTGGGTTAAACCCGTTTGACCTGCACCAAAAGAACCACAAACCATCGTCACTTGATGGCCATTACGAATGAGCGATTGAGCCATAGCATAGGAACGGATTCCTGCTGACCCTTTAGGTGTCGAGAAATGCTGATGGAAATATAAAATTTTCATGTTAAATCTTTAATTACAGTAAAAATTGTAGTCGCTTGTGTAGCAATCACTTCTAGAACAGGCACTTTGCTCTTTTGATAGTAGTACCTAGACTCCTCTCCCTCACTCCAACGAAGGGTGATCGGATGCTCAGCCTCTAAAATAATCTCCACGTTACCATTGCTTAGAACATTGTTCTCAAGAGTCCAATGATCTGGCTGTAAACGCCAACGTAAGACCGCTTGTTGCTGAAAACAAGAGATATTATCGGCTATTTTAATTGCATTATCTGTTAATGAAATTTTACGGTGGTGTGTACAACCCCAATGATCTTGATAACCACAACCAAATTCATTAGCGCTATACGTTAATTCTTTTGGTGTCAGCCATGCACCAAATAAAAAGCGACTTAAACGCGGCATTTGTTGATGTTGATCAAACTCAACGGTATTGTGACTGGCAACGCCAGAAAAGTAATTTAAATCTTCTACGGTGGAATTATAACTATAAGTTCCGCCATCGCGTAAAAGGTTTTGTCCTTTAAACCAAACATCCAGATGCAAAGCATCACATTGACTTGGACGAAATTTGAATTTCGGCAATTTGAGTGCAATAAAGAAATTATTATTTTGAGAACTAATCAAACCGCTTTCATTAAAAAATTGATTTCGCGAAGGCAGCTCAAAGTTTTCTTGCTTCAATTTTTGTATTTGAAAGAACGTTAGACTTTCATCATATGGATCTGGTTTTGAATAATAACTATGTTGATGGAATAAGGTACTTGCCAACTGAACTGTTGGTCTAAAATCACGATAATCCGTTTGGCTTACAGGAATCAGTCGCGCACCATCATTGGCACCTAAATTAGGGACATCCCCATCAGCTTGGGTTAATACATATAACCAGTCTGTCGCTTTCTGCAATTGACGGTATAGTTGTCCTGAAAAAGGCTTCAATTCGAATTTTTGGCGGACGATTTCAGCTAAGCAATAAGAATCCAGCATCACTCGATGGTAATTAATCGAATATTGACTAAAACCACCATCTTGCATAATGAGCCTGCTTGCACGGTTCAGCAACCATTTCTCACCCAATGCCTGCCATTGCTGATATTGAGGCTTAGGTTTCCAAAGATTTAGAACAGCCCCACCGATATACAATGCAGCTGCCTCAGATGTCCCATGATTATTATCCTGAGCAATGGCATAATCAATTGTAGGGTCAATACGCTTTAAATGTGCCTCGATAAATGCACAGACATTGTCATGCGGATGCTGCTCTTGCTCTAAACCGATGAGTCCAGTAATGATATGCATGACACGGATGGATGCTTCCTGCCCACATTTCCAATTCGGCCCAAAATAAGTAGGGTTCTTCTCACACCAATCATTCAACCATAAATCAAGCTGAACCAATGCTTGCCCATCTCTCACTTGACGCTCGTGTAGTACAAGATCTATTAGCCAGTCAAAACGAGAAGCCTCCCAGATGCCTTTAATATCACCAACATTTCCATCAAAATCTGGAATTTGATACCACGCCTTCTCTGTATTTTGAAAGGTATGTTGGGTTAAAGGGCTATAGAACCAATTCGGAAGCTGTCCAGCCACTGGATACTTGAGGTATCCAAAGGCTGTTAACATTGAGTTTACGGGCACATTCATTGTGCCAGTGGGTGCACTCTGACTAAAGAAGCACCCCGCTGGCAATTGTGCAGAAAGCTTCTGTACAGGGTTTAAACCTGTTTTTACGCCCACACGATATTTAAACACTCTGAACAAATTAAACAGCCCTAATGCAAGCGCTGTTTGACCTTTCATGACTAAACTCATGTTTGTGCTCTTAAAATTTCGGCAACCTGAATGGTCACTCTAGCAACTTCAAAAATTTCATCGGCAGGAATTGGTGCTTCTTTTCCATCTCGAATACTGTCTACAAAGACCGCAGCACAAGCATCTTGACCTTTATCTTGACGCCACAGATTCATCTTGTTAAATCCAGGCCAGCCAAATGCTTTTAGCTTTCTGAAATTATCTAATTGTAGTACTCGACCTGCTGTAAAGACTTCTACACGCTCTTTAGGGAAGCTTGAAGCGCCATTTGCTAAGTAGAAAATTGTGCCAAATGACCCATCTTCAAAACCAAGCGTAATTGAAGCCTTATCTTCTAGAACCTGTACTGCATCAGTTTCGCCCATACGTCGAGCCTGAATAGATATAATTTTTGAACCTGCTAGGAAGCGCATCAAGTCGATAAAGTGACATGCTTCACCGATAATACGCCCCCCACCAACAGCATTATCTTGTGTCCAATGATCCGTGGGTATCGCACCTGCATTCATGGTCATGATAAAACTCTTCGGCTCTTTCACTGTATCCAGCAAAGTTTTCATTTTTTGCACTTGTGGGGAGAAACGACGATTGAAGCCCACCATGACTCGTGCATATTGATTATTCTGGATATTTTGATTGTAAACAGTTTCAATTTTTTCAATTTCTTCGACAGTTAGAGCCAATGGCTTTTCAACAAAAACATTCTTACCTGCCGATAAAACTCTTTCTACAAAGTATGCATGGCTATTATGGCGGGTCGCAATCGCGACGGTATTGATATCTTTATTATTTAATAAACCATCCAGATCTGTCGAAGCTTCGGCAAATCCTGTTTTTTCTCCATGAATAACCCCATTAATGCCGCCAGAGGTTACGATGGTGTGTAATTGAGAAGATGCTTTTTTGAAAGCAGGAATCAAGATACGAGAAGCATAGTTACCCGCACCAATAAAACCTACGACAGCATTTTTTGGCTCAATAGAAATTGGGCGTAAAACCACTCGTTTTTCTAAACGAGTTTCGACTGGAGAGTTATATTTAAGCAATAAACCCAAACCAGATTTGTCTTCCGTCAATGCATCATACGCTTTAGGTGCATCTTCAAATTCAAATCGTTGCGTGATCAATGGCTCTACGTTTAATGTACCCGCAGCCATCATATCCAAAACGGCAACAAAGTTACGTTGCTCAGTCCAGCGAACAAAACCAAGTGGATAGTCATTACCCTTTTCTTCATATTCAGTATCATAACGGCCTGGACCATATGAACAAGAAACTTGGAAACTGAGTTCTTTTTCATAAAAATCTGCGCGGTTTAGCTCTAAGCCTGTTACACCGACTAGAATAATACGACCACGTTTTCGGCTCATTCGTGCTGCTTGAATAACAGGATCACTTACCTTGGTTGAAGCGGTAATAATGACACCATCTACACCCGCACCACGACTAAATGCCAGACCAACAGCCACAGGATCTTCACCTTTACCAGGATTACAGATCTCTGCACCAAATTGTTTTGCCAAATCTAATTTACTTTGATCGAAGTCAATGGCGAGAACACGACAGCCATTTGCTCTTAGCATCTGAATGGTGAGTAGACCAATCAGGCCCGCACCAGTCACGACAAAACTTTCGCCCAAAGTCGGTTGAGCAAGACGGATACCTTGCAAGCCAATACTTGCAACGACAGCAAAAGAAGCAAATTCATCACTGACAGTATCTGGAATTTTTGCACAAAGGTTTTTAGGTACTTTCACCATATCAGCATGTGGGCCATTTGACACAACACGATCACCAACTTGGAAATCATCTACATTGGCACCTACTTCATGCACGATACCTACATTGCAATAACCTAATGCAAGTGGTTGAGCCAGCTTAGACTTTACAGCGTCGTAAGTTGTTAACAGACCATCTGTTTGTACTTTTTCCAGTACCATTTTCACCTTTTCAGGTTGCTGGCGTGCTTTATCAATTAGAGATGCCTTACCAAATCCAACTAACATACGTTCTGTTCCAGCAGAAATAAGCGAAGTCGTTGTGGAAATCAGTAAATGACCTTTTGAACATTGCGGTACTGGAGCTTCGGTCACAGTCGTACCACCATTTGCCATATCTTGGAGAATTTGTTTCATTGCGCTAATCCAGAATTTAACTTCTTATCAAAATCAGTATAAAAAATCACCACCAATATGATCATAATAAAATTACAAAGATATAATGGTTGTGTAATTGATGCATTAAGCATTGATTGAAGTAGAAAACACCCTATAACAGCTAAGAATAAATAAAAGTTAATATTAGCTATGGAAAAACTCGATCCCCTTTTAAAGAAGAAAACCAATATAAAAATAGATATTAAAAAAGGAAATAATCCAACAGAAAAAATAATATCAAGAAAATAATTATGAAATCCAGACTTCCCCCCATACCCGAAAATCAAAAAATAATAATCAGAAGATAAAAAATCTATAGCTTTATGATAAATATCAAATCTACCAGAATCAAAGCTATTCGTCTTAGCACTATCTACAGCTCTTGAAAAAATTGGCATTTTAAAATAAAAAAGAAAAACAAAGAGAAATGAAGCCAAATAAAAAATGAAGGATAAAAAATAGTTTCTTCCAACTACACCTTTTCTTAAAATAATACTTAAAACAATAAATATTAAAATCATAAAAACAGTAACCATCATTTCAAATAAAGAAATTCGTCTTGCAGCCAGTCCTAGACTAACAATTAAAACAAACCAAAATGACAATAATAAAAATTTTAGAAGCAGGTTCTTTTCTATAAAAAAAAGAAATGATACTAAAGCAAAAAAAAGTCCCAACACACCAGGATAACTAACAAAAGCTTGATATATACCATACCCCCAATATAATGCATAATCAAATTCAGTTACATTAAAAATTTCATTATTCAAATAAATATAAGTTAAATGAGTAGCATTAAAAACAAAAAAAGAAATTAAATAGAAATAAACTATTTTCCCCACTCGTCCTTTATGGACAGGGAATGCGACCAATAAAAGTAAAAAAGGTGGCAAAACCAATTGAACCACCCTGAAAAACTCATTATTAGCCATAAAAACAGCCCAAAACAAAATAAAGAAAGAGATAAAAAATAGCAATTTTCTATTTCTTTTATCTTCTATTAGAAATTTATAATCATTTTTAAAAAGAAGGGCATTCAGATAGAATATTAAAAAAATTAAGACGAAAGCTAAAAGCCCTACAGGTATTGGAAATTGATTAATGACCGGAAAGCTCGCCTTCTGAAGTACCAACCCTCCTGTCAGCCCATCAAAAAACAATGGAATTGGTACCAACATGCTTAAAAAGCAACAAATGTAAAATGAAATTTTTTCCCAAATTAGCAATTCATTATTCATCTTTACTTTCACTCAATGCATAGAAAACAAAATAGTAGTTTCATTAGGTCAATCAAAGCATATTCTTATTTATGATAAAATTTAGTTAAAATCATAAATTTTTTGTATAGAAGATATGGCATTCGATCTACTCCAAGCTGTCATAGCATATTGTTCCATTATTTTGGATCGTACGTCACCACCTACCTCAATTATTAAATCATTTGATTCATAAAAACCTTTTACTATATTATCCAAAGTTACAGGAATAGACGTTATTGCTTCAAAAACTGGTTGATACGTTTCTAAATTAGCTAACATAGGTATACAACCGCATGAGATTGCCTCTAAAATAGATGAGGATAATTGATCTGAGCTAGGTAAAGAAATTGCTATATCTGCCGCTGACAAATAAGAACTCATAGTTTTTTGATCCAAAAAACCTTTCACCAAATGAATATTTGCTTCGTCCTTAACTACTTCTTCCACAAGCTTTGCATACTGTATATCTTTATCGCCTTCCATCAAAATTAGATGTTTACTAGTCCCTCTTGAAAAGGTCTTAAAAGCATTGACCGTTTCTAAGGTGTTATAAAGAGGAGTAAGCCGCCTATTGTACACCCATGTTATAGCATCATTTGGAATACCCAATTCATTTCTAACCTTAGCTCTCATATTTAAAGAAAAGTTAAAATTGGAAGAGACGCCTAAGCTAAATGTTTCTATTCTCCTTTTATCTACTCCAAAATCTACTTCTAATGCCTTTTCCATAGCAATAGATGTAGCAGTTATTATCTTTGCTCTTTTTAAGATTTTATGAATTAAAGAGTTATAAAATTTTGAACGATTATTAGCACCGAAGATTTCTGTACCATAAGTTGTAATTATATATTCATTCCCACTTAATAATGCACAAAGGCCATACCCTGATGTATTATGTGCATGTAAGGTAAATGACCTTTTCATGCAAAATTTTAACCATATACCTAAAAGTACATAAGCTAAAATCGCCCCGAAACCACCAAATTTTAAAAGAAAATTGTATTTAACAGTTACTTTTGAATGTGGAAAAAAGGTGTTTTTATGAACACTATAGATATGATATGAAACCCCCATTTCTTCCAAATATTCAACCCAGTGTCTTACATGAGGGCTACTCGCATTAGCAAGAAATATTATTGATTTTTTAGTTTTCATAAAATCACCACCTCTTTTCTTTTCAAAATAATAGCAAACAGCAGGTTACTTACTATATAGGCTAAGAGTAGTGAAACTGAGGAATAAATAATATTAATTGGCAAAAATATCTGCATCATTAAAAGAACTCCCCCCCAAACACCAGAAACAAAAGCTAAGAACCCAAAACTTCCATTTGCTACAAAAGTCTGGATGTAAAAAGCTTGAATAGAAGAAAATAAAACACAAAGTTGAACAATCAAGAAAGTAAGAATAAATTCTAGTTTAATTTCAAACCCATACAACTTAAATACTGGATAAACCAGTCCTACGCTTAATAGCAACCAGATTAAAGCTATAAAAATATATGTCAATTTCATTTTCTTTTGATCATCTACATTACTTTTGTTACGCACTAGAATAGGCACAAAAACTGAACCAAGAACACTTGGCAAAAATATTCCAATCTGGAAAAACTGAAAAGCAACTGAGAAAACTGCTGTTTTCTGTGGATCAAAAGAATTGTTTATAAACTTGATCAAAAGATACAAGCTCAGCATTGTGATAAAACCAAAAATAGCTACTCGCAAAGATGCAAATATTTTTCTGAATAAACCATCTCGAATTGACTTTAAAATACTTCTTTTAAAATCAATATCATCTTTTGTTGATAGAAAAAAGGTTACACCACTACTTACTAAGAACAGCCAACAATAAGACAAAATAAGACATCTTGCATCCGTAATAAAAAAACTCAGTAAAAAACAAGATAACAAAGGAGAAAAATATGTAAAAATAGAATACATACCTAATTTTTTATAATTTTGCTTGTATGATAAAAAAGATTGAAATAAAGAATACAGAATAAAAGATAATGAGACACAAACCGTACTAATAAAATAATCATTTATCGTAAAGTTTTTTAAATAAAATATTGACTGACTTACATATAAATATACAGCCAAAAATACAATCATGACTATAGACAATAAAAATGCTGTACCTAAAACTGACTCAATATGAGATCTTGGTTCCGCATATGCTCCTGCTCGTATAATCTGAGGTGAGCTACCCAATGATACTATTGAACTAATTGCAGCGGCAAGTGTAACAACCAATACAAATGTTGCTAACGCTGAATGCCCAAATATATATGAAAGATAAAAACTAAATAAGAGTTGCATCATTTTAGAGCTTCCAACTCCAGCAACCATAATTAATTTATCTTTCATATATTTCTACCGTCCAAAAGCTCAACTATAGTTGCTAAACTAAGCCCTTTGTATCAATCAACCTATCTCCAAAATGCTTTATGTCCTTAAACTCTTTATGATCCACTAATATTAGATGGATATCTGCTTGTTGGTGATCCTTAAGAGCAATCAATTTAATATTTGAAGGTAGCTTAGTAGGAAGTTCATGAATATTCGGTTCTATTGCAAGAATATTTAGACCTTGTTCAGCCAATTTTTTCGTGATTTCAAGTGCTGGGCTCTCACGCAGGTCATCGATATCTGGTTTAAAGGCCAAACCGTAGCAAGCGATCGTTACATCTTGAATCGTCTTATTGGGATTTGCTTGTAAAAAATCCGCAATTTTAATTTTAACCTGATCAATCACCCATTCAGGTTTGGCATCATTCACTTCACGCGCAGTACGAATCAAACGAGCTTGTTCTGGTGTCTTTGCCACAATAAACCAAGGATCAACCGCAATACAGTGACCGCCGACCCCAGGTCCTGGCTGTAAAATATTGACGCGCGGGTGACGATTCGCCAGTGAAATCAACTCCCATACATTGATATCTAACTTGTCACAAATAACTGAAAGCTCATTTGCAAAGGCGATGTTCACATCACGGAATGAGTTCTCTGTCAACTTACACATTTCTGCGGTACGAGCATTGGTTTCAATACATGCGCCTTTTACAAAGATTTTGTATAAATCACATGCTGCTTTTGAACAACGTGGTGTCATTCCACCAATAATACGGTCATTACTGATCAATTCTTGTAAAACTTTACCTGGCAACACACGTTCTGGGCAGTGCGCGACTAAAATATCAGCCTCTTCACCCTTTTGTTGTGGGAAGCTTAAATCTGGACGCGCTTCACTTAACCAAGCCGACATTTGTTCAGTCGCTTCCACAGGTGAAGTCGACTCTAAAATAACCAAATTACCTGACTTTAAAAAAGGTGCTAAAGCCTTAGCAGCAGATTCAATATATTTGAGATCTGGCTGATAATCATCTTTAAAAGGTGTCGGAACTGCAACAATATAAGCATCTGCTTCAGTCGGCGCCAATTGAGCAGACAATTTACCCTGAGCAACGACGTCACGAACCAAAGCATCTAAATCAGGCTCAACAATATGAACTTTACCTTGATTAATCATATCTACCGCGTGTTGATTCACATCAACACCAGTAACTTTTACCCCATGTGCAGCAAATGTCGCAGCTGTGGGTAAACCAATATAACCTAACCCTATAACGCAGATATGCTTGAATGAATTGCTCATACTCTATACTTTTAAATCAAAATAAATGGAAATTTCGGCTTAGTTCGCTTTAAGAAAATCAATAATTTGCTGACATGAATCACCATCTCCGTACGGATTATGGGCTTCTGCCATCTCAGCATAGATATTTGGATTTTCAAGTAACTCTATGACTGAACGCTCAATAGTTTCTGTATCTGTACCAACTAAACGTACCGTTCCTGCACGGACCGCTTCAGGTCTTTCAGTGGTATCTCTCATAACCAGAACTGGCTTACCCAATGAGGGTGCTTCTTCTTGAATACCACCAGAATCAGTCAAAATCAGATAACTACGATTCATCAAATACACAAAAGGCAAATAATCTTGCGGAGCAATCAGATGAATATTAGCGATACCCACTAACAGCTCGTTAACAGGTTGTTGTACATTCGGATTTAAATGCACAGGATAAACAATTTGGATCTCAGGATATTTTTTAGCCAGATTAGCCAATGCTTTGCAGATATTTAAAAAGCCTTGGCCAAAATTCTCACGACGATGTCCTGTGACTAAGATCAGTTTTTTATCTGCATCAAGAAATGAAAACTCTTGCTGAAATTGAGTTACTAATGCTTGGTCTTGCTCAACCTTCTGTTTGACTTGCAGCAAAGCATCAATCACCGTGTTTCCTGTCACGACAATATTTGCAGGATTCACATTTTCTTTAATTAAATTTTCATACGATGATTGGGTCGGTGCAAAATGATAATTTGTAAGTACGCCCGTTAATTTTCGATTGGCTTCTTCTGGCCAAGGGGAATACAGATCACCTGTGCGCAAGCCCGCTTCGACATGACCTACTTTTATTTTGTGATAATATGCTGCCAATGAAGCAGCAAAGGTCGTAGCGGTATCACCATGCACTAGAACCACATCGGGCATCCATGCGTCAAACACCTGTTCTAGCCCTTTAAGTACCCCAGAGGTCACATCCGATAGCGTTTGCCCTGGTTTCATCAAATTCAAATCAAAGTCTGGTGTTAATTCAAATAAACTCAGTACCTGATCCAACATTTGACGATGTTGACCTGTAACACAGACTTTAGTCTCAAAATCTTCATTAAAGTGTTGTAACTTTAAGGCCAAAGGGGCCATTTTTATCGCTTCTGGTCGAGTACCAAATACTAGCAATACTCTTTTCACCTTATTGTTTCCTTATAACTTGTAAGTAGATTTTTAGAAATTTAAATAGTAAACCTTAACAATCTTGTGCAACTAGAATTAGCTTCGAACTAAATAAAAAATTAAAGTGCTAGGCAAATACTCTTTAAATCAAAATATTTAGCTACCAGTTCAATTCAAAGCAATAATTACTGAATAATTCTTCAACGAATATATCTTTCGGCGGGAATACTACCAGAAAAACATGAATTTTCTGTTATGATTTTTTACCAAACACTAAGCATGGTCTTTCATTTTTCCATTTTTCAGTACGATTTAGCAATGTATTGCCTATCTTAGTACGATAAATTTCACAAAATGTATAACATTGATAGGCCGAGAAGAACCTTTACTATAAAATTGATTACAATTTGTTATATACCCCAAAGCGAACTTCGGTAAAATGCTGTTTAATTGAAACGATTTTAAAAAATCTAAAATGGGAATTTTTGTGCGACATTTTAAATCTATAATTTTACTGTCCGTTATTATGACATCTACTGGATGTGCTCTTACATCCGGGCTACAAACTTATGATTTACCAGAGGAAGGGATTTACCAAACAGATTTAGGCACACAAGTCAATGTTGTGAAGCTCACCCAAACATCATTACCAGCTGTCCAACTTGCCCAATACAATCAAGAATATTTTGCTCATTTGTTCAGCATTCCTCAAAAAAATTACAAGCTCAGTGCTGGAGATATTCTCTCGATTTATCTCTGGGCATATCCAGAAATTACTCCACCTACAAATACCATCAGTAATGAAGAAGCGATCAAGTCCAATGGTTATCAAATTGATCAAAGTGGTTATATCCAATTTCCTATTATTGGTCGCTACAAAGCCGCAGGAAAGTCTTTAACACAAGTGAACCAAGAATTACGTAGCCAACTTTCACGGTATTTAAAAACTCCTGACGTCATTGCTCGTGTTCTATCGTATCAAGGACAACGCTACTCTGTACAAGGCAGTGTCATGAAAGGTGGGCAGTTTACTTTAACTGACCAACCCACAAGTGTTTATACTGCATTGGGTTTAGCTGGCGGTATCAATACTCAGTTAGGAGATAACACCTCTATTACACTTGTCCGCCAAGGTAAAACTTATAATCTCAATAGCATTTCGCTTGAAAAGGCGGGTTATTCACTACACAATTTATTGATTCAGCCTAATGATACACTTTATGTAAATTCAAAAGAAAATCAGAAAATTTATGTAATGGGTGAATCGGGGCAAAACAAACCGATTCCGATGCGAGATCAGGGTATTAGCTTAAGTGATGTCATTGGAGAAAGCCTCGGTTTGAATCCACTTTCAGGCAGTCGAAGCAAAATTTATGTGGTTCGTAGTCATCGTGATGCAGGGATCACTGATGTTTATCATTTAGATTTAACCAGTATTGGTGATTTTGGACTGGCAAATAAATTTCAAATGCAAAGCAATGATATTGTGTATATCGATGCATCAGGTTTAACACGCTGGCAACGTGTTATCAACCAAGTCATTCCATTCTCAAATGTTATTTATAATATTGATCGTATGGGACAATAATGCAATTCAAAAATATTCTGGTCGTTTGTATAGGTAATATCTGCCGTAGCCCTATGGCAGAGTACCTACTCAAACAAAACCACCCACAGCTCACAATTCACTCTGCAGGCATTTCTGGCATGATTGGATATGCGGCTGATGACAAAGCAAAGCTTTGCATGCAACGTATTGGGGTTGATATAAGCCCTCATATTGCAAGAAAACTTAATGCTGAACTGATTAAGCAAGCTGATTTAATTTTAGTCATGAGCCAAAATCAACAGAAGCATATTGAGCAAACATGGCCATTTGCTAAAGGGAAAACATTTCGCTTAGGTCATTGGCAAGGAAAAAATATTCCTGACCCCTATCAACATGATCAAACTTTTTTTGATGAAACTTCCCTGCTTATACAAGCCTGTGTAGCAGATTGGACTAAACATATTTAACTTTGATGTACGATTATGAGCCAAACTACAAATACAGAAGATACTATTGATTTAAAAGAATTATTTTTCTCATTGATCTCACAATGGAAGTTAATTGCGCTGTGTATCCTTTTGAGTCTAATTTGTGCCCTACTATACCTAAGAGCAACTCCGGATACCTATTCGGTCGACGCCTTGGTACAAGTAGAAGAAAATAAAGGCGCTTCCGCAGCTCTATTAGGTGATCTCTCGAGCATGGTTGAGCAAAAACAACCCGCTCAAGCAGAAATCGAAATTTTAAAATCGCGTTTAGTTTTAGGCAATGTCATTCAACATCTGAATTTAGATCTTAAAATTTCAGGTACGGAAAATTCATTTACTGATCGTCTATTGTCTCCACACCATTATCAAACGCAATACCAACCGAAATCGGTGGTGTTTAAAGATGATGAAAAAGCTTTTGACATCCGTCAGTTTAATGTTCCATCAAACTTCCGTGACAAAAACCTTGAACTTCGCTTTAATGATAAGCAATTTAGTCTGACAGATAAAGAAACCGAACAAGTCATTTTAACCGCTAAAATAAACCAAGCGAATATACTACGCACAACGGATGGCTTATGGAATATTTCTATTTATACACAAGACCAACTGAATGATATTTATCTCATTCAAAAACAATCACTACCTGCCGCAGTCGACAGTATGCTGGTGAATTATTCAGTCGCAGAAAAAGGAAAGTTAACAGGTATTCTTGGGCTCAATTATCAAGGTACAGACAAAACTCATATTACCCAAGTACTCAATGCTATTCTGGTTTCTTATAGCCAACAAAACATTGAACGTCGTTCAGCTGAAACAGCGCAAACACTTAAATTCTTAGATGAACAACTACCAGAGCTGAAACAACAACTTGATGTAGCAGAGCGTGAATTCAATAAATTTCGCCAACAATACAATACTGTAGATGTCACGAAAGAATCTGAGTTATTTTTAACCCAAAGCATAACCTTAGAGACACAAAAAGCACAACTTGAACAACAAGTGGCTGAAGCTGGTGCCAAATATACTTCTGAACATCCAGTCATGCAGCAAATGAATGCGCAACTAGGAGCTATTAATAAAAAAATTGGGGAGTTAAATGCGACATTAAAAGAACTGCCAGATTTACAACGTCGTTATTTACAACTTTACCGTGAAGTTGAAGTCAAACAACAATTATATACCGCCCTGCTTAACTCTTATCAACAGCTACGAATTGCAAAAGCGGGTGAAATTGGCAATGTTCGTATCGTCGATACTGCTATAGAGCCTGTGGAACCGATTAAGCCGAAAAAACTGCAAGTTTTGATACTTTCACTTTTCTTAGGTGGTTTCCTAGGTACACTCTTGGCATTATTACGTAATATGATGCGTTCAGGGATCAAAGACTCAGCTCAAATTGAAAATGAATTGGATCTCCCAGTGTATGCAACGGTTCCACGTTCACCTGTACAAGAAAGCCGTATTAATATTTTAAAGAAAAAAAAGAATATTCCTATTTTGGCTGTTAAGAATAGTGATGATATTGCTATTGAAAGCTTAAGAAGCATGCGTACAGCCATTCATTTCGCTCTAAGCTCTGCCCGAAATAATCTGATTACAATTTCAGGCCCTGCGCCAGAAGTTGGAAAGTCCTTTATTTCAACGAATTTAGCCACAATTTTGGCGCAAAGTGACAAACGTGTATTAATCATAGACGCAGACTTACGTCGCGGTTATTTACACAAGTATTTTAATCTCGACACACAACCTGGCTTAACAGAGTTACTCAATGGTCAACAAAGTTTAGAAACGGTCATTCGTCATACAGAAGTACCTGGCTTAAGTGTAATTTCTCGCGGGAAAAATCCAGCGAATCCTTCTGAACTACTAAGCTCTAATCAGTTCAAAAATCTATTAGAGCAAATGTCAGAGAAATTTGATCATGTGATTATTGATACCCCGCCTGTCTTAGCTGTAACAGATGGTATTATTATTTCTCAATATACTGGTGTCAATTTGGTGATAGCCCGTTATGCGAAAACGCAGATGAAAGAGTTGGAGTTGACCCTCAATCGCTTTGAACAAGCAGGCGTGAAAGTGAATGGATTTATTTTGAATGATATTCAACGTTCAGCAGGTTCTGGTTATGGCTATAATTATGCTTATGCCTATAAAGCCAATAAAGAATTAGACTAAATACATCCTCTAACCGATAAAAAGCCAGAACTTGATTTCTGGCTTTTTATTTTGTATGACAAACGTTTATATATTCAAATCCTTATAGTTTTTTTAAAGACTTCGGCATATATTAATTTGAAAATGTACTGGTGGTACAAAACACGTCATTCATGAAGTCTGCTAAGATGCTAAAAAACTTTTTGAATGTAATAGAATTAGGAAAAATTTCACATGAGTAAAGCCTTACCCATTGCTGTAGCTGTTATTCTAGGCGGTGCTGCACTTGTTCCCGTTTATTATGCATCTCAACACCCAGCTTCAGCCGAAGCCCAAGTTTCAAAAAATGCATCTGCCGTAGAAAAAATTAGCTATGCACTGGGTTATGAGGTTGCTCATCAAACTCCACCAGAACTCGATATTAACAGTTTTGTAACGGGTGTCCGTGCAGGTCATGCCCGTAGCCAACCCGCCTATAGCGAAGAAGAATTAAAACAAGCCTATGAGCAGTTCCAACAAGAAATGCAGCAAAAACAGGCCAATGATGCGAAGCAAGCACAAACAACCAGCGACAGCTTCTTAATGGAAAATGCGAAAAAACCTGGGGTAAAAACTACAGCGTCTGGCTTACAGTACAAAATCACGCAAGAAGGCACAGGCAAGCAACCCACTGCCAGCTCTGTCGTGACCGTGCATTACAAAGGCCAATTGGTCGACGGTAAAGTCTTTGATAGTTCACTTGAACGTGGTGAACCGATCGAGTTTCCTTTAAACCAAGTGATCCCAGGTTGGACTGAAGGCCTACAACTCATGAAAGAAGGTGGGAAAGCAACGCTCTACATCCCTTCTAACTTAGGTTACGGTCCACAAGGTGTACCCGGCATGATCCCAGCCAACAGCACGCTTATTTTTGATGTTGAACTGATCAAAGTAAAATAAGACAAGTCAATCAAAGGAGAGCTTTTGCTCTCCTATTTTTATTGAGAATACAATATGAAAATTCAAACAACATTACTCTGTGGCTTGTTACTTTCTACACCTGTTTTTGCAGCACCGATTAATAATAAAAGCAGCATCAACCAACAAGTCGGTTATAGCTTTGGCTATCTCATGGGTCGTAGCAATGCCGAGTCAATTCAAGATTTAGATCTCGATGCTTTTGTGCAAGGGTTACGTGAAGCATCGAAAGGCCAAGCTGCATCATTAAGCGATGAAGAAATGGCTCGTGTATTGACCCAATATAAACGCCAAGCCGAGGCAAAACAGTTATTAGAAGTGAAACAACTGGCAGATAAAAATGCCAAAATTGGTGCAGCCTTTTTAGCTGAAAATGCGAAAAAACCCGAGGTGAAAACCACGGCTTCAGGTCTGCAATATATGGTTTTGCAACAAGGCCAAGGCAAGTCACCTAAGGCCAATAGCAAAGTCAAAGTTCACTATGAAGGACGTCTGATTGATCAAACTGTTTTTGACAGCTCGATTGCACGTCAACAGCCTGCGGAGTTTCAAGTCAGCCAAGTGATTCAAGGTTGGACCGAGGGCTTACAGCTAATGAAAGAAGGCGCAAAATATCGTTTCTTTATTCCCGCTAAATTGGGCTATGGCCAAATTGGTTCAGGCGATGTGATTGAACCGAACAGCACCTTGATTTTTGATGTAGAACTGATTGAAGTGTTGCCAAAATAAGGCGGCATACAAAAGCAATGCTATACACAAAATAAAAAGCCTGATCTTCGTGATCAGGCTTTTTATTGATTTCAATCTATTTTCAAATCAAGCAATACTTTTTTAAGCTGCGAACTCCGCTTGTTTTATGCTTCATGTTTGAGATGCCGTGGTCTAAAGCCTGTTAGGAGCAAACCAACCGCATAAGCCACGACTCCAACCACGCACAGCCCAATCACTTCGGCAACGCGAATCCACTGTGCCGTGTCGCCATTGTACCAAGTCAATGCATACCACAATGCCGCAATCATCACGGCGTTAGAAATACCAAACTGGATAAACAGTTTTTTCCAATGTGCACCAAAACGGAAAATATCGCGTTTGTGTAGATAGAAATACAGCATCCCCGCATTCACCAGAGCAGAACCCGAAGAGGCTAAAGCCAAAGCCATATGCTCTGCCTGCCAGTCAATCAGTTTAAAGAAGCCAATAAATACCACGTTTAAAATCGCATTTGCGGCAACGGCCATTAAACCGACACGAACTGGTGTTTTGGTGTCTTGCTGCGCATAAAATCCAGGTGCAAAGACTTTAATCAACATAAATGAAATCACCCCAGCACTCATACATTGCAGAGCTAAAGCCGTCATTTGTGTATCTTCAATGGTGAATTGACCGCGTTGGAATAGGGCCTGAATAATGGGGGTCGATAACATAAATAGAGCGATACTGGCAGGTACCCCCACCAGAACAATCACCTTTGCAGCCCAATCCATCATGCCACGGAACTTCGACATATCTTGCTCTGCATGACGAGTCGACAATGCGGGTAAAATCACCGTACCAATCGCCACCCCAATCAACCCCAAAGGCAACTCGGTCATACGTTCCGCACTGTACAACCATGACACTGAACCATCTTGCATAAAGGAAGCCCAAATGGTGTTCAGGAGTAAATTGATTTGCGTGACAGAAACACCAAATAGCGCAGGCAGCATCAATTTCATGATGCGATCCACACCTTCATGCTTAAAATCAACTTTGGGCGGAATCAGTAATTTTTTATGCCAAAGTTCAGGAATTTGGATTGCCAACTGTAATACACCCGCAGCAATCACCGCCCAACCAAGTGCCATAATCGGTTCTGCCATATACGGCGTCAGCCACCATGCTCCAGCAATCATCGCAACATTCAGCAATACCGGTGAAAAGGCGGGTGAAGCAAAGGAACCATAACTATTTAAAATACTGCTGGCAAATGCCGTCAACGACATAAACAATAAATAAGGAATGGTGAGGCGAAACATTGAAACCGCGAGGTCGAACTTCTCTGGATCGGCATGGAAACCTGGTGCATAGATGTATAGCACCGCTGGAGCTGCAACCATAGCGATGAAGGTTAAAGCCGTCATAACCGTCATCAAACAACCAAAGACACGGCTAATCAGAATCTGAACTTCCGCATGAGTACGCCCAGTTTTATATTCGGTCAGTACTGGAATAAACGCCTGTGAGAATGCTCCCTCAGCAAATAGCCGACGGAAGAAGTTCGGGATACGAAAGGCCACCACAAAGGTATCGAAATCTTTCCCCGCACCAAAGACATTTAGTAAGACAATGTCTCGTACCAAACCCAAGACCCGAGAAAGCATGGTCATTGCACTTACAATTACGGTTGACCGCCACAGCGCCATCGTATCCACCTAGTTTTTCATTTGCCGCTATTGTAATGAAACTTCAGCGAATATTTGATTGTTTAATGTTGTTGTTGGCTCTCAATTCATTGACTTTTTAACTGCTGCAAACGATTTCGATAGCCTAACCAATCAAAAAATGCGCCTGGATCGGTTTTACGTCCTGGTGCAATATCGGAATGTCCCGCCAAATGCTGCTGAATTTGAGGATAGGCCTGTTGTAAACAGGCCGTCACGTGTACCAATGTTTCATATTGGGCATCTTCAAAAGGCAAGTCATCACTGCCCTCAAGCTCAATGCCAATCGAATAATCATTGCACTCTTTCTTGGCCAAATAGCTTGAGCGTCCTGCATGCCATGCACGGTCGTTAAAATTGACAAATTGTAAGACTTCGCCACTTCTTAAAATCAGTAAATGCGCTGAGACTTGCATGCCTTGAATGGTTTGAAAATATGGATGTACTGACCAATCCAATTGATTTTGAAAAAATTGTTCAATATAACCGCCACCAAACTGTGAGGGAGGCAAACTGATATTATGGATGACAATCAGTTGAATCTCAGTATCAGCAGGACGTGCGTTAAAATTAGGCGATGGAATTTGTCTTGCTCCCAGCAGTTGCCCTGCTTGCACTTGAAACGACGGAATGACCTGCATATTTTTATTCCTCAAACCCATTGCGCCCTTTGGGCAATCTCTTTTAATGTCTCTCATGCTAAATCTTTCCCCGTCATTTCTCAAATTGCTCAGCGTTTGATTCTGAAATTTTCACGCCTTTTTCAGGAAAAATGCTAATATATTGCGCAATTTTCATGGCATCTATAAAGATACGGACAATCGGATGAGCATATCGCAGCAACTGCTTGAACAATCTATTCAACTCAATATTCAACAGGCATTACAAGAAGACATCGGTGCTGGTGACATTACGGCGCTTTTAACACCTGAAGATGAACAAGCGACTGCGACCATTATTAGCCGTGAAGACATGATTCTTGCAGGTCAACCTTGGGTCAATGCATTAATTGCAGCTTTTGATCCAAGTGTACAAATCACGTGGCTAAAAAATGATGGCGATCTGGTTCGTGCCAATGAAACCATTTTTAAACTGGCAGGTTCAGCACGCAGCTTACTTACGGTTGAACGCCCCGCACTCAACTTTGTACAAACGCTATCTGCTGTGGCCAGCAAAACTGCGGAATATGTCAAACAGCTCGATGGCTTAAACACCAAGTTGCTCGACACCCGTAAAACCCTACCGGGTCTGCGTATTGCCCAGAAATATGCTGTCGCAGTCGGCGGTGGTCAAAATCATCGTTTAGGTCTATTCGATGCTTTTTTAATCAAAGAAAATCATATCATGGCAGCGGGTGGCATTGCTCAAGCCATTGCCAAAGCGCATCATATTGCTCCAGACAAACCTGTCGAAGTCGAAGTTGAAACTTGGGCTGAATTAGACCAAGCATTGGAAGCCCAAGCCGATATCGTGATGTTAGATAACTTTAGCCAGCAACAAATGATTGATGCGGTCAAGCATGTTGCAGGGCGTTGTAAATTGGAAGCGTCAGGGAATATCACCATTGCCAACTTGCGCGAAGTCGCAAGCACAGGTGTGGATTATATTTCGATGGGTGTATTGACCAAAGATGTCAAAGCAGTCGACCTTTCTATGCGTTTTAATGCTTAATTCCAATAGTTTGCATTCAAACGACACGCAATAAAAAACGCACTCTCAAGTGCGTTTTTTATTGCGTTAAAATTTACCAGCCCAGTGCTTGCTGTTGTTTTTTCACCAACTCTTGAATGCCCTTTTCTGCCATTTCTAACATGGCATTGCACTGTACACGGGTAAATGGTTTATCTTCTGCCGTGCCTTGAATTTCAATAAATTCGCCAGATTGGGTCATGACCACATTTAAATCCGTTTGGCAGTTTGAGTCTTCTTCATAGCACAAGTCTAAAAGCACTTCGTCTTGGAAAATACCGACTGAAATGGCAGCCACTAAGCCTTTTAATGGATCTTGCTTAATTTTCTTTTTCTCAAGCAACGTGTTCATCGCATCAATGAGAGCCACGGCAGCACCGGTGATCGCAGCAGTACGTGTACCGCCATCCGCCTGAATCACATCACAGTCGATGGTAATGGTGTTTTCACCGAGTTTTTTTAAATCCACCATGGCGCGTAGACTACGGCCAATCAAACGTTGAATTTCTTGAGTACGACCACTTTGCTTACCACGCGCAGCCTCACGGTCACTACGGGTATGCGTCGAACGTGGCAACATGCCATATTCAGCGGTTACCCAGCCTTGACCCTTGCCTTTTAAAAAGCGTGGTACTGAGTTATCAATACTTGCCGTACAAAGAACTTTGGTATGACCAAACTCAACCAATACCGAACCTTCCGCATAACGTGTGTAGTTACGAGTAATGGTGACATCACGTAATTGATCTAATGTTCGTTGGTCGATACGCATAATACGCCCTTCATCTGACTAAATAGGTTGGCGCATAGTATAGCAGAAGCAGACCCAAAGCATTTGTCTGACTGCATTGCATTTGTAATTGATCGCCTGCTTCCCTATCCATCCATATTCTTTGTTAAACTGAAGCTTAAAAGAGGCTGAGGCAATCATCTATGTCGATTCGGGAAGAACGTAAACAACAAAGCCGCCAAGCTTTGCTGAATGCTGCATTACAACTCAGCACCTCTGGACGTTCCTTTGCTCGCATTAGTCTCCGTGAAGTCACTCGCCAAGTGGGTTTAGTACCGACCGCTTTTTATCGTCACTTTAATGATCTGGATGAGCTGGGACTTGAACTGGTCGACCAAGCGGCGCTCCACATCAAAAGTATGTTGACGCAATTGGGACAAAGCTATGTTTATGGTCCACATGCCACGATTGAGCACAGTCTAGACCTATTTTTTCATACTGTAGAGCAACATCCTGAACAGTGGATTTTCTTGATTGGAGAACGTTGGGGTGGTTCTGCCTTGATCCGTGCAGCCGTTGAGCGAGAAATTGCCTTTTTAATCGATGACTTCGCCCATGAATTAACCCGTATTGAAAGCATGCAACATATTCATGACAGCGAAGACCTCAAAGTATTGGCCAATATCTTAATGGATGCCTCCTTTAACTGGGCCATGCGCTGGATTGGTTTGAGTCGAGATGTGGCTCCCGAGAAACTACAACAGCAGCAGGCTGCATTTAAACTGCAAACCATCGTGCAGATTCAACTCATGTTTCGCGGAATATCCAATTGGCAACGACCATCTGCTCAAACTAAACAAGCCAACTCGACCTTACATTAAGACGCTCGCAGACGTAATTCTTGCTGTATTACAAAATTTTTAATGTGCTTTGCTCAAACTTGGATGCTTTTTCACTATCATAGAGCCAGTTTTTTCATCTGTAGCTCCTATGCGTTTTTTTCTTTTTTTAGCGGCGAGTGTCTGTATTGCCTTGGCATGGCTATTGCCCATTCATTATCGACCTTGGGTCACCTATACAGGTGAATTGTTTGCATTTTTATCTTTATTTGCACTCTCTGCCTTATTTTTAAAAGAAAAACTCTTGCTCCCGAAAGTGAGTCTACCGCTATTGCTGTTGAGCCTCGTGCCCTTCATTCAGTACGGTTTTGGCGAGCTGTTCTTTTTCAGCAAAGCCCTGATGTGTGGCTTATATATCTTTGCATTCTGGCTGAGTATAGTTTTAGGTTTTAACCTGAGCCAAAAACCCTTAGAACGTGAGCAATTATTTAGTGGCCTGTGTACTGTATTTTGGTCGGTCGGTCTGGTAACAGCGCTCATCGCCACTTGCCAATGGCTCAATATTGAACAGTACATTCCTGGCATGACCGCTTTAAAAGGCGATCGTCCTTATGCCAACTTTGCTCAGCCGAACAATATGGCGAGCTTTCTGATTCTGTCGTTACTCGGCACACTTTACCTATTTGAAAAGAAAAAACTCAACTCGATTCTGCTGTGCGTCAGTGCTGCATTGATGCTATTTGCGGTGGCACTGAGTCAGTCACGCACATCATGGGTCGCAAGTATCTGTGTACTACTCTATTTGCTCTATCAGCAGTACAAGGGTGTGGTTCAACTGAAGTGGTATAGTGCCCTCGCATGGTTTGCGTTGTTCATTGCATTTACTGCGTTTATTCCACAGCTCAACCACCTGTTGGCTCAGCTGTCTAATGTCGAAGTGACCCAAACCCGTGATGCGGTTGCGCGAGCGACGGGTGATATGTCACGTCTTGCCATTTGGCAACAGATGCTCCATGCCATTGCTGAGCGACCTTGGTTTGGCTATGGTTGGCATCAAACCAGTGTGGCTTACACCCTAATCAGTGATCAGTTCCAAGGCCCCGTTTGGGTGAAAAGTGCGCATAACTTCATTCTCGACTTTATGTTGTGGAATGGATTAGTGATTGCGATTCCATTTTTTGCCTATCTCAGCTATTGGGGCTATCAACTGCAAAAGCATGCGACATCGCTCGAATCTGTGATTGGCTTATTGATGGTCGGTGCTTTACTGATTCACGGTATGCTTGAATTTCCATTGTTCTATGCCTATTTCTTGCTACCACTCGGGTTAATTCTAGGCATTATTCAATCTCAGCAAAAAGTGAAAATATGGACTTTACCGAGCTTTACCATGCCAATCACATTTACGGTCTGTGTGGTCTTGGTCGCACTGATTATTCGTGACTATGAACTGATGGTGCCGAAGCTGAATCAGGCTTCTCGTTATGAATACACCCCTGAAAAGTTCACCAATCAAGATCACATTTTGCTGCTGTCGGAGTTTAACCGCCGCATTGAATGGATTCAATTAAACCCATATAGCAAAGTCAGCCCTGAGCAAATTCGTGACTATGAAGAAATGGTGCTGAACTACCCAATTCCGTATGATTTGACCAAATTTGCCAAACTCTTGGCCTTTAATGGCTATGAAGCAGAAGCTCGTCACCAACTTTGGCGCTTAAAAACCTTAAGAAAAATTGAACTGCGTTATGAGGATTTATTACAACCTGCATCGAGTGTGCAATAAACATCGTTAACGCATAAAAAAGCCTGCATCAGCAGGCTTTTTAACTTAATAAGGACTTAAAACAGATTCAGCTTATTTTGCAGCACGTTCTTTTTCAATCAAGTAATCCACGACTTGAGTAACTTTGCCATCTTCGCCTTGCACAATATATTTACCATTGACCGTCACCGCAGGTACGCCACTGAGTTGATAACGCTTGGCTAAGTCTTGTGCTTGAGCAATTTTTGAAGTGATCGCAAATGATTTATAAGTGCTGTTAAATTTCGCTTCTGGAATACCAAACTGAGTATAGAACTTGGCTAAGGCAGGTTGCTCTAGAATCGGTTGATTTTGATCATGAATGGCATGGAATAATGTCAGGTGGGTCTTTTTACGTACACCTAAAGCCTCAGACACATAATAAGCTCGCGCCGCTTGTTCCCATACTGGATTCATGGCTGCTGGTGTACGCACAAAGCGCACATCTTTAGGGAGTTTTTTCAACCAAGTCTGCATATGGGGTTCAAGTGTAAAGCAGTGGCCACAGCCATACCAAAAGAATTCGCGGACTTCAATTTTCCCTGGCACTTCCACCTGTACAGGTGTTGGTACGACCATATAGTCCTGACCAGCTACAAAATTTGCAGCCAATGCGCTGCCAGAAATAGCGAAAACAGCGGTTGCTAATCCACTCAAAAGGAGTTTTTTCATTGAACTTATTGTCCTCAAAATCATTATGATAAGTTTATGCAAATACTATAAATCAAATATGCCAAATTCGTTTTCATTCTGTGAACTTTTTTCAGGCTTTTATCGCTTTTTCTAGAATAAACGCTACACTAAGCCCTATTGAACATTTTAAATATCATGACTTAAATTGAGGTGCCGACGATGTCGCAACTGAATGTTGATCCACAAGAAATTGCCAAATTTGAAGCATTTGCTGCCATATGGTGGGATCAGCACTCGGAGTTCCGCCCTTTACATATGATCAACCCTCTGCGCTTAAACTGGATTGATGAACATGCAGGTGGACTCAGTGGAAAAAAAGTCCTGGATGTCGGCTGTGGTGGCGGAATTTTAGCTGAAAGTATGGCACGTCGTGGTGCAAATGTGCTCGGCATTGATATGGGCGAAGCCCCCCTGAATGTGGCACGTTTACATGCAGAACAAGAAGGTGTTGAGCATATCGAATATCGCCAAATTCCAGTTGAGCAGCTCGCAGAAGAACAAGCAGGACTATACGATGTCGTGACCTGTATGGAAATGTTGGAACACGTACCCAATCCAGCCTCAATCATTGAAGCCTGCCATAAACTGGTGAAACCAGGCGGTCATGTATTCTTCTCTACCATTAACCGTAATCCCAAAGCCTACCTGTTTGCCATTATTGGTGCTGAATATGTACTGCGCATGCTAGCCAAAGGCACCCACGATTATCAAAAATTCATTAAGCCCTCTGAACTGGCACATGATATTCGCGGCGCAGGACTCAAACTGAAAGATATGACGGGTTTACATTACAACCCCTTGACCAAACGCTATTGGTTAGCGCCAAATGTCGATGTCAATTACATGGTCTATACCGTCAAAGAAGGTGCTGCATGAAAGCCGTCTTATTTGACCTTGACGGCACACTGATCGACACTGCCGCCGACTTTATTCGCATTATTCAAGACATGTGCCGTGAAAAAGGCGTCGCTGTGGTCGATGCAGACCTGATCCGTAGCCAAGTCTCTGAAGGTGCACGGGCGATGGTGAAATTGGTTTATCCAGAACTTGCCGTCGAAGACCCGATTTTTCTGGCACATCGTCAGCGTTTTTTAGACACCTACGGTGCCGATATTGCAGTAGATACTGACCTGTTTTCGGGCATGTATCCACTTATTGAAAAACTTGAAAGCCAAGAGATTCCTTGGGGCATCGTCACCAATAAACCGCGCTGGCTCAGTGAAACATTATTAGATGCGCTGAATTTGACAGAACGCTGTGCGGTTTTGGTCTGCCCAGAAGATGTCTCGCAGACCAAGCCTGATCCTGAACCGATGTATTTGGCTGCCAAGCACATCGCGATTGCGCCTGAAGACTGTATCTATGTCGGCGATCATCCACGTGACATCGATGCGGGTCGTAATGCGCAGATGTATACCATTTTGGCGGCTTATGGTTATTTACCATTCGCGCACAAAGATGACTTAACAGCTTGGCAAGCAGATTGTATAGTGAAGACTGTGGCTGAATTGGACGATGTTATTCAGTCTCTTGTGAGTCAAACTATACCGTCCAATTCACTGACTTGATCACAATTAAAAAATCAAAATAACGAGGAGGTAATGATGAAATATTCAGAATATCAACCTCGCCCCGATCTGCTCAAAGATCGCATCATCTTAATTACAGGTGCGGGCGATGGTATTGGTCGTGCTGCTGCATTAAGTTATGCCCTACACGGCGCAACTGTGGTGCTGCATGGGCGTACCTTAAATAAGCTCGAAGTCATTTATGATGAAATTGAAGGCTTAGGTGCGCCGCAACCTGCAATTTTACCCTTGCAGCTGTCGAGCGCCTCTCCTCGTGATTATGAATTACTGGTCGACACCTTAGAGCGTCAGTTTGGGCGCCTAGATGGCATTTTGCATAATGCGGGCATTTTGGGTGAGCGCACCGAACTGGAAAACTATCCTGTCGATGTCTGGGATGATGTCATGGCCGTCAACTTGCGTGCGCCTTTCGTTATGACTCAAGAGCTAATGCCACTTCTGAAAAAATCTGAGCATGCTTCTGTGGTTTTTGCCAGCTCAGGTGTCGGGCGTGAAACGCGTGAACGTTGGGGCGCATATTCGGTGTCTAAGATCGCGATTGAAGCGGTCAGCCAACTATTTGCTAAAGAAAATATCTCACCGAATATCCGCTTTAACTGTATCAATCCAGGGGCTACGCGCACTGCAATGCGTGCAAAAGCCTATCCCGATGAAGATCCAAAAACATTGCCAACGCCTGAAAATATCATGCCTGCCTATCTGTACTTGATGGGCGATGACAGTTTGCATATGAATGGTCAAAGTATTGATGCACAAGACTAAAATCATTCACTCAAAAGGAAGCTTCGGCTTCCTTTTTTTATGTATCAAACTGAAGCTTAGTCATCTGTAACATGATCTCAAGTTCAGAAAAGGTTGTCTTTTTTCAATTTTTGCGGATACTGATGCCCAACTCCATTTTTGAAACATATGCCATGACGGACTTGAGCAACATCACTGTACAACCCACTGAAGATGGTATGGTTAGCCTGTTGATTGACCAACAGCCGATTTCAGAAAAATATGGAATGAAGTTTGAAGCCAGTATTGTGGAGGAACTTCAAGCGCTAGAAAATGGCGCCACCCTGAAACTTTTCGACCAGTTTGTTTTTGCCCATACCGACTTGAACTTTGAACATAGCTATCACTACGTCACGGTCATTGCTAAGAATGATGAACAATACAAAGCAAAGAAAAGCTTTGTTTATCGCATCAAAATTGAAGGTCAGCCTGACATTGAGCATGCCATCAGTAAAAATGGTGAACCGATGACCACAGCCGATGTCCGTGAATTTATCCAAGCGCATGTGCAGAAGTCATTGAGTGATTATACCGACCTCAACTACGCTTATTAAGCCGAATCAGCCAAGTTGAAAACTCAGCTTGGCTAGCTCGATATTTTAAATCGTATTTTTAAATTATTTTAATAAAAATATTCGGTTTTCCAGATCAAAATTTCCTATTTATCATCCTAATTCATCAAAAATTGAAAATAAGGATGCAGCATGGCTGATTTGCAACGTAAACATGACACCATTCGTCATATCCATAATTTACAACTCCCCGAAAGCCTGATTTGTGCTTTGGACGATGCCAGCCAAGCTGAAGCAGTGGTTCATTCAATCCGTTCATTGCAACATCTGGCGCAGCAGTGGAATTAAATAATGCACTATGCATTCTTTGACAAAGGGGGATCTGTGTCGCCAAAATGAGTCAAAAATCAGAAGATACAGACTGTTTGCTTTGGACTTTGGCGCAATTGATGATTTAATTCAGGCTTAGAATTGGGCATAATCTTCTTAATATCTCTGCATTTGTTAATAAATACCCAATTCATCTTCACAGTTTCTCTGCATTTTTTTCGTACATTATAGGAAAGAATGAAATTACCTTAATGAGGATTCAACATGAAAAAGATTTTGACAGTATTGGCAATCTCTTTCAGTGCTTTGATGGCAAGCAGTCTCAGTACTGCTGCCCCTCAGTTTGACCACGATCATCCACGCTATGGCAATGAGCCACGCGGACGTGACTTTCGCGATTCAGATGATGACGATCAGCAAGATCGTCGACGTATGCGCGAAGAGCGCGGTGTCAAACGTTTACAACAGCATAAATGGCAACAAGGTTATGTCATGCCACAACATTACCGTGGTAACGGCTATAAAGTCGAATATAAAGACCATAATCTTCCAAAGCCAAACCGAAACCAGCAATGGTACAAAATCAATAACGACTACATCTTAGTCGACGCAGACAGCAACAATATTCTGCGGATTATGGGGCTTTAATCTGCGCTTCTTTTGTATAACTCAGCAACATTATTGAGACCTGAATCAACACCCTTTCACCCGCTTTAGCGTGACTGCATATTCTTCTCAAGAGAACAGTCAGGTACAGCATGAAAGGCGTTGTTTCAGGTTTTTTATGTGCCAAAGCTTTTGTTTGCAAACATTGCAGAAAAACAACAATCTCCTCAGTCTCTTCATACATTTCACAATTCACCTAAATAGCCCTCACGCTTTCTCTAGAGTTATTCGCTAATTTTGAATGATCGAAACAAGACTAATACTGGACGAAAGCAATGAAAAAAATTCTGACTGCAATCACACTCTCTTTAGGCGCGCTCATGGCCACATCTGCAATGGCAGCACCACAGTACTATGACCGCTCGCATGATCATGACTCGCGTTGGGATCATCGCGATGACCGCCGTTGGGACAATGACAACCGCTACCAAAACAAACATGTTAACCCAAGCCGTGACTGGCGCTCAGGTCAAACTTTGCCACGCGGCTATGACTCATCGCGTTATCATGTCAGTGACCGAGAAGCACGTCGCCTACCCAACACTGGACGCTACCAACAGTGGTATAAGGTCAATGGTGACTATGTTTTAGTCAATGAACGTAATAACCGTATCCTGCGTATTATCGGTTAATTCTGGCTTGTGTCGCAAAACTGATAAAACACCTGAACGTTGCTTCAGGTGTTTTTCTATTTAAGACTTCCTCTTCTGCATTTTTTGATTAAAATCATGCTAAGCAGTTCATTTTGAGACAGGCATGCAAACGAATTCTATCGAAACACATCACAGTACAACTTTGCAGTATGTGCATTGGTTTCGACATTCTGCGCCTTATATCAATGCTCACCGTAATAAAACTTTTGTGATTATGTTCGATGGTGAAGCCGTTCAACATGATAACTTTCAACATATTATTCACGACATTGCCCTGCTGCATTCACTCGGGATTCGCCTGATCTTGGTGCATGGGGCACGTCCGCAAATCAACCACAACTTAAAACAAAGCCAACTACAAACGCCGTTTCATCAGTATCGTCGTGTCACCACCCGAGAATCTTTGGGCTGTGTGATGAATGCAGTGGGCTCGATTCGTTTGCAAATTGAAGCCTTACTGTCGATGGGACTGGCCAACTCACCGATGTATGGCGCACGCATTGATGTGGTTTCAGGGAATTTTGTTACAGCTAAGCCCTATGGCATTCGCGATGGGGTCGATTTTCAGCTAACCGGCGAAGTCCGTACGGTCGATACCGATGCCATTCAACGCCATTTGGATAATCACAATATTGTGCTGCTCGGGCCAACTGGCTATTCCACCACAGGCGAAGTATTCAATCTGCTGGCTGAAGAAGTGGCGACCCGCACAGCGATTCATCTTAAAGCGGACAAATTGATTTTCTTGGGCAAACAACATGGTCTGCTCAATGAACATGGGCAGTTGCAACGCGAAATTTCACCACACAAGCTCGATGCACAAATTGAGAAGTACCAAGATTCGAATCCAGACATTGCGGTACATTTACGCGGTGCCAAAAAAGCCTCGACGCACGGCGTACATCGCGTCCATCTGATTTCCTATGCTTATGATGGTGCCTTGGTTGAGGAGCTCTTCACGCGTGATGGTTCGGGTACCATGATTACCGATGCCCATTATGAAGAAGTCCGTATGGCCAACATTCAAGATGTCGGCGGGCTGATTAACCTATTACGCCCACTTGAAGAAGAAGGCATTTTGGTTTATCGCTCACGTGAACGTCTCGAAAACGAAATTGGCCAATTTGCGGTGATTGAACGTGATGGCATGATCTTGGCCTGTGCTGCCCTCTACCCACTGCCAGCGGCAGAGGGTGAAATCCGCAGTGCCGAAATTGCCTGTGTCGCAGTCGATCCTAGCTATCGCAAATCAAATCGCGGCAGCCAAATTTTGCATTATCTCGAAGGTAAAGCCCGCAGTATGGGCATTCAACAGTTGTTTGTACTGACCACACGCACTGCTCATTGGTTCTTAGAACATGGCTTTGAAACGGCCAATGTCGATGAACTTCCCAATGCACGCCAAGCCTTATACAACTATCAGCGCAACTCACTCGTCTTTAAAAAGCCACTTTAAGTGGCTTTTGCAGGATTATGGATATCTTTATTTCTCATATCTTTATCTAGAAAACACCGCAAAAATCTCTCAACTCTATATTGCGTGAAAGACTAAGCTTATTCCAAAAACAAAAATACCTTTTAAATAATAAATATCAATAAGTTAATCTCAATAAATTTTATATTTTATGTTTTTTATATTGCTGTTTTTTGCATAAGTTTTGCACTTTTGTTTTTATCTTTTTTTTTTATGTCTAAAGCCCGATTTCTTATTTTTTCTGAAAAGAAATGCCCATTAGCGTATGTGTTCACCGACTCACTCACCTTATTTATTTGGAGTTATGAAACACATGAGCACTTCTCGAGCACAGTTCTGGATCAAAACAAGCGTTCTTTCTGCAGCAGTCGTGGGTGCCATGATGTTATCTGGATGTGGGAAAAAAGAAGCTGAAACCGTCACACTCAATATTGGCTTTCAAAAATATGGCATTTTGCCCATCGTTAAAGAGCGTGGCACTTTAGAAACGGCGCTTAAAGCACAAAATGTTCAAGTGAAATGGGTCGAGTTTCCTGCAGGTCCACAACTCCTCGAAGGCTTAAATGTCGGCAGTGTGGTCTTTGGTGAAGCAGGTGAAGCCCCTCCGATTTTCGCACAAGCTGCAAATTCGAACTTGGTTTACATTGCCAACCAACCTGCTGCACCTAAAGCAGAAGCACTGATCGTACAAAAAGACTCAAAGATTCAAAGCATTCAAGATTTAAAAGGCAAACGGATTGCACTCAACAAAGGTTCAAATGTGCATTACCTGCTACTCAAAGTGTTAGAAGCGAACAATCTGAAACTTTCTGATATTGAAGCGGTGTATCTACCCCCATCGGATGCACGTGCCGCATTTGAACGTGGCGCAGTCGATGCTTGGGTCATTTGGGATCCCTTCTTTGCTGCCGCTGAACATCAAATCTCAGCACGTGTGATTGCTACCGGAGAAAACTTAGTCAGTAATCATCAGTTCTATTTGGCCGATCGTAAGTTTGCCGAAGCGCATCCAGAAGTTTTCAAAACGGTCGTCAATGAACTCAACACCACCACACAGTGGGTCGAACAAAATCAACAACAAGCAGCCAAATTGTTAGAAAAACCGACAGGCTTGTCTTTAGACATTTTACAAAGTTCGATTGGCCGTATGGGCTTTGGCGTTCAACCCATTTCAGCCGAAGTCGCAAAAAAACAGCAGTACGTTGCGGATGCTTTCTATCAACAAAAACTCATTCCGAACCAGCTGAATATTGACGCTGCCATTATTAAACAACAATAACGAGATCATTATGAAAACACTGAAAACAGTTTCCAGTATTGGTATCGTCACCTTGAGTCTGGGACTCGGGGCATGCCAAAAGCAAGACACGGCAGCAACGAATACGTCAGAAAAGCAGACAGCCGTTCCAGTTAAAACCCTGTCGATTGGCTACCAAAAGTCGTCTTTGAACCTGTTGGTCGCACGTGAGCAAAAATTATTTGAGCAGCAATTTCCTCAAGCAAAAATTGAATGGAAAGAGTTCCCCGCTGGCCCACAAATGTTAGAAGCCTTGGCCGTCGGTGCAGTTGATTTTGGCTCTGTGGGCAATACCCCACCGATCTTTGCTCAAGCTGCTGACAAAGAGCTAAGCTATGTCGGCTATGAGCAAGTTCCAGCCAATGCTCAAGCGCTGTTGATTGCTAAAAATAGTACCATTGATTCAATTCAAGACCTAAAAGGCAAGCGGATTGCGGTTCAACGTGGTTCAAGCGCACATGAGTTACTGGCGAAAGTCTTACAAAAAGCAGGACTCAGTTGGCAGGACATTCAACCGATTTGGCTGCCCCCTGCGGATGCACGTGCCGCGTTTGATAAACAATCCATCGATGCATGGGCCATTTGGGAACCCTACCTCAGTGCAGCAGAGCAAGATGCACATGCCAAAGTCTTGATTGATGGCACAGCATTTCCGCAAACCTATTCTTTTTATATTGGTAACCCCAAGTTCATTCAGACCTACCCTGAGGCCACGGCTCAGTTCATTCACGGGCTGAATCAGGCCGATCAATGGGTACTGAAAAACCAACCACAGGCACTTTCGGTCTATACCCAAAGTACGGGTTTACAGCCCTCTATTGCCCAACGGGTCATCGACAAACGTCTGAAGCCTTCACCAATTCAAACCCTAACGCCTGAAGTGGTGCAAGCACAACAACAAATTGCGGACTTGTTCCAACAAGTCCAGCTCATTCCAAAACACATTCAAGTTCAAAGTACCGTTTGGGTTGCACCGAGCAAACCTTAAACGACTCTATCTAAGGATTTTTTAAAATGAAAATTTTCTGGTTTATCCCAACTCACGGTGATAGTCGCTACTTAGGTACCAGCAAAGGTGCTCGTCAAGTGGATCATGCTTATATGAAGCAAATTGCGGTTGCCGTGGATAATTTGGGTTATGAAGGTGTGCTGATTCCAACGGGTCGTTCATGTGAAGACCCCTGGTTGACCGCAGCCAGCCTGATTGATGCCACAAAAAAATTAAAATTCCTAGTTGCACTGCGTCCAGGCGTGACCACTCCAGCACTGGCTGCACGGATGGCAGCCACCTTTGACCGTCTCTCAAATGGTCGGGTTTTATTGAACTTGGTGACAGGTGGTGATGAAAAAGAACTGCAAGGCGATGGCGTTTATGAAGACCACTCAACTCGCTATAAAACTGCCAATGAATACGTCAAAATTTGGCGTGAGATTTTAACCCGCTCCCATACAGGTGAAAGCTTTACCTTTCACGGTGAACGTCTAAACGTAGATGATGCCAAACTGCTATATCCACCTGTGCAACAACCCTACCCTCCACTTTGGTTTGGCGGCTCATCGGATGATGCCATCGAGTTAGCCACTGATCAGGTCGATACTTATCTGACATGGGGCGAACCCCCTGCTGCTGTTAAAGACAAAATTGACACTGTCCGTGCCAAAGCTGAAGCCAAAGGTCGTACACTCAACTATGGTATTCGTCTGCATGTGATTGTGCGTGAAACCAATGAACAAGCATGGCAAGCGGCGGAAGAGCTCATTCAATATGTCGATGATGCCACGATTGCTGCAGCACAGGCCAAATTTAAGAGCATGGACTCGGTCGGTCAACGTCGCATGGCTGAACTACACAATGGTGACCGCAGCAAACTTGAAGTGTCCCCAAACCTTTGGGCAGGCGTAGGTCTGGTTCGTGGGGGGGCAGGTACGGCATTGGTCGGTGACCCTGAAACGGTTGCAGCCCGTATTCAAGAATATGCAGACTTGGGCATCAACACCTTTATTTTCTCAGGCTATCCACATCTTGAAGAGTCGATTCGTTTTGCCGAGTTGGTGTTCCCACTCTTGCCGCTTGAAACTCAAGCAAAGTTAGCACAACCAAATTTAACAGGCCCCTTTGGTGAGATTGTGGCAAACAACTACACACCCGATGAAAACAAAAAAGCAAAAGTGATTCAGGAGCCTGCCTAATGTCCAAAATCGTTTCAGTGCAAACCCTCCAGCAGGAAAAGGTTTCACGTGGAACTCAGTTGGGGCAGCTATTGCTGCCTTGGCTCTTTCCTATCGGCTTGATTGTGCTTTGGCAAATTGCCTCCAGCACAGGACTTTTAGAAAGTCGGATTTTACCTGCACCAACGGCAGTAGTTACTGCTTTTTGGCACCTGCTACTGAGTGGGGAACTATCGAAGCATGTGCAAGTTAGTGCAGGCCGTGCCTTACTCGGCCTATTGGTGGGTGGGGGTTTAGGTCTATTTCTGGGTTTGTTAAATGGTTCATCGAAAACGGCGTCAACCCTGCTCGACACCACTCTACAGATGATCCGAAATATTCCTGCACTGGCACTTATTCCGTTGGTGATCTTATGGTTCGGGATTGATGAAACCGCTAAGCTGTTTTTGGTTGCGGTCGGGGTCTTTTTCCCCATTTACATCAACACCTATCACGGCATACGTTCGGTCGATCCACAACTGATTGAAATGGGGAAAAGCTATGGTTTGACCCGTTGGCAACTGTATAAAGAAATTATTTTACCGGGTGCGATGCCTTCTATTTTAGTCGGACTCCGCTTTTCACTGGGTTTGGTATGGGTCCTGCTGATCGTTGCCGAAACCATTTCAGCCCAAGCCGGCATCGGTTATATGACTATGAATGCACGTGAATTTTTACAGACCGATATCGTTTTGGTGGGGATTTTACTATATGCCCTACTTGGAAAATTGGCTGATGTACTGGCCGTCACATTAGAAAAATACCTGCTGCGCTGGCATGCAGGATACCAAAAATAAGGAGTTTGAGATGACTGATTTAAGCCTTGGTCGCCATGCCAATATTCCGTCGCCACCAAATCACAATCAAGACATTAACCCTCAAGCGGTGCTTGGGGCCGAAATTATTATCGAACAACTGCATAAGTTTTATGGCTCAGTTAAAGTCCTTGAAGACTTAGATCTGCATATTCAGCCGGGTGAGTTTTTAGCCATTGTCGGACGCAGTGGTTGTGGTAAAAGTACCCTGCTGCGCCTGATTGCCAACTTAGAACAACAAAGCTACGGCGAAATTAAGTTTAAGTCCGCGCGACACCTCCGCGAAGGGATTACCGCAGACGATATACGGGTCATGTTCCAAGATCCACGACTGTTACCATGGCGCTCAATTGAACAAAACGTACAACTGGGGTTGCCGAAACAACAACATGCCACTGCCTCGGGTCTGCTTGAAAAAGTCGGACTCAAAGAAAAAGCGGGACTTTGGCCTTCGCAGCTCTCTGGGGGACAGCGTCAACGGACCGCTTTGGCACGCGCTTTATCCCATAAGCCGCGGATTTTATTGCTCGATGAACCTTTGGGTGCACTCGACGCCTTAACCCGCTTAGACATGCAGAATTTGATTGAAAAATTATGGACGGAACAGGGCTTTACCGCCATATTAGTCACCCATGATGTTAGTGAGGCTGTTCAACTGGCCGATCGGATTATTTTACTAGACCGTGGCCATATTGCCAAAGAGTTTCAAGTCGACCTACCCCGCCCTCGCGTCAAAGATATGCAGTTCAATACCCTTGAACAGCAGGTGTTAAATGCAGTTTTAGCCACATAAGTAGACTAAAAAATCCTTAGCTTGGGGTGCTAAGGATTTTTTATGCTGAATTTCAGTAAAAAAACACAAGACCATCATATGAATTGAGCATACTTTATTTTAAATAATGTAATAAATTTCACGTTATTTTTATCAAAACATACCACTTCACATTGAATCATTTCATATAGTTTAGACAAAATAGTTTTTATATAATTATATTTTATTGGACAACTTTTAGAATTTATCGCAATTTAAGAGCCAATCTACAGAATAAATGATCATTATTCAAAAAATTAAATTTCCACTTTGTGCACAAATCTGATGATTTGCCGTACAATTTGTCCTTCCCCCTTTTTATTGTTTTTTAAATTAGAGAATGGAACAGAAAAAGAGTACTCAAAAACGCCACCAGCTGCTGAATGCTGCACTAGATGTCTTCTCGCTCTATGGATTTAATGGAGCAAGCTTAGATGAAATCGCACAGATTGCTGAAATGCACAAATCGAATATTTTCTATTACTATGAAAATAAAGAAGCTTTGTACGTTGAAGTTTTAACGACGGTTCTACAAAAATGGTTAGCCCCACTACAAATGTTAGAAGCTGACTTAGAGCCGGAAGAAGCAATCACCAACTACTTATTGCAAAAGATTGAGGTTTCTCGGACTCAACCGAAAGCGTCTCGCTTGTTTGCTTTAGAAGTGATCCAAGGGGCTCCGCATATTTTGGAAATCCTCAAAGGGCCTTTAAAGAAGTTGGTCAAACGGAAAGCCAAAGTCATTAGCAATTGGCAAGAGCAAGGTAAAATTTCAACTGAAATTGACCCTGAGCTGTTAATCCTCAACATTTGGGCCTTAACACAAAACTATGCTGACTTTGCCACGCAAATGGAAATGGTAACAGGTAAAACCCTACGTAACCGCAGTATGCAACAACGAGTCATTCAACATACCGTGCATATGATGCTGTATGGCGTGATCCCGCGAACACCATCTGAATTATTCAAAGCTGAGTAATTTTGGCATACGACCATAGCACTCTATGGTCGCCGAATTTAGAAAGACAGAATCAAAGCCTCAGATACTTTCAAATAATGCTAATAATTTCTGAGCTCCCAATAACAAATTGTCTTCCCAGTCCAAATGCGCGGTATCATTGGCACCATCTGAAATATATTTGACCGAAATCAGGCGGACACCCTGTTTCTTACAAACCTTTGCCAGCGCATATCCTTCCATATCAACCAAATGACACGGCACTTTGGGTTCACCCGTTTCAAAGCTATCCCCTGTTCCGCAGATGCCGGTGCGGAGTTGTTGAAAAAACGGTTCTAAGTGAATTTCCGCAGGATGCATGGTGTCAAATGGGGTAAAACCGACAGCGAAACCCAGTGGAGAGACATCCATGTCGCGTTGTACAAATTGAGAGACTTCAACCAATTCGTGCTTATCAAAATACGTACTGCCTGCTGTACCTAAATTAATCAAGGTTTTACAGCCTGTTTTTTGAATCACTTCAAATGCTTTATAGGCCGCGTTAACTTTACCAATACCGCTGTAGTGAACTTCAATCCCTGCCTGCTCAAACAATCCTTTAGACTCATTCGGCAAAGCCATGATTAGTGCAACATCTGACATAAAATACTCAATTAACAGACTCCATGCGTGCCATTAGAAAACAAATCGATCCGAAAGAAAAGCGCCCCTGGTCTCTGCTCAAACAACATACATAAGATCAGATGGCGCTTTAAACTGAAAGGATTGTAGACATCATTTATACTGCTGTTCTAAATAGGTTTTTAAGCACGGCGAAAAGAACAAATGACCTTGATAAAACCCCTGTGCCGTCTTGGTTGCGACCAAACCCCATAACAACATTAGTATGGCTGCAAAAGCATAGCCAACGGCATACAGGAAGGCTAAATTGAGTTGTTGGGCTAAGGTTAAGATTGAGAGCGTATATACGCCCAATGGGAAAGTCAGTCCCCACCAACCCAAATTAAATGGTAAGTCCTGTTTGGCATGGTGCAAAGTCGTCAGTACCGCAATCCCCAACCACCACAGTCCAAAACCCAGCAGGATTAAACTGGCTAAAATCCCTGCCTGCTGAAATAACTGACCCAGTTGTGCTAAGCCCAAACTCGCCATCAGCGTCGGTGCCTGATGCCCTAAAACCAATAACGCCAAAGCAGCAGTGCCTATCGGACCCAAAGCCAACCAACTGCTGACCGCCAACTCTTTTTCAGGCAGTTTATGTAAGACCAATCGCAACATTAAAATCGTTAAAATTGCAAAGGCGGGTAATACTGAAACACCCCACAATACATAACTACCCAATAAAATCGCAACGGCATAAGTATCAGCTGCCAAATGCCCCAGTAATAAACCACCACTGCTGGCTGCAACTTCACAGGCCACGATCGGCAATAACCACACCGCGGTCATCTGCTGTAAAGCGTGCTCCTGATGTCGATACATGGCAAAAGGAACTGCCCACGCCACCAAGAGCGCCAAGACCACATCGGCATACCAGAGCGTTTGCGCAATCTGTACAGCTGTGTCGCCATAAATAGGCTGACCATACTTTAAAAAGCCATTGAGGATGGTGGCCAGCGCCATCGGGATCGTCCCTAAAAATAGGCTCATGCTTGGATGTTGAAAAATCTGTTTGGCTTCGTGCGGATAAAATGCCCAACGTAAGCCATATAGCACACTAAAAAGTACGAACAATAAAATATTGAAATACCACAGCCCTGTGCCGAGTTGCCATGTGAGTGCCTTTAACATCGGAAACTCTGATACAATTAACGCCACAACACCTGTTCCCATACTGACAGTGAACCAGTTGGGGGTGAATTGACGAATGACATTGTGGCGCTGTCCAAGTTGTGTAAATGGTTTTTGCATGAGTTCAGCCTCATTTAAAATCTACATTTATATTAATCAAATCCATAAATAAGAAAAATTGATTAATTCATATTAAATAAATCAATAAAATTGATATAAATATGCTTTGCACTAAATTTTGCGTTGTCAAAAAACAACCACAAGACGAATGCCCAAGAATATGGCAATATATAAGCCGTTCTTAATTCCAAGCACTTGATTTGCCCATGAAGCTGCTCCGTCTAAATGCTTTGCCTTCAAATACCCAATTAGAAAAAACCGCTGTCACCATCGGTAATTTTGACGGGGTACATTTGGGTCATCAAGCCATGATTCATCAGCTCAAAGCCGTTGCAAAACAACAAAATTTAAAAACAGTGGTGATGATTTTTGAGCCTCAACCACTTGAATTCTTTAAAGGTTATGATGCTCCACCGCGTATTTCATCATTGCGTGAGAAAGTCGAATATTTAACTGAGCTGGGTGTGGACTATATTGCGGTCGCGAAATTTGACAACAGCTTCCGAAGTTTAAGTGCAGAACAATTTGCCGATATTTTAAAAGAAAAACTCAATGCCCAAAGTTTAGTTTTAGGCGATGACTTTCACTTTGGCAAAAACCGCCAAGGCAACAGCGAATTTCTCGAAAACTATGGTTTTCAAGTCCACAATCTAGAAACTATCCTCTCAGAAGGTGAACGCGTCAGTTCAACTCGGATTCGCCAAACACTGGCCGCAGGGGACTTGGCGCTGGCTGCTCAGTTATTAGGGCGCCCTTATAGCATTACGGGTCGCGTACAATATGGCGACCAAATTGGCCGAACCCTTGATTTTCCAACCATTAATGTACGTTTAAACCGACATAAACCCTGTTTAAACGGCATTTATGGCGTAGATGTGATGTGTGAAACCACGTCTTTACGCGATAAAGTGAAAGCAGACCACCCTAATCGATTAGGGGTTGCAGGATATGACCATTCAGCGCTTTTTGGTGCGGGTCATGTCGGAACACGTCCAGCCATTCAACAAGCACAGCCAGAATGGCGATTAGAAGTACATTTCCCTGATGTTTCTGCTAATCTGTATGGCTTGTTAATGCGGGTCACTTTCTTAAACTATTTACATGGTGAAAAGAACTACCCTTCGCTGGAAGCACTAAAAGCGGGAATTGATGATGATGTGGTGAAACTGCTTGAGTTCCGCCAAAACACCCCCACATTTCCCTTTTAAATACCAATCAATTTTATGTAAAACGCGTCAGCCGAGCCGCTGATTAAATTGGAAGACATCTTGCATGAGCGATAAGCAAACTACTGAAAATGCAGTGGATTATAAAGCCACACTCAACCTCCCAGGTACCGATTTTGCTATGAAAGCAAACCTCGCGGTGCGTGAAGCAAAATGGTTAGAAGAGTGGTATGCCGACAACATTTATCAGCAGATTCGTGCGTCGCGTATTGGTAAGAAAAAATATGTCCTGCATGACGGCCCTCCTTATGCAAATGGCCAAATTCACTTGGGTCATGCGGTCAATAAAGTTTTAAAAGATATCATTATTAAAAGTCGTATTCTCGACGGCTTCGATGCCCCTTATGTACCAGGTTGGGACTGTCACGGCCTTCCGATTGAACTGAAAGTGGAAGAGAAAGTCGGTAAAGTGGGCGTGAAGGTGGATGCTTCTACTTTCCGTAAAGCCTGCCGTGAATATGCTTACACCCAAGTTGAACTACAAAAGAAAGACTTTGTGCGTATGGGTGTGTTTGGTGACTGGGACAACCCTTACCTGACCATGAACTTTAAGCAGGAAGCGGACATTGTGCGCTCTGTTGGCGCAATTGCGAAAGCAGGCCATATCGAACCAGGTCTTAAACCTGTGAACTGGTGTTTAGACTGTGGTTCAGCTTTGGCTGAAGCAGAAGTGGAATATGAAGATAAAAAATCTGACGCGATTGACGTTGGCTTTACGGTTGTCGACTTAAAAGACTTAAGCGCACGTTTAAATCTCAACGTAGACGCTGCAACAGATATCGTAATTTGGACCACCACGCCTTGGACTTTGCCTGCAAACCAAGCGGTTGCCGTCCATGCTGAAATTGACTATCAACTTGTTCAAGTTAGCACCGACCGTGGCGTGCAAAACTTTATTTTAGCTAAAGACTTGGTTGAATCAGCAGTTGAGCGTTATAAGCTTGAAAACCCTGTGGTTCTAGCTGATTTTAACGGCTCAGCAATTGAAAACCTATTATTACAACACCCGTTACTGACCGATCGCCAAGTGCCTGTGATTTTAGGTGAACACGTGATTGCAACCAGCGGTACGGGGGCGGTACATACGGCACCTGGCCATGGTGTAGACGACTATAAAGTTGGCTTACAGTACAACTTAAAAGTTGAAAACCCAGTGGGCGGTAATGGTGTGTATTTACCAACTTCACCAATTTTTGCAGGCGAGCACATCTACAAAGCCAATCCAAAGATTATTGAAGCTTTGGGTGCAGTTGGTCGCTTATGGGCACATCAACCGATCAAACACAGCTACCCACACTGCTGGCGCCATAAAACACCGATTATCTTCCGTGCGACCCCACAGTGGTTTATCAGCATGGATGCACAAGGTCTGCGTCAAAACGCTTTAAATGCGATTGAAAACGAGATCAGCTTTGTGCCTGATTGGGGTAAAAATCGTATTCAAGCCATGATCGAAGGTCGTCCAGACTGGTGTATTTCGCGTCAACGTACGTGGGGTGTGCCAATCCCATTCTTCGTACATAAAGACACCAACGAACTCCATCCGCGCACAGCCGAGTTGATCGAAGAGGTCGCGAAATTGATCGAGCAAGAAGGAATTGATGCTTGGTATAACCGTGAAGCGAAAGACTTTATCGGGGATGAAGCGGAACAGTACAACTGTGTGCGTGACACTTTAGACGTGTGGTTCGACTCAGGCACAACGCACTATGCCGTGCTGCGTGAACGCGAAGAACTCACCGATCCAGCCGATTTATACCTTGAAGGTTCAGACCAACACCGTGGTTGGTTCCAGTCTTCATTGCTCACCTCGATTGCGATCAATGAACGTGCGCCGTACAAAGGCTTACTGACCCATGGCTTCGTGGTGGATGAAAAAGGCCGTAAGATGTCAAAATCTTTGGGCAACATTATCACCCCACAAGACATCATTAAAGATATGGGTGCAGACGGCTTACGTTTCTGGATTGCATCGGCCGATTACCGTTATGAAATGACCGCTGGTAAAGAAATCTTTAACCGTGCATCAGATGGCTACCGCCGTATTCGTAATACCTTGCGTTTCTTATTGGCAAACTTGAATGGTTTCACACCATCGACGGATGCACTGCCTGTCGATCAATTGATCGCACTTGATCAATACATCTTGCAACGTGCAGCGGACGTACAGAAAACTATTCAGCAAGCCTATGAAGATATGAACTTCCATATCGTGGCAAATGCACTGACCAACTTCTGTATCAATGACTTGGGTGGTTTCTACCTCGACATCATCAAAGACCGTCAATACACCACCAAAGCCGATTCACAAGCGCGCCATTCAGCTCAAACTGCGCTGTATCATTTGGTGCAAGCCTTTGTACGTTGGATGTCACCAATCTTAAGCTTTACCGCTCAAGAAGCATGGCCACTCATTCCAGAACAAACTGAGAAATATGTGTTCACTGCGGAATGGTATGACATTCCTGTGGCTTCAAAAGCAAACTTGTTGTCTGAAGCCGATTGGCAAACGCTGATTGCGGTGAAGTCTGCGGTGAACAAGTTCATCGAAACTGCGCGTACCGCGAAAATCGTGGGTTCAAATCTCTCTGCCAAAGTTGAACTGTGGGCAGATGCAGAACTCAAGGACGTACTGGATCGTTTAGATGATGAACTTCGTTTTGTTATGATCACTTCACAAGTCTTGGTCAATGCATTCGATGCAACTCAAGGTGAAGCCTCTGATCTGGCAGGTCTGAATGTAAAAGTCTCGGCGGCTGATGGTGAAAAATGTGTACGCTGCTGGCATGTTCTGCCAGATGTGAATACACATGTTACACATCCAGGTCTATGTGGTCGTTGTATTATCAACCTTCCTACAGGCCAAGGCGAAGAGAGAAAATATGCCTAACCCACAACATAAAAAGGGCTTATTCCAATTCTATCCGCACAATTTGGTGTGGGTAGGTTTGGCGATTCTAGCGATTGTCTTAGATCAATGGACCAAATGGATTGCCAGTACCCATCTGAATTATGCAGATCCAGTACCAGTCCTGCCCTTTTTAAATTGGACCTTATTGCATAACTATGGCGCAGCCTTTAGTTTCTTGTCCGATGCGGGCGGCTGGCAACGTTATTTCTTTACCTCTCTTGCAGGTATTGTGTCTGTCATTTTCCTGTTTTGGCTGATGCGTATGCCCAAAACCGTGAAAGTGCTGCCCATCGCGATTGCTCTTATTTTAGGTGGTGCTATAGGGAATCTCATTGACCGTGTAAGCTTAGGCTACGTGGTTGATTTTATTCATGTGTACTATCAAAACAGCCACTTCCCTGCGTTTAATATTGCAGATAGTGCGATTACGCTAGGAACGATCCTTTTGTTGATCGATACCTTTTTTCTTGAAAAAAACCGTATCCAACGTGCCGAAGTAAACCATGACTGATTTTATTAATCCCAATGAAGAAACTCGCGTAAGCGAAGGTTCAAAAGTAGAGTTACATTTTTCTGTTTGCATTGAAAATGGCGTAGAAATTGATAACACACGTAGCCGTGAAGAACCTGTGAGCCTGGTGATGGGGGATGGCAGCTTACTCGCTGGTTTTGAAAAAGCCCTGTTTGGTTTACGTGCTGGCGACCGTCGTACGGTGAGCCTACCACCAGAAGATGCTTTTGGCCCGTGGAATCCTGAAAACGTACAACAGTTTGATACGGTCAAATTTGAACAGCGTCCTATTGAAGGGCACATGATCGAGTTTGAAGACAAAGCCAAACAAAGCCTTTATGGTGTGGTTAAAACTGTAAGTGATGACATCACCGAAGTCGACTTTAACCATCCATTGGCAGGTAAAGATATTACCTTTGAAGTTGAAATCTTCAAAGTGACGCCTGCTGGCCAACAAGGCATTAAAATTATGTAAAGCCACAGATCGACTGTCTGTGTGTCAGCCAAAGCCCCTTCGGGGGCTTTTTTAATGCCTTAAACATTTGTCTATCAGATACATATTCAATCTATGCAAAGCCTAATTTTCATACTACCGTAGCGTAATCACATTTATTTTCCCAAGGGTTTTTGATGAAAATTCAGGTCATTATAGGCAGTGTGCGCGAAGGTCGGACAGCCATTAAAGTTGCGCGATGGGTACAAAAAGGCTTTGAACAACTTGGGCTCAATACGGTCCAACTCGAATTGGTCGACTTAAAAGAGTGGGATTTACCGATTTTTTCAGGTGCAAATCCCCCAATGACAGGGATTTATGATCAACCCAAACAACAAGCATGGGCTGACCACATTGCGCAAGGCGATGCCTTTATTTTCATTAGCCCCGAATACAATCATGGTTATAGCCCTGCGCTTAAAAATGCCTTGGATTACTTAGGCAAAGAATGGCAAGGTAAACCTGCAGCCTATATCAGTTATGGCGGGACCAATGGCTCACGCTCCATCGACCAAATTCGTCAAGTCGGTACTCAACTCGGCCTGGTCGATACCAATGCTGTGATTGAAATTCGAGATATTTTTTCACGCAATAAAACCGCAGATTTTGAGCCAAATCCATTTGATGAGAAAAATTTAAAAGCAGCAATTGATAAACTTATTAAATATGTCAGCGCATAAGCATGAGATTTTTCTGTACGCTATTGCTTACAGTAACTTGAGTATTTGTCGGCTTTTCAATAAACAGCATCGACGCTATAGTTAAATCATACAGAGACAGGATGTCTCAGATGAAAAATAACAACATACACAGCAGGATGCTGATCGGTAGGACAGGAGTTATACCGCTTGAAAGAATTTAAAAAGCCCTCGACAGGATGTCGGGGGCTTTTTAATTGTATTGATTTTTAGCTCAATATTTCTCTAAAAGCCCAAATCTAGATCAGATATTAACGAACCTCTTATATGCTTCAATACTTTAGAAGAAGCTCGTGAATACAAATCAAATTGGTCTGTCAGGATGACTATCCCAACTTAAATTTTCTAAAAATAATGATATAAAACAAATATATAAAAACATAGGAAATTTAAAAAACATCACTTCCATCCATCGTACATATTTAAGCGCTAATCCATAAAATAGATCCATCAAATATTAAGACTTTCACCATTTGTCAGTATGTTATTCTGCACAACGAAATATTACATCTGCTGCTCGAACTACACTTTATACTCTTGCCCACTGAACATTTACTGATTCAGCCAAAATGGCTCAGTTCAATACAATAAATTAAAAAAACAACAATAGAGAATATTCACATGCAACTAAACACCACACTTTTAAATGATTATTGCAAAATTTATGCCGCTGACTCCGAATATACAGATGTAGATGCTCTAGCCGCCTACATTAGAGTCCATCGTACGGAACTTATGCAAGAGTTGCATCAGTACGGCATCTTATTATTTCGCGGCTTTAAATTACAACGTCAGTATGAATTTCATGAGTTGATCGAACATCATTTTCAGCTTGAACCTTGGCATACATTTACGCCTAAAAAATCAGGTTGGTTTGCCTCTTTGATTCGTAAATATAGCGAAAATCGTGCAGGTGATGATAGACCTTATCTCAACCACAATACGGTGCAATTAGGCTCTGTTGAAAACTCAATTCAAGGTCCACATGTCGAAGGTGGCCTACATTCGACTCGCTCACGTTATATTGCCATGTTTTACCAAGAACCTGCGAACCATGTGCTCGAAACAGGGTTTAATAACCTCGAAAAAATTTGGACCTATTTTCCAGTCAGCTTACAACAAAAATACTTAGGTGCATGGAACCATTTTTCTTATATTTCAATATGTAAGCTTAATCTCTTTGATCGATTGCTATTCAATAAAAGTCCCTTTGATTTCCACAAACAATCGAATAAAGAAACCAAACTTACCTTAAAACGCTCACCTTTCGTTGTCATACACCCGAACACTCAAAAGTTGATGATCCAGCCGTGGGCTTTTGCAGACAATACCAATTCTTTTGCCCATCAAGCTGCACAAAAAAGCTTTAAGCATCGAGGGAAGCTTCAACCAGACCCCACGGCTAACTGCATGCAACTGTCATGGGAACTTTTTACCCATGGAGGTGAAAAAATTGAATGGACTGATCAGGAAAAACAACACTTATTTGAAGCCTTATATCACGATGCACTCTTGCTCCAGTGGCAAAAAGGGGATGTCGCCTTGATCGATAATATTAAAATTGCCCATTGGCGGATGAATGGCAAACAAGGACAACGAAAACTGATGCAGATCCAAGCCAATGTCTTTAATGCCGATCGACATGCTGCACTTTAAGACAGCCTATCCTAGCAACACTCTGTTTGGGTGATTAATGTGAAAGCAGCTGAATTAAACCAGCATGTTTCCCATCCTCAATCACCCAAATACTACCATCTTTCGCTTGTTGTAAACCACGGATACGTTCTTTCATATCTATCCGTTGGATTTCTTTTACTGGCTGTGCTGTGGTGTCTACAATAATTAACGCTTCAGATGAAAGCCCACCAATGATGGCTTTATCCTGCCACTTTGGAAACATCTGTCCCGTATAAAAAATCAAACTCGATGGAGAAATTACAGGGGTCCAGTCTAATTTTGGCGCTTCAAACTCAGGCCGCGTGGCGTGGTCAGGGATATTCAAACCACTATAATGATCACCATTCGAAACGATTGGATAACCATAGTTTTTAGCCCTTTGAATTAAATTAAGCTCATCCCCACCTTTCGGGCCCATCTCCACCACCCAAAGTTGTTTTTTTGCATCCAAAGCTATTCCTAAAGGATTACGATGCCCCAAACTCCATATTTGTTTTGCGACATCACTCTGCATCTGAAATGGATTATCTAAGGCAACCGAACCATCATCATTCAAACGAATCATTTTTCCAAGGTTCGATGTCAAATCTTGTGCAGGATCAAACTTTTTCCGTTCTCCTGAACTAATCCATAATTTTCCTGCACCATCAAATAACATCCGATGTGCATAATGCCCCTGCCCGCGCACCTTCGGTGCTTGTTTCCATATCATTTTAAGATTGTCTAATTGTGGCTGCGCCTGATCTAAATTCAAATCAGCACGAATCACGACCGCACCATAACCACCTTGCCCTGCTTCTGCATAGCTAAGATAAATTTGATGGTTTTGTGCAAACTCAGGATGTAAAGCAATATCGCCTAATCCGCCCTGACCACCATAAGCCACTTTAGGTATATTCCTAATGAGAGTCTTTGTCTGATCTATAGGATTAAATAAAATCAACTGTCCTGATCTTTCAGTAATTAATAATCGCCCATCAGGCAATACCGCTAATGCCCATGGCTCATTAAATTCAGCAATACGCTTGAGGTGCATAGATGTGTCTAAAGAAGCAGAACTGTCCTGTTGTTCCTGTGCTGCGGACTCCGCTGGTCTTTGTGCATGACATGCCATTAATCCAAAAAATGCACTCACTGTCATCAACAAACAAAACGCTTTTGTGCTCAGCATTGCCTTATCCATTCGAAAGCACGATTACCATTCATTGTAGAGAAATCATAAGTACAAAGTTATCTGCTTTGGTAACAAGATGAATCTGTGTAAGTCAAAGCTTACAAATACTGAGGAAAGTGACCACTAGCCTTAAAACAGCTTACCGCATATATTAAATACATCAGGAGAGAGGACGTTTCCCAAACTTAAAACAACAATAATCAGTTTGAGCATCAGGATGTGAGATATGACAGGAGTTGTATCTAAGCACTGAAATACAAAGAAACCTCGACAGGATGTCGGGGTTTCTTTTTTATTGAGCACATTAAAATCTAAATCAAAACCTGTTTTGGCATATTTTGCATGATCACAAGTTAGCTATAGCCATTCTTTTCCAACGGATATAGATGAAATAGCTGTTTAATTACTCAAATACATGCAGATACTTAGTTAAAATTTCTTTTAGTGAAGAAAAAACCATCAAATTCAAGTTATAAAAACTAAACCTATTAAATTTTAAAGGCTATGTTTTAGCTAATCTTCTCATTTCCCACTTAATAATTCTTTATTTATATTATTTAATATTTTCAGCATAAAAAAATCCCCCTCTGCATTAAGCGGAGGGGGATTTGAATTAATGAGCTGGCGATGACTTACTCTCACATGGA
>RCUQ01000104.1_pt1 | contig 86127 bp, 77 predicted proteins | sample 2166351 | NCBI WGS metagenome assembly RCUQ01 (sample SAMN09932597, study PRJNA488358) | compost metagenome | feature: garden; material: soil; isolation source: compost soil in acetonitrile-enriched culture | place: Germany: Experimental Botanical Garden Goettingen | collected 2016-01-27
TCACCCCTGCTCTCTCCCTCGTCACCCCCGCGCAGGCGGGGGTCCAGGAGGACGCTGGATTCCCGCCTACGCGGGAATGACGTGCAAGCTCAAGTTTGTTCTAAGATAGAAGCAAAGGGAGGACGACGGTTGCGCAAGGTGAAGATCGTGGTGGTGGAAGGAGATCCGGAGCTGAGCCGGCTCCTGAGCTTCTGGCTCGCCAAGATCGGACCGGTCGCCACCTCACTCTCCTCCTCCGGCACCGACGGCTTTCGGCTCGCCCAGGAGATCCTGCCGGATCTGATCGTGGCGGACGCTGAGCTATCCGGGATGGACGGGTTCTTGCTCGTGCGGAGGCTGCGGGCGATCGCCACCTTCCTCGACACGCCCATCGTCATGCTCACCCGGACGACCGCCCAGAAGTACCAGGCCTTCGAGGCCGGTGCCGACGACGTCTTGACCAAGCCCATCGACGCGCTGGAGTTCCAGTACCGCCTTCAAGCCCATTTGCGCCCCCGCTTCCGGCGCCTCGCCACCCAGAGCGAGCCCGTGGAGGCCGGTCCCGCGCAGGCCAAGCTCAAGCTCGACCCGCGGACGCATACCGTGGAGCTGGGCGAGACCAAAGCCGAGCTGACGCCCTCCGAGTACGCCATCCTTTGCTACCTCGCCGCGCATGCCGAGGCTCCCGCCACCACGCAAACCCTCTTGGTCGACGCACTCGGCATGGCGCCCGGCCTCGGCAACCCGCAGCTCGTCCACACCCATATCCGGAACCTGCGCCGCAAGCTGGAGAAAACCCCCTCCAAGCCCGAGCTGCTGCTCTTCGCAAGGAGGGGGTACTGGTTGAAGCTGCCGGAGGCCTGAGCGAGGCCTCGCCCTGGAGCCCGTGCGCAGATCAGGCGATCGCCGACAGCGCCTCGTCCTCGTCCAGGACCCGATCGAGATCAGGCAGGATGAGCAAACGGCCTTCGAGCTTGGCGATGCCCTTCAGGAACGAGGCCTGCACCTGGGAGGCCACCATCTCGGGAGTCGCCTCGATGGCCTCCGAGGAGAGACGAAGCACCTCGCTCACCGCATCGACGATCATCCCCACCGTCCGCCCTCCGAGGGTCACGATGACGATCCGCGTGCTCTTGGTCGCCTCGCTCGCGGGAAGGAGGAAGCGCTTTCGCAGATCCACCACCGGAATGATCTTGCCCCGCAGGTTGACCACCCCCTCCACGAATGCCGGGGAACGCGGCACCTTGGTGATCTCAGGCATGCGGACGATTTCCTGGACGACGCCGATGTCCACGGCGAACTCCTCGGCTCCCAGGGTGAAACTGACCAGCTGATGAACGTCTGCCATGTCCTACCTCCTCGCGGCCATCAAGGCGCGCTCGCGATCAACGGGCTGGGGGGTTTCCTTGAAGAAGGCGATCGCCTCCACGAGCTGCTCCGCCTGGGTTTGCAGTCCCATGGACATCCGGTTGACGCTCGATACCGCCAAGACGACCTGGTCCCCGCCCTTCTTCTGCTCGTGAGTCGCCTCCGAGACCTCGCGAGTCATGCGGTTCATGGTCTCGATGGCCTGGATGATCTGCTCGGAGCCCTTGGCCTGCTCGCGAGTCGCCGCCGTCACCTGAACGGTCAGGCTGCTCATCGAGCCCACCGCCTCGGCAATCTGGGCGGCCGCCCGGCTCTGCTCGCTCGTCGCCTGGAAGATCTGCTGCATGAGCGCCGAGACCCGATCCACCGCGTTCACGATCGCTCCCAGCGACTCCCCGGCGGTCGTCGCGAGGCGCGTCCCTTCCGAGATGGCCAGCTCTCCCCTCTGGGTACTCGTGACCGCCTGCTCGGTCTCCCGCTGGATCCCCTTGATCAGCGCCGCGATCTCTCCGGTGGCCTTGGCGGAGCGCTCGGCGAGCTTACGGACTTCGTCGGCGACCACGGCGAAGCCCCGGCCGTGCTCTCCGGCCCGCGCCGCCTCGATCGCCGCGTTCAGCGCCAGGAGATTCGTCTGCTCGGCGATGTCGTCGATCACCGCGATGATGGCGCCGATTTCCTCCGAGGACTGGCCCAAGTGCTGGATCACGGTGACGACGTCGCTCATGGCGCGGGTGATCTCGTCCATGCCGGTGATGGTCTGCCTAACGGCCTGGCTCCCATCCTGCGCCACGGTGGACGAGTGCTCGGCCACGCGGGTCGCTTCCTGGACGTTCAGGGAAACCTGTTGGACCGAGGCGGCCATCTCCTCGATGCTGGCCGAAGTCTGGGAGACCGCGGCTCCCAGGGTATCCGCATTGCCGGCCACTTGCTGAATGCTGACCGCCATCTCCTCGATCGAGGACGAGGTCTCTTCCACGGCCGCGGCCAGGTTCTGGGCGTTGCCGGAGACCTGGGTGATCGAGGCGGCCATCTGCTCCATGGAGCTGGAGGTCTGCGAGACCGCGGCTCCCGCCTGGCTCGAGGAATCCGATACCTGGCTCGCGGCGGTCCGGATCTGCCCCACGATTCCCTGCATGTTGTTCACCATGCGGGACACGGCCACGCCCAGCACGTCCTGCTGGCTCTTGGGGGTGACGGGATGGCTGAGATCCCCTTGGCTCAGGGCGTCGGCAGCCGCCGCAATCTCCTTGAGGTACGCGATCATTTGCTGGAAGCTCTGGGCCATCTCTCCCAGCTCGTCTCGAGACCGGATCGCGATCCGCTGGTCGAGGTCGCCCTGGGCGATGCCACGGGCGGCATCCGCGGCCACCCGAATGCCGCGCGACAGGCTGGTGGCCAGGTAGAGCCCGCCCGCCAGGCCGATGGCGATCGAGAACAACAGCATCACGAGGGTCATGGTGGCCGCCTGGGAGGCCTGCGCCTCGACCTGTCCATAACGCGCCTCGGCGTTCCGGGTGGCGATGGCGAAGGCCTCATCCAGCAAGGGAGTCATTTCCGCGAACCTCGCGCGGGCGCTGAGGACCATGTTTTCGCTGGCTTCCTTGAACTTGCCCTCCAGCGCAAGCTGATAGGTCTTCTCCTTGGCGGGCAGGAAAGCAGCCACCGCGCGTTCGAGCTTGACCAGATTCTCCCGTGCCTCCGCGGAGAGGGCGAGGGTCTTGTAGGTCGCCAGGACCTCCAAGGCCCGCTGCTCGTCTCGATGTCCCTGATCGGCCGTCTTTTGGGCCGCTTGGCGATCGCTCTGATTGACGATGAGCGCTCCTGCCGTCCGAACCAGGGCCAGGCGATACTGAACCTCAGCGAGCTGGGCCAGTCCCGTGACCTCGGTCTGGTAGAGTTCGCGAGCCGCCTCTGTCGCCGCCCGCTGCCCCACCATCGCCGTTCCCCCCATGGCGACCGTCAACCCCAAGATGAGCCCCACGGTCACCATGAGCTTGGTTCTGATCTTCATGCATCTTCCTCCTGGAGCCACCGGAACTCCCTACGACCCATGGAAACCCCGTGATCACGGGGTTTCTGGTTAGGCTAGCATGCGAGAAAATCATGGAAGATGAGGTAGCGCAGCCGTTCACAATTCGATAAAGGGTCGGAACGGTCAAGGCCGCTCCCGGCCCCTGGCGATTCCGATGAGCGCCGGCCCTTGCCCCCGAATTTGAGCGTACAGGAATACCCCCTCCAAGCCCGAGCGGTTGCCTTTCGTAAGGAGGGGGTAGTGGTTGAAGCTGCCGGCCTCCTACACCCGCGCCGCGAGCAAAGCGGCCGCTTCCGAAGTCGTCGACCCAGCGGGCGCACCCTCCTGGAAGAAGGCGATCGCCTCCCGCAACTGCCGCGCCTCCTGCTGAAGCCCCGCCGCCGCATGCGCCACCGTGGCCGTCGCCGTCGCCGCCTCCTCGGAAGAACGGTTGATGCTCTCCACCGCCGTGACGACGAGGTCTCCGCCCTTTTTCTGCTCGGTCGTGGCCGTGCCCACCTGCTGGGTCATCCGGTTCATGTTCTCCACGGCCTTGACGATCTGCTCCGAGCCTTGGGCCTGCTCGCGCGTCGCCACCATCACCTGCTGGGTCAGACGGTTCATCGATTCCACCGCTTGCGTGATCTGGGTCGCCGCCCGACTCTGCTCCTCGGCGGCATGCGCGATCTGCGTCATCTGGGCCGAGACCCGATCGACCGATCCCACGATCTTGCCAAGCGCCTCCCCGGCGCTACCCGCCAGCTTCGCCCCCTCGGCGATGGCCGTTTCTCCCTGCCGGGTACTCACGACGGCCTGCTCGGTCTCCTTTTGAATCCCCTGGATCAACGTGGCAATCTCGCCGGTGGCCTTGGCCGAGCGCTCGGCCAGCTTGCGGACCTCGTCGGCGACCACCGCGAAGCCCCGGCCATGCTCGCCGGCCCGCGCCGCCTCGATCGCCGCGTTGAGCGCCAACAGATTGGTTTGCTCCGCGATGTCATCAATCACCGCGATGATCTCCCCGATCTCCTCGGAAGACTGGCCGAGATGCCCGATCACCGTGACCACCTCGCCCATGACCGCACTGATGCGCCCCATACCGGCGACGGTCTGCTCCACGGCCTGACGACCCGCATGCGCGACATCCGCCGCCTGCTCGGCCGCTTGGCTCGCCTCCGAGACGTTCCCCGACACCTGCTGGATACTGGCCGCCATCTCCTCGATGCTGGCCGACGTCTGGGAGACCGCCGCCGACAGCGTATCGGCATGGCCGGCGACTTGCCGGACACTGGACGCCATCTCCTCGATACTGCTGGAGGTCTCTTCTACCGACGCCGCCAAGGCCTGGGCGTTGCCCGCCACCTGAGTGATACTGGCCGCCATTTCTTCCATCGCGCTGGAGGTCTCCTCGACCGAAACCGCCTGGGACTGGGCGACTTGGGCCAGCTGGGTCGCACTGGCCGAGAGCTGATCGGACTCGGCGGCCACCTGCCCCGACACCAAGCGCACCCTCCCGATGATCTCCCGTAAGTTCTGGGACATCCCATTGAACGACTGGGCCATCCGACCCAGCTCGTCCTCGCGCGATAGCGTCACGACCTGATCGAGCCGACCTGCGGCGATCGCCTCGAAGGCCACGCTCAAATCCTGCAACGGCCGCGTGATCCCCTGGGCCATTCGGATGGCCGACCACGCGCTGAGCGCGATGACGAGCACGAGGATGCCCAAGACTTGCAGCATAAGCGCGTTCTTCTGGGCGATGACGCTGGCCTCGCTCACCCCTACATAGAAGGCGCCAATCCGCTTGCCGGAGAGGTCAACAATCGGCTCGTAAGCCGTTTGATACCACTCCCCGGCCACCTGGGCACGCCCATTAAACGGCTTGCCGTGGGTGAGAACCTCCTTGGCGACCGCGTTGGAGAGTAAGGTGCCGATGGCCCGCGAGCCGTCCGCTTTCTGGACGTTGGTCGAGACGCGCACGTCCTCCAGGAAGATCGTGGCCGTCACACCCAGCAGGGCCTTGATCTCGTCGACGATCTCGAAGCGTTGGTTGAGCAGGCGCGAGACCTGGACGGTCCCGACGACCTTCCCGTCCCGGCGAAGCGGAACGGCCGCCCGCAAGCCCAAGCCGCGCGACTCGGAGGTCGCGCTCAAGGCCCGCGCGTTCGGCGTCTCGACCAGCGGAATCCGCGCCGCATCGGCCAGCCCCTGGGCCGCCACGAAGCCTGCGGGCATGATCTCGAAGCCCGAGACCTCTTGGCCCTCCAACGCGCGCCGGGTCAAATCCGACCAGGAGAGGTCACCGACGACCGGGCGCCCCTCCCGGCCCACGCCCGTCACGATCCGCCCCTGCGCATCGGTGATGACCGCGCTGTCCACCCCGGCGTCGACCAGGGCGCGAAGGACCTGCTCGCTCGGGTTCGCAGCCAGGCCCTCGCGGCCGTGCAAGAGGGTCGAAACCTGCTTGAGCTGACCGTCGAGATGGTCCCGCCCCGCGCGTAGGTTTTGACCCAACTGAAGCGCGATCTGCGCCGAGACGCTCTGATCGAAGGTATGCAGGAAGTAGACGCTGACCAATCCGAGCGGAAGGATGGCGATCGCGAGACTGAGCAGCGTGAGCTTCGCCTTGAGGCTTTGGGAGAGACGTTTGAGCACGCGGGACCCCTTTGGCGTGGAACCGATTCCCCTCGGAAAACGGCTCAGATCGATGCTACGCCTATCGTAAGAGCCCCGCGATCTTGATCAAAGCGTAGAAAAGCCCGAACTCACAGCGATTCGTCCTGCTTGGCCACGAAGCTTCGGACACTGCGGATCACGTCGGGAAAGACCCGCTCCTGCGCCCACTGCACGATCCACGGAGGGACGGGAAGGTTGGGGTCGATCCGGGCCGCGTAGATCACCCGGCTTCGCGTCGGAGATTCGGCCAGAACCCTCAAGGAGCCCTCGTAGATCTTGAAAGTGCCGTCCCGCCGCTTGAACGTGAAGATTCGGCGTGCCGGCTCCACTACCGCCTCGTTGAGCGTCCAGCGCCGCCCGAAGGGCCACGGGAAGTCCACCGCGAAGCGCCCCAGCACCGTATTGCCCTCCTGGTGGGTGACCTGGCTCTCGGGCAAGCCGAAGATCCGGCCGTAGTTGGCGAAATCCGAGTAAATGCGAAACGTCTGCTCCGGAGGAGCATCCACCAGCCCCACCACCACCACCGGCCGATCCGGGGACACGACTTTCACCACGATCTCGCCCGAGCGCACTTTTTGCTCCTGCTCGGGAGTCAACAGGACCTCGGCCCGCAACGGCGAAGCCAGCGCCATGATCACGACCAGCCCCCCTCCCAGCGGGAGGCCCCGCATCCTCGATAGCTGCTCGATCGTTCCCACGCCTCACCTGCCCTTGCTCTCACCCTTCGCTCGGCCCGTTATCGGCCAGGCCTCCCGCCTGACCTCCAGGCGTATTGAACGACGCCCGCCCCCCCTGAGTCCTAGAGCAAGTTGCATAATCTTCAGCCCCTCTTCAGCAAGCAGTTGCTAGTCTCAAGGGGTTTCCCACCCCTGTCTTGGAGGATCCCCGCATGCTCACCATGAATTCCACCGACAAGGAGTCGATCCTGGCCCAGGCCCGCGAAGAAGACGTGTCGTTCATCAACCTCCAGTTCTGCGACATGCTCGGCATCGTGAAGAGCGTCACCATCCCCCTCTCCCAGTTCGAAGACGCCATCGACTTCGGCAAGTGGTTCGACGGCTCGAGCATCGAAGGCTTCGCCCGGATCGCCGAATCCGACATGTTCCTGCTGCCCGACCTCAGCACCTTCCGCGTCATCCCCTGGGACACCGTCCCCGGCAAGCGCCATGCCCGCGTGATCTGCAACGTCTTCCTGCCCGACGGCATGCCCTTCGTGGGAGATCCCCGCGGCACCCTCCAGCGCATGGTCAATAAGGCCCGCGAGATGGGCTACGAGTTCAACACCGGCCCCGAGCTCGAATTCTTCCTCTTCCGCTCCACCGAGCCCGGCAAGATCGAACCCCTGCCCCATGACCAGGGCGGTTACTTTGATCTGTCCACTGACCTCGCCATGGAGGTCCGCGCCGACATGACCAACGCCCTCGAGGCCATGGGCATCGACGTCGAGACCTCCCACCACGAAGTGGCCGTCGGCCAGCACGAGATCGACTTCAAGTACGCCGACGCCGTCTCCACCGCCGATAACGCCGTCACCTTCCGCTACACCCTCAAGGCGGTGGCCCAGCGGCACGGCCTCCATTGCACGTTCATGCCCAAACCCCTCTTCGGAGTGAACGGCTCCGGCATGCATACCCACATGTCCCTCTTCAAGGACGGCGAGAACGCCTTCTACGACGCGAACGACCCCTACGGCCTCTCGGAGCTCGCCCGCCACTTCATCGCCGGCATCCTCGAGCACTCCAAGGGCATGATCGCCGTCCTCGCCCCTACCGTGAACTCCTATAAGCGCCTCGTCCCCGGCTACGAAGCCCCGGTCTACATTTCATGGGCCCGCAACAACCGCTCGGCCCTCGTGCGGATCCCCCGGATCAACCCCCGCCAGACGAAAGCCACCCGCGTCGAACTGCGCTGCCCCGATCCCACCACCAACCCCTACCTCGCCTTCGCCGTCATGCTCGCCGCCGGCCTCGACGGCATCGAACGCAAGCTCGCGCTCTCGGCCCCCGTCGAGGAAGACCTCTACCACATGGGCCTCGACGAGCGCATGCAGCGCCACGTCGACGCCCTGCCCGGCTCACTGGGCGAGGCCCTCGACTACATGAAGAACGATGAGGTCGTCCGAGAGGCCCTCGGCGAGCACCTCTTCAACCGCTTCGTCGAGGCGAAGACCCAGGAATGGGACGAGTACCGCATGCAAGTCTCCGAATGGGAGCACCAGCGCTACCTCGCGATTTTTTAAGCGTTTGTCACCGAAACCCGTCACCCTGGAAGCTCCTGCGGCTCAAGCTAAGAGCCCAGGGTCCTGATCCCGTCACCCCGGGCTTGACCCGTTCACCTGGCCCCCGGGTCAAGCCCGAAATGATGACCGCCGAAGCATGTCACACGGCACCTTGGGGCATGTGGTAGGCTAGATTTGTGCAACCCCCTGGTTTACCTGTATTAGAGGACCCACGCGTGCTCACCATGAATTCCACCGACAAGGAGTCGATCCTGGCCCATGCCCGCGAAGAGGGCGTGTCGTTCATCAACCTCCAGTTCTGCGACATGCTCGGCATCGTGAAGAGCGTCACCATCCCCCTCTCCCAGTTCGAAGACGCCATCGACTTCGGCAAGTGGTTCGACGGCTCGAGCATCGAAGGCTTCGCCCGGATCGCCGAATCCGACATGTTCCTGCTGCCCGACCTCAGCACCTTCCGCGTCATCCCCTGGGATATCTCCCCCGGCAAGCAGCATGCCCGCGTGATCTGCAACGTCTTCCTGCCCGACGGCAAGCCCTTCGTCGGCGATCCCCGCGGCAACCTCCAGCGCATGGTCAATAAGGCCCGTGAGATGGGCTACGAGTTCAACACCGGTCCCGAGCTCGAGTTCTTCCTCTTCCGCTCCAACGAGCCCGGCAAGATCGAACCCCTGCCCAACGACCAAGGCGGTTACTTTGATCTGTCCACCGACCTCGCCATGGACGTCCGCGCCGACATGACCAACGCCCTCGAAGCCATGGGCATCGAAGTCGAGACCTCGCACCACGAGAACGCCGCCGGCCAGCACGAGATCGACTTCAAGTACGCCGACGCCGTCTCCACCGCCGACAACGCCGTCACCTTCCGCTACACCCTCAAGGCGGTGGCCCAGCGGCATGGTTTGCACTGCACGTTCATGCCCAAGCCGGTCTACGGCGCCGCGGGTTCGGGCATGCACACGCATATGTCCCTGTTCAAGGACGGCGAGAACGCCTTCTACGACGCGAACGACCCCTACGGCCTCTCGGAGCTCGCCCGCCACTTCATCGCCGGCATCCTCGAGCACTCCAAGGGCATGATCGCCGTCCTCGCCCCTACCGTGAACTCCTATAAGCGCCTCGTCCCCGGCTACGAAGCCCCGGTCTACATTTCATGGGCCCGCAACAACCGCTCGGCCCTCGTGCGGATCCCCCGGATCAACCCCCGCCAGACGAAAGCCACCCGCGTCGAACTGCGCTGCCCCGATCCCACCACCAACCCCTACCTCGCCTTCGCCGTCATGCTCGCCGCCGGCCTCGACGGCATCGAACGCAAGCTCGCCTTGCCCGCACCGTCCGAAGAAGACCTGTACCATATGGACGGCGAAACCCGCACCGAGCGCCACGTCGACGCCCTGCCCGGCTCGCTGGGCGAGGCCCTCGACTACATGAAGCAGGACGAGGTGGTGAAGCAAGCCATGGGCGAGCACCTCTTCAACCGCTTCATCCAGGCCAAGACCCAGGAATGGGACGAGTACCGCATGCAGGTCACCGAGTGGGAGCGCCAGCGCTACCTCGCGATCTACTAGCCGAGAACTCCCCACCCCTCACCCAGCCCCCGCTCCGCCCTCCCCCGAGGCCCCGGAGCGGGGGCTTCCCTTTTCGCTTGTCAACCACTAATATATCGATACGATATATTAGAAGGAGGCCTCCCATGCCCGAGCCCAAAGCCCCCGACACGCCCACCTGCCAGGGCGGCCTCTTCCGCCGCGGAGGCCTTGCCGCCGCTCTGATTGCCACACTGACGGCCTGCCTGCCCTCGCTCGAACTCCCCATTCCCGCGCCCATGGGCCGGTTCCCGGTCGGCGTCACCCAGCAGACCCTCGCCGCGCCGACGCCCGCAGATACGGCCCGCGTCCTCACGCTCGACATCTGGTACCCGGCCCGCGACACGACCGGCTACCCCCGGGCCCCCTACACGGAAAACGCCCTCAACGACGCGCTGAGCCAGCAGTTCCGCATGCCCCGCTTCATGTTTTCGGAGGTTCCCTCGTATTCCCACCGGGAGGCCCCGGCCGTGCCGGGACCGCATGCCGTCGTGATCTTCAACCATGGCTACGCCGCGTTCTCCGCCCAAAACGTCTCGACCTTCCAGGAGCTGGCCAGCCATGGCTATCTCGTCGTCTCCCTCGCCCATCCGGGCGATTCGCTGCTTTCCCGAGACGCCGAAGGCAAGGCCATTCCCTTTGACGCCGAGAGCGACACCCACCGCGTGGTACAGCGGCTGCAAAACGACATGACTGCCTACGCCCAGCGGCTCGCTCCGAGGCTCGAAGGCCAGCGCCAGGCCCAGACTCCGCAAGCCTACGCCCGCGCCAGCGCAGAGTTAGGCCAGGACCCGCAGTTTGTGGCGCTTCGGCCTCAGATCGCGCGCTGGGTGGAGGATACCCGGGCGGTCGCCGCCGCCTTGCGGGGCGATCGCCGCCCCGGCATCCTACGCGAGGCCGACGGCGAGAATCTCACCGTCATGGGCCACTCCCTGGGAGGCCTGGTCGCCATGCGCCTGGCATGCGAGCCCGTGGAAGGGCTCCGGGGGATCATCAACCTCGACGCCCCCTGGCTCCAAGACGATCCGGAGGCGACCGTCCGCCCCCGCGTGCCCTCCCTCAACCTCCTCTCCACCCATTACGTGCTCGCCAAGCAGGATCTGGCCAGCCACGGAACCCTCCATGGCCTCTACCGCGAGAGCGCGGTCGGCGCCCATGTCCTCGAAGTGAAAGGCTCGGCCCACTACAACTTCACCGACCTCAACTTCGTGCCCGCCCTGAAGATGACGCCCATGCTCGGTCCGGTCGACAACCGGCGGATGGCCCAGCTGCAGAACGAGGCCATCCGAGAGTTCCTCCGCCGCACGACCCGCGGCGAAGGCGCCCTCTACGCCCCGCTCCTGCCCACCCAATCGGAGCTGGAGCAGCACGTCTTCCCCGGCCGCCCCGAAGGAGCCTAGATCGATGATGGAATACGCCGCCCTCGGCTTCCTGATGTACCGTCCCTTGTCGATGTACGACCTCTCGAAGGCCATGGAGCGCTCGACCCAGCACTTCCTCAGCGCCAGCTTCGGCAGCCTGCACCCCACCCTCCGCAAGCTCGAAGCGCAGGGGCATGTCACGGGCGTCGAGGATGCCTCTACCGGCCGCCGGAAGAAGATCTACCACCTCACGGAGACCGGCCGGACGCACTTCATCACCTGGCTGAGCCAAGCGATCACCGCCGAGCGCGTCTCTGACCCCAGCTTGCTACGCCTGTTCTTCCTCGCCCACCTCGACCCCCAGGCTCGCGCGACCGTCATGGACCAGTTCCTGGGCGAGATGCAGCAGGCGGCGGAGCAGTTGGAGGCCCTGCACGCCTCGCTTCAGGGGATGCAGGTACCTCCGGGCTTCGACGATCACTGGGCCTATCAACTCGCCACGCTGGAATTCGGAATCGCCCATCACCGCTTCGTGAAGGACTGGTACCAAGCGAAGCGCGACGCGCTCACCGGGCCTCAAGGCTAGCCCAAGGGCCGCATGCCCTCCGGCAAGGCCTCTCCGCCCGCCGTCTCATCGGAAGCCCAAGCCCTGACGAGCGCGTTGAAGCGCTCGGGGGCTTCGAGGTTCCAGACATGCCCCACGCCGGAGACGAGGACGCCGCGGGCCTTTGGAATGGCCTGTGCCAGCTGCTTCGCGGAGCGCTTGGCGGGCAAGGTTTCGAGCGATCCCACGGCCACCAGGACGGGGACCTGGACGTCGCGCGGGATGACGAAAGCGCGGAGGGCGGCGACGACCTGCTGGTTGGCCTCGGGGTTCATGACCCGGCGCATGTCCTCGCGGAAGGCGTCATGGAAGGAGGGCGGGATGCGAAACTGCTTGAGGCCGGACGCCACCAGCTTCTCGGGGTCGATGAAGCGGTAGAGGGCGCCGCTTTGCTCCATCACCCAGGCCAAGCCGGAGCCCAAAGGGGCGGAGGTGCCGGAGACGAGGACGCGCGAGACGCAGGCGGCATGGCGATGCAGGACGGTGAGGGCGACGGAGCCGCCGAAGGAGTTCCCGACGAGGGAGGCCTTGCCGCCGGGGATGCGCGCTCGGATGGCTTCGGCGATCGCGTCGGCGGTCCGTTCCAGATCGATCGGGCCGGGGCTCCGGCCGTTGCCGGGAAGATCGGGGGCCAGGGAGTGGAACTCGCCCAGTGCGGAGAGCTGGGGCTCCCATTGGCGGGCGCTCAAGCCCGCTCCGTGCAAGAAGACGAGCGCTTCCTCGCCCTTTTTGCCTGATTCGGTCCAGATCATCGCCTTCCTCCCTCCGTGAAGCGCCATGGTAGCGCGATTTCGCGGCCCGCGCGAGGGGCCGTGATCGAGTGAAGGAGCGTAAAGTTGTGCGTTTCGTTACGGTTTGGGGAGGGGGCCTTGTCCTAGAGTAGCTCCGAGTCGTTGTGCGCCCGCGGCAGTGGGACGTCGCTGGAGCATGGGGCCCTCAGGCCTCTCCAGGACGGCAGCGGCTCCTAGCGTTTAGGAGAAAATTAGGATGAGCGCAAAGACCAAGCGATCGGCCACGCGCGACCTCCGCGAGAGTCTCGTTCGGATGGTCCTCGACCAGATGCTGTCCGAGGGGAACACCCCCATCACCATCGTGGAGGTCTCGCGGCGGACGGAGATCCCCCGTTCCACCCTCAGCAACACCCACGAGTGGCGCCAGATGATCCTGGAGGCCGAGACGCAGCGCTTGCGGAAGCGGACCGAGCGTCTCATGCAGATGCGGGAGGACTTCAACAAGACCGAGCTGCGCCGGACTCCGCTCTTTCAGCTGGAGAGCCCGCAGGGCATCGTGCAGGACGGCCTTTACGTGCCGGCGGTCGGCGCCGTCTCGTTCGAGGGGATCCTGAGCGATCTGCAGGCCTTGGCGGAGCAGTGCATGCGCGAGCTTCAGGACGCGTACCATACCGGCCTTCGGGACGGCATGGAGCGGGGTTCCGGGGGGAAGAGCGTCGAGGAGGAGCCCGCGACGTCGGCGGAGCCGGCGGTGGTCGGGGTGCCCCTCGAGGAGCATGAGCGGCTGATCAAGGAAGCCTATGCGAAGGGCCGGGACTCGGGCCTTCAGGAGTCGCGGGCGGATCTGATGCAGGCTTACGAGCGCGGGCGTCAGGACGGGATCGACGAGGGTCGGCGCCAGGGGAACTCGGGCGGCGGCTTCGGCTGGACGATCAACCGGGGCCAGGACAAGGACTGGGCGCTTGCAGTACTGCATGCAGCGCGGACGACGCCTTCCGATCAGCTTCGCCAGGCGTACCGCCTGCTGACCAAGGCATTCCATACGGATCGCAACCCGGACATGCCTCCGGAGTACATCCGGAACCTGAACCGGGCCAAGGAGATTCTGGGGATCTAGCCGCAGGCGCCGGAACCACCCACAGGGGCGGGGGAGCGAAAGCTTCTCCGCCCCTGTGGGTTTGCATGGGCGCAAGCGCTTGAAACCGCCAATTCCCCTCTCCCTCCCGCACAAGGCTTAGCATTGCCCTCCGGTCGAGAGGGTGCTATGCTGGGCGCGATACACAAAACTTCACCAAGTCATCTTAACCCAGCACCGAACGGGCTTTCATCGGTCATGCGCGACGCGCTCCGAACGGGCGTCGATTGGCGCTGGAAGGGCGTTGAAGGGGCTTCCGGGGCGAGGCGTCCCGGAGGCGAGGCGACGCGGGAGGGGAGGCGACATGGCAGGCGGGATGAAGCGCGGAGCGAGCGGGAAGGCCGGCGAGCGGGCCATGCGGCCGAGACGCTCGGAGTTCCTGGTCTTCGGGGCTCCCTTGATCGGCGAGGAAGAGATCCGAGAGGTCGAGGACACGCTGCGATCGGGCTGGCTGGGGACGGGTCCCAAGACCAAGCGCTTCGAGGCCGAGTTCGCGGCCTACACGGGGGCTCGGCACGCGATCGCCCTCAACTCCTGCACGGCGGGGCTGCACCTGGCCCTCGACGCGGCGGGCATCGGGCCCGGCGACGAGGTGATCACGACGCCCATGACCTTCTGCGCCACCGCCAACGTGATCATGCACGTCGGGGCCAAGCCGGTCTTCGCCGACGTCGACCGCAAGACGTTCAACCTGGACCCCGACGCCGTCGCCAAGGCCATCACCCCGCGCACCCGGGCGATCCTGCCCGTGCACTTCGCGGGACGCCCCTGCGACATGGAGGCCCTCCTCGACCTGGCCTCCAAGCACGGGCTGATCGTGATCGAGGACGCGGCGCATGCCACCGAGGCGCGCTACCACGGGCTCAAGGTGGGTTCGATCGGAGACATGACGGCCTTCTCGTTCTACGCCACCAAGAACGTCGTGACCGGCGAGGGCGGCATGCTCACGACCCATTCGGATCACTGGGCCGAGCGCATCCGCGTCCGCAGCCTGCACGGGCTCTCCAAGGACGCCTGGAAGCGCTACTCCTCGGACGGCTTCCAGCCCTACGACACCCTCTACCCCGGCTACAAGTACAACATGATGGATCTCCAGGCCTCCCTGGGCCTTCACCAGCTGGCCCGGGTCGAAGCGAACCTCAAGCGGCGCGACGCGATCTGGAAGCGCTACGACGCCGCCTTCGAGGGCCGCTTCACGATCCCGGCTCCCGCCGAGCCGGAAACCGTCCATGCCCGCCACCTCTACACCTTGCTCCTGGACCCCGAAAGGCTGGGCATGGGCCAGGTCGAGTTCCTCGACGCCCTCAAGGCCTCGAACATCGGGGCGGGCATCCACTTCATCGCCCTGCACCTTCACAGCTTCTACAAGGAGCGCCTGGGCACCAAGCGCGGAGACTTCCCGAATGCCGAGTGGATCTCGGATCGGACCGTCTCGCTTCCCCTGTCGCCCAAGCTGACGGATGAGGACGTCGAGGACGTGATCGCCGCCGTCCTGCGGATCGCCGAGCGGGCATGACGCCGCTGATCCTGCACTCGGTCTACCGCTACCTGCCCCTGACCGAGACCTGGATCTACGGCCAACTCCAGGCCGTGAGCGGGTTTCGGCAGGCGGTCGTCTGCATCGGCCGGGAAAACCCCGAGCGCTTCCCCTTCGAGCCCGTCTGGAGCATGAGCGAGCATCCGCTCGTGAAGCCCGTCGTCACGACGCTGGGGGCGATCGCCTCTCGGCGCGGTAACCGCTACGACCGCCTTCTGGCTCCCTGGTATCGCTACGCCTGGCCCATCCTCGCCACCACGCCCCTCCAGGCCTGGGCTCCGCGCCTCATCCACGCCCACTTCGGGGATCAGGCCACCCGGACCCTGGGCCTCAAGGCCGCCGCCAACGCCCCCATGGTCACCACCTTCTACGGCTACGACCTGGCCCTCGTCCGTGAGCCCTTCTGGAAAGCCGCCTACGCGCGCCTCTTCCGCGAAGGGGAGCTCTTCCTCGTCGAAGGCAGCACCATGGCCCGCACGCTCGCCAGCATCGGTTGCCCGCCGGACAAGATCCGCGTCCAGCACCTGGGAGTCGACCTCTCGGGTATCCCCTTCTCGGAACGAGCCCCCGAGGACACATGCCGCGTCCTCATCTCGGCCTCCTTTCGCGAGAAGAAGGGCATCCCCCAGGCCCTCCAGGCCTACGCCAAGGTGCTCTCCCGGCATCCCGGCAAACTCTCCCTCACCGTCATCGGGGACGGCCCCATGCGAGACGGCATCCACGCGCTCGCCCGCGACCTCGGCCTCTTCGACTCCACCCGCTGGCTCGGCTACCAGCCCCACTCCGTCTTCCTCGCGGAAGCAAAGCGCGCCCACGTCTTCCTCCACCCCTCGATCACGGCCTCCGACGGCGATACCGAAGGCGGAGCCCCCGTCTCCCTCCTCGAAGCCCAGGCCACCGGGCTGCCGATCGTGGCAACCTTGCACGCCGACATTCCCGAGGTGACCCGCCCCGACTCCGCCGAGCTGGTCCCCGAACGCGACGTCGATGCCCTCGCCGCCGCCCTTGAACGCGTCGCCCTCCAGCCCGAACGCTGGGCTCCCATGGGACTTGCCGGCCGTCGCCACGTCGAGGCCGAATACGACGCCCGCCAGCAAGGCCTCCGCCTCGAAGCGCATTACCAGTCCCTGATCCGCCAGAAAGCCGGCGCCCTCGCGCTCGAGTGACGCACGGCCCCGACGTTTTCGGCACACAGTGACGTCCTCGCGGGCGCGCGAGCGCGGGATAGAACCCCCTCATGGATCTTTACATCCCTTGTTGTCGTCGTGTTACCCTCCTCGGCGTGTCATCTCCCCTCGCCAAAGGAGGTCCTCATGCTCACCCGCTTACAGGATGCCCCTGACTACCAGCTCGCCGAAGGCGAACCCGACGTCCGCGGCTGGAAGGTCTTCGACTCCGATTGCAAATCCCTCGGCGCGATCGACACCCTGATCCTGGACACGGACGCGAACGAGATTCGCTACCTGAGCGTCACCGGGAACGGGCGCAAGCGGATGGTCCCCGTCGGCCTGGTCGACATCGACGAGATGGACAAGCAGATCCTGCTCAAGCCGAATACCCGCTTCGACACCCTCCCCACCGATACCGGCGAGCCCCTGACCGCCGAGCGCGAGAAACAGGTCTACAGCACCTTCATCCCCGAGGCCGAAACCCGGGAGAAGGCCTACCAGCGCCCTGAGTTCAAACATGAAAGCGACCACCTGACCCTCATCGAGGAGCGCCTACGCGTCGGCAAGCGTCAGGAAAAGATCGGCGAGGCCGTGGCCCGCAAGCGCATCCAGCAGCACCCCGTCGAGGAACAGATCGAACTGAGACGCGAGCACGTCGAGGTCGAGCGGCGCCCGATCAACAAGCCCCTGAGCCAGACCGAGTTCGCAAGCACCCGGGGCCAGGCCTTCCAGGAGGGCCAGGAAATCCACATGCCGCTCATGGAAGAAGAGGCCGTCGTCTCCAAGGAGCCCTTCGTCAAGGAGGAGATCATCCTGCGCAAGACCACGGATTCCCGCCGAGAAACCATCCGCGAGACCCTCCGCGAGGAAGTGGTCGAGTTCACGGGCACCGAGCCCGAGGGCCGCATGGCCTCCGAGACCCGCGACATGCTCGAGGGAACGGACGTCACCCGCAAGCAGAAGAAACCCGGCCTCGGTGAGAGGATCAAGCGGGACCTCGGCATGGACTGACGCCGCCGCGCGGCGCAGAGACCCGCTGAACCCTCAAGGACGGGGGAGGGTGGCCCGCTGGATGCTGAGTAGCTCCGTCTCGGTCACCTTCCCCTCCTGAAGGGAGCGGGTCTTGATGATGCCAATCTCGGGCTTGACCCAGAAGACCAGCTCCGAGCCCGCGCCCTGGGCGACGCCCGCAAGCTTGGTCCGGTAGGCGATCCGCGCGCAGTCCTCGAACTTGCCCGCTTTGACCGTGACCGTCTCGCGGCCCTGCAGCTCGGCGGTCAGCTCGTAACCGACTTCCTTGCCTTCGGAGTCCCGGTAAGAGCCCTTCTGCGCCACCCAAGAGTCGCGATCCCCTGCCGCCTGAAGGTAGTAGACCAAAGGAGAGAGTTGCACGCCCTCCGCGGCGGAGGAGACCTGAATGGCCATGCCCTCCGCGGTCCGAATCATCGTGAAGCGGGACATCTCGGGATCCTCCCCCTTCCGCAAGAGGGTCTGGATCACCTGCGCGAACGTGCGCTCCCCATGGCCCCGCGTGCGAATCACCCGGGTGATGGCCACGTCCCCGTTGGAGATGCCGTAGCGCAGCTCATCGCCCACCTGGGGCTCGTACGGGGCTGCTCCGGCCGGAAGCGCCGCCAGGCAGGCCCCGAGCACGGCCATGACGAAACCGAACTTACCCCCTCTGCGCCTGCCGCGTCCCCCTCGCATGGCCCCCTCCTCTCCTCGCCGTCCGTGGGCGATCAGGGCCAGCGTAGCGGAGGGCTGCTTGGCTGGCTTCGGCCGAAAGGGAGAAGGGATTGGGCAGGTGGACTAGGAGGAGGCCGGCTGCTCGCTTTCCAGCTCCTCGGCCAGGCGCAAGAGCCAGAGCGGCAAGGGAGCCACCTCCCCGCTGGGGTTGAACTGAGAGAGGCGCTCCTGGACGGGATTCCAGGGGGTCATCAGCAGGGCCTCATGGCCATGGTCCGCCAGGCCCCGGACGAAGTCGGGACCGTGCTCCTGGCAAATCAAGAAGACCTCGCGCTCGCCGACCTTGGCCCCGAACGCTCCGTAGGCCCGGCAAATTGCGGGCCTCACGTCGTAGTAGCCGCAGCGATCGCCCTCCAGCAAGGGACAGGCCCGCGGCACGTCCTGAAGGGCCGCGGTCGGCACCTCCGGCGGATGCTCGCTCCAGTGGCGCTCGGCAGCTTCGAGGGCCTCCCGATGCGCTCCAAAGTCCCGGACCACTTGGGCCAGCAGCCCGTCGCGGCGCGGATCGGCCAGGAGGGCCTGGCGTAGGGGCTCCCATTCGGCGCGGGTGACCCGGAAGGGCTGCGTACGGCAGCAATGCGAGCAGCCGGCACGGCACGGCAGGCTGGGATAGGCCTTGGCGAAGGCGAAGGCCATGTAGTCGATCGGCGTGTAGAGGTCGCTCCAATCCCCCTGGCCGAGGCCTTTGGTGGCTTCGAGCAGGACGGGGAGGTCGCGGATGGTCTGGCGCAAGAGTTCGGACATGACGGAGGCATCTTACCCGGATCGCGGGGCGATCACGCAAGATCGCGGCGGGAGACCCGGATAAGAATCGGGATAGGGACGGTTAACGACGGGGAGGGAAACCGCATGGCGCGAACGGCGAGCTGGATCCTGCTGGGAATCATGATGATGCTGCTGGCGGGTTGCGGGCGGACTCCGACGGCACCCGAGGGATCGGGCAAGAAGACGCCGGCGCCGGTACATACCCGGACGGTGGTTTCGGGCGTCCGGTAGTCGATTTCACCGAAAGACTCGGCGCTTTCCTTTCTCCCTCCCGCACGATGCCCTCTCAGGTGGCCTCGCCTAAGCTGGGGGCATGGAGCAGCGAGTCACGGGCTGGGGCCTGGCTCCAGCGAGTCCCTATCATTGGCTGGCCCAGGCGCTTGCGACGGTTTTCGCATACGACCTGGATCCGAGCCGGCCGCTTCTGTCCCCCTCCGGGGAGGCCTCCCACCAAGTAGAGGCCCTGGAGCTGGACCTGGGGGCGCGCGGCGTCCCGGCGATACGCTTCACTCCCAAACCTTCCAACGGATCGGCGATCTGCTTCACGCATGCGGCGGGGGCTCCCCAGATCCTTCCGTACTACCGCCTGATCCGAGAGATGCTGCGGGCGGGCTACACCGTGCTCTTCTACGAGCTGGACGGTCATGGCCGCAACCCCTACCCGCTGAAGGCTCCGGACGTCTTGGAGATCGTCCCGGCGGCAATTCGCTGGCTGCGCCGGGACTTCGATCGCGTCGGCCTGGTAGGGATGAGCCTCGGGTCGGTGCTCTCGCTGCGGGCGGCGGCGCGCGATCCGAACCTGGCCGCCATGGTCTTGTTGAGCCCTCCCTTGCGGGTCGTCCTCTCCGACTGGGAGCTTCTGGGAGAGACGCTGGGCACGCTCTTCCTCGAGAACGCGCCGCTGCTGCTGGAGACCTCGCTTGAACACATGCTGGCTCCGTGCCTGGGAGCGGTGCGCTTCGAGGGGCATGGCCGGCATGCCATGGTCGATCGCGGGTTCATCGACGCGATGGCCCACCTGATCGCCGAGCTGGATCCCCTGGGGCATGCGCCGCGCGTCCGCGGGGTACCCACCCGGATCATCTACGGGGACTGGGATCGCATCGTGCCGCCGCGCAGCTCGCTGGAGTTGATCTCGGCGCTCTCGGCGCCGGCGGATCGCGTCACCTTGCCGCGCCGCACGCATTTCACCCTGCTCTTCGAACCCCGCGCGGCCCAATCGACCGTCGAATGGCTGGATCTCCACATGGGAGGCTGAGGGTCTTAAGGGAGCGCCTGCGGCTTTAAGAAGAGAAATTGCGGCTTTAAGAAGAGAAATCGCGGCTTTAAGAGAAATCGTGGCCTAAGGAGTAAACGCGGCGATCGCCGCGATCAGCCCTTCCAGCGTGTATGGATCGGCTTCGACGGCGACCGGAAGACCATGCTTTCGGATGGCCGCCGAGCTCACGGGTCCGATCGACGCCAGCTTCGTCCGTTCCCAGACCGCCGCGTCCACCCGCCCGACCAGCTCCTCGAAGGTCGACGGGCTGGTCACCAGGACCCAGTCGATCGTTCCGCCGCGTAGGGCGTCGAGGGCCTCTCCCTCGGCGATCGCCGGGAGGCTGCGGTACGCCACGGGATCGTCCACCTGGACGCCGTGCGCGCGGAGCGCGACGGGAAGCACGTCCCGCGCCCGGTTCGCCTTGGGGAAGAGCACCCGGTGCATCCCCTTCACCTGCAAGAGCGCCTCCGCCAGGGATTCGGCGGTGGCTGCCGGCGGGATCAGATCCGGCGTTCCTCCCCGCTGCTGCAGGGCTTGGGCCGTCACGGGCCCGACGACGGCGACGCGCAGGCCTTGGGGCAGCTTGTCGATGCGGTCGAAGACGGCGTTGACCCCGTTGACGCTGGTCAAAATCAGCCAGTCGTAGGCCTCGAGGCGCGCGAGCGCAGCCTCCAAGGGTTCGGGATCCTCGGGAGGGGCGATCACGAGGGCCGGCAGCAGGATCGGCACGGCCCCCTGGCGTTCGAGTTCGGTGGCCACGGCCTGCGCCTGGTCACGGGGACGCAGGACGAGGATGCGCTGACCGCTCAGGCTCACGGAAGGCGGGGTTTAGCCAGGAGTTCGCGGGCTCCCATGCCGAGCAATTCCTCGGCGAGGGCCGTGCCCAGGGCGTCGGGCTTGGCCATGGGGCCTTCCATGGCGCGCCGCAGGACCTGAGAGCCGTCCATGGCGGCCACCATGGCCTCGAGGATGAGCTGATCGCCTTGCAGGGTGGCGTGGGCGCCAACGGGAGCCTGGCAGCCGCCCTGCACCTTGCGGAGGAAGGCGCGCTCGGCCAGGACGGTCGCGCGGGTGGCTTCGTGGTCGACCTTGGCGAGCAAGTCATGCATGCGGGCGTCGTTCTCGCGGATCTCAAGCCCCACGGCTCCCTGGCCGACGGCCGGCAAGCAGACGTTGAGGGGCAGGGCCTGGGTGATCCGGTCCTCCCAGCCGAGGCGAATGAGGCCTGCGGACGCCAGGATGATGGCGTCGAGGTCCTCGGTCTCCAGCTTCTTCAGGCGGGTGTCGAGGTTGCCGCGGATATCCGAGAACTGCCAAGTCGGGTTGTAGGCCTTGAGCTGGGACTGGCGGCGGAACGAGCCGGTGCCGATGCGCGCTCCGTCGGGAAGCTCGGAGAGCGACTTCCATTTCTTCGAGATGAAGGCGTCGTGGACGTCCTCGCGAGGAAGGAAGGCTCCCAGCGTCAGGCCGGGATGCAGGACGGAGGGCAGGTCCTTGGATGAATGGACCGCCAGGTCGATCGTGCCGTCCTCCAGGGCCAGCTCCAGCTCCTTGACGAACATGCCCTGCGCGCCGACGGCGGGAAGGGGAATATCCTGGCGCTGGTCGCCGGTGGTCTTGATGACGACGGGCTCGAAGGTCAGCTCAGGAGCGGCCGCGCGAAGCAGCGAAAGGGCCCAGTTGGTCTGCCAAAGGGCGAGCGCGCTGCCGCGGGTCCCCAGGCGGATGGTCGATTGGCTCATGGCGGATTCCTTCTCGTTACCCAGTTCTCAGTGCCCCTGTCGAGCCCTCTGAATGGCGCCGCAGCGGCGCTTCCCGCGCGCCATGCGCCTGCGGGAAAGGGCGAGAGAGGCGAGACGACGTTTCAGTCTAGCAAATGCCCGCAGCCGCCGCAACGGAGGGTTCCAGGAACGATCTTCCGTTATTGATTTGGATAGGAATGATCGTTTATGGGGCATGAGCATGCATGACGAAGAAACATTTTCTTGTCATAGAAAGGAGCTTGCCATGTCCCGACCCCCCGCCCTGCGAGCCCTGACGCTCGTCGCAACCGGAGTCTTCGCCCTCGGAGCCGTGCCGGCACAGGCCGCCGTCGTGGACATCTACCAGGGATCCGTTAGCACCAAGCGTGAAGAGAAACGGCTGGTCAATACCGGCCGGACCGAGGAGGTCCGCGGTGCGAAGCAGCTCTTGGGAACGACGCCGCATGTCGACGAGAAGATCCTCGGCTCGGCGAGCAAACTCGTCACCGAGTCGGAGATCCGCAGTTATCAGATTCCCGTGACGACCCATCCCGTGATGCAGGAGGACAAGCGGGAGGTCTGGACCACCACGACGAACTACATCCGCCGCACGACCACCGAAGTCATCGATAGCCAGTGGACCGTCTGGAATCTCGGAGGCTATCTCCGCGAGGGCTACCGGTTCGGCGCCGTCCTAACTCAGAAAAGTCCCATGGCCAACGGGGATTACAAGAGTATGTCGAGACCCGTGGCCAATACGGGGCCTCAAGAATACACCCTAGAGCGTTACAACTGGGCCGACGCCATTTCCGTCGACATCTCGCCTCACGGCATGTATGAGTACCTTGACTCCCATTTGGTCTTTTATAAAAGCAATTTGGCGTTCATGGGCGGGAACATCAAATGCCATGACCGGTGGTATGCCAATGTCAAGGAAGCCAAACTCATCCGCTACAGCGATCATGATGCGATCCAATACCGCCTGAATTGCTACCTCAACGAAGATCCATGGCCGTGGACCTGGTGCGAAACGGATCGCACGGTCTGGACCGTGCATCTGGATCGCAAGCTCATCGCGTCCGAGGTCAAGAAGAAAACGCATTTCGAGACCAAGGACGAGCCTCATAGCACGGTCAGCACCACCACCGGCTCCTGGACGGATACGGGACGCCGAGAGCTGGGCGCTGCGCTGACGAATCCGGCGCTTCGCTACGAATCGCTCATCGAGAAGGTGATGATGCGCCAAGTCACGGCGGTCAACGACGCGGTCGCCGCCAAGGCGCTGGCCCGCAGCGGGAATGACGTCCGCAAGACCTTCACGGCGGACTCGAGCTCCGGCAAGAGCCAGGCCTCGTTGAGCGGGAGCAAGGTCCGCCAGACCCTCGGAGCCAACCGTGTCACCCCCTCGCGCGTCAATACAAGCAAGGGAAATGGAGCCCCTGATCAGAGCGGTGCGAGCTCGGCCAATCCAGCGTCCCCCCTATTTCCCTGGCTACTCCCCCCGAATCCGCAGCCGACGCCGAAACCCAGTCCGATGCCCGTTTCCTGGTGGTTCCCCATGGATCCCCAGACCCCTCCTCCGCTCGTCCGGTACGAAACCTACATGAACCGCATGTAACGGAAAAAGGGGGTCCGCGATGCGGACCCCCTTTTTCATGTCAATTTCGCTCGCTAGCAGGACGGGACGCCCGCTCCGAAGCCCTTCAAGGGCAAGGTTCGCGCGTGGTCGACGTCCTGGCGGATCTGGGCGACCAGCTCGTCCACCGACTTGAAGGCCATCTCGGAGCGCAAGCGGTGCTGAAGCGATACGGTGAGCAGCTTGCCGTAGAGATCCCCCGTCCAGCCGATCAGATGGGCCTCGATTCGCAGCTGCGGCGGGTCGAACGTGGGGCGCATGCCGAGGTTGACCACGCAGGGCTCCTGCAAGGCCTCCTCCTCCGTCCAGAGGGCCTGGCCGGCGTAGACGCCATACGCGGGAAGAAGCTTACCCTCGTCCACGGAGAGGTTGGCCGTCGGGAAGCCCAGGAGGCGTCCGCGCTGATCTCCGGTGACGACCGTGCCCGTGAGGGTGTAGGGACGGCCCAAGAGGGAGTTGGCCTCACCGACATGGCCGGTCGCGAGGAGCTTGCGGATTCGCGAGCTGGAGACCGAGGCTCCGTTGAGCTCGACGGGCGAGACCACGGTGGCTTCGAAGCCGTACTCCGCGCCCAGCGCCTTCAGCGTCTCGCCGTTACCTTCCTGGCCGTGGCCGAAGGCGAAATTGTAGCCCACCACGACGTGCTTGGCGCGCATCTGGCCGATGAGGATCCGCTCGACGAAGTCGCGCGCGGAAAGCTCGGAGAAGGCCGGCGTGAACTGGGCTCCCACCACGGTGTCCACCCCCAGGTCGTCCAGCAGGCAGCGCTTCTCGCTCCAGGTGGTGAGGAGGGGAACGGGATAGTCGGGGCGCAGCACCTGGCGGGGGTGGGAAACGAAGGTGAAGACCGTGCAAGGCAGGTTCCGCTCGGAGGCGATCGCCCGCGCCTGGCGGATCACCGCCTGATGGCCCATGTGGACGCCGTCGAACATGCCGATCGCGACGACGGACGGGGCCCACGGGCTATTGACGGTGAGGTTCGGGTAGTGCAGGGAAAGGGTTTCCAACGGTTCCTCCGGTGTTAGCGCTCCATTATACCGTGTAATGCATCTTGCCAGGCGGATTCAGGCGCCTGCCTTCCCGTCCAGATCGTGAAGGCGGCGGCGGCCTGGGCGATCAGCATGGGCAACCCGTTACGGGCGATCAGGCCGCGCTCCTGGGCGAGACGCATCAATCGGGTCTCGGAGGGAGTGTAGATCAGATCCAGCACCGCGGCACCGTGAGGCAGCCGCGCGAGCTCGGTCGCGTCGAGGGGAGAGGCGTCCACGTGGGGCGTCATGCCCACGGGGGTGGTGTTGACGAGGACGTCGGCCATCGATAGGGCCGCGTGAAGCTCGGGCGAGCCGAAGGCCGCTTCCTCCCAGCGGACGGCGGGAGAGGCCATGGCCGCGACCACGTCCTGGCTCGACCCGGGGCGGCGCACGGCGAAGGTGATCGCACGGGTCCCGGCCGCGACGAGCGCATAGGCCACGGCCCGGCTGGACCCTCCCGCTCCCAGGATCACGGCGCGCTCGGGCACGGGCAGGCCGTCCAGCATCGCGAGGAAGCCCTTGAAGTCGGTATTGTGGCCGATCAGGCGATCGCCCTCCCGGGAGATCGTGTTCACCGCTCCGATCCGCTCGGCTTCCGGTGTGATGGCCTCGAGCAGCGGCATGACCGCGACCTTATGGGGAACGGTGACGTTCAGGCCCGCGATCGGCCACGCGCGCATCGCCGAGAGGGCGTCCGCGAGCCGCTCCGGCGGGGTCGGCAGGGCCAGGTAGACCCCGTTGACGCCCGTGGCCGCCAGGGCGGCATTGTGGAGCGGAGGGGAAAGGGTATGGCCCAGCGGGAAGCCGATCAGGCCGAAGAGCTGGGTGCGAGCGTCAATTCCGGGCATGCCCCTATTCTAACTAATCTGCTATTAGTTGTCCCCCATTTCCAATGAATAGCCGCAGGCGCTGGGGGACAGCTAAACGAAGATTAGAGGATGATGGTGGCGATGAACATCCCCACCGCCAGGGTGGAGAGGATCCGGTACTGGATGCGCTTCGAGGGCTTGATCATGGGCTTGTCGAAGAGCCACTGGTAAATGGGCGGCCCGAGCAAGAGCACGGTGGTCACCCCGATCAGGGCGGTCTGCTCCATGGAGAGGTTGGGGTAAGCCAGGCCCAGCACGATCCGTATCAGCATCGTGGAGAGCAGGATCGAGAGGATGTAGGCTTGGCCGCGCGCCTTTTCGTCGAACATGAACATGGGGGCATCAGGCTCCTTCAGAATGGGTCCGAAGTACCCTACCCGCGCCCCTTGAGGGCCTCACCGGCCCTGAGGGCGCGGCTCCGGGGCCTGGGGGCGGTTTATCGGCGTGAGATCAGGGTTTTTCGGGAGCTCAAACTTTCCTAAAGGCTCGCTCCCTGAGAATCAAAACCGACCCGCAGGCGCTACCGAGCCGCATTTTATAGCCTAGCCGCATTTTATAGCCTAGCCGCAGGCGCTAAGCCATCCCCAGGATCCGACCTCCCCCCAACACCGGCGCCTGGGCCATCGGGGTCGGAGCGGCGGCGGGAACAGCCAGCGGAGGGGCGTTCTCGGGGGCTGCGGATGTGGGAGCCGCGTTTTCGGGGGCGGCCCCGAACCGGCGCCGCAGGGTCATGATTCCCTCGCCGGCCTTGCGATCCACGAAGCGTGCCGCCTCGCCGAGGGTAGCGGCCACCTCGCGGCCTCCCTCGACCACGCCTTCGACCTTGTCCCTGGCCTTGGACAGGGACTCCATCGGGTGGGTCACGGCGTTCCAGACGGCCGACGCCGCGGCCTTGACGCCCCGGACGACCGTCATCACACCTTCCTGAGCCGCGTTGGCCACCTTGGTCATCGCCGCCTTGGGATCCATGACCGCGTCGACGAAGGCCGCTCCCATCTTCTTGACGGTGGGGGCGATCTGATGGCCGAAGTCCCAGAGCGAGAGGCTCATGGAGGCGATGGAGGCGCCCAGGTAGGCCATCCGGAGGCCCTGGGTCATGGGCAGGAGGTAGGTGGCGAGCTTGAGGCCGTCGAGGCCGACGGCGAGAATCGAGCGGGCCTTGGCTCCGAAGCTGGCGCTGGAGTCGTTGAGCGTCTGCCAGGCCTTCACGCCGTTGGCGGCGAACATGCCGACGTCGGCGATGGGCATCAGGACGCCCATCGCCTTGCCGAGGGCGGTGCCCGAGAAGCGGATGAGGCGGGTGCTGGCGATCTTGGTGGCGGCGGGCCCCAGGAGGCGGGACTCGGTGGCCACGCGTCCGAGCGTCGAGAAGGAGAGGCGCATGCCTTCGACCGCGTGGACCGTGCTGGCGGTAGCGCGGCCGAGATCGGCGACGGCGCCCAGGCGCTGGGCCTCGGTGGCGTTGGGGTCCTGGAAGGAGGTGTGAAGGTTCTGGTAGCTGGTGCCGACGGCGCTGACCATCTTGGGGAGGGCGATCGCCGACAGGGTCAAGCCTGCGGCCGAGCCGCCGACCTCGGCGGCCTTCATCAGGCGGGACATGGTGGTCGAGCTCATCTTGCCGATCGCCCGCACGGCCTTCATCTCGCGGGTGTCCTGGGTGAGCTTGGCGTAGGTGGGGTTCTTGGCCAAGAGCGCGCTATCGGCGGCGTCCAGGCTCTTGAGCAGGGCATCCTGCTTGCGGATGAAGTCCGAGGCGCTCTGGGTCGCGCGGGCGGTGGCCGCGATGCGCAGGGCCGAGGTCGAACCGGGATCGGCGAGGACCCGCTGCAGTTCGGTGAAATCGTTGAGGGCCCGGGCCTGGGAGCGAGCGACGTCGGCGATGGCGCCGGCCGCGTTGGTGAAGGGCAGGACCGAGCTGGTGGCCGTCTGGCCTGCACGCAGCATGCCGTTGGGCACCTTGCCGCCTACGAGCTCGTTGAGCGAGGTCTGGAGCTCGTTGGCTCCCTTCAGAGTGTTGCCGAGGTTGCGCGCGGAGTCTCCCACCGCGATGACCGGGTTGGCCGCCGATCCGCCGCCCAGGACCTGGGAGGTGAGCGTGAGCGAGTCCTGGGTCATGTGAACCTGGGACTGGAGCTTCTGACCGGCATTGGCCACCGCAGCGGCCTGCTCGAGGCGCTGCAGCAGCGGCAAGCTATTCGATTGCGTGCGGGTCACCGAGCTCGTCATCATTGTCTCTTCCGATCGTCAGCCACTGGGACTGAAAGGCCTTAGGTCTTCTATCCGAAGGAGCCCACGAGGACTTGGTAAGCAGGAGCTTAAGGCTTCGCTAAATTTTCGCCTTCGCGATCCCGGCAAGAAATCGTCTTCCGGGAGCCGGGGGGCACGCTAGCAATGCCTGTTTGCTGGGTACGATCTCTCTGGTCCCCCTTTGAGCGCCCGATGAAACGGCTCCCCAGATCCAGGCCTGCCCGGTCGGATGTGCTCGCCCCGCGGACGCGAAGCCAGACAGGAGCCTGCCCATGCCAAAGCCCGGAAAACGGACCTTACCTGCCGTGCTCGTGCTGCTTGGCGTCAGTGCCCTGGTCGCATGCGACGCCACCAAGCTCGGGGTCAGCACGGAGCCTCCCGCCGGAGCCGAGGCCGCCGCGACCCGCGGGATCCGGGGCAAGGTCCTGGACCTGGCGGGCCAGCCTGCCGGAGGCGTGGCGGTCCGCGGCACGCTCATCAGCAACAATGCCGGAGGCCTGATCAGCAACAACGGTGGGGGGCTCATCAGTAACAACGGCGGCAACCTCGTCAGCAACGGCTCGGGACTCTACCGCATCCAGAGCGGCTTCGAGACCCAGACCGCCGCGGACGGCACCTTCTCCTTCAACACCTCCGAGGATCAGGTCCTCACCCTGGAGGCCGTCCAGCGCGACAACATCAAGGCCATCAAGCTCGGCGCCGCCTCCTCCACCGAGCCCTTCACCCTGCAACTGGCCCCCACCGGCCACATCAAGGGTCGGGTCGTGCCCGCCGATTCCGCCGTCACCGACCTCCTCAACATCGACGTCTTCATCCCCGGCACCTCCTACGTCGCCAAGACCGACGACTCCGGCAACTTCACGCTCTCGAACGTCCCGGCGGGCCGCTTCACCCTCGTCGCCGACCACCAGAACCTGGGCCGCGCCGTGATCCAAGGGGTGTCGGTCGTCTCGAACCAAACCGTCCAGCCCCCTGCACTGGAGCTGAGCACGCGGACCCCCGTGCTGACCAGCGTCACGCCCGCGGATGGGGCCCCCGGCTCCCTCGTCACCCTGAAGGGCGAGCACTTCGGCATCTCCTCGGGCAAGCGGCCGGACGTCTTCCTCAACGGCGTCTCGGCGCAACTCGTCTCGGCCACCGACACCGAGATCACGGCCATGATCCCGCTGGGCTCGGTCTCGGGGAACGTCCGGGTCTCGCTGAGCGGCCTGGAATCCGCCAACCGCCCCTTCCGGGTCCTGCGGCGCCTCGACCTCTTCCCGGAGTACCAGCGCAGCAGCATCACCGACCTCTTCGCCACGCCCCCGACCAGCGACGTGCTCGCCGTCGGAGCCAGCCGCAGCTACCATGTGCGCGCCTTCGACACCGAGGGCCGGCTCGTCCCCTCGCCCACCGTCACCTGGAGCCTCATCGGCAACCAGGCTTCCGGATTCGCCGACGGCGTGCTCACGCCGAGCACGGCGGACCCGGTGGCGATCGCCGCCGTCTCGGGCAGCCTCAGCTCGGCGCCCCTCTCCGTCGAGATCCTGCCGACGATCGTCGGGGTGGACATCCTGCCCAAGCCGATCGCGCCCCTGAACCCCGTCAACACGGCCATCCCCCCCGCCCAGCGCAGCACCATCCCTGACTGGGTCCAGCTCAAAGCCAAGGCGATCCTCGAAGGCAACCTCACCCGCGAGACCCGCTTCTGGTACCAATCGCTCGACGGTGATCTCACCATCTCGGAGACGGGCCTGGTGCGGATCACGGCGGATGCCGACGGCGGCACGCGCCGGGTCAAGATCATCCCCGTCGCCGATCCGGCCAAGAGCCTGACGCTGGATATCCCGGTGCTGCACCAGGGCGATCTCAGCTTCATCATCGAGTAGGAGTCGAGCCATGCGTCACGTCCAACTCGTCACCCTGGGCCTCGCCTTCACCTTGGTGGGCTGCCAGCTTCCCCTCAACCTGCCGTCGGCCACGACTCCCACCGCCCCGAACGGGGGGACGACCGGCGTCGCGACCGCCGACTCCCAGGCCTCGCGCATGGGCACCCTGCGCTTCGCCGTTCGCTGGCCCGAGCGCAGCCTGCCCGGCTTCTCGGCCCAGGTGATCCCGATCAGCACCGAGACGCTCGTCTTCGAGCTATCAAACCCGGGCAACCCGGATTTCGCCCCCATCCGGCAGGAACTCCGCCGGGAAGCGGGCAATACCATCGCCACCACCACGCTGCACCTGCCCGAAGGAGGCGGATACAAGGCCACGGTCACGGCCTACGACGCCAACAACGTCGCGATCGCCTCCAACTTCGCCACCAACCTCACGGTGACCTGGGGCAAGACCACCCCCGTGCCCATCACCCTCGACGCCCTCTTCGCCCCCCAGATCACCAGCCTGGGCCACGGGCACGGCACGCCCGGCCAGCAGCTCACGATCAGCGGCGGCAACCTCGCCCGCGGGCAGGTCGCCCCCGTCGTCATCTTCCCCTCCGGCGTCCAGGTCCCCGGCACCCTCGCCAACGGGGAGATCCAGGCCACCATCCCCCAAGGGGCCGGCTCGGGCCAGCTCAAGGTCAAGGTCGACGGCGTCACCAGCACGTCCATGGCCGTCTTCCAGGAGGTCCAGAGCCTCGAACTCGGCGCCGACGGCGCCGAGCAAGGCGGCATCCGCGACGGCGACGGTGCCATCGCCTCCTGGCTGGGAGACACCTTCCCCATCCGGGTCGTCGGCAAGGATACCGGCCATGTCCTCATCAACACCCCCGCCCTCACCGGCTGGAGCTACCCCCTTGACGGCGTCGGGACCATCGACGCCAACGGCACCTACCTGGCCCAGAAACTGGGCCGTAGCTCGGCCAGCGCCCACCTGGGCAACGTCTCGGGATCGCGCGAGTTCATCGTCGCCCCTCCCGCCGGTCCCATCATCCGGCCTGCCGACAATACCAAGGGCATCGTCGACCACAGCCTCACCAGGGTGGGCGATCGCTGGCTCGCGGCCTGGTACGTCCCCACCGAAAAGAAGATCTACTGGCAGATGCGCAAGGCCGACGGCACTCCCGATGGAGATGTCTACAACGAGCCCGGCGCCTGGGACGGCTTCGAGCGCGCCGTCCGGGTCTCGGCCGCTCCGGATGCCAACGGCGTCGTCCATGAGGTCTGCCTGGCTTACCGCCTCACGATCCCGGCCGCGAACAACGCGGCCGATCGCAACGGCGTCGTCTTCCGCGCCCTCGACCCCGTCTCCGGAGCCCCCAAGGCCGGAGGCCGGTTCCACATCAACGGCACCGATCTGGAATCCGATCGCCTGCTCGACCTGGCCTCCAACGAGACCGGCCATGCGATCGGCTTCCTGCGTTTCGACGGCAGCAAGTACAGCCACCGGATCCTCCAGGTGACGTTCCAGAAGGCTGACGGAGCCGTCGCCAGCAACCTCACCGCGTCCTATCCGAACAGCTCCATCGTTCCCTACTCCTACCGGGACGACTCCCTGGCGCTCACGGGCACGGGGAACCGCTTCGTCGTCGCGCGCCACTACGGCACGGGCGGCGGCTCGGGTCCCACCGGCCTCGGCGTCGAGCTCATGGAAGCGAACCTGGCCACGGTCCACTCCAGCAACGTCCTCCACGAGCAGAACCGCGTGGCGGCCGTCGCCACCAGCGGCACGACGACCCTCGTCGCCTCCATGGAGATCTCGGCGGGCGGCACCAGCCTCAAGCTCTACCGCTACGACGCCACCCTCGCCCAGGTGGGTCTCGGGCAGACGATCGCCGACCTGAACATCGCCGGCTCCGATCCCCTGAACTGGCCCCTCGACATCGCCTGGTCCCCCGGGGACACCCCTGAGACCGGGCGGTTCATCCTGACCTACGCCCGCAAGGTCGGCACGTTCGTGAACGGCAGCCTCATCTACTACTCCCAGGCCATGGTCCAGGCCATCAAGCCCGACGGCACGCTGGACGGCCCCGCCTACCCCCTGGCCAAGGACTCCCAGACGCCCTCCTTCGCCCCGTCGGCGGAAGGCGGCATGGCCCTCTGGCTCGACTCCTCCCGCTCGCTCGTCATGCGCCGGGTGAGGTACCGCAACCTCCCATGATCCCGCTCGCGCTTCACCCCGAGGTCCGAGACACTCTCGACGCCGGCAAGGCCGTGGTGGCCCTGGAATCCACCATCATCACCCACGGCATGCCGTATCCCGAGAACGTCCGGACCGCGCTCGCCGTGGAGGCCCTCATCCGAGAGGGCGGCGCCGTTCCCGCCACCATCGCCATCCTCGACGGCCGGATCACCGTGGGGCTCACGGAAGCTCAGATCGAGGACCTAGCCCAGCGCAAGGACGTCGTGAAATGTAGCCGGCGAGACCTTCCGGTCGTCGTCGCCAAGCGCATGACCGGCGCCACCACCGTCGCCGGCACCATGATCGCTGCCGCCATGGCCGGCATCCGGATCTTCGTCACCGGCGGGATCGGAGGGGTGCACCGCGGCGCCGAGCGCACCATGGACGTCTCGGCGGACCTCACGGAACTCGCCCGCACCTCGGTCGCGGTCGTCTGTGCCGGCGCAAAGTCCATCCTCGACCTGGGCCTCACCCTGGAAGTGCTCGAAACGCAAGGCGTCCCCGTGATCGGCTACGGGACGGATCGCTTCCCGGCCTTCTACCTGCGGGATTCCGGTTTCGGCGCGCCCCAAAGGGCCGACCATCCCGAGGAGGTGGCCGCGATCCTCGCGAGCAAATGGGCCATGGGCCTGGAGGGCGGCGTCGTGATCGCCAACCCCATCCCCGAGGCGCACGCCCTCGATCGAAACGAGATCGAAGGAGCCATCCGGAAAGCCCTCCGAGAAGCCGACGCCCAGGGCATCCGCGGCAAGGAGATCACCCCCTTCCTGCTGGGGAGGCTGGGAACGATCACCGAGGGCCGCAGCCTGGAAGCGAACATCGCCCTGATCAAGGCCAACGCGACGGCCGGAGCGGCGATCGCCAAGGCCCTCGCCCAGCGCACGCTAGATTTACCTTTTTCTTAACCTCATGACAGCCGTCCCTTAGCAAAGGAGCGGTTAAAGCAGCGTAGAGTAGGGCTATGGGCCGATGAGAGGCGCCCGGATCCCGCGAAAGGGAGTTCGGTGCCCCTCGCCCCCAAAGAACCACCGAAACGCGGCCGACGTGCCGCTCCAGCCCCAGGGGCTGTTATAGATCCTGAATCGAGGCTATCGATGAACTTCCTGAACCTGATCTCCTACTTCCCCCAGTACAGCCGGTACGCCGAGACCGAGATCGATCTCGCGTCACTGACCCGGTAAGGAAGCCACGAACGGCCCGGCGGAATTCCCGCCGGGCCGTTCTCGATTTCTCCGGGGCGCAAGCCGGATCAGTAGCGATACCCGATCGAAAGGCGGACCTGAGGAGGCCAGAAGTCTTGCTGGAAGGCCGAGGCGTAGCCGCGCAAGATCTCCGCTTTCCATCGTTCCTCCATCTATCAGGATGATATATCTAGACTAGATATCACCCTGATAGATGGAGCAAGGCTCCTCGCTACCACTTCTTGAAGACGAAGAAGACCGCCAGCATGATGCACGCGAAGCCGGCCAGGTAGTTCCAGCGCAGTTCCTCCTTGAGGAAGGTCACCGAGAAGACGCAGAAGACCACCAGGGTGATGGCCTCCTGCATGGTCTTGAGCTGCGCGGCCGTGAACTGCCCGTGGCCGATCCGGTTGGCGGGCACCATCAGCATGTACTCGAACAGGGCGATGCCCCAGCTGACGAGGATCACCGTCAGCAGCGGCAGGTGCTTGTATTTGAGGTGCCCGTACCATGCGAAGGTCATGAAGACGTTCGAGAGCAAGAGCAGGATCAGGGTTTGCATCTCATCTTCCAATTGCCGTCATTCCGGGCTTGACCCGGAATCCAGCGTTCTCCCGGACCCCGGGATCCTAGGTTCAGCCACAGGCGCTCCCGGGGTGACGAGAGCGCTAGTGCTCGTACCGAAGGTGCAGCAGCAGTTCGTCGGTATCGGTAAGCGCGCGCTCGGTGAGCTGCGCCGCCAAGCCGATGTACCCGGCCGGAGTCAGGGCTAACAACCGGTCGCGGGTCTCGGCGTCAACATCGAGGCCCCGGACAAAGGCATGCAGGGAGTCGAGCGTCACCTGCTGGCCACGCGTCAGCTCCTTAAGCGACTCGTAGGGCATGGCATGGCCCTTCGCGCGGAGGATGGTCTGGTAGGCCTCGGCCAGCACTTCGGGGTGGGCGTCCAGGTCTTGGAGCATGCGCTCGGGATCCGACTCCACCCGGCGGAGGCCCTGGACCGTGCTCTTGTAAGCCAGGAGGGCATGGCCGAAGGCGACTCCCAGGTTGCGCAGGACGGTCGAGTCGGAGAGATCGCGCTGCAGGCGGCTCTTGGTCAGCTTCTCGCCGAAGAAGACGAAGAGGGCATTGGCCATGCCGAGGTTGCCCTCGGAGTTCTCGAAGTCGATAGGATTGATCTTGTGGGGCATGGCCGAGGAGCCGATCTCTCCGGCGACGACCCGCTGCCGCAGGTAGCCGTCCGAGATATAGCGCCACATATCCTGATCGAAGTCCAGGAGGATGTGGTTGATGCGCCGGAAATGGTCGCAAAGGGCGGCGATCCGGTCATGGGGCTCGATCTGGGTGGTGATCATGTTGGGGACCAGCTCCAGGCGGCGGATGACCTGCTCCGAGAAGGCGATCCAGTCGACGTCGGGATAGGCGATCGCCAGCGACCCGAAGGTCCCGGTGGCGCCGTTGAGCTTGCCCGTCAGCTGGAACCGGTGCAGCGCCGAGATCTCCGGCAGCATCCGATGTGCAAACACGACCATTTCCTTGCCCAGGGTAGTGGGCGTGGCGCTCTGACCGTGGGTTCGGGCGAGCATGGGGGCCGTCTTGTTGCGCGACGCGAGGTCGCGAATGGCCTGAAGGACGTCGAGCACGGCCGGGATCATGACGTCATGGGTGGCGTCGCGCAGCATGCAGGCGTAAGCGAGGTTGGAGACGTCCTCGGAGGTGAGACCGAAGTGGACGAACTCGACCTCGGAGGCGAGGCCCGGGATCTGACGGATGCGCTCCTTGAGGTAGTACTCGACCGCCTTCATGTCGTGGTTGGTCTTGCGCTCGATCTGCTTGATCTCCTCGGCGTCGACGGCGTCGAACTCCTCGTAGATCTTGCGCAGCTGCGCGAAGGCATCGGGGCCGAAGCGGTTCAGGTCCTTGTGGACCGCTCCCAGAAGGGCCGTGAAGACCTCGACCTCGACCATGACCCGGTAGCGGTTGAGGGCGAACTCCGAGAAATACTCGCCAAGGGCTTGGACCTTGGGGCGGTAACGGCCGTCGAGCGGGGAAATAGCGGTCAGACTCATGGTGCATCCTTGTGATAGAGTGGGGCCTCAAGGTTACATGGTAAGGCCTGTCGCCACGGGTATAAAGCCCCTACACGGAGGAAACTCGCATGGCCCCGGAATTGTTCCCGTCGCCACGCCCCGCAAACTCGCCCTCTCACGCGTCAGGCGGTGCCCGATGACCCCGGAAACTCGCCTTCGAACGGACCTTATGCCTCAGAAAGCCCAAATCTCCTTTTTAGTCGAAACCAGCCAGATCGTCCACTCGACCCATGACTACGAGGAAATCATCGCGCAGGTGGTCCGTAAGGCCACGGAGGCGCTGGGGAACTGTGCCGTGCTGTTCGCGATCGAAGAAGGGGCCTCCCGGCTCCTCCCGGAGGCGATTTACGCCACCGAGAGCCACTACATGGACGCGCTTTCGCAGTTTCTCTTCACCGATCTCCCCGGCATGGCCGGCACCGCCACCGGGCTTGCGGCGCAAAATGGGGAATCCGTGCTGATTCCCGATACCCGGGTGCATGAGGGGAATGACACTCCCTACCTCAGCCTCGCGGGGGTCCTCTCCTACCTCGCCGTCCCCGTGCGCAGCGGGGGACAGCTCCTGGGCTACCTGGCCTCGGGAAGTACCGATCCGAGGCGGCTTTTCAACGAGGACGACCGGACCATGGCCCAGGCGATCGCCGATCTGACGGGGATCGCCATGGCGAACGCGCGCTTCATGTCGAAGGAAGTGCGGCTCCGCCAGAAGGCCGAGGTGCTCCTCAAGGTAGCCAAGGCCATCCGCAGCGAGCGTAACCTGGCAGCGGTCCTCCAGGAGATCGCCGACGTCACCTGGCAGTTCGCCCAGCCGGACACCGCCGCGATCCTCTTGATCGACGAGGGAAGCAGCGCCTTCAGGCTCGCGGCCCTCACCAGCCTCCACCACTTCCCCTCGGGCGAGGGTCTCACCTCCCCCGTCCAGGAAGGCGTGCTCTCCGAGGTTCTCTTGGAACGCAGCCCCGTCTTCATCCAGGACCTCCAGGAATCCCCGCTTACCGACTCCGAAGCCGGCATCCTCGGCATGGACTCCCGCTCGGCCTCCTTCCTCGGGGTGCCGATCCTGCTCGAAGGCACGGCCTGCGGCATGCTGGTGCTGCTCTGGGACGGCCCTCAGCATCGCCTCCAAGAAGAAGAGAACGAGCTCTCCCTGGGCGTGGCGGAACTGGTGGCTCTGGCCATCGACAACCAGCGCCTGATCAAGCAGGAAGCCGCCGCCCACTCCGAACGGATCCTCGCCGAAGAGGTGGCCAAGGAGCGCGAGGCCCTGATCCGCCAGATCGTCCACGACCTTCGCAACTCCACCCAGGCCATCAGCCTGATCAACGAGGAAATCGAGTCGGAAGGCGCGGACCGCCCCGAGATCCTGCTCGGGGTCTCGGCGATTGACCGCCAGATCTCGTTCATCTCGAACTTCCTCAAGGAGAAGCTGGCCTGGGTCAAGAACGCGCAGGGCCGCCCGACCCTGGTGCCCACGGATCTCGATACCGCCCTCGCCCATATCGAGGCGCAGTTCGAGCCCCTCTTCACCTCGCATGGCCAGACGCTCTCCATCGAGCCCGTCCCCCAAGGCGAGCAGCTCACCATCTCGGAGGTCCAGCTCGACCAGATCCTGGGCAACCTCCTCGACAACGCCCAGAAGTACACGCCCCCCGGCTCCACCATCCGGCTCTGGGTGGCGCTTTCCGACGGCTGGGCCACCCTGTACGTGGCCGACGACGGGCCGGGCATCCCCCTGGAAGACCAGCCCAAGATCGGCCAGCTCGGATTCCGGGGCTCGGACCAGACCGAAGGCTCCGGGATCGGCCTCGCCAACGTCAAGAAGCTGGTGAACTCGGCCGGCGGGCTCTTCGGCTTCACCAGCCGGCCCGGCAAGGGATCGACCTTCTTCGTCTCGTTGCCGACCACCCGCTGGGGCGTTCCCAGCTAGCCTCGGGAGCTCGGACAAGCAGCGATCTGACCGGACTGCGGGAGGGTTCTTCGTGAGGCCCTGAGAACCCCTCGGAGGCGCATGCCGCTACCATGGCGCAGCATCGAGGGCTGTTGTCGGGCCCTCCTCGCACGAAGGAGGTGGCGGTGGAAGCACGTCCCGAGCAGACACAGGTCGTGACCTTGGTCGACGAGGCCGGAAACCAGCAGGATTTCACCCTCTTGCAGGTCGTGCAGATCCATGACAGCGCTTACGCGCTGCTCGCCCCGGGCGAGGAGGCCATGGCCGAACCCGGCACCGTCGTGATCCTCCGCGTGGAAGAATCGAACCTCGTCTCGATCGACGACCAGGGGGAGTTCGAACACGTCGTGGCCCACCTGCAAGGCCATACCCCGCACTGATCCAAGACTGAGCGAGGGGGCGGTCCCATCAGGGACCGCCCCCTCGAGCTTCGCGCGAAGCGACCGTGATTGGCGCCCGCGGCTATCACATTAGCCTCTGCGGCTATCGATCTAGAGAATGGCGCGGACGGCGTTCTCCAGGGTCTGGGCGTCGATGGCGCCGACGTACTTCTGGACGATCTTCCCCTCGCGATCTACCAGGAACGAGGCCGGGATCCCCCGGATGCCGCCGTAGCGCTGGGTCACGGCCTGATCGCCGATCGCCAGCGGGTAGCTGATCGCGTACTCCTGCGCGAAGGGGACGACCACGCTCGCGCCGCCCTCATCCAGCGCCACCCCGATGATCTCGAAGCCCTGGGCGTGGAGGGAGTCGCGGACCTTGATGAAGGCGGGGATCTCCTCGCGGCACGGCGGGCACCAGGTGGCCCAGAAGTTGACCAGCACGACGTTGCCCTTGTACTGGGACAGGGAAACCGTTCCCTCGCCGCGAGCCGCCGGCAGGGAGAAGTCGGGAGCCATGGTGCCCACGGTACCGGCCATGCCTCCCGCGGCCTCGGGAGCCCCCCCAGGGGATTCGGAGGCCTGCCGATTCGACGGCAGCAAGAGCCGCGCCCCGATCCCCAGGACGAGGAGGGCGATAAGGCCCGCGATGATCCACTTGGTCTTTGCGTTCATGGTCCGTTTCAGTCCTTTCGACGCGCGATGAAATGAACGACCGATCCCGGTCCCTGGTGGAAGGGCCCCTCGTCGAGGGTCACGACCTCCTCCTCGGCCAACACGATCTCGAAACCCTCGAAGGCCTGGATCAACTCCTCGCGCTCGACCAGCATGTCCGGATCCTTGGGGCCGCCACTCCGGTAATCGAGCTGGCGTGGAGTGAACATCTCGCTGAGGTAAACCCCGCCCGGCTTCAAGGCGTTGCGAATCTTGGCGTAGAGGGCTTGGCGATCGCCCGAAGGCAAGTGGCAGAAGACGTTCACGATCCCGTTCCAGCGGGACGTCCCCAGATCCGCCTGCGTCACGTCCGCGAGCCGCTGGGAGACCAGCACCCCGCCTTCGGCCGCCAGCCGCGAAAGCTTGCGCATGCCTTCCTCGGACGCGTCCATGGCCGTCACGTCATAGCCGTACCGGGCGAGAAAGACCGCGTTGCGGCCTTCGCCTTCCCCCAGACTCAGCACGCGCGCGCCCTTCGGAAAGAGCAGATGGTGCTCCGCTAAGAAGACGTTAGGCTCCCGGCCATAGACGTACTCCTCCTGGCTGAAACGCGTATCCCAGATATTCGAAATGCTCATCATCTCCTCCTCTGCCCTCAGGTTACCAAGAAAGCCGACATGCGGCGAGCGCCCAGTCCTCACCCCGCCATGCCCGCTTGCGTCACGCCGAATCCGGATACTTCCCCCTCACGCCGAGAAACGCCTCAAAGCGTGCTACCATGAGGCTCGCACCGCCACGCAAGGAAACGTCATGGCCCTCAGCACCCCCCATCCCAATCTCACTCTCCAGCGACTGCCGGGCGCCCTCCTGGCCCTCGCCCTCGCCGTCGCGAGCTACTGGCTCGCCACCCTCCCAGGTCTCAAAATCATGGGGGCCCTGACCGTGGCCCTCGTGATCGGCATCCTCTGGCGAGCCACGGCGGGGCTTCCGGCCATGGCGATCCCCGGAACCAAGTTCACCTCCCGCACCCTCCTGCGGCTCGGGATCGTCCTCATGGGCGCGCGGCTCGACTTCGGACTGGTCGCCCAGGCCGGCCCCAAGATCCTCTTCCTGGACGTCGTGATGATCGCCCTGGGCATTGCCGGCATCACCGCGATCGCCAAGCGCTTCGGAGTGCCTGCCAAGCTCGGCATGCTCATGGCGGTGGGAACCTCCATCTGCGGCGCCTCCGCGGTGGCTGCCGCCTCTTCGGTCACCAAGGCCGATGAGGACGAGGTCACGCTCGCCGTCGCCCTGATGGGCATCCTCGGCACCCTCGGCGTCCTCTTCTACGTTTTCGCAGGGCCCCTGCTCGGGCTGAGCACCATGCAGCTGGCCGTCCTCTCGGGATCCACCCTCCATGAGGTGGCCCAGGTCATGGCCGCCGCCTTCACCTGGGGCAACGCGACGGGAGACATGGGCACCCTCGTGAAGCTGACCCGCGTCGTCCTGCTCGCCCCCACCCTGATCGTCCTCGGGCTCCTGAGCGGAGGAGCGAAGATGACGTACACTTGGAAAGAGCCTCCCATTCCCTGGTTCGTGATCGGCTTCCTGGCCGTCGGCCTGATCGGCTCGATCGGCGTGATCCCCACCGAGGCCAAGACCGCACTTTCCAACGCTTCCGTCTTCCTGATGGTCATGGCCATGGCGGCCATGGGGCTCAACACCCAGCTGGAGCTGATCCGCAAGGCCGGTATGCGGGTGATCTACGCAGGCCTCGCGGGCTTCGGGCTCCTGGCCGCCGCCAGTTACGGCATCATCCGGATCCTGAACATCTCGTAGAAAGGAGACTGCATGCGGCGACGTTTTCTCATCCTCTTGGGACTCGCGCTCACCGCATGCCGCTCGGAGGCCCAGCCTCCGGCCGCGATCGCCTTCTCGCCACCTTCCGAGACGGCCATTCCCCATGACGCCCACGGGGAGGAGATTCGCTACGGCCTCCAGCTCGTGACGGCAACTCGGAAGCACCTCCCCGAGCATGTCGGCAACTCCCTGAGCTGCACGAACTGCCACCTGGAGGCAGGCCGGAAACCCAAGGCGGCGCCCTTCGTGGGAGTCTACGCCGCCTTTCCCCAGTACCGCGCCCGTAGCGGGCGGATCGATACCCTCGAAGACCGCATCAACGATTGCTTCCAGCGCAGCCTCAACGGCAAGCCTCTCGCCAGGGACTCCCGCGAGATGCGGGCCCTGGTCACGTACATGGCCTGGCTCTCGGTGGGCGTCCCGGTGGGCCAGCAGCCGGAAGGAAGCGGGATCCCCAAGATCTCCGCTCCCCGGAAGCCCGATGCCGAGGCGGGTGCCAAGCGCTTCGCCGCTTCCTGCGCGGCCTGCCACGGCCATAACGGGGAGGGCACGAGCGCCGCTCCCCCGCTCTGGGGACCTGAATCGTTTAACCTCGGGGCCGGCATGGCCCGCATGAACACCTTCGCGGCCTTCATCACGTGGAACATGCCCCTGGGGCAGGGCGGGAGCCTGAGCCACGAAGCGGCCTACGACATCGCCGCCTACGTGCTTTCGCATGCCCGGCCGGATTACGGCCCCAAGCACCTCGACTGGCCCAAGGGAGGCAAGCCCGAGGACGCCCCCTACTAGGGGCTTGCCGTCATCCCGGGTCAAGCCCGGGGTGACGGGAGTTTGCGGAAGCTAGGCGGGCAGCCGCTCGAGGACCCGCGACAGCTTCTCGCGGACCTGGGCGGCGATGGGATCCAGGGCCGGGTTCTCCACCACCGAGAGCATCTTGCCCGGCTCGACGGCCTTGACCCAGACTCCCTCGGTCGTCTCGTAGACCACCACGTTGCACGGCAAGAGCAGGCCGAGATCTCCCTCATGCTCCAGGGCCTGATGGGCCAGGGTCGGGTTGCATGCCCCGAGGATGACGTACGGCAGGCGATCGACCCCGAGCTTGGCCTTCAGGGTCGCCTGGATATCGATCTCGCTGAGCACCCCGAACCCCTCCGCCTTGAGGGCCTCCTTGGCTTGCTCCACCGCCTCGGTGAAGCCCAGGCGAACCTTCCCGCCCAATCCGTATCCTTCGACGTGAACTTGCATGGCGACCTCCTGAAAGGGGTAACGGCGACCGTTAGCGCTTACAAAGCAGCTGGATGGTCTTGCTCATCTGAGATTTGATTTCTTCGGGGGGGTACCTGTCGAAACAGCGTTCCATCTGGGACTCGACCAGATCGCTGGTCACCCGGTCCAAGGCGGCCTTCGCGGCCATGATCTGGGTGAGGATCTCGTCGCATTCCCGCTCTTCGACGATCATGCGTTGCAATCCCTTGACCTGTCCTTCGATGCGACGCAGGTTCTGGAGAATCTTCTCGCTCATGGGGCCTTTCTTTCGTAGTCGGCGGTCTAGCGCTCGAGGGGACCGCGCCAGCCGATCAACCCTCCGGTCAGGTTCTTGACGCGGTAGCCAGCGGCTTGCAACTGCCCGCAGGCATTGGTGCTCCGGGCTCCGCTGCGGCAGACCACGATGACCTCGCGATCACCGGGAAGCTCGCCCATCCGGCTCGCCAGGGAACCCAAGGGTATCAGGCGGGAGCCCGGGATATGCCCTCCCGCGAACTCGTTCGGCTCGCGCACGTCGACGATCAGCGGCACGTCCGGCTGGCCGAGAAGCTCAGCCAGCTCCCGAGACGAGACCTGGGGCACCCGATTACCAAATCCAAACATGACGCATCTCCTTTACGGCCCGACGGAGCCGGGACCTAATACCCCCTAGGGGTATAGGAGGCAGTATAGAAGTCGGAGGGAGAAAGGTCAAGATTCGCTTCTTTGCAGGAGAACGGCGAGAGCCCCCACGGTGACTCGCACCAGGGGGCTCTCGACAACTTGCTCTGGAAGGTTTGGCGTTGCGCGGGTTGTCTTAGATCGCGAACTTGTTGAGGAAGCTGAGGCTTCCCGAAAGCCAGCTCAGGCTATTGGTGGCGATCATCAGGCCGATGGCCACCAGCAGCAACCCGCTGACGATCTCGACCGCCCGCATCCGGCGCTTGAAGCGATCCGCCACCTTGAGGAAGCGCTCGAAACCCAGTCCCGCCAGGATGAACGGGAGCCCGAGGCCCAGCGAATACAGGGCCAGCAAGCCGATCCCCTGCGCCATGGTCTCCTGCGCGCTGGCGAAGGTCAGGATTCCCGCGAGGATGGGGCCGATGCACGGTGTCCAACCGAAGGCGAAGGCCATCCCGAACAGGGCGGAGCCCCCGAGGCCCACGGGCTTGCGCTGCAACTGAACCCGCTTCTCCTGGTAGAGCCAGCTGAAGCGCAAAACGCCCATGGTATGCAGCCCGAAGAGGACGATCAGGGCACCGGCCACCTTGCTCAAGAGCGGAAGCTGGGCCAGCAGGAACTGCCCGACGAACGAGGCCGAGGCGCCCAGCAGCACGAAGATGAGGGTGAAGCCGAGGACGAAGGCCACGGAGTTGGCGAGGACCCGGCCACGGACGTCCTCCTGGGACTCCCGCAGCTGATCCAGGGAGACTCCCGACAGGAACGAGAGGTAACCCGGCACCAGTGGCAGGACGCAGGGGGAGATGAACGAGATCAGGCCCGCCCCGAAGGCGGTGTAGAAGGGAATGCTGCTCAAGGCGACGTCCTGTCTAGAGAAGCGCCTTCACGGCGTTCGTAAGGGTTTCCTCGCTGACCACGCCGACCCACTTCTGGGAGATCTTGCCCTCGCGGTCGACCAGGAAGGAGGTCGGGATCCCGCGGATACCGCCGTAGCTGCGGGTCACGCTCTGGTTGCCGATGGCCAGCGGGTAGGTGATGCCGTACTCCTTGGCGAAGGGAGCCACGACCTTGGCGCCGCCTTCATCCATGGCGATGCCGAGGATCTCGAAGCCCTGGCCCTTGAGCGAGTTGCGGACCTTGATGAAGTCGGGGATCTCCTCACGGCAAGGGGGGCACCAAGTCGCCCAGAAGTTCACCAGGACGACCTTGCCCTTGTAATCCGAGAGCTTGATCGTCGATCCCCCGGGAACCGAGGGGAGGCTGAAGTCCGGGGCGTTGCTCGGGGCCGCCAGGGCCACGTCACCCTGAGAGCCTTGCTGGCCCGTGAACGAGAAATAGGCGGTGGTTCCGACGACGGCCAAACCGGCGGCCACGATCCATGCGGTCGACTTTTTCATCTTGAGATCCTTTCCGTATCAGACGAGGCCACGCACGCAGAGGTGACCGACAAATCCGAGCCAAGCGGCGAGGGAGAGTAGTCCCCAGGCCATCCAAACAGGTTGTTCCCAGAAACGGGGGGGTTGCGGGGGTGCGGCACCGTCCATCAAGGCGGCGACCCGTTCCTTCAAACGCATGGAAGGGTCCGCGAAAGCCATGGCCGGCCGCCAGGACTGCGAGGCGCGGCCCACCTTGACGAGGGCGCTCGCCACCGCCAGGGGATCCGCCACCCGGGAAGCGGCGATCGCGTCCGCGCGCAGTTCGAGCGCATGCGCGACCCCTTCCAACCCGCTCCGCAAGCCCTTCACGCCGAAGCCCCAAGGGCAAAGCCCTCGAAGCAGCAGCATCAGGAAGCCGTCGCGATGCTGGACATGCGCCAGCTCGTGCGCGAAGGCGGCACGAAGCTCCGCGGGATCCAGGTGATCCAGCATCCAGCGCGAGACCCCGATCACCGAGCGCCAGCCCCCCACGGTGAAGAGCATCGGAACGCCCTCGGGGATCACGCGGATCTCCACCCCGTCCAGCTCCGGTAGGGCCAAGCGCTCCCGATGGACGGATTCCAGGCGGTCCAGGCGACGAAGGCGGCGGGTGATCGCGGCCGTGCGCCCGATCTGCCAGGCCATGCTCAGGGCCAGAAGGAGGTTCGCGGCCACCAAGACGACGATCCCCAGGCTCCGGACGGTCCACTGGGGGGCTATCAGGCAGGAGAGGTGGTAATGGGTGAGGGCGTAGAGGTCGCCGAGGCCGATCACCAGGGCGGGCCAGAGCAGGGGGGCGATCGCCAGCCAGCGTTTCATCGGGCCTCCCCCCGCCGGCGGCGGATCTCGGCGTCGAGCGCATCGAGAAGCTGGGGATCCACGGTTTCGAGGCTGCCCACGAAGTGCTGGATGGCCGGAGCGCTGAAGTCCTTCACCAGCGCCTGCATCAGGCCGCTCAGCATGCGCTGCTCGAACGCTTCGCGGGTGCAGGTCGGCCAGAAGCGATGCGCGAAGTGCTCTTTTTCCACCCGGAGGGCATCCTTCTTGACGAGATTCGACATCGTGGAGAGCACGCTGGTATAGGCCAGGCTACGCTGCTCCAGGGCCGCCTGGTGGACTTCCTTGACCGTCAGCGGGTAGGCGCTCGGCCAGTCCCAGACGAGATCCATCACGAAGAGCTCGAGGTCTCCCAGGACCTTGCCGAGCCCCTCGCGGTGGGGCCAGATCACGGAATCATGAACCGGGGGCATTGACACCCTCCTACGGACGGGGTACGTAGAGTAGCCTACCAAGACCTCTCTACGGACGTCAACCGTAGGGATCACCGTCGAGATCGTCGAGAGGAAAGTTTCCGTGAAAATCGCGCGCTATCTCCTGCCAGCCTTGGCCCTCGGCTTCGTTTTCGGCTTGCGGCGGAGTAGCCGCCCCTCCCCGCGCCATCGAATCGTCGTCGACGTCTCCACGCCAAACTCCGATACGTGGAAGCGGGTCCTATCTAACCTCGACAACGTCCGCCGACAGCTGGGGGCGGATGTGACGGAGATCGAGGTCGTGGCCTACGGGCCCGGCCTCGGGATGCTGCTCGCCGAGAGCGCTCCCGAGCTCGAACGGATGGAGCGCCTGAGCCGGGAGGCGGTGCTCTTCGCCGCATGCCGCAACACCCTCGAAGGACGCGCGCTCGGCTCCGAGGCCTTGCTGCCCTTCGTGCGGATCGTGCCGTCGGGGGTCGCCGAGATCGTGCTCAAACAAGAGGCCGGCTGGAGCCTCCTCAAGCCGGGGTCCTGAGGACCGCCGCGAGCCCGTCCGCCTCCCCTTCGAGCGATTCGCCGTTCGCCTTACCGGGTATGGAATCAAGAGCAAGCACTCGTTTCCATCCCGGAGGGGCTCCCCATGCGCATCTCGAATATCGGCGACTTGCTGCCCAAACCCACGCATCCCGAGTCGCGGCAGCCCAAGGCGAACACGGGAGAGCTGAAGGTCGCCGAGTCCCGGAAGTTCAAACCCGCCCTGGATGAGCTCCGGGTGGCCATGGAGATGCCGGAGATCCTCAACGGCCCCGGCATGGCGCTGGGCATCCTCGACAAGAAGTCCCGCCTCGCGGACTTCCGCGACCTCTCCGACGTCAAGCTCTCCACCGGCATCAGCTTCAACAAGGACGGCCAGCCGCAGATCGCGGACGTGCCCCATCCCAAGAGCACGCCGGAGAACCCCGTTACCTGGGATCCCTACGCCTACATGCCGCGCTTCGTCTTCGAGAAGGGCGAGGATTCGCTTCCGGTCTCGCCGTCCTTCGACGGGGACGCCGACGTGGACAACGACGCTCCCAAGGAAGCCAACGGCACGGACGGCAGCTATCGGGACGGCATCATCGGCGGCAACCAGGCCCTCAACGGCGGCTTCGCCGTTTCCGAGAAGGGCGAGTACACGGTCCTCACCTACAGCTTCTACTTCGCCACCAACAAGGCGGGCCACTACCACGGCAAGGACTGGAGCCACGCGCAGGTCTACCTCAAGCCGGACGATAAGGGCGAGCTCAAGCCCGAGTTCGTCTACTCCTCCTGGCATCACGGCGGCATCCTGACCCCCTGGGACGACATCAAAAAGGACGAACAGGGCAAACCCGTCCTCGAAGTCCAGCTTGGCAGCCATGCGGTCGCCCCCCTGAGCAAGAACACGCCTATCCCCAAGGGCGGCTTCCAGATCCAAGGCGACGGACAGGCCCTCATGGACGGCAAGGCCGTTCCCCACGCGCTCACCTGGGACACCTTCCAGGGGAACGTGACGAACGCCAACCAACTGGAGCCCGGCACGGACGCCTTCACGGCGCGCATGCTGACCATGCGCTACGGCCGGGTGGCCTTCGACCCGATCATGCCCGAGGTCTTCTTCAAGGAAGCCGGCATCACCAAGGCCGTCCTCGAGAAAGCCGAGCCCTACGTGGACGCCGTAACCAAGACGGTGAAGGACCTGGGCAAGAAGGTGAAGGACGGCTTCAACGGCCTCACGAACTCCGCGAAATCCCTCTGGAACTCGATTACCGGATAGCCGCGCATCAGCTCCTGGCGCACGCTCGCCTCCTTAGAGCAATCTTCGTTGCTGCAGTACAGCGAGCTTGGACTTTCAGCCCCTATTCATGCGGCTCACGGCTAACGCTCGCTGCCTTACGCAACAGCCGCGGGCGCTAGTGCCTAAACGACATGGAGGATTCATGCCGATCCGAAAACAGCTCGCGCTCTTGCTGCTGGGCATCCTCACCGTTCCTCTGCTACAGGGCTGGACGCCCCCGGAGGAGTCTTGCGAGTTTCGGCGGGTGAAAGCGCACCCAGACCCCCAGGCGCTGCTGCGGGAGTACTTGCGGCGCGACTTCAACGGCGAGTTCACTTCCGCGAATCAGTGGCAAATGGGGGCCCTGCTTTGTCCGGGCCATGAGCCCGGCTGGGACAGCGCGACGATCGTGGCCAGCTATTCCATCGGGGTGGCAGTTCCCGGGAAAAAAGTACGTTCCTTCCCGGTGACTTACCAGATTCTCGGCTCGACATGGTCGGACGGCAGCATCAAAGAGGAGCCTCGCCGTGAACGGATCGTCTTCGTGCTGGTACAGACCCCTTACGGGTGGCGAATCGCCGAACCTCAGCAGAACCAACATCTCGATCCGCGTACGCTTCTGAACGAGCCCATGTACTCAAGCGAGGGGCGACGGCACTTGCAGCGCCTGGTGGACCGCAGCAAGAAGCGGCAAAACTAGCAACTGAACGCCTCGATCCCGGGTGGCTCGGGGCCCAAGAGCTGCCTTACTCCCCCACTTTGCTCAGCAAGCCGCGCTGCTTGACCTGGGCGAAGGTCGCGTAGAAAAACCCGACCGCGCCGATCACGAAGAGCAGGTTGAGGCCGAAGGCCCATGCCAGGTGGTTCCATGGCATGCCGTGGCCGTTGAGCACGGCGCGCATGCCCTCGAAGACGTGGGACGAGGGCAGGAAGCGGGCGATCGCCTGCATCCAGGGCGGCAGCACCGAAACCGGATAAAAGACCGCCGAGAAGGGCTGGAAGAGGAAGGCCAGGACCCAGGCCAGGCTTTCGGCTGCCTGCCCGAAGCGCAGGACCAGGGCCGTGGTGCAGACCCCGAGGCTCCAACCGAACAAGAGCAAGTTCGCGACGAACGGGACGAGGCTGACGCCCAGCGTGAAGATGTTGAAGTGGTAGAAGAGGAGGGCGAGCCCCGCCATGGTGACGGCGGCGACGGCGAGCTTGCCGAGGCTGACGATCACCGTGGCGAACAGGAACTCGGCGACGGTCAGGGGGCTCACGAAGAGGTTCATGAGGTTCCGGCTCCAGACCTCTTCGAGGTAGGTGACCGAGATGCCTTGCTGCGCCCGGAAGAGGATATCCCAGAGGATCAGGGCCCCGATGAAGAAGGCGACGAAGTTGGGGACGGCGGCTCCGTAGCGCTGGAGGTAGACCGAGACGAAGCCCCAGAGCAAGAGATCGAGCAAGGGCCAGTAGATGAGCTCCATGAGGCGCATGGGGCTGCGCCGGTAGGTGTAGAGGTGGCGGATGATGAGGGCTCCGATGCGGTGGGGGCTCATCATGCCTCCAGGTGGCCGCGGGCGATCTTGAGGAAGAGCTCCTCGAGATCCTCGGCCTCGAAGCGGGCGATCAAGTCTTGCGGGGTGCCGGTGGCGAGCACCCGGCCGTGGCTCAGGAAGACGACGCGATCGGACATCTCCTGCATCTCGGCCATGTTATGGGAGGTGTAGAGGATCGAGAGCCGGCGTTCGGCGCGGAGGCGTTTCAAGAGCTGGCGGATCTGGTCGGCGGTGTCGGGGTCGAGGCTGGCGGTGGGCTCGTCGAGGAAGAGCAGTTCGGGCTCGTTGAGGAGGGCCTTGGCGAGGTGGAGGCGGGTGAGCTGTCCCGAGGAGAGCTGCCGGGTCTGCCGATGGGCGAGATCCTGGAGGTTGAGGAGCTCCATGACCGCGTCGATCCGAGGGTCGAGGGGTTTGACGCCGTAGAGGCGGCCGAAGACCGCGAGGTTCTCGCGAACGCTCAGGGTGTAGGGCAAGGAGACGTAGGTGCTGGAGAAATTGACACGCTGAAGAATGGCCTCGCGGTGGCGCGCGAGGTCCATGCCGAAGATGCGGATCGTCCCGGCCGTGGGCGTGATGAGGCCCAGGAGCATCTGAATGGTGGTGGTCTTCCCCGCTCCGTTGGGCCCCAAGAGGCCGAGAATCTCGCCGCGGGCGATCGCGAAGGAGACGTCGTCGACCGCGACAAAGGAGCCGAAGGCCTTGCGCAGGCCCGAGGCTTCCAGGACCGTGTCAGCCGTCATTCCCCATCTCGGCTGCTAATCGCCTCCTTGGTCGTACTGGGCGAAGCCGTACGAATCCAGCGACTGACGGTCGATCTTGGTGTAGACCAAGGCCGTGATCGATTTGCAGCCTGCCTTGCGCAAGGCCTTGGACGCCGCCTGAAGGGTCGAGCCCGAGCAGAAGATCCCATCGATCAACAAGACGTTCTTGTCCTTGATCGCATCCGGGCTCAAGACCGTCATGCCACCCCGCGCGAAGTCCAGGCCCCGCTCCGAGTACTCCGAGATCAAGCCGTAGCGGTTGAGGATCCCGATCGCCCGCGGAATGTTGGTCAGCTGGCTGATCCAGTCCACCAGCAAGGAACTCGGATCGTAATCCGACAAGACCCGGCTCGACGGCACCGGCACCAGGAGGTCGACGTTCTTCACCTCGGGAGTCGCCATGATGAAGGCCTGCGCCCAGCGCGCCAGGGAATCCACCAGGTACCACTGCTTGCGGTACTGGTAGCGGTAGATCGCCTCCCCCAGAAGGGTCCGCGCCCCATCCGGCTGGTTGTACGCATGAATGGCGTAACCCGCGTCCCAATCCCCGTTGAGTGCGATTCCGGCCGGTACGTTCCTGGGATCATGCCTCGGTGCCGTCATGGGGGGATCCTCCTTCAGATGCGGAAGCGATCGTCACCCCCAGAGTACGGGGTGGGTTCCGAAGGGAATTAGGAAACTCTCGACGAAAAGCTTCTCCCTCATCAAGAAACCCCTTACACTAAGACCATGACGACATGGCAAAGCTCCTCCGTCACCGGATCCGTCATAGCCCTCGCTTGTGGCGACGCCCTCGGCGCCGCCGTCTCGGGCATGTCCTCCGCCCAGATTGCCCAAGCCTTCCCCCTCGGCCTCGACCAATACCAAGCCGGACACGCCCTCTCCCGGCTTCCCGACCATCCCCCGGGGCTGCCCACCGACGATACCGAGATGACCCTCGGCCTCACCGAAGCCTACCTCCTCGAAGCCGGCATGCTCCGCATCCCTACCCTCATCCGCTCCTGGGTCCGCTGGTACCATGAAGGTCCCTACTGGGAGCTCGGCCCCGACGGCACCTGCCACCAGGCCCTCATGAAGCTCGCCAACGGCGTCTCCTTCCTCAAGAGCGCCCAGCCCTCCCCCGGCTCCGGCTCGGCCATGCGCGCCGCCCCCGTCGGCCTGATCTTCGCCTTCGAAGAGACCCACCGCCACTCCGACGCCCTCCTCCAATCCGCCCTCACCCACGACCACCCCGACGCCGACGCCGGCTCCCTGTGCATGGCCGAAGCCATCGCCTTCCTCCTCCGCACGCACCAGCGCCCCTTCTCCCGCGACGCCTTCCTCTCCACCCTCGTCGACGCCACCCTCCCCCACTCTCCCGGCTTCGCCAAGGCCCTCCAGACCCTGCCTCGCAAGCCGCGCGACCTCTCCGAGGACGTCACCGAAACCGTCCCCGCCGCGCTTTCCCTCTTCCTCCAGCATCGCGACGACCTCCCCGCGGCCGTCATGGCCGCCGCCACCACCGGCGGCCCCACGGATACCCTGGCCTCCATGGTCGGATCCCTCGCCGGAGCCTACCTCGGCCAGGACGCCATTCCGGCTTCCTGGCGTGACGGCCTCCAGATCCTTCCCCGCATCGAGCGCGCCGCCCAGGGGATCAACATCCTGGGGAACGCCCGCTGGGCATGCCTCGAGGACACCGGCCAGCAACCTGACGGGTAACCCCGGCAACGCTTCGGGTAGAATGCTCTCAGACGGGAGCCGCGCGTTTCCGCTGGCCCCCGTGCCGTCTCGCCCGTTGAGGAGAAGTCATGCTGAAGAAGCCCAACCCGTTCAAGGCGAAGCAGGATGCCAAGGCCAAGCCCGGCGCCAAACCGGACGAAAACGTCGTCGACCTCACGCTGGCCCCGCCGCGTAGTCCCTTCGACATGCTCGACGGCTACGTCTTCCTACCTCGGCTGATCGACAAGGCCCGTGCCCACCTCACCGAGAAGCTCGGCTCCTACACCTACGGGAAGCCGGGAAGCCTCGACGCCTTCTTCTTCACCCAGCACGGCATCACCCCCGAGGAGTTCGCCAAGGCCGTCCGCGCCGCAGGCTCCGACCAGGAAGTCGTGACCTGGTTCAGCATGCGCACCAAGCTCAAGACCCCCAACGCCATCAAGGAGTACAACCGGAAGTTCGCCTCGCTCGCCCCGACGAGCGCCGAATCGGTCAAGTCCTTCATGTGCCACGTGAAAGCCATCGTGCCGCCGGAATCGGCGGATCGGATCAAGACCTGGTTCCAGTTGCTGGATGCCGACGAAGGCCGTCTGGACTTGATCCTCAAGTAACCCCGCCTTGCCCGTCTCCGTCGCGCGCTGCTCGCATGAGGGCCTCAGGGCCGCTCGATCTTGGGGAATAACGATTGTCTGATTTTCAGTCCACCTTGGAGGGGATCCGCCCCCTGGATTCCACGGCGATGGCCGCCGCCGCCGCGCATCAGGAGATCCTGACGAAACCGCCCAGGGCACTGGGCCGCCTCGAAACCCTCTCCATCCAGCTGGCCGGCATCACCGGCCAGGCCTGTCCCTCCATGGCCCGCAAAGCCATCCTCGTCATGGCCGGGGATCACGGCGTCGTGGCCGAAGGAGTCAGCGCCTTCCCGGCGGAAGTGACCCCCCAGATGGTCCTGAACTTCCTGAACGGCGGAGCAGCCGTCAATGTCCTGGGCCGCCATGTCGGGGCGCGCGTCGTCGTGACGGACGTCGGAGTGGCCGCCGACCTGGATGCCGAGGGCCTGCGCTCCCGCAAAGTAAGGCCAGGGACCGCCAACATGGCCCAAGGACCCGCCATGACGCGGGAAGAGGCCCTCTCGGCCCTACAAGTCGGAATCGATCTCGTCGCCGAGGAGATCGCCAACGGCCTGAACCTCATCGCCATCGGCGAGATGGGCATCGGGAACACCACCCCCAGCGCGGCGCTCGTCGCGGTGCTGACAGGCCAGCCCGTCGAACGGGTGACCGGGCGCGGGACCGGCATCTCCGAACAGGTCCTCGCGCACAAGGTCCGCGTCATCGAACGCGCCCTCGCGCTCAACGCCCCCGACCCCACGGATCCCCTCGACGTGCTCGCGAAGGTCGGAGGGCTCGAGATCGCCGCGATGGCCGGCGTGATCCTCGCCGCCGCCTTCCACCGCCGGCCGGTGGTCTTGGACGGCTTCATCTCCGGCGCGGCCGCCCTCGTCGCCGCTCGCCTCAACCCGCTGGTGACGGATTACCTCTTCCCCAGCCACCTGTCGGTCGAGCAGGGACACCGGATCGTGCTCGACGCGCTCGGGCTCGAACCCTTCTTCGACCTGGAGATGCGCCTGGGCGAAGGGTCCGGCGCCGCCCTCGCGATGGGCCTGATCGAGGCGTCCGCCAAGCTGCTCGGCGAGATGGCGACCTTCGCCGGGGCCGGAGTCAGCACGGCCGCCGAGCAGGGCCGCTAGATGCGCGATCTCAGCATCGCGCTGGTCTTCCTGACGCGCCTGCCGCTCCCCCTCACCGGAGAGGTCGACGGCCGAGATATCGCCCGCTCCAGCCGCTACTATCCCCTCGTCGGAGCCCTCGTCGGCCTCTTCGTTGCCGCCTGTTTCACGCTGGCCTCCGGCCCCTTCCCACCCTTACTCGCGGCCACCCTGGCCGCCACCGCGAGCACCCTGATGACCGGAGCGTTTCACGAGGACGCCCTCGGAGACGTCGCCGACGCCTTCGGCGGCGGCATGACGCGCGAGCGCAAGCTCGAGATCATGAAGGACTCGCGCCAAGGCACCTACGGAGTGCTGGCCATCGTCCTCGCTCTGCTGCTCCGGATCCAGGCCTACGCCCTGATCCCCATGGCCCATGCCGTCCCCGTCTTCGTGGCATGCCACGCGCTCTCCCGCGTCGGCCTGGTTTGGATGCTGTGGAGGCTCCCCACGGCCCGCCAAGACGGCCTGGGCGCCGATGCGAAGAGCCTGACTTGGCGAGAGCCCTTGATCGCCACTGCTCTCGGCGCCCTGCTCGCGACCTCCCTGCTGGGCTACGCGGGGATCATGGCCGCGATCGCCACCGGAATCGCCGCTTTGCTCGTTTCCTACGTCAGCCTTCGCCAGATCGGAGGCATCACCGGAGACGTGCTCGGCAGCTCGCAACAAGTCGGAGAGCTCTTCGCCCTCTTGGGCCTCATCGCCCTCTGCAGCTCGGGGCTCCCCTGGGTGGCGCCGTGGCTTCCCTGACGCGCTGGCACCTCCTGCGCCACGCCCCCATCGCGCCGCCGTGGCAGGGACGAATCATCGGACGCACTGACGCCGACGCCGAGCTCCCGGCCGATCCGCAACCTCGGCCGCCTCGCTGGCCGTCGAACGCCACCTGGATCGTGACTCCCCTGCAAAGGACCCAGCAAACCGCCCTTTGGCTGGGCGCGGAGGCCAACCGCTGGCATGTAGTCCCGGAGCTGGCCGAGCAGGATCACGGAGACTGGGAAGGAGGGCGCTGGACGGAGCTTCTGAGCCAAGATCCCGAGGCTCGGGCGTACTTCGAAGCGTACGACGTACGGCGCCCGCCGCAAGGCGAAAGCCTTGGGGAGGTTCAGATACGCTGCGTCGAGGCCTTCGAGCGGCTCTCCCGGGATTTCGCCGGACGCGACCTCGTGGCCGTCCTGCATGCCGGCCCCATCCGCTGCATCCTGGCCCACGCGCTAAGCTTCCCGCTGTCCTCGGCACTCAAACTGTCCATCGAACCGCTGTCGCTGACCCGCCTGACGGGTACCCATGGAAGCTGGCAAGTCGAAGGCGTCAACGTGCCGCTCGGCAGGCCCTGAGACGAGAACGGCCTCGCCGTCAGAACGCCTTGGAGAAGGGCCGAACCGAGCCCCGATGCACCGAGAAGATCTCGGCGGCGTCGATCCAGTCGGCGGTGAAGTCGCTGAGGTGCGTCGAGGTCACGAAGGTCTGAACCTCGCCCCCGATGGCCGCTAGAAGTGCGTTCTGGCGGCGGATGTCCAGCTCGGCCAGGACGTCGTCCAGCAAGAGCAACGGCGACTCTCCGGCCTCCTGGCGGAAGACATCCAGTTCGGCCAGCTTCAGGGCCAGGACCACGGTCCGCTGCTGCCCCTGCGAGGCGTAGGCCTTGGCCTCATGACCATTGATCGCGAGATCCAGATCGTCCCGGTGCGGGCCTGCAAGGGTCTGACCGCGGGCGATCTCCTTGACCCTCCCCTCCTGCAGCTGGCGCAAGAGCGAGCCTTCCCAGTCGTCCCCGTCGAGCCGCTCCAGGGCGGGAACGAGCCGAAGCGAGAGCTCCTCGTGCCCCGACGAGATCTCCGCATGCCAGATGCGGGCCCGCTCGGCCAGGGACTCGACGAGCGACAGGCGCTTGCGCCAGAGCTCGGCTCCGTAGCGCGCGAGTTGCAGATCCCAGATCTCGAGGTGGTCGGCGGAAAGGCCCTCGGCGATCGCCCGGAGGGCGTTGTTGCGCTGCAAGAGCACCCGCTGGTAATCCTGGTAGGCCTGATAGTAGGTCGGGGAGAGCTGGACCAGGATCCCGTCCATGTAGCGTCGGCGGTGCGACGGAGAGCCCTTCACGAGCTGCAGATCCTCGACCGAGAAGAGCACGATCATGACCTTGCCGAGGAGATCCGCGAAGCGCCGCTGGTAGATCCCGTTGACCCGGATGGCCCGCCTCCCGCCCGCGCGGAAGAGCAGATCCACCGCGGTCGTCCCCAGCTCGCGCTCCACCTCGCTCCGGATGATCGCCTGATCCGCTCCCCAGCGGATCAGCTCCGCCTCCTTCGAGGCAAACGGAGACTGCCCCGTCGCCAAGATCGCGATCGCCTCCAGCAAATTGGTCTTCCCCTGGGCGTTATCCCCGAGAAAGATCACCGAAGGGCGGTGGAAGGTGACGTCGAGATCCGCATAGGAGCGGAAGTTGGTAAGCTTAAGCGAACGTAGAAACACACCATGATTATCTCACAGCCCTCCCGCCCCTCCTAGTGCGAAACCATGCCCGGAGCCGCGAAGCGATGTTGCGCTTTCTGAAGTCCGGCGCAATAATGGATACCTGCTTGCTCAAGATTCTTGACCCTCCCGTCGGGAGGAGAGGAATGGAGAATCCCATGGCGCCACTTACCCTGATCACCGGGGCTTCCAGCGGCATCGGAAAGGTCTTCGCCGAGCGCTTCGCTCGCGAGAAGCACGATCTCATCGTCGCCGCCCGCCGCCGGAACGAGCTCGAAGCCCTTGCCGAATCCTTGTCGCGCGCCCACGGCATCCAAGTCCACGTCATTCCCTGCGATCTCTCCCTGCCGGACGCTTCCCGCACGCTCTACGAGGAGATCCAGCAGCGGGGCCTCGAGGTCGACGGCTTGGTCAACAACGCCGGCTTCGGGATCCACGGCTCCTACGCCGAGATGGAGCCCGAGGCCCTCGAGCGCATGATCACGGTGAACGTCACCGTGATCACCCTGCTCACGCGCTACCTTCTTCCCGGCATGATCGCGCGCCGCTCGGGCACGATCATCAACATCGCCTCCACCGCGGCCTTCCAGCCGATTCCCTTCTTCTCGGCCTACGCGGCCTCGAAGGCCTACGTGCTCTCGCTGACCGAGGGGCTCGCCGAGGAAGTGCGCGACCATGGCATCCAGGTGGTGGCCCTCTGCCCCGGTCCCACCCGCACCGAGTTCATGGGGACTGCCGGCCTCCAGCTCGGCGGGATCAAGTACGCGGACGCCGCCTTCATGGACGCCACCGACGTCGTCGAGGCCTGCATGCGGGCCCTCTCGAGGCGCGAGGTCGTCCGGATCCCGGGCACGCTCAACGCCCTCATGGCCCGCTCCATGCCCTTCCTCCCCCGCCGGCTGGTCGCCAAGGTCTCCGGCAAGCTGATGAAGCAAAGCCAGCGCTAGAGGGCCTTATAGGACCCTCCAGCGCGGCCCGAAGCCATGCGAAAGGCCCCCGCCGTGGCGGGGGCCTGAATCGTTGCGGGAGACCGCATTTCCTAGCTGGTCGTTGCGACAGGTCAGCTTCGCTGCCTGACGCTTGAGCCTCAGGCGCTAGCTCCGGATGGGCATCAGGAGGCAGGAGTAGGTCTCGTCGTCGACGCTCTGGACCAAGGCGGGCAGAAGCGAACCGTTGAGCTTGATGGTCGCGGTTTCGCCTTCCAGGGCCTTGAGGGCGTCGAGCAGGTAGGTGGCGTTGAAGGCGATGGTCATCGTCTCGCCGACGTACTCGATGGGCAGGTGCTCGTCGCCTTCGCCCAGGTCGATGGCGTTGGCCTGGAGGTGCAGGTCGCCGTCGGTGAAGGTGAGCTTGACGACCTTGGCTTCGCGCTCGGAGGCCATGATCGAGACGCGCTCGACGGCGCTCTGCAGCAGGGCGCGGTCGACCAGGACCTGGCAAGAGAAGGACGCGGGGATGATCTGGCCGTAGTTGGGGAAGGTGCCGTCGATCAGGCGGCTGGTCATGAAGCGATCGCCCAGGGTGAAGAGGATCTGGTTCTGGGCGTTGGCGAGCACTAGGGAGTCATCCTCGGAGGAGCCCAGGAGACGGGCGAGCTCGCTCATGGCGCGGGCCGGAATGATGACGGCGAGGGAACCCTCGGCCTCGACGGCCCAGCGGCGCCAGGCGAGGCGGTAGCCGTCGGTGGCGACGACTTCGAGGTGGCCGTCCTTGACCTGGAGGAAGATGCCGGAGATGACCGACTTATCGTCCTTGGCGGCCGCGAAGCCGGTCTGGCGGATGCCCTTGAGCAACTCGGCCGAGGCGAGCTTGAGGCTGGTCGCGTTGGGAGCGAGCTGGGGCAGCTTGGGGAACTCGTCGGAAGGCAAGCCGGGAAGGACGAAGCGCGAGCGCTCGCACTGCACCGTGGCCCGCGAGCCGGAATCTCCGACCGAAAGCGCCACGTCGGCGTTGGGAAGCTTGTTGATGATCTCGGCCAGCTGGCGGGCGGCGATCGTCACGGCTCCGGAGGTCTTCACGGTGGCCGGAACGGTGGCCTCGATGCCGACCTCGAGGTCGGTCGCCGTGATGCGGAGGCGATCGCCGTCGGTCGCAATGAGGACGTTGCTCAGAATCGGCAGGGGACCGCGGTTGGCGACGACGCGCTGGACGGCCTGGATCCCTTTCGAGAGCTCTTCCCGGGCACAGGTGAATTCCATCGAGGGCTTCTCCTATTCGAGCGGATGGTCCGCAAACGGTGTTTCGACGTTGACAGGTCGGACGTGGGTTTCGGTACGGGATCACGTGTCGAGATCGGCAATCCCCCAGGGGCTGCCGGCAATCCGCTTATTCTAGCAGGCCTTAAGGACCGATCGCAACTGCCTTTCAGGCTCCCCTCGAGGGAGATCCACGGGCCTGTTTCCCGCAAGCCATTTCTCCTTAACGGGGGTTTTCCGGGAGAAAGATCTTGATCCCGTAATAGTAGGGGGAGTGGATTCTGGGGATAACTGGACATGATCCTCTGACGATGCGGATCCGAGGAGTCGATAAGCTTGGGGATAACTGGCTCGACTTATCCACAGAAATCGGGCCTTCGATCTTATCCCCTCCTTGTCCACAGGTTTTGCTCCCAGTTATCCACCGGGTTGTGCACAACCCCTGGGAAGCCTCCAAACCCGCGCGGCGCCTCCCTTTGGAGCAGATGTTGACAACTCTCCATGGAGCGAGTTATCCCCAAGGACCCTGAACCGCAGGAGCGGCGGGCGATCATGCCGGAGATCCCCGGTGGATAACTGAGCATCTTTCCACAGAGTTATCCACAATGCGCGTCGGAGATCGCCGATCCATCCACATGCTTTCCCCTCCCCAACCCGACTTATCCACAGCTTATCCGCTCCCACGTGTGGCGACTTATCCACAGCATGGGGAAAACTTGTCCACAAGCCCCTGTGGAGGGGAGGGATAACTCCGGGGGCGTTTAATACTTGTTTAAAAAAGCCTGTAATCGTCTCATAGACACGATTACAGGCCGCTATCGAACAGAGGTTTTAATTTGGGATCATGCGGGTGATCCTCTTGACATTCGATGTTTCCCCTCCCTGTCCCCAAGTTATCCACAGGGTTATCCCCAGGAAATCGAACAGGTGATCGACCTCACTTGTCCCCAGCTTTCTCAAAAAATTTCCCCTCCTGGACTCAGGAGGGGAAATTTTTGGGCGATCGCCCCGCGATCGCCGGATTCGGGAGGCGGTTCAAAGCAGGTTCAAGGCCTCTGAACGGCCGTCCGCATCGGGGATCAGGGGCGCCGCGCTCTGGCTCGGGTCGAATTTGAGCGTGGCCAGCCCTTGCGGGTCGACGGTCGAGACGAACGGGCCGTTGAGCGTGGCCTGGGTCTCGTTCCGGGCAGCGGCTTGCCGGCGCGCTTGAAGCGTCTCCAGGGGACCTCCACGACGTCCAGCCTCTCCTTAAAGAGCAAGAGACCGCGCTCACAGGCCTGTGAGCGCGGTCTCTTGTCCAATGAGTGGACTAGCCCTTGATCTGGTGCGTCAGCTGCTGCAAGAGCCCCACGAGCGCGGTATCGGTCGCCAGCAGCTTGTGGATCTTGTCCCAGGCGTGGAGGACGGTCGTATGGTCGCGGCCTCCGAACTCGGCGCCGATGGTGGGCAGCGAGGAGTCCGTGAGCTCGCGGGAGAGGTACATGGCGATCTGGCGGGCCCAGGAGACTTCCTTGGTGCGGCGCTGGCCGATCAGCTCGGCCTCGGAGAGGTGGAAGTGATCCGCCACGATCTCCCGGATCCGGGCGATGGTGACGGGTTTGCGCTGGGCGACGCCCAGGACCTGCATGGCCAGATCGACCGTGGGAGTGACGCCGGTCAAGGAGGCGTAGGCCATGACGCGGATGAAGGCGCCCTCCAGCTCGCGGACGTTGTTCTGGTAGGCGGTCGCGATGTAGGCGACCACCTGATCGTCGACGTCGAGCAGGTCGGAGTCGGCCTTCTTCTTGAGAATGGCCATGCGGGTCTCGAGGTCGGGAGTCTGGATATCGGAAAGGAGACCCCACTCGAAGCGGCTGCGCAGGCGGTCTTCAAGGGCCTTGAGATCCTTGGGCGGGCGATCGCTCGACAGGACGATCTGCTTGCCGGCCTCGTAGAGGGCGTTGAAGGTGTGGAAGAACTCCTCCTCGGTGCGGCCCTTGCCCTCGATGAACTGGATATCGTCGATCAAGAGGAGATCGATGTTCCGGTAGCGGGTCCGGAACTCGGGCATGCGGTCTTCCTTGATCGAGTTGATCAGCTCGTTGGTGAACTTCTCGCTCGAGAGGTAGGCGACCTTGGTATGGGGGTTGCGGGCCAGCATATGGTGGCCGATCGCATGCATGAGGTGGGTCTTGCCGAGGCCGACTCCGCCGTAGATGAAGAGGGGGTTGTAGGCCTTGGCGGGGTTCTCGGCGACGGCGATCGCCGCCGCATGGGCGAAGCGCGAATGGTTGCCGACGACGAAGGTCTCGAAGGTGTACTTGGGGTTGAGGATCCCGTAGGTCGGGCTCGGCGGCGGCATGGATCCCGGGGGCGCATGCATCGGCTCGGCACTTCGCATCTCGGCCGAGGCCACCGCGCTGCGCGGATCGGCGACGCGCGCTTCGGCTGAAGCGGTGCGCAGGGCCACGCGTAGGCCGGCTCCTCCTGCCTCGTTGAGGGCATGTTGGACGTCCGGGAGGTTCTTGTTGATCCAGTCGCGGGCGAACTCGTTGGGGGTCTCGATGGTCAGGATCTGATCTCCGAGATCGATCGCGATCCCGCGGGACGGCTTCACCCAGGTCTCGAAGGAGGGGGGACTCATCCGGGTGCGAAGGATGGTCTTCGTACGCTGCCAGAGGTCTTCGGCTTGCATGGAAACTCCTCGGATCACGGGGGCAACGTCCCTGCCTCAATCGGAGGCGGGAACACACAAAGCAGCCGGTTGCCAGTCTAAAGGGGAGGCGTTGGCCACCTTGGAGGGGGGCTGGCGATCGCAAATCGGCTAGGGGAGAAGGGTTTAGAACCCCCTGGGATCGATCAGTCTACCTCCGAAACGCCCTCCAAGCTAGGGTTATCTCGGAGGTTTTCCGGATCTCCTGCTGTAAAGTTTTCTGATCCAGCGAGGGAGCGATTGAAACCAGGTAAAATCCATGCTAAGCTTTCGGATCTTGACGGGGCGATTCTTGCCCGGTTAGCCGATTTCAGTTTCTTTAACGTAATGTGACGCCCCCCTGGGGCGACAGGGAGGTGAACCCACATGGCTCAGCAAGCATTGACGTTCCGTCACGGCGGCAAGAAGCGCAAGCGCGCGAAGACCCACGGCTTCCTCGTCCGCATGAGCACCAAGAATGGCCAGCGCGTCATCAAGGCCCGCCGTGCGAAAGGCCGCAAGCGCCTTTCCGCCTAGCCGATGCTGCCGCTAGGCGCGCGGCTCAGGCGCCGAGAGGAGTTCCGGCGAATTTACGCCGCGGGCAAGGCCTATCCGGAATCCTGTGTGGTCTTGCACGTCCTGCCCCTCACCGACCGACCTGATGAATGTCAGGTCGGCTTTTCGGTAAGCAAGAAGGTCGGCAACGCCGTCATCCGCAACCGGGTCAAGCGCCGCCTCCGGGAGATCGTGAAGCCCCTGCTTCCTCGCATCAAGGGAGGCGCCCAGCTGGTGATCGCCGCCCGGACCCGGGCGGCGGGGGCCGAGTACTCCGAGCTTGCCGCCTCGGTGAGCCGGGCGCTCGCCCGAGCAGGTCTGCTCGAGGGGGCCGACGCGCCGGAAAGCGCGCGCGCCTGAGCGTCGCGGCATTCTGGACGCCGGAGGCCGCGCAGGGTAGACTTTGGGGCATGACGCACGAGGAGCAGAAAAGCCATCGCGGAGCGGACGCGCCGGACGCGCGCCGCGGGATCGCACGGGCGCTGGCGACCGGACTGGTCGGCCTCATCCGGGTCTATCAGTTCTTTTCGCGCATGACTCCGCCTCGCTGCCGCTTCTACCCGAGCTGCTCCCAGTACGCGGTCGACGCCCTCCACCGGCACGGCCCCTGGCGCGGAACGGGTCTCGCCCTCAGGCGGCTCGGCCGATGCCACCCCTGGAACCCGGGAGGCTATGATCCGGTCCCATGTGACCGGAGGCCCGCCCCGGACGCGGCGGGCGCCGCGACATCCCGTTCAAAGCGTCGTCTTTCGGGGCGCCGCGATAAGGAGACCTAGTGAACCCGATCAATTTCCTCAGCAACGAGATCATGCTGCCCATCCTCAATGCGTTCTACTCCGTGACGCATTCGTACGGGTTGGCCATCATTCTCTTGACCATCGTCGTCAAGGCCGCGCTCTTCCCGCTCAACGCCAAGCAGTTCAAGGCCAGCCGCCAGATGCAGCAGCTTCAGCCCAAGATGCAGGAACTGCAGGCCAAGTACAAGAACAACCCCGAGGAAATGCAGCGCAAGCTGATGGAGTTCTACAAGGAGAATAACGCCAACCCGTTCTCCAGCTGCCTCCCGACCCTCTTGCAGCTGCCGTTCATCTTCGCCCTCTACGCCGCCCTGATGAGCCCCGCCTTCAAGGAGCAGATCTCCCACCAGAGCTTCCTCTTCATCTCGGACCTCGCCAACGCCGGCATCTTCACCAAGGCGGGAACCCACTGGGATAACCTGATCCTGGTCTTCCTCTTCGGCTCCAGCACCTGGCTGATGCAGAAGATGATGACCACCAACCCCAACGACCCCATGCAGAAGCAGATGCTGGTCATGATGCCCATCATGATCACGGGCATGTTCCTGTTCTTCCCGCTTCCCTCGGGCGTCCTGCTCTACATCGTGGTCTCCAACCTGGTCAGCCTCGCTCAGAACTACGTCCTCCTCAAGCAGATGCCTCCGGTCCCGGTGGCCGCGATGCCGGCCTCCCAGGCCGTGATCGAGACCCGCGCCGAGACCCCCGGGTCCAAGACCTCCGGCTCTTCCCCGGAACCGGCCAAGGAGGATCGCGCCACCAAGCGCCAGCGCCTGCGGGATGCCGCCCGCAAGAAAGAGAAGTAACCCGTGGAGCAACTAGAGCTTACCGCCAAGACCTACGACGCCGCCGTCGCCGAAGCCCTTGAGAAGCTGGATCGCCACGAGGACGAGGTGGAAATCGACGTCCTCGAGGAGATCCCCGGCCAGAAGGTCACGATCCGCGTCTCGGTCCTCCCCAACCCGATCGACGACGCCCTCGATTGGCTGGAGGACCTCCTGGAGGCCATGGGAGTCCCCGGCGAAGCCGTGGCCTACCTCGATCCCGAGTCGGTCACCCTGGACATCGAGACCGAAGAGGATGCCGGCATGCTCATCGGGCGCAAGGGCCATACCCTCGACGCCATCCAGTACCTCCTCAACGCCGCCTTCGGCCAGACCGTCGGCAAGCGCATGATCGTCGACATCCAGGGCTACCGCGAGCGCCATGAGGCCAAGCTGGTCGAGCAGGCCCAGAACGCCGCCGAGCGCGTCCGCATGAGCGGTCGCCCCTTCCGCCTGCCGCCGATGAGCGCGAGCGATCGCCGCGTCGTTCACAACGCCCTCCTGGACTACTCGGACCTCGAGACCGGCTCGCAGGGCGAGGACCCCAACCGCTTCGTGGTCGTCTCGCCCAAGCGCGGCCGCGGTCGCCGTCCGGCTTTCCGTCCCGATCGCGATCGGGCCATGCCTCCCGCTCCCTAAGCCATGGCCATGGCCTTCGACGACACCATCGCCGCCATCGCGACCCCTGTGGGGTCCGGTGGCGTCGCCGTCATCCGGGTGAGCGGCCCCCAGGCCCTCGCCATCGCCGACCGCCTCTTCCGGACCCCGGAGCTATCGCCCCTGGATCCTCCGCTCACCGAGCGCCCCGGCAAGCAGTTCCTCTACGGCTGGCTGGTGGATCCGGACGCCGAACCCATCCCGGGGAGCTCCAGCGGCTCCGGCCTCAATCGTCGCGGCTCGGGGATGTTGACTCGCGCCACCGCGTTGAATGGTCGGGGCGCCGGGGCGAATGCCGGCGCATGGGTCATCGATGAGGCGGTGATGCTGGTCTTCCGGGCCCCGCATTCCTACACCACCGAGGACGTCGTGGAGTTCCAGTGCCACGCCAGCATCGCGGGGGTCCAGAAGATCCTCATGCGCTGCCTGGCCGAAGGAGCGCGCCTTGCGGCTCCCGGAGAGTTCACCAAACGCGCCTTCCTGGGCGGCCGCATCGACCTGGCGCAGGCCGAGGCGATCTGCGACGTGACCTCGGCCAAGACCGAGAAGAGCCTACAGGTCGCGATCTCGCAGCTCGAAGGCCAGCTCTCCGACATCACCCGGCGGATCCGCGATCAGGTGAAGCACGTCCTCTCCCAGCTGGAAGCCAGCATCGACTTTCCCGACGAGATCGACGAAGTCGCCCCCGGCGAGCTCTCGCGCGCCATCGGCCGGATTCGCGGGGATCTCGACGATCTCCTCGCCACGGCCACCCACGGCAAGCTGCTGCGCGAAGGGGTCTCGCTGGCCATCGTGGGCCGCCCCAACGTGGGCAAGAGCCGCCTGCTGAATGCGTTGCTGCGCTCGGATCGGGCCATCGTCACGGATATCCCCGGCACCACCCGGGACATGATCGAGGAGACGCTGGCGATTCGCGGAGCGTGCTTCCGGGTGATCGACACGGCGGGGATCCGCATGGACGCGGCCGACCAAGTGGAGGCCATCGGCATCGAACGCTCCCGCCATGCCCTCACCACGGCGGATCTGCGCCTGGTGGTCCTGGACGGCTCCCAGCCCCTGACGGGGGCCGATCGCGAGGTGCTGGACGCGGCCGCGGTCATGCCCAGCCTGATCGTGCTCAACAAGGTCGACGCGGTGGAGGATCTGCGGGGGGCGATCGCCGCCGTCCGCCCCGATTCCCACGGCTTGCCGATCGTGGCGGTCTCGGCCAAGTTCGGCCAGGGGCTCGAGGATCTCGAGCAGGCCGTCCTCGAGCTGGCGCTTGGAGGCGAGGTCTCGACCGTCTCGGGAGTCGCGATCAACGCCCGCCACGAAGCGGCCCTCCGGGCCGCCGACGACAGCCTGGAGCGCGCGATGGAGACGGCGGGGCAGGCCATGCCCGCGGACTTCGTGGCCATCGACCTCAAGGCCGCCGTGGCCGCCCTCGGCGAGATCACCGGCGAGGACCTCACCGAGGAGGTCATCGATCACATCTTCGCCAACTTTTGCGTGGGAAAATAGCGGAACGCTTGCTTGCGCGCGGAAAACCCTTGCTTGATTAAAAGTCAGGATTTCAGGGGTTTTTTACCCCAACGAGCGGCAAATTAAAGCGTATTGACGGCTTATTAACAAATCGATACGGCCGGATCTCCGTTAAGTAGCCGGGATTCTGTTATAATTTCGAATAAGCAGAGCACCCGCCGCTGAATTGAGACCTCGACGCGGGTTTTCGCACGGCCGCCGTCAAAGTCTTCTAACAAGCAAGGCTTTGCCTGCAATCCCCCCTTGAGCGCCCCGGAGGTTCGCCTTGGAACGCACCACCCGAAAGTGGAACCTTACGCCCAAGGAGCGCGAGCAGCTCGTGCTCGAATTCATGCCCCTGGTCAAGAAGATTGCCCGGGGCCTCGCTCGGCGGAGTACCGACCCGGTCGAGGATCTGATCCAGGTGGGATCGATCGGTCTCCTGGAGGCCATCGATCGCTACGAGATCGGCCATAACACCGAGTTCAAAACCTACGCGGTCCACTACATCACGGGTCATATCCGGCACTACCTCCGCGATCGCCAGAACCTCCTGCGCGGTCCCCGCGCCCTCCAGGAGCTCTCGTACCGGCTCTCGACGGTGACGGCCAACCTTTCCCACCAGCTGGGCCGCGATCCCACCCATGCGGAACTCGCTGCCGTCCTGGAAGTCTCCGAGAAGCTGATCGACGAAGTTCGGCAGTACGACTCCCGGATCTCGGTCTACTGGCTCGATCAGGAAGGCCGCAAGGACGACGACGACTCCCGGACCCTCCTCGACACCCTCCAGGACCCGCGCTCGACCCGCGACGGCCAGGTGGACATCGACGAGCGCCTCTTGCTCAAGGAAGCCATCTCGCGCCTCTCCAAGCCCCAGCAGGAGCTCCTCGAGATGCGCTACTTCCAGGACATGACCCAGGCCGAGGTCGCCCGCCGACTGGGCGTCTCCCAGATGGAGATCTGCCGCCGCCTCAAGCGCGCCGTCAAGCAGCTTCAGGCCATCCTGACTCCTCCGGCTCCGCCCGAGAACCAGCTCTAACGCGAATCTCAACCCGGAAAGCAAGGCCCGCCCCCATGGGTGGGCCTTGCGATCTATCCGCTGGAGCCCTTCAAGCGCGGCGAGCCGCTAGAAGTAGCAGGAGACGTCCTTCGCGGGTGAGATGACCAGGGTGAGCTCGGTGGCCGTGTTCTCCACATCAAGGGGCCGATGATGCCGCGCTTCCGGGGCGGGGAGACCTGAGCCCGTCGCTTCGGGCGATCGCGGTGTGCGGATCACGGCGCAAAACGCCTGTTTGCCCGTAAGCTGGGAGCGCCTCGCTTCCCTTTCCTCGACAAAGGATGGCCCCTCATGATCAAGAAGATCCTCCTCTCCGTCGTCGCTTTGGTCGCCGTGCTCGTCGTCGGCGTCCTCGGCCTCGCCGCCACCAAGCCCGATACGTTCGTGGTCGAGCGCTCGGCCACCATCAACGCCACTCCGGAAACCGTCTACGCCCTTCTCTCCGACTTCCACCAGTGGGAAGCTTGGTCTCCCTGGGAGAAGCTCGATCCCGCGATGAAGCGCACCTACGAGGGCGCTCCCAGCGGGGTGGGCGCCGCCTACGCCTGGGAAGGCAACGACAAGGCCGGTAAGGGCCGCATGGAGATCTCCGAGGCCGTGGCGCCTTCCAAGGTCGTGATCAAGCTGAACTTCATCGTGCCGTTCGAGGCCCATAACCTCACCGAGTTCACGCTGACTCCCGACGGAGAAGCCCAGAAGCTCACCTGGAAGATGTCCGGCCCTCAGCCCTTCGTCGCCAAGGTCATGTGCGTCTTCATGGACATGGACGCGATGATCGGCAAGGACTTCGAGGGTGGCCTCGCCGCCCTCAAGGCGATCGCCGAGAAGTAAGCGGACTTCACGTCCCGAACGCGACGTCAAAAACACAGGCCCTGGAGGAAACTCCAGGGCCTGTGTTTTTGCTTGGATGGGATTACGGGTTGACCGCGGAGTTCAGGAGGTGCGGCAGCTCCTGCGAGACCCGGCGGATGGCCTGGACGTTGTAGTCGACGTCCTCCTGGGTGTCGGGGTAGCGCAGGCCGGGGACGGGCACGCGGCCGAGGTAGGCCTCGGGATCGCCCATATAGTCGGCCTGCCAGTAGAGGCGGGAGACCTTGTCGGTGATGACCGTGTTGGCCATGCGGTTGAAGTCCCGGGTGCTCATCTCGGGGTTCTCATGCCACTTCCGGGCGATCTCGCGCTGGGTGTCGGACTGCTTGTAGATGTTCATGGCGGTGATCATGTTGCGGTTGAACGAGCGGCCGCCCTCGGTGACCAAGAGGTTATTGAGGGCCAGGCGATCCGTGTTGTAGATCGAGTTGAAGGCCGGCAGCTGGTTGACGCGGTTGCGGATGTCGGTTTCGGTCCAGTCGCGGACGCGCTGCTGGTAGGCGGAGTTCTCGGTGGCCTGCATGTCGCCGCGCTTCTGCTCCTTCACCCCGGCGAAAAGGGGATCGAGCTCCTTGGCGGAGGTGATGGGCTTGTAGGCGCTCGTCTTGTTCACGCCGCCGTTGGGGGCCAGGTAGATGGTCTCGCCCTTGGAGAGCTTGTCTTTGGCTTCGCTCGCGGTGATCTCGGGGTGGTGGGTGATGAGGAGGGTCTTCTTCTTGGTGCGAAGACGATCATAGCCCGCGAGCAGATCGACCACGTCGCCCTTGACGTCGCCGAGCTCGATCTTCCGGGCCGGGGCCGGCTCGGGAGGAAGCGCGATCTTGGGCACGGGCTGGGGATCGTTGGGCAGCAGGACCGGCATTTCGGGCTGCCAGTAGTAGCGGGGCACGCGCGGGGGGACGGGGCCCGTCGAGCCGCCGGGAGGAGTCGGACGATCGGAGCCACTGGGAGGGGTAGGCCGATCGGAGCCACTGGGGGGAGTGGGACGATCCGAGCTGCCGGGAGGAGTGGGCCGGTCGGAGCTGCCCGGAGGAGTCGGACGGTCCGAGCCGCCGGGAGGCGTGGGGCGCGACGCAAAGCGGCTCTCCGCTTCCCGGGAGAGCATGATCCCGTCGCCGGTCAGCGCGAGGCCGCCCTGCTGCAAGCCTGCCGCGAGCTCCTTCTTGGAGATCTTGCCGTCGACGGCTCCTCCGGCAAGCCCGTCGATCCGGTCCCGGGCCGCATCCGAGATCGAGAGGTCCTCCTTGGAGACCCAGGCGTCGCCGCCGGCGAGCCGATCGGCGATCGCCTCCGCATCCGACGCGCCCAGCCGGAAGCCGCTAAGCGCCGCGTCTCCCGCAGCGAGGGCGTCCGCAGCCTCGCGGGTGCTCTTGCTTCCGACCCGGCCCAGAACCTGGGCCTCCGAGCTGTCGATCTGGCTGTTTCCGTTGCGGTCGATCCGGCGGGTGAAGTCGGTCAAGGTCGGGCGATCGATGGGCGTCGGCATGCTCCCTCCTCGTTTTGATGGGCATCGCGTGATGGTTTTCGTCGAGGGAAGTTGTCGGCCCTCGATCCGGCTGCCTGTCTTATCGATAGGTTAAGGGCTGGATAACAAACGGTGAAAACGGAAAAGGCAGGTCTCCCCCATGGGAGACCTGCCGGGAGGGGCATGCGCGCGATCCGCACGGAGCCGGGGCGCGGAGTCCTCAGAAGGTCGCGAGCGTGTCCTTCTTGAAGGTCCGGGCGGGGAGGACCGCTCCCCTCGGCGTGGGGTTGTGGATGAACTCCACGAGGCCGCCCTGCAGGGGGTACAGGCCGACGTAGAGGTTCTCGTACTTGGTTTGGCTGACGAAGACGTTGATGTTCTCGGAGATCGCCTTGCTCATGGTGAAGCCGGCGGCCTGGAGGGAGGGGATCATGCGGAAATCGCTGTATCGCCCCTTGGGCGCCCCGAGGTAGTAGAGCTCGAGATCGGTGGGGAGGCGCCAATCCTGGAAGCCTGCGGTTGTATGAGCGGCAAGCTTCTGGGTGATCAGCACGGGCAGGGAGCCCTTCTCGATGCTGAAGGTGATCGTGGCGCCGTTGGGAAGCGGAGACTTGTCCCACATCACCCCGGAGTACGGGCTGATCAGGACGTCGCCGGACGTGAGGCGCGTGCTGTAGATCGCTTGCTTCTGGGCGTTCAGGTTGGCCATGTAGCGGTCGTAGTCCCCCTGGGCGCCAATGCCGTCGCCCCGGAAGTTGCGGGCTTCGACCAAGAGCATGATGCCGCGAAGCTGCACACCTTCGAAGTAGTCGAGCTGCTCGTTGAGCTGGTCGACGAAGGCGCCGTTCACGAGGTAGGGGTAGCGGTTGCCGCCGTTCTCACCGTCGCGGTTCCGGTGCCCGACCAGGCGGTGCCACTGGGCGATCGCCCCGTCCCCGCCGCCGGTTCCCAGCATGGCCAGGTGAATGGTGGTGAGGGCGCTGGGCACCCGCGAGCGGATGTCGTTTGCCAGGGCTTCGACGCGGGCCTTGCCTGCGGCGCTCCCGTCCAGTCGCCGGATCTCGTCCGCGTAGGAGTCGAAGAGCCCATCGATCGTGCCGATCGACGTCAGCAGGGCATCCACCTTGGTGTTATAGGCGGCAAGCCCGAACTGTTTGTTCATGCTGACTTCGAGCGCGGCGATCGAGGCCTTGATGGCGTTGACGCTGCTTTGAAGCTCGACGATCTTGTTGTCCAGCCGGTAAAGCATGGCCCGCTGGGCTGCCAGCTCGTTGAGGACCTCATCGGTGCGATCGCTGCCGCCCCCGCTCCCAAAAATGGAATTGAGCGCCCAGCCCATGGCCGAGCCGCCGATCTTGCCGAGGGCGCCCTTGCCGAGCTCGATGGCGATGGTCTTGGCGATCTCCCCGCCTGCTTGAAGCATGGGGTTCGTGAAGTCATGGGGGGTCGTGGTGCCGCCCGCCATGTCCCAGGCCATGGTCATGATCATGACGGTGAAGCCCCCCTCGGATTCCGCCTGGGTCATGAACTTGCCGTGGTGGAACGCATTGAGCTGGGGGTTGTCGAGATCGACTCCCAGGGAGACGCTCTCGGGAAGCTTCAGGTAGGATGCGACGGCGAGCTGGGTCTCAGCAAGGGAGGCCGAGGGCGTCATGTCGAGCTTGGCAGCCACGAGGGTGGTCGCCGCATTGAGATAGACGCGATCGACCAGGGGGTTGAAGCTCCGCACATCGGCCTTGAGCACGAGGGGGGAGGCGTTACCGCCCCGCGTGCCGCCGGAGATCTCCACGCGAAAGTCCCGGGGCCAGGCATCGGAGAAGGGGATGCTGAAGTAGCCGTTCGCATCCGTGGCGTTGGCGGCTTCGTGAATGACCTGTCCCGAGACGCCGACGACCTTGAGGGTGGCCCCGGCGATCGGTTCATCCAGGAAGGCCTTGCCGAGTAATTGGGAGGGAACGGGAGTCGTTGCCGGGGACTCGTTACCCGACTTCTGGTCCTGCACGGCAGAAGATTGCGGCGGAGGAGCGCAGGCTCCGAGCATCAAGGAGAGCGCCAGGGGAAAGACCCCGATCAGGCTGATGGCGCGGCGACGTTGCTTCATAGGACTCGCTTTCCGACAAAGAGGGGCCGCTCGCGGCCCCGTCATGCCTTGACTCACGATCCCGAGCGGAGGCCTCCCGGCTCGACGGAGTCGAGCCATGGGCGCGCCGAGGGCGCTCGGTCTCCTCGAGCGTAACCGATGCCCGACCGGCGGACGATTGCGAATCTCTCGATCGGATTGACGGATTTATCGCCGTTCGCGCCATTCCTGGGGCGGCAGGCCGAAGCGCTCCCGGAAGAGCCGGTGGAAATGCGGAAGGCTGCCGTAGCCTACGGCCTCGCAGATCTGCTGCAAAGGCCAGTCGGTCGAGGCCAGGAGGCGCTGCGCCTCGGCGAGCCGGAACTCGGCGATCCAGCGCTGCACCGTCATCTCGGTCTTGCGCCGCATGACATGCGTCAGGTAGGACGGGGAATAGCCGATCGCCGAAGCCACCTCCGCGAGGCCGATCGGCGTGTGGAAGCGGGCGGCGATGAAGCGCAAGGCCTCTTGAAGCTTGGGATGGTCGGCGATCGCCTCTGATACCGGGTTGAGGATTTCCGCGATCAAGGCCGCGCGCTCTGACGGCGGCCCCGGCTCCTCGGCCTTCCGCCGCTCCATGCCCTGTGCGTAGGCCCGCTGGATCACCCGCTCCAGCCGCTTCAGATCGCCAATCGGCTTCAGCAGGAAGTCGAAACTCCGTCCCTCGCGAAGGGCTTCGATCGCATCGGTAAGCGTCGCCTGGCCGGTCAGGAAGATCACCTCGATCCGGGCATCGCGCTCCTTGAGGGCTTTGAGCAAGGCGAGGCCGTCCAGCTTCGGCATCTTGAGGTCCGTGAGCACGACGTCCACGGGATGCCGTTGCGAAAGCTCAAGGGCCTCCAGGCCGTCGCGCGCCACCAGGACCTCGTAGCCCTTCATCACGAGGAAGTCCCTGAGCGTCATTCGTAGGTCCGGTTCGTCCTCCGCCAAGAGGATCGTCGGGTTTCTCAGGTCGTGCTCGGTCATCCCTCATGCTTACCCGTTTCCGCTCGTCCGGAATCCATGGCATGCTGGATCCATGACCGCTTTCCCGATTCGCCTATCCATCCGTACCGGGGCCTTCGCCGCGATCGTCCTCGGCCTCGTGCTCTATGCCCTCGTCCATCTCGTCACGCCCCTGGCCCATCTCGACCGGCCCTTCCCCGGCTTCACCCTGCTCGACGACCTCACCCTCGAAAGCCAGCTCCCCGCCGATTGGAGCGGTGCGCGGGCGGGGCTGCGCCCCATGGACCGGATCCTTTCCGTCGATGGAAGGCCCCTCACGTCCTCCTCGGAACTCGACCGCCTTGTCGCCGCCCTCCCGGTCGGAACCTCCGTCATCTACCAGATCGAGCGCGTGGACTGGAAGGGGCGCCTCACGACCTTCGAGCGCCAGATTCCCACCCAGCGCTACACGCTCGAGGATTGGCTCGTCGGCAAGCTCGGCTTCTGGCTCAGCGGCCTCTTCTATCTGATCATCGGAACGAGCGTCCTCGCCCTCCGTCCCGGGGATCCGGCCGCCCGCGCCTTTTTCGCCTTCAGCGCCCTGGCCGTCCTCAACACCACCGCCGTCCTGGGCGACTTCTGGCAGATCGCCGTCCTGCGCTCCGCCATGGGCTTCGCAGCGCTTTATCTGGCCCTCGTCTTCCCACGGCGCTTGCCCGACCCCGTTCATCACCGGCTCGTCGTCCTCTGCGTCGCGCTGGGAACGCTCACGATCGGCTTCAGCCTCGCCTTCGCCGAGGTGCCCATGCTGCGCTTCTGGAGCCATCTCCTCCCCACCGTCGCCGGCTTCATGGGTCCTGCCATGGTGATCGTCATGGCGTTCGTCGCTTTGCGATCGGGCACCGAGCGAGAGCGCATGCAGGCCAAGATCGTCCTCACGGGCGCGCTCCTGACCCTCCTTCCCGCCTTGCTCTTTATCTTCGCTCCCCTGATGGGCCTGAATGACGCCCTGCTCCCGTACGGCTCCCTCCTCGGGATTGCCTTTCCCGTCTCGATCGCCTATGGAATCGCCCGTCACCGTCTCTTCGACGTCGACGTCCTCTTGCGTCCCACCCTGACCTACGCGCTCTTGAGCCTCGTCTCGTTCGCCCTCTACGCGGGGCTCTTCACCATCGCCACGCTACTGGTCGGGAGGCAGTCGCTCGTTGCCGGCACGATTGCCGCAGCGGTCGTGGCGGTTGCCTTCGGCCCCTTGCGCACGCGGATCCAGCGCGCGCTCGACCTCACGTTCTTCCGGATCGCCTACGACCCTGCCGCGGTCCTGGCGGCCTTCTCAGGGCAAGCCCAGGACATGGGCGAGCGGAGAGGGATGGTGGCTGCTTGCTTGGAGGCGATCGACCAGGCCTTGCATCCGCGCTACGCGGCCGTCTTCACGACGGGCGCGACCGATGCGCCGCCGACCCTGCTGGGGCAGACGGGATCGCTGGACGAAGAACCGCTCGACGCCTCGCGAACCTTCCCCTTGCTCGTCAAGAACGAACCCATCGGTCGGCTCGTGCTGGGGCCTAAGAAATCCGGCCTCGCCTACACCGAGGGCGATCGCGATCTCGTCAGGAGCTTGGCCCAGCAGCTCGCCTTGTGGCTGAACGTGCTGGATCGCATCGACCGGGAGCGCGCTCAGGCCAGGCAGATCGAGGCGCTGCATGAAGCCAGGGAGCTCCAGGATCAGTTCCTCGACATGGTGAGCCACGAGCTGAGAACTCCCGTCAGCGTCATCATGAGCGTGCTGAGCGTCCTCGAGGCCGGTGGCGCGGCCCAAGACGATCCGCACCTGAGGACCTACCTGGACCGCATCCAGCGCAACTCGGAGCTGCTTTCCATTCTCCTCAACGATCTCCTCAACGCCTCGCAGATCCAGTCGCAGCGCTTCGCGCTGATTCCCCAGGCGGTGCGGCCAGGCGAACTGCTCACCGAGGCGGTCGAAGATCTGATCTCTTCGGCGGAGTCCAAGGGTCAGACCCTCATTCTGGACGTCCCCGACGCCATGCCGACGTTTCAAGGGGATCCCCAACGGCTGGGCCAGGTGCTGCGCAACTTGCTGATCAACGCGATCAAGCACACGCCCGAGGGAACCCGGATCCGCCTGACCCTGGCCCTTGAGGCCGACACGCTGCGCATGGCCGTCGCGGACGACGGCCCCGGCATCCCGCCGGAACACCACCCCATCCTCTTCGAGCGCTTCCGCCGTTTCGGGTCGGAGGGTTCGGACGCCGCCGGCCTCGGCCTCGGGCTCTACATCGCCAAGGCCATCGTGGAGGCCCACGGCGGCCAGATCCAGGTGGACAGCCAACCCGACCGGGGCTCTACCTTCACCGTCCTCCTCCCGATCGCCGCGTCCATGACGCACGAACGATAAATCTGCAACTCCGATCGATAGATCCTGCATTTCATCCGGGCTCCGTCGAGCCTAGGCTGGAGGAGGGGCCGCCGAAACGGCCATGACGAGGAGGAGTAGACGCATGAAACCCAGCAAGATTTTTGGTTCGTTCCTCACCCTGGGCTTGTTGTCGGCCTGCACGACCCTTCCCGGCGCCTCGGGCGCGGGAGAGTCCGGGAACGTCACCCTGGAGTTCCTTCCGCAGATCGTGGACGGAGGCTACGGGACGCAGGCGGAAGTCCTCCGCAACACGAAGGCGTCCATCGATCACCTGACCGTCACCCTGCAGCGCAAGCATCCCGCGACGGAAGCCGCCGTCGCGCAAGCCTTGCCCCAGGCCGACCTCGACAAGGGAGTGCGCTTTTCCAACCTGAAGCCCAACTCCACCTACTGGATCGAGGCCAAGGCCTTCAAGGCCGCGGACGAGTCCGTTCCCGCGAACTTGATCAGCGAGCCCGCCACGGCGGCGATCGAGGTGAATACCGATGACCAAGTCATCGTCCTGGCGGGTAAGAGCCTCACCATCACGCTCAAGGACGTGGCCTTCAACGGCGCGGGGAACGCGACGTTCAACGTGGTGGACGGCGGCTACGTGACTACCAGCCCGGCGACCCTCTCCATCGCCCCGTAGCCGGCTCGCCATGCGGAATTTTCGAGCGCTCTCCGCCTGGGCCCTGGGCCTGGCCTTCTCCCTCTCGGCATGTCAGGCGCCTCAGGCTCCCCCGATGACTTCGTCCGTGCTCCGGCAGGAGGGCCTGAGCCTCCGCGTCAGCCTCGCACCGAATGACGGCTTGAGCCTGCTGGCCGTTCCCGCGAAGCGGACGTTGGCCGATATCGATCGCTTGGAGGTCTTCCTCCAGCTCAAATCCGGCACGACGTACGTGGCCGTCGACGCCGCCAGCGGCGAGGCCTCCCCTCAGACGAGCAACCCCGTGAAGCTGAGCGTGGCGGGTCCCATGACGCCCGGCCGAACCCTCACGTTCGGCAAGCTCAAGGGGAACACGGAGTACCGGATCCTGGTGCGCGCCTACAAGGGGAGCGAGCTGATCTCGGACGACGCGCGCTCGATGGTCGAGGTGCCCGTGCTCACGAACTCGATCGTCGCTCCGGTGACCGTGCCCGTGACGCTCGTAACGCCTTTCGGGGCCGGGACCCAGGTCTCGTTCTCGCTCTGGGGAGCGACGCGCCGGATCGATCACGTCAGGGCCACGCTCTCCAACCCCACCCAGGGGGTTGTGGCGGGGATGAACGTGCCGTTCGCCCAGCTCTCGAAGGCGTTGAACCTCGCGCAGCTGCAATCCAACATGACCTACAAGCTGGATCTCGAGGCCATGGCGACGGGGGGAGGGGTGGCGATCGCTACCACCTTCCTGAACCTCCCCGTCACTGATGACGAGGTAGTGGGCGCCCGGGCGATCGCCCTTTCCGTCAAGGGCGACATGCAGCTGCCCTTGGATGGCTACGATGACGTGGGGGTGGATGCCGCCGGCAACCTTTACGCCCTGACCTCGAGAGACGGCCAAACTGCTGCCGTGATCCATCGCTTTACTCCGAACGGGCAAGTCTCGAACGTCGCCATCCCTTTCCGGACGGACAGCCTCGCGGTCGCGGCAACGGGAGCATGCTTCGGCCTGGGGAGCTCGCCGGGCTTTTCCTACCGCGCGTTTAGGGTCGGTCCCAACGGCGAGATCACCTATCCGAGCAACGACGCCGCGTATGGCCTGACCGCGGATGCCGACGGCAACGTCTACGTCGCGTTCAATAACCGGATCGTCAAGTACGCACCGGACGGTCAGGAAACGGTCCTCCCCACATCCGGCTCCTCATGGAAGCCCATGGCCATCGCCAAGGACGGCACGATCGTCTTCGTGGATGAGGTCGAGCGCCATCTGCGCCGGATGCGCCCGAAGGCGGCTCCCGAGACGGGGTACGAGGCCCCGGGGATCGTGTATGCGAGCCTACCGGCCGCCGCCAACGCCGTGGCCGTCGACGCGGCCGGGAACGCCTACGTCGCGCTCAGAGACGGCACGGTGCAACGCATCACTCCGGAAGGCGTGATGACGTCGTTGGGCAGCTTCTTGGGCCCTCGGGGGGTCGCCGTCGATGACCAGAACAACGTCTACATCTCGGAACTCTCGCGGGGCACGATCACGGTCTACTGAGCCTGAGTACCGTTCCGCCTCCGGGCGGAACGGTGAAGTTTGAGCAAAGCTTAAAGCCTTCTTTATCGGATCTCGGAGCGTTCTTCCGACCTATACATGGTGGAGCCCATGGAGGTCGGAATGAACGCAGCCCCTTCGAACATCTTTCAAGGCATGATGCAGCGCTTGCACTCCCTCACCGGGGGGCAGCCTCAGATGCCCGTGGCTCCGGCCCCGCAGGTTCCTATGGTGCAAGTTCCGGTCGTGCAGGTTCCTGCGATGCAGGCTCCGGTCGTTCAGGTCGTGCCCGCCCTGCCCATCGCGCCCGCGGTCTCGGCTCCCGTCATGCCGGCCGACCAGTACCAGCGCGCCGCTTACGGCTTCCCCATGCCCGCCTGGGGCTACTTCGTCGGAGGCCAGACCGGCCCCGAGGTCGCCGCCCTCCAGACCCACCTCGTCGCCCTCGGTTACCTCTCCGGCGCTCCCGACGGCATCTACGCCTACGGCACGATCGAGGCCGTCCGTTACTTCCAGTTCGAGTACGGCATGCCGGCCACCGGCTCCTTCGACCTGAACGCCTACGCGACGATGATGGCCGTCTTCGCGGGCCAGCTTCCCCGCAAGCGCGGCGCCATGCCGGCCACGCCCCCCGTTCAGCCCGTTCAGACGACCCCCGTGCAGCCCGCTCAGCCGGCGCCCGCTCAGCCTGCCCAGCCGGCTCCCCAGCATTCGACTCCGCTCGACATGGACTGGGCGACGGCTCCTCAGCCTTCCGCCAACCCTTCCGGCGGCCCTCTGAATGTCGACTGGCAGACCTCCAAGCCGCCTGCCGCTCCTCAGCCCGCTCCCAAGCCGGAGCCCAAGCCCGAGGCTCCGAAGACCGAAGCGCCGAAGACCGAAGCGCCCAAGGCCACCAACCCCGGCTACGTCTCCTACACGGTGCGCAGTGGGGACACGCTCTCGTCGATCGCCCAGGCAGCCCTGGGGGATAGCGACCGCTGGCGCGAGATCTACGATCTCAACAAGAACGCCATCGGCTCGAACCCGAACGTGATCATCCCCGGCACCATGATCAAGCTTCCCGACGGCGCGAAGGCTCCCACCGACGCCGCCCCGTCGACGCCGACCCCGTCGGTGGACTTCAACTTCCCGCTGAACGCCGATCAGATCGCCCGGACCCTGGGCGTTCCGGTGGAGAACGTGCGGCGCTACTGGCCCGAGATCGCCCAGGCGCTGAAGAAGCGGGGCATCACGTCGACCAACGCGGTGATCGCCGTCCTGGCCACCATCAAGGTGGAAGTCGGTCCCTTCAAGCCCATCCCCGAGTACGCCTCGGGTGCCGCCTACGAGGGCCGCAGCGATCTGGGCAACACCCAGCGCGGCGACGGCGTCCGCTACAAGGGCCGTGGCTTCATCCAGCTCACCGGCCGCGCCAACTACGAGACCTACGGCCGCGCGCTCGGCGTCGACCTGGTCAACAACCCCGATCGCGCCCTCGACCCGCATGTCTCGGCGGAGGTCCTGGCCGAGTACTTCGAGCGTCGCGGCATCGCCGCGATGGCCAACCGTGGCGACTGGGAGGCGGTCCGCCGGGCCGTGAACGGCGGCTTGAACGGCTGGAACACCTTCATCGGGGCCGTCAACAACCTGAAGGCCGCGGTCTAGCGCCGGAGCGCTCTTCCTCAAGGGCGGTTTCGCCAAAACATGCTCCGGCTTCTTGGCCGTGGCGGCGGTGCCCATGAGATCGTTCTGACCTAAGATGATCGTATGAAAACCAAACCCCCGGTGGCGCCACCGGGGGTTTACACTTTTCTCCGGTTTTTACCCAAGCTTTAGGCTTGCTTTACCGATTCCGCCGCCGGGGGCCGGATAACTCTCTTGGTGGGCGAAAGCCCGCTTGAAAGGAGTCCGGCATGAGCGCGGTAGCCTCGTACCAATCGATTCTCCAGCGATTGAACGCCATGGCGGGCGTGACTTCCGCGCGACCGTCGGCCCCCGCCTCGGGAGGCATGGCCCCGGGAGGCACGGCCGAGATTCCGCGCTGGCTGATGCCGCAAAGCAGCGCTCCTTCCCCGCTCGGTCAGGATCACTTCGTCCGCACGTCTGGACTCCAGACCCCCTACGCGATGCCGACCGCGCGCCGCGTCCTGTCGGACCCCAACGCCTACTTCATGACCCAGTTCTACCATCCCCGCTGGAACCCTCAGGGACCCGACGGCTCCACGAACTGCGGCCCCGCCAGTCTCGCCATGGCCCTCAAGGCCTTCGGCCTCGCCGCTCCGGGCGCGAGCAACCCGGCGAACATCGAAGGCACCATCGACCAGACCCGCATGGCGATGATGGGCAACCAGAACGATCTGCAACTCTCGTCGGATGACGACGTCCTGCGCGGGGCTCTGGCCTCGGGCGCCAAGGCCCAGAAGGTCTACGGGCTGGCCAACGTCGAGCGGGCGATCGCCGAGGGCAAGGCCGTCGTGCTCGCGGGCAACCCCGCGGCCTACGGCACCCGCTTCAGCGAGGATCAGCTCACCTCCTTCAACGGCGGCCACTTCATCACGGTGACCCACATGGTGGGCGATCGCGTCTGGATCAACGATCCCCTCTCGAAGGTCGGCAGCCTTGAAATCACCAAGGCCGAGCTTTACCAGTACATGGCCCACCAGAACTGGAACGTTGGCGTCGCCGTCTGGGCCTAGCCCCCTTCGCCCCGTCTCGAACCCCGAAGGACTCCCGAAGCTTCCGCGCGCGCGGGGGCTTCATGCGCATGCATGACGTCCGCCCGATTGAAGAGGAGGAAAGGTGTACGACCTCAAGCCCATGAACGCGCCCCGCGCCACCGGCGCCCTCTTGCAGCTCGCGGCGAGCCTCCTGGAGAACCCGTTGACCGGCCCACTCCTGGCGAAACAGCAACTTGCCGATCTCGGGATCGCGGCCCTGCGGGAGCGTCCCGTCGTCGATCCGGTTCCGGCGGTTCATCCCCTCTTCGAGACCCTACCGGCGATCCCCCCCGAATGCGCTTCGCTGGAGCTCCCCGAGCTGCCGCGGGCAGAAGCGGGCTTTCGCTTCGAAACCGCGGAGGACTTCGCGGAGGCGTACCGCTCCGGCCGGACGACTCCCCTGGAGGTGGCGGAGCGCCTCCTCGCGCGCTCCCAGGAGCTCGATCGGCTGAACCCGCCGATGCGCGTCTTCATCGCGCAGGAGGCCGAAGACCTGCGGGCCCAGGCGCGGGTGTCGACGGAGCGTTACCGGCGCGGAGCGCCGCTCGGTCTCCTGGATGGCGTGCCGGTGGCCGTCAAGGACGAGGTCGATCAGGAGGGCTATCCCACCACGGCGGGAACCCGCTTCCTCGGCAAGGAGCCGGCAAGCCGGGATGCCACGGCGGTGGCCCGCCTCCGGGCGGCCGGAGCCCTGCTCATCGGGAAGGCCAACATGCATGAGATCGGGCTCGGGGTGAGCGGGATCAACCCGCACCACGGCGCCGCGAGAAACCCCTACGATCCGGCGCGCATCACGGGAGGCTCCTCGAGCGGCTCGGCGGCCGCTGTGGCCGCGGGACTCAGCCCCTTGGCCCTCGGCGCGGACGGCGGCGGCTCGATCCGGCTTCCCGCCGCCCTTTGCGGCGTGGTGGGCCTCAAGCCGACCTTCGGGCGCGTCAGCGAGCACGGAGCCGCCCCGATCTGCTGGAGCGTCGCGCACCTGGGCCCGATCGGCGCCACGGTCCGCGACACGGCCCTCGGCTACCTCGTCATGGCGGGCCCGGATGCCCAGGATCCCAATACCCGCTTCCAGCCTTCCCCCCATCTCGAAGGCCTGGGGAACCTGGACCTCCGGGGCGTCCGCCTGGGCTACTACCCGGCCTGGTTCGAGGATGCCGATGCCCCGGTCGTTTCGGCCTGCCGGCAGATGCTGGAGGTCCTGCGCGACGCCGGAGCCGAGCTGGTCGAGGTGGAGATCCCGGAACTCAGCCTCATCCGGCTGGTTCACAGCCTCACCATCGTCACGGAGATGCTGGCGGCCCATCAGGACGTCTACGAGCGCCACCGCGAGGCCTTCAGCCACGAGACCCGGGTGAACTTCGCCTTGCTGCGCCAGGTGCGCTCGGATGATTACCTCTTGGCGCAGCGCCACCGGGCGCGGCTGCATCGCCAGGTGATGGCCGTCATGCAAAACATCGATGGCTTGGTGACTCCGGCGACGGCCTGCACGGCCCGTCCGATCGGCGCCGCCGCCCTGCGCTACGGGGAGTCCAACCTGAGCCAGCTGGAGCGCTTGATGCGCTACATGGTGCTCGCGAATCTTACGGGGCAGCCGGCGATCACGTTCCCGGCGGGCTACGATCCGGACGGCATGCCGATTGGCTTCCAGGTCATCGGGCATGCCTGGCAGGAGGCTTTCCTCTTGCGGATCGCGCATGTCGCCGAGCGGCATGTTTCCCGGCGGGCGCCCCGGATCCACCAGCGCCTGCTCAGGGTCCCGGAAGGGACCGGAAGGGCGGGGGGCAGCGCGGAGGCGCAAGTCTAGCCGTCCGGAGCGGTCTTAGCGCGAGACGGGCAAGGGCCGGGCCACCATGACGCCTTTGTGGCGCTTGGAGGCCCCAAAGTACTCGGAAAGGGGTTTCGAGCTGATCGTCACGGGCTCTCCCGGCTCGGGAGCGTGCAGGAGATGCAAGGCGCCACCCGGGCCGCGGGCGACTAGCCCGGTATGCACGACGTCCAGGCCCGGGATGGAGGTGGTGAAGGCGAGGATATCCCCGGGCTGAAGCTGCGGCAGGATCTCGCGCGCCCGGTCCATGGGGATGACCGTCCGGGGCGGCTGCGCGGCCTCGACGGCTTGCTGCTTGGCGAAGATTCCCTCGTCGGCCATGGGGGCGTAAGCCTGGCGATGGCTCGACATGAAGGTCAGGGGCCGGGGATCGGGGACACCTCCGAGCGTCGGGGTGAGGTCGACCAGGTTTCCGCGCTTGGCATTGTCGGAGATCCACTCGCTGAAGTAGTTGAGGCGGCTCGAGAAGTCGGAGCGCTGGCCGTTGCGGTAGCGCAGGGTTTCGAGCTGGCGCTTGAAGGCCTCGGGCTTAGGCTGGCCGAGGGCGACGGAGCGGGCGATCGCCAGGCTCGCCTCCACCAGGGTGACGCAGTCGAAGCCGTCCAGCCGCGAGACCAAGGGCTCGGGCTGGCCCGCGCGGGGCGTTCCGACGTTGAGGCTGTTTTCCAGGTAAGGAAGCCCGATGAAGCGCTCGGCCACCGCCACCGTCAGGGCCGGAAGCGGCATGGCCGCAGAGAGGCCGCGGACGGCCTCGGCGAGCCTTTGATCGTCCGAGGGGAGTGCCGCCATCGCCGGAGCCGGCGTCGGGGGCGTCGCAGGGTCGGCGGCGAGCAGGGGGGCGCCTGCGGCGAGTTGGGTCATCAGGATGAGCGCGAGCATGCGGATTCTCCCGTTGGCGAGGGGCGTTTAGCTGCCGAGGTGGGCCTTGAGCGCCTTGGCCTCGGCCTCGTTATGGACCCGGTAGACGCGGTGGGGGACGGCGATTTCGATGCCTTCGCGGTCGAAGGCCGCCTTGATCCGGCGGCGCCACTCGCGGCCTACCGCCCATTGCTCCAGGGGAGCGGTCTTGACCATGACCCGCAGGGTGACGGCGTACTCGGCGAAGTTCACGACGCCGGGGGCCTCCGGGGCCTCGATCAGGAGGTGGGGCCGTTCTTCGCGCAGCTTGACGCCTTCTTCGAGCATGAGGGCCAGGGCCCGGTCGATGTCGGTCTCCATGGGGACGTTCACCTCGACCAGGGCACGGGCCCATTCCTTGGACATGTTGGAGACGAGCGAGACGGCGCCGTTGGGAACGGTGATGAGCGAGCCGTCGAGGCTGCGCAACTGGGTGATGCGCAGGTTCATCTTCTCGACGATGCCGATCTTGGTATCGATGTCCACCAGGTCTCCCACGCCGTACTGGTCCTCCAGGAGGATGAAGAAGCCCGTGATCACGTCTTTGACGAGGCTCTGGGCGCCGAAACCGACCGCCAAGCCCGCGATACCGGCCGAGGCCAGGATCGGCGTGATGTTGATGCCCACTTCCGAGAGGGCCATCATGAGGCCCGCGAAGGCGATCAGCGTGCGGATGGTGCTGTGGAGGATATGGGTGAGCGTGGTGGAGCGCTGCACCATGCGGGGGTTGGTGCCGGGCTGGATGCCGGAAAGGATGGCCTTGCCGATGCGATCGATCATGAAGCCCGAGAGCTTGAGGGCGATGAGCGTGAAGGCGAGGGTCAGGACCAGCGGCACGCCGTTGGTGAGGACCCAGTCCGAGGTCGCCTCCCAGGCGCGGTCGAGGAATTGAGCGAGTTTGGGGTTCATCAGCGCGGCGAACACGCATGCCTCCTTGTTTGACGGGGGTCATGGGCCCCGCGGAGGGCATGGCATCGCGGGGTGAGAGTGGGAGAGCTAGGAGTTGGCACCGACGGCGGGCTCGAGGCCGCCGTCGCCGGCCGCTGCGCGCTCCAGCTTGGATTGGTTGGCGACGATCGCCACCAGGCCGTTGGGGATGGTGATGAGCGAGCCGTCGGCATCGCGAAGCTGGGTGATGCGCAGGTTCATGCCGACGACCACGCCGGAATGGCCCGAGATGGTGACGGCGTCTCCCATGCCGTACTGATCCTCCAGGAGGATGAAGAAGCCGCTGACCACGTCCTTGACCAGGCTCTGGGCGCCGAAGCCGACGGCCAAGCCCACCACGCCGGCGCTCGCCAGGATGGGGGTAACGTTGATGCCCACCTCGGAAAGGGCCATGAGGCTTCCGGCGAAGAGGATCACGGTCTTGACGGTGCTGCTCAGGATCTGGGTCAGGGTGCCCGTGCGCTGGGCGGCCCGGGCGCGCTTGCTGAGGGGCAGTCCGGCCTGGAGGGCCTTGCCGATCTGGTCGATCAGGACGCTCGAGATCTTGAGGGCGAGCATCATGATGGCGAGGGTCATGACCAGGGAGATACCGTGGAGCAAGAGCCAGTCCATGCCCTTGTCCCAGGCGTTATCGAGAAATTGAGCGAGTTTGGGGTTCATCAACGCGGCGAACACGCATGCCTCCTTTGGGATGCCGATGGGTCATTGTACCCCGAGGAAGGCCATGCCTATGGCTCGGAGGGGAGATCGGGGTTGGACCGGGCGATGATTCCGGGCCCAGAATTCGTCGCGAGGAGGCTTGGGGGATTTTCGGGGGGCCGGGATAATCGGCTTTGAGCGCCGGGAGGGACTGAGCCGTGAGCGACGAGAGATTTGCCAACCCGCTCCAGCCGCTAGAGGGCGACGATCGCGTCGACGCGCTGCGCGGCGTGCTCGATGTGCTCTTCCTCGAGATCTGCCTGGTGGCGGGGGACGGCACGGTTCGTCTGGTCAACGCGGCCTGGCGGCAATTCGCGCGCGAGAACCAAGGGGATCTGGCCCAGGTCGGCGAGGGAGCGAACTACCTGGCGGTCATCGATCGGACCAGGGGGGAGGGCGCCGAGGAGGCCCGGCGCTTCGGGGAAGGGTTGCGCGGAGTCCTGGAGGGCCGGCTCGCGAAGTACGTCCAGGAGTACCCTTGTCCCTCGAAGAGCCAGGCGCGTTGGTTCCTCGAGATCGCGAGGCCCCTGGTGGTGGCGGGCGAGCGCTTCGCGCTGGTGAGCCATCTCAACATCACCGAGCGCAAGCTGGCCGAGCGTTCGTCCGCCGAGGCGCTCCTTCGCCTGCGCCGGGTCCTGGATACGCTGCCGGACATCGTCTACGAGCTGGACATGGAGGGGCGGCTCATGGACTGGAACCGGGCCTTCGAGGGGGTGACGGGCTATTCCCGCGAGGAGCTGAAGGGGCGCGTCGTCGTGGAGCTCTTCGTGGAGGAAGATCGGCCGGCGATCGCCCGCGCGATCGCGGACAAGTTTCAAGGCGGGCAGCCCACCGTGGAGGGGCGCTTGCGAACGAAGGACGCCCAGATCCGCCTCTACCAGTGGACCGGCCGGCAGCTCTTGGACGAACAGGGGCACTTGCGGGGCGCCACCGGGATCGGCCGGGACATTACGGCCCAGCGACAGGCCAAGGAGCGACTCAAGCGAAGCGAGGCCATGCTGGCCGAGGCGCAGCAGCTCGCCCATCTCGGCAGTTGGGAGCGGCGGCTTTTGGAGGATCGTCTGATCTGGTCCGACGAGCTCTTTCGCATCTTCGGGCGGGAGCCCGGGGAGTTCACGCCCACCTGGGAGGGCTTCCTCGAACGGGTTTGCCCCGAGGATCGCGAGCGCGTCCGGCGGGCGGTCCAGGAGTCCATTCAGACGCGCCGTCCGTTCGAAACCGAGTTCCGGATCCTGCGTCCGGACGGCAGCACGCGGGTCGTCCTGGGGCGCGGCCGGGTGACCACGGATCACAGCGGCCAGGCTGAGCGCGTTCTCGGGACGACCCAGGACATCACCGAGGTCAAGGCCCTGGATCAGCAGATCCGCCTCCAGTACGAGGAGCTCAAGGAACTCGATCGGCTCAAGGGAGCCTTCGTGAACTCGGTGAGCCATGAGTTGCGCACGCCCCTGACGTCCATCATGGGCTACGCCGAGTTCCTGGAGGACGAGATCGGAGGGCCGCTCACCTCCCAGCAGCATCAGTTCGTCGCCGAGCTGCAGCGCGGGGCCAAGCGCCTATCGAACCTCTTGAACGACCTTCTCGACTTCGCTCGCCTGGAAGCCGGTACTTTCAAGCTCACCATTCGCGAAGCCGATTTCAAAGCGAAGATCCGCGAGGCCCTCGAAAGCCTGATGCCCCAGGCGAGCGAGGCCAAGGTGAAGCTGGTGGCCGATTTCTCCCCCGAACCCTTCATGGTCGTCGCGGATCATGCGCGTCTCGGCCAGGTGCTCATCAACCTGATCGGCAACGCCATCAAGTTCACCCCGCCGGGAGGGGTCGTCAAGGTCCGGGCCTGCCGGGAGGGCGATCAGATGCGCTGCGAGGTCGTCGACACGGGGATCGGGATCGCTCCCGAGGACGTTCCCAAGCTCTTCCGGCGCTTCATGCAGCTGGAGCCCGGCATCCGCACCGGTTCCGGCGCGGGGCTCGGGCTCTCCATCAGCAAGTCCATCGTGGATGCGCACGGTGGCCGGATCGGCGTGGAAAGCGACGTGGGGAAGGGCAGCACCTTCTGGTTCGTCATCCCCGTCCAGCCGATCTGAGCCTGCGCGCGATCCAGGTCCCGCGGGAATCGGAAAGAAGGGCTGGTGAGCCTGGCCTGTGGCGGGAAAACCTCGGAATTTCCCTCAACGGATGCGCATGATCTGCGGACAGGTATACCGGTCTTGGATCAGGTAGAATGCTCCATCAGGCCCGAACGTCATGGTCTTTATGTATGACAGGTTGGCATTCTTGGCGAGGCTGCCCGCTTCTCCGACACCCCCTCCCGCGAAGTTGGAGAGCTGTCCGTTCGTGGAGAGCTTGACGATCTTCGAGTTATACCAGGTGTAGAGGTTGCCGAGCGAATCGCATGTCGGGTAGATGCCGGAGATGGCGAGGGGATAGATGTTGCCCACGCTCATGGCTTGACCGAAGTAGGTGCCCGCGACGTTCGGCACCATGCGGACTAAATTGCCGGTCAGGGTGGTGTAGAGGTTACCGCTGGCATCGAACGTAATCGAGGGGTTCCCCTGCAGCGTGGCTCCCGTGGCGATGCCGGTCGCCGTGCCGCCGGTTCCGTTCCCTGCGACGGTGTAGCGGTTGCCTGCCGTCATGACCTGGCCGAAGTACGTCCCGCTGATGACGGGAATCATCTCGATCTTGTTGGCGCTCAGGAGGTAGAGGTTGCCCTTCGGATCCGTGCTGAAGTTAAACGCGCTCGGCTCGACGAGTATGTCGCTGACGCTGCCGTCCAGGGCGACTTTCTTGACGAAGTACTGCCTTCCACCGGGGGCATTGATGAAGCCATAGAGGTAGAGCTCGCCACTTGGGAGCAAGGCGACCTGTGAGCCATAGAAACCCAGATCCAGGTAGTGGACCTGCCCGGCGCTCATTGGCTTGCCGAAGTACGTCCCGGAGACGGCGGGAATCATGGCGATGGATTTCGGGGTTTGCGGGAAGTAGACGTTGCCGAGCGCATCCACTTTTAGGAGGTTCAAGGGAACAGTGCCTGATAAGGAACTTGCGTAGAGGATTAGCTGTTCCTTGGGGGTCCCTTCGGGAGCGGTCACGGATCGGCTCCCTGCAACGATGTAGACATGGTTGGCGAGCATGGCCTTGCCATGATAGGTGCCACTGGTCTTGGGGATCATCCGGATGCAAGAGTACACGGTGTCGACGAAGTAGAGGTGTCCCTCGGAGGAGATGGTGAGGCCATCCGTGTTAAAGACTTGAGCCTGAGCGAGGGGGAGGCCGTCATCGCCGTCGCCCTGGGCCGCCGCCATGATCGTGGTCGCAGCCCCGCCCACGATCTTCCGGATGGTCCGACTTGAGGACGTATAAACGGTGTCGTCGCTGCCCACTGCGAGGTTGGTGGCTCCGACGCCCGTATTCGTGACGCTGCCGTCTGGGGCGACTTTGTAGAGCCCGGAATTGCCTCGGATGAAGTAGACATTCCCTGTGCTGTCGATCCCGACGTGACGGACGACCGTCGAGTTATCGAGAGCCCCGCTGTGGAGCGTGTAGATATGGTTGGCGATCATGACCTGACCGTAGTACGTGCCGCTGGCGCGCGGGACCATCCGCAAGCGCGCCATATCGAGATTGTCTCCGAAGAAGAGGTTGCCCTGCGCATCCACGGCGAATCGGTCGGCGGAAGAGGCCTGGCCGGGTGCAACGCGGATGTCGGTGGCCGGAACATCGTCGATCGCGCCTGTATTCGAGCCGGAGGTTCTGCGATCCCCCGCGACGATGTAGACGGATCCCGCGAGCATGGCCTTGCCGTAGTAGGTGCCGTTGGTGGTGGGAACCATGTAGATGCCTTCCCTGCCCGCAAGGAAGAGGTTGCCCTGAGGATCCCAGGCTCGGATGCTTCGGTCCTGGATCCCCGTGACGGAGAGCGCCGTTCCTTCGCCGTAGGGCGCTGTTGTGAACCAACATTTTTCAACATCCACGATCCCCTGGGCCGAGACGGTAAAGAACTTGGGGCTGAGGTTCATGTAGGCGATAAAGCTTATCTCGCCCTCGGGGCCCAGAGTCAGGGTGGAGGGGACATTGTTGGCGTTGAACTGGAACGGGTAGTTCGTGGAGAGGTGGCCGGATGGGATCTCCGCGACACCGGCAAAGGCTTCGAGGAGGGCTCCGGGCATGAAGACGGTTCCCCCCGCCACGAGGGAGCGGATCTTGCCGACCTGGACGATGATGGCCCCGAAGCCGGCATCGGCGGGCACGGGGACGGTGAGCTGGGTGCCGGTGGCGTTGACCGTGACTCCGGGGGCAGGAACCGTGCTGCCGTTGAAGAAGACCTTGTTGTTG
>RCUQ01000106.1_pt1 | contig 82771 bp, 91 predicted proteins | sample 2166351 | NCBI WGS metagenome assembly RCUQ01 (sample SAMN09932597, study PRJNA488358) | compost metagenome | feature: garden; material: soil; isolation source: compost soil in acetonitrile-enriched culture | place: Germany: Experimental Botanical Garden Goettingen | collected 2016-01-27
AGCAGCGCGCGGCGTACTTCGACGGCGACCCCGTGATCGCCCAGAAGAAGGGCGTGAACATCCTCGAGCGCGGCAGCGAGGTGCATGCCATGGCCGAGTTCCAGGAGCTGCTCAATTTCCCGCCGGCTCCGAAACTCGATGTCTTCGGGCGGCTCGACAAGGCGAAGGCGACTCCCGAGGAGCTGCGCGGGGAGCAGCTCTTCTACGGCAAGGGGCGCTGCGCCGAGTGCCATGCCCCTCCGATCTTCAGCGATAACTTCATGCATGATCTGAAGGCGGAGCGCTTCTACGATCCGGTGCTCGTCAGCGGGCGGATGGCCGTGGCGGACGGACCGATCAAGACCTTTCCCCTGCGCGGCATCAAGGACTCCGCGCCCTACCTGCATGACGATCGCCTGCTGACCCTCGACGACACGGTCGAGTTTTTCAACCTGGTCCTGGGCACGCGGCTCACCGATCCGGAGAAGAAGGATCTGGTGAGGTTCCTCTACACCTTGTAGGCGATCGCCGGAGCGAGAGGGGCTGCCTCACGACCGTGAGGCAGCCCCTCTCGTCACTCCCGTGCAAACGGGGCCCCAGGGCGGAGTTACGGCTTGGCCGGAATGCCCGCGGAGGAGACCGGAAGCGGGCTCTGGCCCATCATGATCAGCTGGTGGTTGAGGTTCATGGAGGCGACCATGGTGGTGTCCTCGCCCTCGACGGCGATGTCGAAGGTCTTGGCCGGATCCTCCTTGCCTCCGAAGGGGTAGTAGAAGACCTTGGCGACGGCCGCGCCCTCGGCCCAGCGGGCGACGAACATGACGTTGAGTTCCTGGTAGGCCAGCTGCCAGGAGCCGTCGGGAGCCTTCTCACGGCCCTTGAAGCCGAAGCCGTCCGCGGTGCCGAAGAGGCCTCCGAGGCCGAACCCGCCTCCGGTTCCGGCGGAGGCTTCCTTCTGCCCCAGTGCCGGCGGGGCGCCCTTCCAGTCGAGGCCGTCGAGCTGGGCCGTCATCTTGGCCAGCTCGTCCCAGGACTTCATGCCATGGGGAAGCTGCAGATTGCGCAGCTTCTCTTCGGGCCAGTCCTTGAAGTAAGGGTGCTTGCGAAGCTCGGCCAGCTTGGCCTCCATGGGATCCGGGGTCGCGGCGGGCGTGGGGCTGGGCTTGGGCGTCGGCGGCGCCTGCGGCTTGGGCTGGTTTGCGACTTGCTCAGGCTTGGGTTTCGGCTTGGGGGGATCCTTTTTCTTCTTGGGATAGGTGACAGTTCCCTGCGTCGTTGGAGTGACGGGCTTGGGGGCGGCTTTCGGGGCGGCTTCCTGGATCTTGGCCAGCTCCATGAGCAAGACCTGCGCCTCCTTGGGCATGGGAGGCGCGGGGCGCGCTCCGCCCTTGCCCATGGGCAGGATGAAGGCGCCGATCAGGAGGACGTGAAGGGCGATCGAAGCGCCCAGAGAGCCTGCATGCATCAGTTCACCTGGGGAAGCTCGATGGAGCCCAGGACCCGGTTGAGATCATCCGGGTAGAGGTCTCCGTACGAGTAGAGCAGCTGGCCGTTCTTCTCGGTGCCCGCGTAGTTGTAGGGGGCCTGGTAGGAGAGCGCGCTGAACTTGTCGACGAAGGAGAGCGCGAAGGCTCCCGCCATCAGGGTCAGGAACATGTTGGGCTTGGGCCGGTAGGAGATGAACATCCAGCTGAGGCCGTCGGTGTAGTGGAGCTGGGTGAGACGGGTGCCGAAGAAGCTGCCGAACTGGATACCCTGGAGCTGGAAGCCGTTGGGCACGTACTTCGGCAGGGGAACCTTGCTCTTGATGGCGGCTTCGGCGGCTTCGACGGTCTTGTACTCGACGAAGGAGTTGTCCTTGTTCTTCTCGAGGGCGATCGTGTTGAGCTTCTGGGGCAGATCCTTGATCTCGACGTCGACCTGCTTGGAGGGGATGTAGTCCTCGTAGAAGGAGGTGAAGTACGGGGATGCTCCCTTGCTCCAGGTGCGCTCCTCCTTGAGGATCTGGTAGGAGTCGCGGCTGATCCAGAAGCGGTGGCCGGGAACGGAGTACCCGCGCTTGGGGATGGCTTCGAGGATGTAACAGGGGGTGAGGGCGACGATGTCATTGAGCTCGTCGGAGCCTTCCAGGATCTTGAGGTCGTAGTTGCGCGCCAGCAGCTGGGGGTTGGTGAGCTGGCTGAAGATGGTGGTGGCGGCTTCGTTGGAGCCGGTGGGATTGTCGTTGCGGAAGAGCATGCTCTCCATGGGGAAGTAGACGTTGGTCTTGTTTTCCTTCATCCAGAGGTTGACCCCGGCGAGGGTGTCGGGGGCCTGGACGGTGACGCGGTAGTTCTTGCCGTCCTGGACGAAGACCTTCATCTCCGCGCGGAGGTTGAGGTGCTGGCGGGTCAGCAGCTGGACGCGCTTGCCCCAGAAGGTGACCGACCCCTGGGCGTCGATGGTGCGATGGACGAGCTCGGTGGGCGTCGGGGCTGCCCAAGCGCTAGCGGGCAGCGCGAGGAGGGCAGCCGTGAGGGCCCAGACGACGGTTTTTTGCATGCCTCTTGCTTCCTCTCGGTGGGGTGGGTTCCGTGGTGGAGACGATGGAGCCTGCCGCAATGTTCGATCCGGGAGTGGGGTGCCCCGATGTCGCTACCCGGGAGGACCGGACGGTTCAGGGGGCCAGATCCAAAGCCGGATCATCCTAGCACCTAAGCATGACGGCAGCAACGCCAGCAAGGTCCTTAGTCCGGACCGGCCAAGATGAATTGTTAAATTCATTCAGTTTCTATGAAATCTTCATCAAAGCGATCGGACAGGGGGTTTGCCTGGGTACGAAGGGGATATGGGCAGCCCTCGTACCCATCGTTCGACTGTTCGGAGAGGGAGCGCCCGCCGAACCTTGAAAACCACATAGTCAAGTACGGTTCCATTTTGGAATTGGGATCCCGACTCCCCGAGGAGCTCGGAATCCGCTGGAAGACTTGCATATGTTTCGGAAAGGAAAAGGCACCCTATGAAGAACACTTGGATCAAGCGCGCAGCGACGCTCGGACTCACGGCTGGTATTCTCTCGCTTCCTCTTGCTGCCCTCGCCGTCGAAGAGATGGTCATCGAAACCCCCAAGGTCTACACTCCCGCCAAGGTGAACGGGGTGGACGGCTTCTGGGTCGAGTACCAGAAGAAGACCTACCAGAAGCGCGCCGCGTTCACCGACCCGGTCGGCGCTTACGACCAGATGATTCAGAACCTGTACGTCGAGATCTTCGGGCCCGAGGTGGCGCAGCTCTCGAAGGCGCAGCGCGACGCCCTCTACGCCAAGTACGGCATCCCCAAGGGCTTCAACGGCATGACCGGGGACTACAACTTCTACCACAACGAGTTCATCAGCAAGTACATGAAGCAGATCGAGGCGGACCTCAAGTACGCCAAGAAGCTGGTGGACGCGGACAGCCCCTCGAAGATCGTGGCGGCGATGGGCGCCCAGGCGACCCTGGATCAGGTCTACAAGGCCTTCGACGTCGCGGGTTACCCGGGCAACAAGTACGTGGTCAACGAGCGCTCGGTTTCGGCGGTCCACGGCGTCTCGTACGTCGACAACTCGAAGATCGACCAGGCCGTCTTCAACGCCAACGCCTCGAAGAGCCTCGACGCCCTGTTGAGGACCAACCCGGGCGCCATCGCGGGCCTGGAGGGCGCCTCGTACGTCGACTCGCTGATCCAGGCGGCTCGCCTCAGCAAGATGGCCGAGCTCTTCGGCCAGAACCTGCTTCCCCTCAACATCATCGACCAGAACATCATCACGGCGAACGGCCCGGTGGACTTCCGGGAGGACAACCCGAACGCCGCCCGCCTGAACCAGCTGGCGTCGTTCCTGATTTCGACCTCGATTCGCACCCACTCGCCCATCGCGCTGGACCTCAACGGCGACGGCAAGATCGGCGTCACCGGCTCCTCGACCGCCCAGAAGCGTATCGCGGCCAGCAAGTTCGTCGCCAAGAACTCGGTCTGGTTCGACATCGCGGCCGAAGGCAAGGTGAAGAACATCGAGTGGCTCGACCGCTCGGGTGACGGCTTCCTGGTGGACGACTCGTACGGCCGCCTCTCGAAGGCCCTCACGGCGGGTGGCACGCTCGACGGCACCTTCCTCTTCGGTGACTCGATCGGCTACACCCACGGCTACCACAAGCTCGCCGTCAAGAAGGCCACGGTGAACGTCGCGACCACCGCGGTCATCGACGACACCACCAACTGGTCGAAGCTCTTCAACGCCAAGCCGGTGCTGAAGGGTAAGGACCTGAACGGCCTCAAGGTCTGGGTGGACGCCAACGGCGACGCCAAGCTCCAGGCCAACGAGCTCAAGACCCTGGCCTCGCTGGGCATCACCGAGATCGGTGCGACCCCCAACACCATCAAGAATGCCAAGGGCGAGTACCTCATCCAGTCCTACTTCGTCCAGAACGGCAAGAAGAAGATGACCGAGGACGTCTGGTTCGCGGAGAACCCCGACGCGGCTAAGTAATACGCTCGACGAGCGCGCGCCAGCCTGGCGCGCGCTCGGTTTCAAACGAGACGTTCGACAGCCACTCGGATGCTCGTATTGCGATTGCGTCATGCTTCACCGTAGAAAGGAGCTCCGGAGATGCTACTCAACAAAAAAAGGCTCGCCGCTGGAAGCATCCTCGCTGCGACCCTTTTACTGGTTCCCCTGTCCGTGGGAGCCCAAAATATTCCCGACCGGGTCGAGCGCTCGCAGAAGGTCGAGCGCGGCACCAACGCCGGCCAGCCCGGCTACTGGGTGCAAGTCGACGAGACGACCTTCCGCTGGTTCAACTCGATCGCGGATGTTGAGCGGCTCTATCAGGAGATCCTCGGTCCCAACGTGAAGCCCAGCCCCGCGGATCTCCAGAACCTTGCGGACCGCCTCGACAAGGGTCAGCTCACGCAGGATGCGCTGAAGAAGGAACTGCAGGCCCTCAAGCCTCACCTCACCAACATCAACCAGGTCGGCATCCATCCCTACGACAACGTTCCCAACACGCCGACCCACGATTACCACGCCCGTGCCTTCGTGCTGCAAGAGTTGGAGAATGCTTTCGGCCAGACCCTGAAGGCCCAGTTCAACGACTCGACCGACTGGGAAGGCCGTCGCGCCGCGATCCTGGCCGAGCAGGCCAGCCCCAACAACGACAACTTCTACCACAACACCAAATCGATCCTTTCCCAGGCCTACCGCTTCTTGGAGATCGCCGAGAGCATGAAGACCCTGGGCATGACCTCGATGTCTTTCCCGCAGCCTCTGGATGGTAACTTCTCTCAGTACGCCGGGACGATTTCGTACAACGTCTACAACACCAGCGATCCCTACCTGAAGAAGTACGCTGTCAACACGGGTTACACGGTCTGGAACGGGTACTCTTCGTACTTCGACCTGAACATCCCCTCGCTCACCTACGAGGATGCGATGGGTCTGGCCAAGGCGCTCTTCCGGGAAGCCATCTGGACCGCCTCGCCGATTGCCTTCGATCTGAACGGAGACGGGAAGATCGGGGTGACGGGCACGAGCACGGCGAAGATGCGCAACCCGAAGAACAAGTTCGTGGCGAAGGGCGCGGTCAACTTCGACCTCCTGGCACAAGGTTCGTCCTTGCGGACCGAGTGGCTGGATCGCGGAGCCGACGGCTTCTTGGTCGACGATCGGGAAGGGAAGGTCACGGCCGCCGCTCGTTCGAACGGCAAGATCGATGGTAGCGTCCTCTTCGGTAACGCGGGCGGCTACGCCAACGGCTTCACGAAGATGGCGATGATCTTTGACACCCCGGCGATGATGGCCGACAACTCGGGTCTCGTGCCGAAGGCATCCGACAAGATGCTTCGGGACGAGCAACTCAAGGGTCTGAAGGTCTGGCAGGACAAGAACCAGGATGGCCTGGTCCAGGTGGCCGAGCTATCGACGCTGACGGCGCTGGGAATTACCGAGGTCTCGATGAAGTACAACTACGTCCTCAACAAGGACGGGGAGTACCTCATGCAGAGCCACGCGTTGCGCAACGGCAAGAAGGTGCTGAGCGAAGACGTGTGGTTTGCGACCGAGCGCTAGTTAGCATAAGGAGACGGATATGAAAAAGAGCAGAGCGATACTCGGGGCCGTGCTCGGTCTGGCCCTGACCGTCCCGCTCAGCCCCCTGACCGCGGAGGCGGCCGGGGGCCGGTGGGACCAGGTCGACGTGAAGACCCGCCGTTACTTCGTGCCGGACGGCCAGATCGAGAAGCAAACCACCGTGCTCTCCAGCTCGGAGAAGCTGGTGTCCACGGCCAACCAGACCCAGCGGGGTCGTCACTTGCAGTCGGGCGCTGATGCGATCGGCGGGGTGACCACCAAGGAAGTCGCGGCTCCCGCGAAGGACAAGGTCACGGTCGTTCCCGGCGCCGCCGAGGCGATCGGCAACGACTGGGTGGAGTACGAGATCGTCAAGCGCGAGAAGGCGTTCGAGCGCACCTATTCCCAGCAGGAGAACAAGTTCGATCTCTACGTCGAGCAGACCCGCTCGGCGCAGACCTTCCAGGTGACCGACAAGGTCCGCACCGTCGAGACCTGGACGGATCCCGTCACGAAGCAGACGCAGCAGACCGTGGCGGATTCCACTCAGACGCGAAACGACGTCCGCTACTCCGCTTGGACGGACAGCAACAAGCAGATTCGCGTCGATGCTGGCACGAGCACGCGGACCTGGGGTCCCGATCTGGTCTTCACCAAGGTGGCGGATGAGCAGCGCATCGCCAAGCGGTCGCCGCTCACTCCTCCGGGCGGCATGCAGGCCGGCTGGTGGCTTTACGACACCGAGACCTTCCGGTACTTCGTCGCGGGCAACACGCCTCCGAGCGATGCCAAGCAAGCGACGGATGCCAAGGGCAACGAGATTCGCGAGGGCACTGGTCCTGGCCTGGGCGGGGCGAACTCCGACTGGGTGCTGGTCAACTCCCAGACCATTCGCGATTTCATCAAGGGCAGCACGCCTCCGAAGGGTTCGGTGGCGGCCAATCCGGATCAGCGCGACGCCCTCCTCGATCCCTTGAGCGCGGGCTGGATCCTCGCCAACTCGGAGCTGCTCCGCTACTTCGTGCCGGGCGACGCCCCGCCGAAGGATGCTGAGCTCGCCAATCCCGGTCAGAAGGCGTCGATCGACGCCGGCGTGACCAACGACTGGGTCCTGACCAACGTCGAGAACCTCCGGAACTTCATCGCCGGAAACGTGCCTCCTCAGGATGCGACCCGCTCCAAGGACCCCGCCAACTACGACCCCTCCGGCAACGGAGACTGGGCGCTCGAGAACATCCAGCGCTACCGCTTCTTCGTGGCGATCCCGGGTGACTTCGAGAACCCGATCCCGAATCGTCCCGTCGATCCGGCGCGCCAGCTGATCAAGGAAGAGATCGTCCAGCACCACGACAAGGCGACGACGCTCGAAGAGCCGAACAACATCACCTCGTGGCGCGAAGGCTTGTTGATCAAGCGTACCTATCCCAAGTACAAGCTCACTCCTCAGACCCTGGTGAAGACCTACCAGCACTGGGCGCAGCAGCTCGAGACCTACCTCACCTACGAAAACCGCGACCTCGCGGTCAACCTGGGTAGCGGTAGCGAGATGATGGCCTTCCAGGTGCCGGTCAAGAACTACAAGTGGGTTCCCACCAAGACCCAGCAGACCCAGGAGTACACGGCGCTCGAGGACTTCAAGCAGAAGATCGCCGATCTGCCCCTGCCCACTCTCCGGGCCAGCGAGATCACCTCACTGGCGGTTGCCAACGGCGAGCGTCCGTCGTCCTTCCAGGGCGATTCGGGTGCGGGCGGCAAGGCGGCTCTCACGGCTGCCAAGCAGCGCCAGCAGATGGGCGCGAACCAGGTCAAGGTTTCCGATATCGTCCTCACCCCCGAGCAGATCGAGGAAGCTCGCAAGGCGGCCGAAGAACAGGTTCGCAAGCAGCAGGAGGAAGAGAACCGGAAGCGGGCTGAAGAGGAGGCCCAGCGCAAGAAGGAGCGCGAGGAGGAAGCTCTCAGGCAGCAGCAGATTGCCCAGGAAGCTGCCGCCAAGGCTCTCGCCAAGACGGACTGGATTGGCTGGTTCCAGAAGGGTAACGATGCGGTTCGCTTCGATACCGCCAAGATCTCGATCTACAAGCGCGAGAAATCGGTCTGGAAGCTCGCCTACGCGCTGGAGGACACGGGGTCCTACAGCAAGGACTTCAAGACCTATAACGATCCCACCGGTCCCAACCTCATGACCAACGGAAACATCGAGTTGATCAAGGAGAAGAACGGTGACCTCGGCCTGAAGGGTGAATTCACGGGAACCTGGGGAACCAACAAGAAGCAGTCGCTCAAGGTCGACGGCTTCAAGAAGAAGGGAGCTCCCGACCTCAGCGCCCCGAAGGTGTCGACCTACAAGGTGGACGCGAAGGCCAACGTGGCCGATGAGAGCAAGCTCGACAAGGCGGAGGCCGTCACCAAGTCGGTTGCCGGTCCCAACCTCGAGCAGGGCAAGCTCTACGAGATCACAGCCACCGGTACGGCCAAGTACACGCTGCTCCTGCATTCCGTGCACTGGTTCGGTCCGGACGACGCGTCGGGCAAACGCTTCAAGATCCTCGTGCTCAACGGCACCTCGGTCAAGAAGGTGATTCCCTACGCACCTGGCCAGGGCATCACCCTGATCGGTGACGACCTCAAGGGCCATACCTTGAAGTTCATCTTCGAGGACGAGAACGCGGGTGACAACGTGGCCGGCTCCGGCTTCAACGTCACCGTCACGGCCTCCCCTATGGACCCTGAAGATTAGCGACTAACCCCATCCAAGAGACCCCCGGGCTTCGGCCCGGGGGTCTCTTGCTTTGCAATCCGCTTCCGCGCTAGGCTAGCGGCAGGAGGCCGTGACGCGTGAGTTTTGAACCCTATCCCGATCTGGTCCAGACCCATACCCTCGCCCTGCCATCGGGAGAGGGCGTCACCTTCGATCAGACCCTCTGGGGCAAGGTGATCGCCATCCAGACCCTGCACGTGGGGGGTGGGCGCTACCATCTCGACGAGACCATGGCCACCACCCACTTGCGCCAGCTGCTGGAAGCGGCGACCGTGGAGGGCGTCTGGGCCTTTCCAGACGACGACTCGCGCTTCACCGAGATGAAGCGCGAGATCGCAGAACTGCTAGAGACGTTGTTCGGGGTTAGTTGATACGCCTGAGCATGCGCCAGAGCTCGTCGTAGCCCTCACGGAAGCGCCGCTGCTCCTCGAGGATCCGGACGATCTGGCTCTGGGTGCAACTGCCGAGCTGGATCAGGATCTCGCCCAGCTTCTCGCCTGATTGCTCCTGGCGGAGCAAGGCTTGATCGAGCTCCTCGCGCGTGATGAATTCCCGCACCAGCAAGAGCTGGCCGATCCGGATGTCCTGGTGGATTTCCTCCAGGATGGCGTCGAGCTGGCCGAAGTTCAGGTGTCCCAGCGAGAAGAGGATCTCCCCGACCCGCAACTGAGGCTGCTGCTCCTGGACTCCCAGGGCTTCCTGGAGCTGCGCGCGGGTGATGACCCCCCGCGAGATGAGCGTCTGTCCGAGTTGATGGTCCATGGCGGCCGTCCTTTAGTGAAGACGCGGGCGCTAGTGCTGGGCGGCGGCCGGGTTGGGCCGCGGGAACGTCGGTTTGCCGTCGGTGCGGTGGAGATAGTCGAACTGCACGTCGTTATGGGAGAGTTTCCGGATATAGAGCTTGGCGTAGGTGACCCTCCGCTCGACCCGGACCTTGGTGGAACCGGTGGATTCTCCGGCCGCCTCGGCGACGGCCGATTCCGAGGCCTCGTCGGTGACGGTGACCTTGGAGTCGAGCTTGATGCCGATCGTGTCCCCGGCTTCGAGCGCCCATGCGGCCGCGAGCTCCCCTGCGAAGGGAGTCTTGAAGGCATGCTCGGGGATATGCTCGAGCGCGAAGAAGTCCCCGCCCCGCAGGTGGGCGAAGCGGATCACGTGCTGGTCGGAGTTCGTGGCGACCAGGGCATGGCCCGGGTGCAGCGGATCCTCCGGGGGGTTGTACTTGAAGCGCAGGTGCCCCCGGTACTCCTCGACGTCCTCGTTGGTGATCTCGACTCCGTTGAGCAGATCGAGGGGACGGGTCTGCCAGTAGCCCTCGCCGAGTTCGTAGTACTTCATGATGTAGCCTTCGAGCCAGTCGAAGCCCTGCGGGTAGAGGGTTGGCTTGGGAGTCGCCTTGGGGGGATCCGGCACGAAGGGGATCCGGAAGGCCACGCCTTGCATCGCGGGCTTCGCCGCGGCGGCGTTCTCCAGCACGGTGGTGAGGGAGGTTCGGTTTCGGGCGTCGGCAAAGAAGAGGCCGACCGTGAAGCCGGCGATGAGGCCCGTGATGACGAGGTTTCGCATACCTCATGCTTACCCCCGCTTCCCGTTGCTTTAACGGAGCGGGGGGGCAGGGAAGCGAGAGGTTAGGCGCTCATCAGGATCCGCATCAGGTTCTCCCAGCGGCCGGGAGTGCGCTGGGGGGCCTCGGCGGGGGTGGTGGGAGCCACGGGAGCCGTCTGGGCCGGAGCCTGGGGGGCCTGAGGCTTGGTGGCGGGCTTCGGCGCAGGCGCGGCGGCCGGGGCCTCGGCGGGAGCGGCGTTGCGGGTGACCGTGTGGTCGGGCATCCAGTTGTAGCGGTGGGCGCCGTAGAGGCCGTTGTTCGCACCCAGCCACTTCTCGTAGTCCTCGGTGCCGGGCTTCAGTTCGAGCCGCTGGACGGGGAGGAAGTCCAGGTTTTCCCAGGTGAGGGGCTGGCCGGGGCGCAGGTTGTCGTAGGTGCCGTAAGCGAGCGTCACGGTGCCGTCGTCGGCGATGCCGACCACGTTGACGGTGTGGTTCACGACGCCGTTGCCGTCCCAGTCGTAGAAGAGGATGTCGCCGGGGCGCAGGTCGTCCACGTCGACCTTGCCGGTCGCGTCGAAGCCACGGATGCCGTCGCCGTCAGCGTCGTTGATCCGCTGGGTGAACTGCTTGGCGAGGTTGTCGGCGTGGATGCCGGCGAGGTGGTAGGTGGGGCCGTTCACGTTGGGAAGGCCGCCGGAGTTGCCGGGGGTGTACTGGTGCCAGGTGCCCTTGCCCTCCATGGGGTTGGGGATGCCCTTGGCAGCGCAGAAGTCCTTGAGGAGCTTGGCGGCGAAGTCGGCGCAGTCGATCTCGATGCCGGCCTTACGGAGGACCTGGGTCTGGGTGTCGACGTAGGCGGCGAACTCGTTGGCGGCCGTCTGGTTCCAGCGGCGAGCGTTGGGGTCGCGAGGAGCCGCGTCATAGCGGTCGATCAGGCCGTCGCGATCCGAGTCCTGGCGCGAGTTCGAGGGGAGGGGGTTCGGGGTGGTCGCCGGGGGCGTGGCAGGCTTGGTGGGGCCAGGCTGGGCCGGAGCGGGCTGCGTCACGGCGCTGGCGGGCATCTTGAGGACCATGCCCGCGCGGATCAGGCCGGGGTTGGGGCCGATCAGGTCGCGGTTGAGGGCGTAGATCTCGCTCCAGCGGTTGGGGTTTCCCAGGGCCTTGGCGGCGATCGCGCTAAGGGTATCCCCGCTCTTCACCGTGTAGGTGGCCTGGGGGCGCCCTTGAGGCTGGCGAGTGGCGGTTCCTTGAATCGCGGTCGGCATGGTTTTTCCTCCCCAAGGGCCTATCCGGTGACAACTAGGTTATCGGCTCCGCGGGGCCGGAACGCGGTTAGCCAGGGATTAAGCTTGGTCTAAGTTTGAGCGCATTTGCCGCACCCCCCGGAGCGGGCTATCATAAAGGGGTTTCGCCCCTTCAAGGAGCTTGCCTTGCCCGATTCAACCGAACCCCGCCATCCGCGCCCGGTGAAGCGGTCAACGCCCCCGCCCGCTCCGGATTTGCGCCCGCCGCAAGCTGAAGTTCGCGAGCCGCAGCCTCGTGAGGCCCAGCCCCGAGAGCCCCAGCCGCAGCCGCGAGAGTCGCAGCTGCGGGCACGGCGGGCGGCTCCGCGTTTGCCGGCCATGGGCCTCAAGCCTGATGCGCTGCTCAAGCGTCTCCCGGACGATCCGTCCACGCGCCTTGCCGCCGTGCTGGGCGCCGGCCTCTTTCTGGGCTGGGTGGGCCAATTCGCGACTCCGCTCTTCGACCGCCATCCCGCCCTGGGCCTAGGTCTAGCGCTGATCAACACGTCCCTCGCCCTGGTGCTCGCCGCCTTCGGGAAGTTCCGGCAGGTGCCGCGTGAGGCCCTCTGGGGCTTAGCGGGACTGGTGCTGGCAGGGACGCTCTTCCTCGTCGGGGCGAAGTGGGGCTATTCGCGGACCTTGGGAGGCTTCGAGGGCTACGCCCTTCCGCGTCAGGCGATCGCCTACGGCCCGGAAGCCCGGAACGTGAACCTGACGGCGAGCGATCGCACCACCTTGAAGGCGACCTACCTGGGGCGCGCGAAGGGCGAGCGGCCCGCGGGCAAAGCCATCCTGATCGTTCCCGGCTGGCTCTCTACCCGTCAAAGCTTCAGCACCGCGACCTTGGCGCTTTGGTTCCATCCCGAGTACGACGTGCTCGTGCTCGACCCGCGGGGCCAGGGGGATTCCGGCGGAGCGCAGCAAGCGGGAGGTGCCGCGCGCTTCGATATCCTGGCGGGCGTGGCCTTCTTGAAGGCCCAGGGCAACGAAACCGTGGGCGTCCTTGCCGAACGGGAGGGAGCGTATGCGGCCGTGCTGGCGGCCGCGGAAGGAGCCGCTCAGGGCTCGCGCGCACGCCTCATCGACAGCTTGGTACTGGCCTCTCCGGTCGCTCAGTGGGGCGAACCGGCGCTGGGAGGGGGGTTCTGGCGGGATCCGACTAATCCGATCGGCCGCCTCACCTGGCGCGTGGCGGCGGGAGTTCGCCTGAAAGGGGGAGCCGGTCAGCCGCTGGCCGAGATCCTGCCGAAACTGGCGGGAACTCCCCTCATGCTCACTGGTCCCCAGGACGATCCCCAGGGTCTCGTGAGGCAGCTGCATCTCATGGCTCCCGAACCCCGCAGCTTGCGTCTCTTCGCGGGTTCCGGCCAGCCCGTCGCGTGGAAGGCGTATCACCGCTACTACGAGGCTGCACGCCAGTTCTTTGGGATGACGCTTTCGAACGCCCCCCAGGCATCCGTCCAGCCCGCGGAGGGAGAGCTTCCCCCGGAGTTGCTGCAAGCGATCGAAGACGCGGCGAAGACGCCCTGAGTCTGCTGGATTCCCGCCCGTCACCCCCGTGAAAACGGGGGGCGGGAATGACGGTGGATTTCCAAGTCGAAGGGGCTGTCCCACGTGGGACAGCCCCTTCGACTTGGAATTTAGAACCGCGGGGGGCCGTCCGAGGGCGGCGGGTATCCCGGGGGCAGGGCGTCCGGCGCGCCGCCGGGAGCTCCCGGAGATCCGGGGACGCCGCCGGCTCCCTGGTTGAGGGTCGGAAGGTTGTCGACCGAGCTCGAGAACTTGGTCTGGACCTTAGGGGTGACCAGCAGGATGATCTCGTTCTTGAACTTGCTGGTCTTGTTGTGGCGGAAGAAGTTGCCGATGAGGGGGAGGTCTCCCAGGATGGGCAGCTTGTTGACGGTGGTGCCCTCGTCGACCCGGCTCAGGCCGCCGATGATGATGCTCTCGCCATCCTTGACCCGCATGGTGGTGTCGACCGAGCGCGAGTCGATGATGGGCACCTCGTTGCCGTTGACGTTGACGCCGCCGGATTTGGCCGAGATCTCGGGGGACAGTTCGAGGGTCACGTAGCCCTGGGTGTCGACTCGGGGGGTGATGTTGAGGGTCTGGCCGACGTCCTGGAACGAGACTGAGGTTTGAGCGGGACCATTGGGCTGCACCGTGGTCGTGAGGACGGGATGCTTGTTGACGATCTTGATGGTCGCCTTCTTGGAATCCTGGGTGGTGACCTTCGGGTTGGCGATGACCGTGGCCATGGAGTCCTCGATCATGGCGTTCAGGCGGGCGTTGAAGTTGGCGGTGTAGTTGCCCAGGGCCTGGAAGGTGATGGCGCTGCCACTGGTACCCGGGTTGCCAGCCTGGTTGCCCTGGCCGCCGGCGGTGGCGTTGGGGTCGGGGTTGTTGAAGCCGACTCCGAACTTGGAGCCGCCGAAACCGTAGGAGAGCCCAAGTTCACGCGAGCCGCGCTCCGAGACCTCGATCATCTTGACCTCGATCGAGACCTGAGGGGTCTGGATGTCGAGAAGGGCCTTGAGCTGCTTGGCCTGGTCGATGATCTCCTCGGAGCCGGTCACGAGAATGGCGTTGGTGCGGCGATCCACGACGATCCGGGGCCCGCCGTCCCCACCCGCGCCGGGGGCTCCACCAGGGGCTCCACCGGGGGCGCCGCCGGGCGCTCCGCCCTGGCCCCCTTGGCCGCCGTTGCCGCCGGTCAGCATCTCCTTGAGGATGGGCTCGACCTCTTCGGCCTTGGCGTTGTCGAAGCGCAAAAGGGCCGTCGTGTTGCCGCTGAAGCCCTTGTTGCGGAAGGCCTCCTCGGAGGCGATCAAGAGGGTCTGGCCCATCTTGCGGAAGCTGAGGTTCTTGAGCTTGAGGACGGTGTAGAGGGCCTCATCCAGGGGGATGGCCTTGAGGGAGACGCGGACGGTGCCCTTGACCGAGTCGTCGATGATGACCGAGAGGCCGCCCTTCTTGGCCATGGTCTCGAGGATGGTGCGGACGTCGGTATTGTCGAGGTTGAGCGTGATGAGGGTGGGGTTGGTGAGGAGCTTGATTTTGCTGCCCGCGGTGGTCTGGTCGGTCACCGGCGAGTAGGAGTCGGTGCCAGGGGCCATGATGGCACCCTGGGCCAAGGCAGGCGCAGGCAACGCTCCGACGAATAGTCCGGCGGCCAGGAGCCGGGAAATGGCTTGCGCCTTGGAAGAACCCCCCATGTTACTCAGTGCCTCCGATTGTCTTGGCGTACCGACGGCCCTGCTTCTGCAGCACGACCGAGCTTGAGTCGATCTTCACGACCTTCGACCCGTCCTCGAGGACCTCGTTGAGCCGGGCCTCGCGGATGGTGCCGTCCCGCTCGAGAATGGCGATCGCGTCCCGTCCGGTGTTCAGGATGCCCGAGACGTTCCAGTTCGGCACCTCGTAGGCCACGCCGCCGTCGTAGTAGACGTTGGGAGCCGGAAGCGAGATGCCGGTCCCCGCGGAGCCCTTGCCAGGCTTGCGCGGGACGACGGGGAGCGCCTCCAGCTCGGCGAGGGGGGCCGGGGCTGGCGCCAGTGGGACGATCAGGGCTGGGTTCGGGTTCAAGAGGGAGACGAAGGGATCCTCGCGGCCCGAGTTCTCGCGCGCTTGCTTCACGAGGTCGTTGCGGGTGGTGGCCCGGATCTGGTTGGGGTTGACCTCTTCTTGGACGGTCTCTCCCCCGAACTCGACGCCCTGCGCGGTGGCGCCCGCCGGAGCCTGCGCAAGCTGCACGGGAGTGGCCTGGGCCAGCTGGACGGGGTCGGCCTGGGCGATCTGGAAGGTCGCGGCGCTTCCGGAGGTCGCGGACGCCGACAACGGGGCGGCGTTCACCGGCCGTTCCAGCGACAAGTGCTGGGCGTACAGCAGGCTACCCAGTCCCAGCGTCGTGAGCGCGGGGATCACCATCACCTGTTTGAAGCTGATCGTCTTCATGTCGACCTCGTTACTGATTGAGCGCGTAGGTGTTAAGGGTAAACGTCACCGTCAACTCGTTGCCCAGGGCGGTCGTGCCCGCCGCGCCGCCGGGTGCCATCCGGGGGTTCGAAACCGTGAGCACCCGTTCGTACCGGCTGAGCAGATCGAACAAGAGGATGAGCGACGGATAGGAGCCCTGGGCCGTAATCTCTACGCTCATCTTACCCAATTCTCGCAAGGATGCCTGTTCCAGGGGTTGGAACTGGGTCGGACGGAAGGAGATGAGCGTGGTGTTGGACTCCCGGAAGAGACTCGAGAGATCGACCAGGAGCGTCGAGAGCATCTGGTTACGGGGAGGGAAGCGGTTGCGCACCGTGACGAGGTTCCGCTCCACGCGGGCCTTCTTGGCCTCGATCTGGGCTTCCGAGCCCACCAGAAGCTGCTTGTCGCGAAGCTGCTGCTCGCGTTCGGCGATCGCGTCGCGCTGGGTCGTGTACTCCTGGATCAGGGGCAGGGTGCTCGAGCTGAAGAGCAGGCCTCCGATGGCGACGCCGGCGATGATCACGACCTTCTGGAGTTGGTCGGGAGTGAGGGTGCGGCCGAAGAGCGTGATGTTCTCCATTTAGCTCCCTCCCAGGGGATTGAGGTCGCAGTCCACCTGGAACTGGATCACGGGCTGTCCGTCGATGGTCGACGTGCCGATGGAGCCCAGGACCGGGCGCGCGAAGCCGCGGGACTTCTGGAGGTTGGTGTAGAAGAAGGCGACGGCCCGGTAGTCGAGGGCGTAGCCGGTCAGGGTCAGCTTGGAGTTGTCGGCGACGTTGAGGCCGGTGAACCACATGTCGGTGGGCGTGAGGTCGCGCAGCTCCTCGAAGACGTCCTTCCAGCGGCCGGATTCCTGGGTGAGCTTCAAGAGCACCCGGTAGTCGGACTCCAGGGATTCGATTTCCTTCTGGGTGTTGGCCAGCTTGGTAGCCTTGTTGCCGGACGCGCCGATCTCCTGCTCGAGTTGAGCCACCCGCTCGATGGAAGGGGTGATCATGAAGGTCTGGAGCACCCAGTTGGCGATGTTGGGGGTCAGGAAGCCCAGCCCCAGGCTGAGGGCCGCGGTGATGAGGAGCTGGGGATCGATGTCTAGCCCCGGGAGGGTCAGCTTGTCGGAGCTGGATTCCCCCAGCAGGTTGATCGTGATCGTCTTCATACGCCCTGCACGCCGCGAATGGCAAGCCCGATGGCGGTGGCCAGGGTGGGGGCTTGAGGGTAGAGGAGGTCGGGGTCGAAGGCGTCCTCATCCACCTCGAGCTTCTCGAAGGGGTTGGCCAGCTCGACGTTCATGCCGAGGCGGGTGGTGAGGAACTGTTCGAGGTGCTGGAGGTTGCCGCCGCGTCCGGAGACGATCACCCGGTCGATGGTTTCCGAGCCCTGCGAGAGGTAGAAGTCGAGCGATCGCCCGATCTCGCCGGTCAGCTCGGCGAGGGCCGGCCGGATGATCTCGGTGGCCTGCTCCACCTGGGGGCTTGCGGGCGAGTAGTTCTGGGGGTCGACGTCGATCTCGTCGAGGACCGCACGGGCGGTCTCCTCGTCGAGGCCGAGCGAGTTGATGATCGAGTCCAGGAAGTACGAGAAGCCGATGGGGATCGAGCGCGAGAAGCGGGGAATCCCCGAGACCATGATGTTGATATCGGTGGTCCAGCCCTGGATATGCACCAGGGCCACGGTCTGGTCCTCTTGGAGCTGCTCGGTGTCGGCCAGGGCCCGCATGACCGCGAAGGAGGCCACGTCGACGCAAGCTAGCTTCAGGCCGGCCTCCTCGACCACCTGGATGTAGGAGTTGATGAGGGCCTTCTGGGCGGCGACCAAAATGACTTCGATCTTGGGGGCTCCGTCCTCTTCGACCTCGCTGACGGACTGGAACGAAATGTTGACGTCGTCGATCGAGAAGGGGATGTAGCGCTCGGCCTCGTACTGGATGACCTCTCCCAGTTCGGCTTCGGGCATCTGGGGGAAGCGCACGGGGCGGACGATGGTGGACTGGCCGGCCACGGCGCAGAGGGCATGGGTGGCCTGGATGTCGTTCTCGTCGAGAAGCGCCCTCACGACCTCGGCGACGGCCGACGGGTCGAGGATCTCGCCGTCCTGCACCGCGTTGATCGGGGTGTTGGCCACGGCGATGTTGGAAAGGCTGAGGCCCTGGCGGGTCTTCTTGACCTCCACCACGACGATGGTATCCGAGGTGATGTCCAGCCCGATCCGGGTGCCCTTATTGCCGAAGAGCCCCTTGAATTGATCGAGGATTGCGTTCAGATCCATCGTCTTACCCCACCAGGTATCCCATGTACCAGCGCCAGATCGATTCGCCCGCGAACAGGCCCGCGAATGCACCGATCACGAGCGCGGGGCCGAAGGGGAAGGGCTCGGATTTTCCCGAGCGGGCCTTGAGGGCGAGCCCGATGATCGATCCTAGCAAGAAAGCCGCAAAAAGCGCCACGACCAGAGGCCCAGGTCCCAGCCAGGCGCCCATCAGCGCGGCGAGCTTGGCGTCTCCCATGCCCATGCCGTCCTCGTGCTCCGAGCCGATCGCCTTGAGGTAGAGGCGCGAGCCCTCGGAAATCAGCCAGAAGAGACCGTAGCCGGCGGCGGCGGCGGCCAGGGTAGGCACCCAGCGCCCTTCGATCAGCCCCCCGTAGAGGATGCCCAGGGCGATGCCCGGGTAGGTCGTCACGTTGAGGATGTACATCGTGTCGAGGTCGATCCAGAAGATGACGATCAGCAAGGAGGCCAGGGCCGCCAGGGCGATGAACTGAAGCGTCGGGCCGAAGGCTAAAAGCAGTGCGCCGTAGAGGGCCGCGTTGAGGGCCTCCACGGCCGGGTAGCGCCAGGAGATGGGCTCTTTGCAAGTGCGGCAGCGGCCCTTCAAGAGAGCGTAGCTGAGCAGAGGAAGGTTGTCCTTCCAGGTGAGCGCCGTGTTGCAGTGGGTGCAATGGGAGCCCGGCCAGGCGATCGACTCCTCACGGGGCAAACGGTAGATCACGACGTTGAGGAAGCTGCCGATGATGGCCCCGTAGGCCAGGACCGCAGTCCAAACCAAGGGGGCCGGGATGAAGATGTCAAAGATCGTCATCGCGCGTCGACTTCCTCGCCAAAGGTCCCTTCCTGTTCGCTGCCCCAGGGGCTCCGAACCCTCCCGCGTGCCGCAGCCATGCGGATTTCGGGCGTGCCAGACCGATTGTACCCATCCCGAGTGCCGCTCTATCTCCCGAAGGGCCGTAAAGTCCTCCAGGAAACGGTTTCCCGGTCGCTCGGATCTCCGGAGGGCCGGGGAGGCCGCCGGTCAGGAACGGAGGGCACCTCGATCTACCCTAGCGAAGTCCCGCCGCGTCAGCGGTGAGGATCAACACATGCGTCAGTGCCTGCGGCACGTTCGTTAGCGCCCGCGGCTATGTGTCAGCGCCTGCGGCTAGGTGTCAGCGCCTGCGGCTAGGTGTCAGCGCCTGCGGCTAGGTGTCAGGGAGTCACACCGAGCTTCTTCAAGGCGCGCTCGGCGATCGCCCGGTTCTGCGCATCCGTGGATGCGTGGTAGATGGCGCGCCAGGTCTGGACGGCGAGGTCGGACTTGCTGCCCTTGGCGTACATGCTGGCCGCGAAGCGAAGCGTTCCCGGAGGAGCCTCAGGAAGGGTCGCGGCATGCTCGAAGTAGCGGGCCGCGTCCAGGTAGCGCTTGCCGTAGAGGAACTCCAAGACGCCCATCTGGTAGGGGTAGCGGTATTCCTGCGGGTGGCGCTCCATGGCTCGGCGAATCAGCTCGCGGGCCTCGTCCAGGCGATCGCCGTCGGCGAGCGCCCACGAGCCGAAGAGCGCAGCGTCGTGGAAGTTCGGATCCAGCCCGGTGATCAGCGCGAGGGTGGGGAAGGCCTGGCCGTAGTCGCGTTTGGCGGCATCCTCCTCGACGAGGTTCTCGCCGTTCAGCTGGAGGAACAAGAGCCAGTACGAGTCGGCGATCACGTTCTCGAAGTCGGTCGCCAGGGGAGCGAGGGCGCCGAGCGGGGGGACGGCGTAGCGGGTCCGGTCCTCCTCGCGCAGCCGGCCTTGCTGCTGCATGGCGAAAAGGGAGGCGCCCCAGAGGACGGCTCCCAGGGCGAGGCAAAGGGCGGTGCGGCGCAGGCCGGGGCGCGTCTGCACGATCACGGCCTAGAACTCCCGGCGCTCGAAGATCCCGCCCGCGGCGGCCAGGAGGGCCGCGGTGTAGAGGCCTCCGTAGGCGATCGCCCAGAGCCATTGCCCGGGGGCGACCGCGGCTCCGTAGACCACGGCGTTCTTGACGTCGAAGGTCGAGAGGTTGGGAAGGGCGTAGTAGAGCGCGTCGGCCAGCATGCGGGTAGCGGGGCCGGCCTTCTGGCTGAGGACGTGGAGGTTCTCGGAGTTATGCCCGATCAGGTACAGGCAGAAGGTCAGGATCATGCTCAGGACGGGGCTGGTAAAGGTCGAGAAGAACAAGCTCACCGCGACCAGCAAGCCGAGCTGCATGCCGATCATGCCGATCGCCGCGACGAGCGGTCCGGGCAGGCTGGCGGTCTTCCAGAACACCAACCCCAAGAAAGCGGCTCCCATCAGCACCAACAAGATCCCCAAGGTCGCTGAAAGGCCCAGGAACTTGCCCACGAGGAACTGCCAACGGGAAACGGGCTTGGTGAGGACGACGAAGACGGTTCGCTTATCGAGTTCCTTGTGCAGGAGGGAGGTTCCGACGAAGATGGCGATCGCCACGCCGAAGACCTCGATGGCGGCGAGGCCGACGTCGAGCAGGATTTTGAGGTCCTGCCCGATGGTCAGGCTTCCCAGGAAGAGGGTGCTGGCGATCATCAGCAGCGCGAAGACCAGGATGGCGTAGAGGATCCGATCCCGGATGGTTTCGCGGAAGGTGTTGAGGGCGAGGCCGAGGACCTTGTTCATTTATGGCTGGGCTCCACGACGCGGACGAAGAGGTCTTCCAGCGATTCCTCGCGGGTGAGCTCCGAGACCGCGCCGTAGCTCACCAGCTTGCCGTTGCAGAGGATGCCGATCCGATCGCAGATCAGCTCCACGTCCGAGAGGATATGCGTGTTGAAGAAGAGGGTCTTGCCCTCCTGCTTGAGCGAGAGGATCAGGTCGCGGAGCTGCTTGCGCCCCACCGGGTCCAGGCCGCTCATCGGCTCGTCGAGGAAGACCAATTCCGGATCGTTCACCAGGGCCTGGGCCACGCCGATTCGCTGAAGCATGCCCTTGGAGTACTTGCGTAGCTGGGTATCGGCGGCATGCGTCATGCTGACCCGCTCCAGCAGCTCCTTCACCCGGCCTTCCAAGGTGGCCTTGGGAATCTTGAACAGGCCCCCGCAGAAATGCAGGAACTCGCGGCCGGTCAGGTAGGTGTAGAAGTAGGGGTTCTCGGGGAGGTAGCCCACGCGCTCGCGCACGGAGGTCTGGTCGGGGGTCGAACCGAGCACCGAGACGGAGCCCGAGCTCGCGCGCATCAAGCCCAGCACGATTTTTTGAAGGGTGGTCTTGCCGGCGCCGTTGGGCCCCAAAAGGCCAAAGGTCTCACCCGGGTAGACCGTGAGGCTGACCCCGTCGAGACCGACCTTGCGGGGCTGCCCCAGCTGGGCAGGGAAGACCTTGGTCAGGTTCGCTATCTCGACGCTTGGCGTCTTGGCGCTCGGCGTCTGGAGGCGGGGAGTCTGATCGTTCGGAGTGGTCGCCATGGCGTGGTTCACCTTCGATTCCCCGGCGCCCGCAGCGGACGAGCCGCGTCGGGGGATCGCCGGGAGTTGACGCTGCGAGGGAGCCCTCGAAAGGGTGCAGGCAAATGATAACAACCTGCTTGACCCTTGCCAAGGCCCGCTCGGCTCTGGCGCGGCTGTTTAGAAGACGTAGGAGGCGCCGAGCCGGAAGAGGTTCTGCGAGAGCGGCCGATTGAAGTTGACGTGGCCCGACCCCAACTCGGCGTCGGCCGACAGCTCGAAGCCGTTTCCGAAGGCGTAGTCCGCGCCCAAGCCTAGCAGGGTGCTGGGAGGAATGGGAGCGGCGACGCTCGAGGAGAGCAGGCCGATCAGGCCGAAGACCACGTCGTATCCGGCCACTCCCCGCAGGCGCAGGTTCGGCAGGGGGTAGGTGGCTGCCAGCACGCCGAAGGGCATGGCGATCTGGTTTTCCTTCATCTTGTTGATGCCGACCGTGCTCGACGGGGCCAGGTCGACCGTGAAGCTCCGGTAGTAGAGGTCCATGAGGAAGGCCACGTCCGCGAGCTCGTGGCGGTAGACGGGGACCGGGACGCGGACGTCGAACTGGAAGAGGTCCACCGTCGCGTTGGGGAGATCTTGGGGCCCGTTGGTGAGGGGGGACTCGAAGGAGACGCCCTTGCTCCCACCCCATGAGAGGCTGAGCCGGGTCTGGAGGCCGGCGGCGGCGCCGACTTGCCGGTAGCTGTAGGTGAGCACCTCGCCCTGCTTGGCCCCACGCCGGGCGGCCTGCTCGCGGGCTTCGCGGCGCGCATCGGCCATGTTCGCGCCGGTCGCCATGCCTCCCAGCAGGATACCCGAGCTGTCCACGAAGACCAGCGTGTTCATGGGAACGTTGAAGCCCATCTTGCCCCGGGTGTAGTCGTAGGTGTAGTAGGCCTGGTCCGAGGTGCTCTTCTCGAAGTCGTTTTTGGGCAAGAGGTCGAACTGCGAGCCGTAGGTCCCGAACCGGTAGCCAATTTCCCAGGCATGGGCGGCAGGGGTGACGACGGCGAGCAGCGAGGCGGCGATCAGCAGCGAGGCGATGGGCTGTGACATGGCTTCTCCTTGAAGTTGGACTGTCGATAGCTTCATTATACCCGTCGACTTGGACCGGTCGCCCGGCTGAAAGGCCTTCCCCCGGGGGTGAAGCTTGCTTGATTTCCTCTGATTCTTCTCGACCCGGGCGCTTGGCGTCCGGGACTGGGCATCGTACGCAAGTACCCGCTTCATCGATGCGGCTGGCGAGGTCAAGCGCCGTGACGAGGCGCTGGCCATCGGCCTGACCCGCAAGCTCTTGCTCCGCCTTTACAAGCTAGGTGGCCTGCGGGGGAGCGCCCTTCGAGCGGTTGTTCGGTGTGACAAGATGCGGTATGATGGTTTACAAATTCAGCGTCTCCTCGAAAGGAGGCCGCCTTGCCCCTCGCGCCGCCCTCCCCTCAGACCGCCGTTCGCCCGGACCGCTTGGTGCCGGGCCAGGTCCTCACGCGCTCGCTGCTCGACCCCGTCCGGGGCCACGCCCTACTCGCCGCCGGTGCGCTTCTGACCCCGGTGATCATCGACAAGGTCAAGCGACTGGGGCTGGTCGACGAGACCCTGGCATGCATCGACCTCGGTGTCCCCGTCGAGCGGGTGCAAGCGCCGGAATCCGTCCGCGAGAAGGCCGAGGATCTCGAGAGCTCGCTTTACGAGGGCATCGACAAGCTCTTCGGGCTGGCAACCGAAACCAAAGAACCCTTCCAGGAGGCCTGGAGCCTCGTGAAGGGCCTGGTCCCGCGCGTCCTGAGCTTGGCACCCGTGCACCGTCGCGATTTTCGCATCCAAGGCGGCGGGCTCGTGGTCCATCCCCTCAACGTCATGCTCCTCGCGCTGCAACTCGGCTCGGCCATGCGCCTTTCCAAGGGCGATCTCTTGAGCCTCGCCCAGGCCTCGCTGCTGCATGACATCGGGAACCGGAGGCTCGGCAAGGAGCGATTCAAGTGCACGGCCATCAGCTCCTACGAGCGCCGCCTGCTGGAGCGGCATGTCGAGTACGGCATGGACCTCCTGGACTGCCACCGGGATCAGTTCCCGCCGATGAGCGACGCGGCGCGCGAGGCCGTCCACTCCCACCACGAGCGCTGGGACGGCGCGGGCTACCCGCGGGGCCTCAAGGGGGAGCGGATTCCGCTACTGGGCCGCATCATCGCGATCGCCGACGCCTACGACGCCATGCTCTCCGATCAGGTCTACCGCAAGCGCCTGCTGCCCGAGGAAGCCTACCGGGAGATTCTCGCCAAGGCGGGCACGGCTTACGATCCGGCGATCGCCGAGGTCTTCAAGCGCGTGATTGCGCCTTACCCCGTGAACACCCTCGTCCGGCTCGAGACGGGCGACGTCGCGCGGGTCGTCGCGCTGAGCGAGGACTATTGCCGCCCCACCGTGCGCATGCCGGGCGAGGCGGTTTCCCTCGATCTCGCCGCGCCCGGGGCGCCGCGCATCGTCCATGCGGTCTATCCGCGCCGCTTCCCGCGCTTTCCCCGGGTTTCCCCCGTCACCCTCCAGGTGCCCGGCGAGCACGGAGCCTTTCCCGGCTGCACGCTCAACATGAGCCTGGGCGGGGCCTGCGTGGCCCTGGACGCCCCGATCGAAACCGGGACCCAGCTCACCTTCTCCTTGAGCATGGCGGGGGTTCCGCGCCTGGAACTCCCCGCCCTGGTCGTCTGGGCGGCCAATGCCCGCCGCAAGACCTGCTTGGGCCTCAGCTTCCACCCCATGCCGGACGGGGCCCGCGAGTGGATGCAAGCCTTCTGCCGGGCGTGAGCGCCGGCTAAGCGCGTTCCGCCGCGACTCGCGCGAGCGGCAAGGTGAACCAGAAGGTGCTGCCTTTGCCCGCCCCCTCGCTGCGCACCCCGATATGGCCGCCATGGGCTTCGACGATGGACTTGCAGATGGCGAGCCCGAGCCCCGTTCCCCCCACGGTCCGGGTCGACGTCATGTCGAGCTGCACGAAGCGCTGGAAGAGCTTGGGGAGGTCCTCCTCGGCGATCCCGATGCCGGTGTCCGAGACCTCCGTGACCAGCATGCCCTCCATGGGATAGGCCTTGACCGTCACCGCCCCGCCGTCGGGGGTGAACTTGATGGCGTTGTCCACCAGGTTGCTGACGACCTGGGTGACGCGCTGGCTGTCGAGCCTCACTTCTCCGGCGATTCGCACGTCCGCGTCGAGCCGAATCCGCTTGTTCTCGGCGAGCGGCCTCAAGACGTCGAGGACATGCGCGACCAGCGCTTCGTAGAGGGTGTAGGAGGGCTGGATCGAGAGCTTCCCCGCGCTCAGCCGGCTCATCTCCACCAGGTTGTTCACCTGGAGGAGCATGCGATCGGCGCCGTTGAGGATCTTCTTCACGTAGGATTTCTGGCCGGGGTTCAGGGGGCCGGCGACCTCGTCGTCGAGGATGCTCGCGAAGCCCGTAATGAAGTTGAGGGGCGTGCGAAGCTCATGGCTGATGACCGAGAGGAAGTCGTCCTTCATGCGATCGAGCTTGCCGAGGGCCGCCAGCTCCCGCTCGATCGCCTCGATCCGGCGGGGCTCGGTCATGTCGCGGACGACCTTGACGAAGCCGAGGAGCGTCTCTTGATCGCGGACGGCCGTCACCGCGGTATGGGCCCAGAAGCGCTCGCCGTTCTTGCGGACGCGCCAACCGTCGTCCTCGACGCTCCCCTTGGCGAGCGCCCGCTTCAGCAGCTCCTGGGGCTTGCCGGATGCGATGCCCTCGGAGGGGTAGAAAATGGCGTATCCCTGGCCGAGGATCTCGGACTCGGAGTAGCCGCTGATCGCCTCTGCGCCCGCGTTCCAGGTCATCACGCGGCCTTCGGCATCGAGCATGAAGATGGCGTAGTCCTTGACGCTCTGGACCATGAACTCGAACTCGTGCCGTTGCAGGCGCCGGAGCCGTTCGAGCTCCTGGTGGCTCTCGCGCAGGGCGAGCTGCTGCTGCTTGAGGCTCGTGATGTCGAGGACGGTCGTGCCCAGGAAGCGCGCGCCGCCGGGAAGGCGGAACGGGAACTTCATGCTCAGCCAGGTCTTGGTTTCCCCGTCCGGAACCCGGATGCGCTCCTGAAAGGTCATCGGGCGATTGGCGTCGAGGACCTTTCGGTCGTTCTCGCGGATGCTCCGCCAGTCCTCCTCGGAGATCCCGGGAGGGGAGATTTGCCCGAGCGCCTCTTCCGCTCGGATCCCGAAGAGCGTTTCGAAGGTGTGGCTGGCGTAGACGATGCGCCCGTCCTCGTCCTTCATGAAGGAGGCGCTCGGGCTGTTGTCCATGAAGGCCGAGAAGAGCGCCTCGCGCTGGCGAAGGGTCTCGCTCTGCTTGGCCAGGGCTTCCTCCATCCGCAGGCGCTCGGAGACCTCGACGCCATGGACCAGGATCCCCATGACGCTGCCGTCCAGCTCCCGCACGGGCTGGAGGTTGAGGTCCCAGAAGGTCTGATGAGGCCCTGACGTGTCGGTGTAGGTGAACGGAAAGCGCTCGGCGTGAAAGGGGCGCCCCGAGGCGAGGACCTCGCGGAAGAGGCCCTCGATCTGAGCCTCGGTGCCCCGGAAGACCTCGAAGAGCGGCTTGCCGAGGAAGTCTGCTTCGGAGCGTCTGAAAAGCTGGGCGTAGTGCGCGTTGACGCGCCGGAAGACCAGGTCGCGATCCAGGTAGCAGAAGGCGCCAGGCAAGCTCTGGATCAGCTGATCGAGGAAGGTTTGCTGCTGGGCGCATTCATGTGGCATGGGCTCGCCTCCCCCGGGGATCCGCTGCCGTGATCATACGCAGGCGAGGCGCGGGCGGCAACGCTCAGCCGGTCGCGATCGCCCTCGGGGCTGCGACGCGCGGCAAGGCGAACCAGAAGGTGCTGCCCTTCCCGAGTTCGCTATCCACTCCGATCTCGCCGCCATGCGCATCGACCAGCGCCTTCGAGATGCTGAGCCCCAGGCCGGTTCCGTTGGCTTGCCGCATGCCGTGCGAGAGCTGGCTGAAGCGCTGGAAGAGCTTCGAGACATCCTCGGGAGCGATGCCGATCCCGGTGTCCCGGATCGCGCAGCGGATCCGCCCGTCCTCGACCGTGGCGCTCACCTCGATGCGCCCGCCGGTCCCGGTGAACTTGAGGGCGTTGCCGATCAGGTTCATCAGGACCCGCTCGATCCGGGCCGCATCGAAAAGGGCCAGCAGCGGCTCCTCCGGCAGGGCGTCCACGATCGTGACCTGGGCTTCCTCGGCCAGCGGCCTCAGGCTTGAGATCACCCCGCGGGCCAGCGCTCCGAGATCCGCCTCCTTGAGCGCGAGCTTGAAGGTCCCGGCATCCATGCGGGCGAAGTCGAGCAGGTCGTCGACCAGATGCTCCAGGCGCGCGGCGCTCCGCTGGATCTGCGTCACGAAGTCGTGTTGCGTTGGGGTCAGGAGGCCCGCGACCTCGTCCTCCAGGAACTCGGCATAGCCCACGATCGAGGTGAGCGGAGTCCGGAGGTCATGGGAGATCGCGTTGACGAAGTTGCTCTTGAGCGCGTCGAGCTCCTGGAGCTTGCGGTTCTGCTCCCGCAGGCCCTCCTCCATGTGCTTGCGCGGAGTGATGTCCCGGAAGAACCAGACGCGCCCGAAGAACTCGCCCTGGTCCGAGCGCACCGGGGCGGTGTAGGACTCGTAGATCTTGCCGTTCGTGAGGCGAAACTCGAAGCGCTCCCGCCGGTCCGGGTCGGTGTAGATGGCGTCGACCGTCCGTCGTAAATAGTCCGGATCCGTAACGCGCGTCAGGGCGTTGCCCAGGAGCATGCGTTCGCTGCCGGAGGCCATGAGGGAGTCCGGGAAACCCCAGAGCTCCTGGAAGCGGCGATTGTACGAGAGCACCTGGTGGCATTCGTCGACGATTAAGATGCCGTCGAGGTCCGCTTCTTGCTCGGCCTTGAGGATGGCGTGGCTGCGCCTCAATTCCAACTCGGCCTCGTGAAGCTCGGTCAGGTCCAGGGCGACGCCGAAGGCTCTCACGGGATGGCCCTGGGCGTCCATCTCCACATGGGCCTTGGAGCTCAGGTGGCGCGTCGTCCCGTCCGGACGGATGATGCGGTAGGAGTAGGCGAGGGGCTTGCGATCCACGAAGGCCTGCCGCCAAAGGGTCCGGAGCCGCTCGCGGTCGTCGGGGTGAATCCGGGCCTCGTAAGCCTCGAAGCTGGGAGCGAACTGCGCGCGCTCGAGCCCGAAGATGCGGTAGAGCTCCTCGCTCCACGTCACCTGGTGGGTGATGAGATCCCATTCCCAAGAGCCCAGGTGACCCAGCCGCTGGGCCTCTTCGAGGCGGGACTCATGGTGCCTCAGCTGGGCTTCGAGAGCTTTGTAGGCGGTGATATCCCGGCTAATGCCCATGACGCCGAGGATCGCGCCGTCCTCGCCGAAGTAGGGGACCTTACTCGACGAGATGATGCGGGTGCTCCCGTCGAGGCGCGTGAGGACTTCTTCGGCGGAGACCGGCTTGCCGGTCTCCATGACCTCGAGGTCGATCTGGCGAAGCCGGTGGGCGGTTTCCGGCGAGAAGCGCTGGGCGTCGGTCTTGCCGACCGGCGAGCCGAGACCGGGGTTCTGCTCTCCCTGGGAAGCGGGATTGACCAGGAGGTAGCGCCCGTCCCGGTCCTTGACGTAGATCGCGTCCGTACTGTTGGCGATCAGCGCCTCGAGCATGTTCTGGCGTTCGCGCCATTGGGTTTCGTCGTTTTTTTGCTCGGTCAGGTCGAGCCAGATCCCGCTGTAGCCTTGCTCCGCCGGCTCGGGCTGGGCGATCGCCCTCACCCAGCGCGGCGTTCCGGCATGGGGAAGTACCCGGAACTCCGCTTCGAAGCGGTCGCCGTCTGCGGTGGCCCGGTTCCACGCGTCGCGGGCGGCGTCGCGGTCGTCGGGGTGGAGCGCGTCGAGCCACCCCGCGCCCTCGGCTTGCTCGGCGCTCAGGCCCGTCAGGGTGCTCCATGCGGGGTTGACCGCCTGGACTTCCCCGCTCGCATCCGCGTGGAACATCGCCACCGGAGCGGAGAGCGCCGCCCGTAGCCAGGCGCTTCGGTCAAAGTTGGCCACCATCCCCGATATCCTGCCTTCCCGGATGCGGTTCACTTCCTCAGTATCTCACACGAAGGCGAGGGGTGACATGTCCGGAATGGGCGCTTTCCGAGGTCCGGCCCAGCGGGGGCGAGACCGGAAACTCCCGGCCTAGACCCGGGCGATCAAGGAGGTTCCCGGCGGTGACAGTGGCCTGGCGCCGTCCGTTTGTTGTCGGAGGGCTTGGAGGTGCGAGACGATCTCCACGGAAAGCCCTTCCATGTCCTGGAAGAGCCGATCCCGCTCTTCCGTGCGGCCTGCCAGGTGCAATTCGACGATGCGGCGCGCGAGTTCATGCAGCTTGGCATGGGGCGCGTCGACCATCCGGTACGCGTTCATGTGGCCGCAGCGCTCTTGCCCCGCGCTGAAGTACCACTTCCCGAGGCGGCAATCGCGGTGGGACATGACGTTCTCCGGGCGTATCGCCTCGTGGCCCCGCCGCATGTTGTCGAGGCGTGCCACCCAGAGCTGGTGATCCCCGATGGCCAGGTCGATCAGCTCGCGATCCGTGGTGCGGAGCTTGAATTCGCCGACCATGCCTCGCAGCCCGTCCATCTCCTGGACCACGCCCAGGAAGGTCTCGAGGGTCTTCTCGATCTGGCGGGTGTTGGACTCGGAGGCCTCGTCGATCTGCCGGATCGCCGCCGCGATATGGGTGTTGGCCGAGTCCTGCTGGCGGATGCTGTGGGAGACCGCTTCGGAGAGGGCCATGAGATCCTGGGTGGCGTTGACGATTTGCCGGGTGGCCTCCTGTTGCTCGGCTGCGGCGATCGAGACCTCCTCGATCCGGGCGAGGGCTTGCCGGCCGATTTCCGAGACCTGCTCCACCTCATGCCGTTGCTCCTCGCTGAGGCGGTGGATCACCTTCACTTGCTCCGCACAGCTCCGGACGCCGTCCGAGATGGTGCCGAAGGCTTTCTCGGTCTGGGCGACGGCCGTTTGGCTGGCCTCCACCTCGCGGCTCCCCTCCGCCATGGCGTCGACGGCCCGGTAGGTGTCTTTCTGGACGCCTTTCACCACCGTGGCGATCTCGGTGGTCGAGCGCATGGTCCTTTCGGCGAGCTTGCGGACCTCGTCGGCGACCACCGCGAAACCCCGTCCGTGCTCTCCGGCCCGGGCCGCCTCGATCGCCGCGTTGAGCGCCAGGAGGTTGGTCTGCTCGGCGATGTCGTCGATCACCTCGACGATATTGCCGATCTTCTCGACTTGCGTGCCCAAGTCCTGGATGACTTCGGCCGACTCCAAGACCACCTTCCCGATGCGCTGGATGCTTTCCGTGTTGGCTTTGATCACGCCCTGGCTCTCGGCGGCGGCCCGTTCCGAGGCCTGCGCCACTTCCGCCGCCCGCCGGGTCGCTTCGTCGACCTGCGTCGAGCTGGTCAGGATCCTTCCGATCGCCATGCCCAGGTTCTGCGCTTGGGCGCGCATTTCCTGCGCGTTGCTCGATACCTGGGCGACCGAGCCCGTCAGCTCCTCGATGCTGGAGGAAGTGACGTCGGTGGCCGTGCGCAGGCGGTCGACCTGATGGGTGAGCTCGGAGCCGCTCTGGGCGATCGCCGCGATCTCCTTGCGGATGATGGAGATGGCCTGGCGCTCTTCGGAGGCACGCTCGTTGACCCGGTCGAGGTTGGCGGCGGCGCCTTTACCCTTGACGCCGGCGCTGATCACGCGGGTGCTCAGTTGCACGAAGATCTGGTTGAACCGTTCGCTCAGCCGTGCGAGAAGCGGCTCCGCCGTGCTTACCCCGGTGAAGTCCCCTTGGGTCAACGCCTCGAGCGGCGCGGTTTGCGGATTCTCCTTGGGAGCGGAGAGCATGGTCATGATCGCCGGGGCGAGCGTGATGACCAGGGCAATCAGGGCGCTGGCCCAGCCAGGAAGGCGAGGGGCCAGCATGAGGATAGCCAGGAAGGTCGCCACGGCGGCGATGATCTGGGGAAGGGGGAGTGAGCGCTTCATCATGCCTCCTACTCTAGGGCTGGGGAGTGCTTCTTGGAGCTTACTGCTCCGCGAGGCGTGGGCCTAGCGCAATAGTTCGGTAGGAGCGGTGGCGACGCGGCGTCGGGAGATGGGATCCGGCTGGGAATCGTGCGATCAGTCTTGTTTCGGCACCGGAGAGCGCCTGCGGCTGGTGCCGAGGCGGGCCATCGGGAGCTCGATCAGTCTTGTTTCGGCACCGGAGAGCGCCTGCGGCTGGTGCCGAGGCGGGCCATCGGGAGCTCGATCAGTCTTGTTTCGGCACCGGAGGAGGAACCAGGTTCGGGTCCTGCGTGACCCGCTGGCGAACGATCTCGTACATGAGCACGCCGCCCGCCACCGAGGCGTTGAGCGACGGGACCTGTCCCAGCAAGGGCAGGCGCACGATGAAATCACATTTCTCGGAGACCAGGCGCCCCATGCCCGCGCCTTCCGAGCCCACCACCAGGGCGATGGGGCCGGTCATGTCGACCTCGTAGGGCAGGTGCGGCCCTTCGGCCTCCGCGCCCACCACCCAGAAGCCGGCGTCCTTGAGATCCTCGATGGCGCGGACCAGATTGGTCACCCGGGCCACGGGAGTGTACGCCACGGCTCCGGCCGAGCTCTTCTCGACGGTGCCCGTGAGGCCCACCGCCCGACGCTGCGGGATGATCACCCCCTGGGCGCCCGCCCCGTTGGCCGTGCGGATCAGCGCTCCCAGGTTATGGGGATCCTCGATCCCGTCGAGCACCACCACCAGGGGCTTGGGATGGGCCATGGCCTTGGAGACCAGCTCGTCGAAGTCGGTGTAGGCGGTAGCCGCGACCGAGGCGATCAGCCCTTGATGGGCCTCGCCGTTGGCCAGTTGATCGAGCTTGCCGCGGTCCACGAGCTGTACGATGGCGCCCTTGGGCTTGGCGAGCTTGCGGACCTGCGCGAAGAGGCTATCCCGCTCCAGCGAGCGCAGGAGCCAGACCTTGTTGACGGGGCGATCGCCCTCCAGCACGGCCAGCACCGCATGCCGCCCCCAGATCAGATCGCGGGCACCTTCCGGTTCTGAGCCGCGGGCGCTTTCTGAGCCGCGGGCGCTCGATTCCGAACCACGGGCGTCTTCTTCCGAACGCGAGCCGCGGGTACCCTGGCCTTCGGAGCCTTCTCGGCGGGGAGGCTTGCCGAAGCGCTCTTGCCGAGGGCCGCCGTGGGAAGCGGGACCCTTCTTGGGGCCGCGGGGGCCGCGAGGGCCATCCGAGGAGCCCTTCGGTCGGTTAGTGGGACGATCCGCCATGGGGGGCTTCCTCCTTCGATGCGTTCGGGGACGCAGAGTCGTTTGAACCGCTGGCGCTGCGATCCATGAAGGCGTCGACCGCCTCCAGGATGGCCTCCAGCCGTGAGAATTCCTGGTTGAGGTAGAGATGGCCGATCAGGGCCTCGAAGGCCGTCGAGTAGCGGTACTCCGCCACCGAGGCCGAGCGGGGGACGGCCGTCTTGAGGTTTCGCGCCCGTCGGACGACGTCGGCTTCCGCCGCGGTCAAGCTGGGCATGAGCTCCCGGAGGGCGGCGGCCTGCGCCGAGGCCTTCACCTTGGAGACCTTGGCGCGGTGCAGTTGCTCGACGGGGATGGCTTCGGTCAAGAGCCGCTTACGAACGTGAAGCTCGTAGACGGCGTCTCCCAGGTAGGCGAGGTGGCGTGGCGAAAGCAGACTCAGGCCCTCGCTGTCGGGCGGCTGGCCGCCTCGAGGAGTTCCCACTCCGTGAGGCCGCCGGGCTTGTCCATGAGCTGGATGCCCGCTTCCTTGAGCCGGTCGCGAATCTGGTCCGAGAGGCCGAAGTTCTTGGCCTTCTTGGCTTCTTGGCGCATGACGATGAGCTTATTCAGCAGCTCCTCGGCGTCCAGCGTGCCCGCCGTCACACGCAGAACCTCCGCGGGAGCGAGCTCCTCGTAGAGGGCCTTCAGCTCGGCGGCCACGTCCGAGAGGTCCCGCTTGGCTTCGGGCTGGTGGGCGAGGTCCAGGCCGAGCACTTGCGCCAGCGCGAAAAGCTTGGCGACGACGTGACCGGCCGAGGCCTCGGCGGCGGGATCCTTCTCGACGAGCTCTCCGAGGGCCTTCTGGGTCTCGAAGAAGATGGCGATCGCCCGGGGGGTGTTGAAGTCGTCGTCCATCGCCGCCGTGAAGCGCTCCTCGGCCTTGGCCGCGAGCGCCTGCACCTCGGGCGTGGGAGCGGCGAGCGATTCCGCGTAGCGACCGAGCCCCTTGCGCAGGCGGTTGAGACCGGTGCCGGCGCCCTGGATCGCGTCGTCGGCGAAGTCCGTCTCCTGTCGGTAGTGCATCGACAAGAGGAAGTAGCGGATGGTCTGGGCGTCATAGCGCTTCAGGAGCTCGCGGATGGTGGTGAAGTTGCCCAGGGACTTGGACATCTTCTCGCCGCCGACGGCCACGAAGCCGTTATGCAGCCAGAAGCGGGCGAAGGTTTGCTCGGTGAGGGCCTCGGACTGGGCCACTTCGTTCTCGTGGTGCGGGAAGAGCAGATCCGTGCCCCCGGTATGGATGTCGATGGTGTCGCCCAGGTGCTTACGGACCATGGCCGAGCACTCGATGTGCCAGCCGGGGCGGCCGGGGCCCCAGGGGGAGTCCCAGGAGGGCTCGCCGGGCTTGGAGGCCTTCCAGAGGGCGAAGTCCATGGGGTGGCGCTTCTTTTCGTCGATCTCGACGCGGGCGCCGGCCTGCATCTGGTCCAGCGTGCGGCCCGAGAGCTGGCCGTAGGTCTCGAAATGCGTGACGGCGTAGTAGACGTCGCCGCCCGAGGCGTAGGCGTAGTCTTTGGCGATCAGGCCCTCGATATGGGCGATCATCTCGGGGATGTGCTCGGTGGCGCGGGGATACAGCTCGACCCGCTCGTTGCCGAGGGCGTCCATGTCGACGAAGAACTCATGGACGAAGCGCTCGGCGACGGCTTGCCAGTCCTCGCCGGTCTCGCGCGCCCGGTTGATGATCTTGTCGTCGATGTCCGTGAAGTTCATGGCTTCGACCAGGTCGTAGCCCTTGTACTTGAGGTGGCGCCGCACCACGTCCCAGGAGACGTAGCACTTGGCATGGCCCAGGTGGGAGTAGTCGTAGACCGTGGGCCCGCAGACGTACATGGTCACGCGAGGGGCGTTCTGGGGCTCGAAGGCCTCCAGGCGGTGGGTCCGGTCGTTCGTCACCTGCAGCATGGCGTCAATCTCTCCTAGTTTTCGGCCGCGGCGCTGTTTTCGGGCCGCGGGGCTCTGAAGCTCTCATGTTAGCACGTGGAGCGCTTCTTGGGATGCAGTGCCAGCCGGGAATCTCGCGAGCGATATGCGGAATTGTAAGAAAACTTGTAGGCAAAACGCTATTTCGCTATCAAGTCTCGCTTGCTAGCTTGGAGGCATCCTCTCTCGAAAGGGTGCCATCATGACCAAACGCATGCTTTCATTGCTCCTGCTGATCTTCTCCGGCTTGGCCCTGGGCTTGGCCCACCTCTTGCCGTCCCCCCCGCTCGCCTGGCTGGGTGTACTGCTTCTGCCCCTCGCCTTGCGCCATCGCCGGCCTGAGGTCTGGGGATGTGCGGGCCTGTTCTTGGGATGCGCCGTCGCCTTCTGGGTGGGGCATCCCTGGCACCTCGGCACGATTCGCAATTACATCCTGACGAACCAGGTGCTCGTCGCGGCGGTGGCGATCGCCTTCACGACCGTTTTCGCCACCGCCAAGTTCCTGCCCGTGATCGTGGCCTGGCGCCTTCTCGGCCGCTTTCCCATGGCGGCCTGGCTTCCAGTCGCCATCCTGACGGGAGAGTGGCTGTTCAGCCGAATCTTTCCCTTGCCGCACTCGGATTGGCTCGTGACCCAGGCGACGTTCCCCCCGGTTCTGCGAGCCGTCAGCTTGCTCGGCTGGACCCTGACGACGTGGCTTTGCCTTGCGATCGCCGTCTCGATCGGCGAAGCGTTTCTCAGGCGTTCCCCCATTAGGCTGATCGTCCCCTGTCTGGGCCTCGCGGGCCTCCTGGCGCTCCCGGAGATCCCGGGGGTGGCGCGCGAGCGCCTCGAGGTGCTCGGAGCGGTCCACATGACGGACCATGCGGCGCCGCCCCGCCACGGGCTCTCCGGCTTGAAGCTGCTGGTCTGGCCCGAACAAACGAGCAAGTACCGCCCATTGCTCTCGGAAGGGGCCGGCGAGGGGAAGCACCTCGCGCTTCCGCTGCGTTTGCCGGGAACGACCCACCTTTACGGCCTCGTCACGCGCCAAAAGGGGAGCATCCAGAATTCACTGATCGCCCTGGAGCCGGGAGGAGCGGTGACGTGGGTTCGCGCCAAGTCTCGCCTCTTCCCGATCACGGAGCGTCCGGTCCTCGGGGTCTGCTTCACGGAGATGCCGCCCCCGCTGCTTCCGGGCCAAGTCTCCCCCCGCACGGTGCTTGCCGGATTTCAGGCCGTCAGCGTGGTTTGCCTGGAAGGTCTGGAGCGGGACTTCCTCAGGCGCGCGGCCCAGGACGGGACGGAGCTGATCACCGTGAGCGCCAGCGACCGGAGCTTGGTCCGCTCCCCGGTGGCCATGCGTCAGATCGTGGCGGTCACGTCGCTCGTCGCGGCGGATCTCGGCCTGCCCATCGTCCGGTCTTCGGTCTTTGGCGTGGCGGCCATCATCGACCGGAACGGCGAGGTGCTGGCGGTGAGCGAGCTTGGCTCTTCCGGGATCCTGTCGATCCGAGCACCGACCCGCCAGGCAGGCATGCCGCCGCGTGAGCCGGCTCCCTGAGCCGGGTCCCTGAGCGCGTCATCCGAGCTTCCATGCTCAAGGGGGAGCCTCAAGTTCTCGGCCCATGGATCCGAAGGGAGTCATCAGGGGCGACCCGGCTCGGATGCGGTTCATGGCGGAGAATGAGGAGGTGCGAATGAGGATCGAAGGCGGCAGCACCCCGTCTAACGAGGCGACTCTGCGTCGGACGATGGCGACTCCGGCGCTCGGTAACGCGGCGTCTTCCTCGTTTGCCGCCCTTCTGGAGCGCGCGCAGGGCGAGCGCAAGCCGAATGAGCCCGGAGGGGCCTACGACTTCACGGCCGTGACGCGCCAGCAGTTGCGTGACATGGTGAACGACCTCATCAAGAGCGGGCGCATGTCACTCGAGACCTCGTCCCCGCTGGTCGGCATGATGGGGCCGCAGCTCCTCGCCGACGGCAGCGGCCGGACGACCGAGGCGGATGCGGCCGTGCCGATGAACGTCTTCACCAAGATTCAAGCAGGGATCGAGGGCGCGTACTGGTTGGGCGATCCGGAGAGCGCCAAGCGCTTGATCACGACGCGCGAGGCCTTGAAGCGCCTGCAAGGAAGCCTGATCGCAAGCGGGGGGATTTAGAAGCTCGGGTACAGGGCCTCGCGGTCCTGGGCGAAGTACCTTCCGCTCGGCGATTCCCCCTGGATCAGCTCCAGGAAGCGCGGGACGCTCACTTCGGGCGGGTGCAGGTAGTCGAGGTTGTCGCCGGGGAAGGATTCCTCGTAGAGCCGCGTGCGCATCTCGCCGGGGTCCACCCAGTAAACGCGCCACTGAGGGTTCTCGAGGGCCAGCGTGCCCGAGAGGTGATCGAGCATGGCCTTGCTCGCCCCGTAGCCGCCCCAGCCCTCGAAGCACTCCGGAGCGGCGTCCGAGCTGAGGTTGACGATGCAGGCCCCTGGAGGCAGGAACTCACGCAAGGCCTGGACCATGGCGATCGGCGCGATGGCGTTCACTCGGCAGATTCGTTCGAGTTCGTCCGGCGCCAGCTCCATGAGGAGCGGCCGGGGGCTGGGGCCCAGGACGGCAGCATTGTTGATCAGAAGGTCGAGCCCCCCGAGGCTGGCGGCGGCGGCCGCCAGGCGCATGCGGTGCGCGGCATCCGTGACGTCGCCGGCGATCGCCATGACCGGGGCCAGGGGCTGGAGCGCCTCGCGGACGGCTTCCAGGTCGTCGGCGGAGCGGGAAGTCAGGATCAAGTTCCAGCCACGTTCGGCCAGGGCGGCGGCCAGGGCGCGGCCCAGCCCACGGGAGGCTCCGGTGATCAGGGCGTTCGACGTCCCTCGGGGGAAAGGGGGCATGATTCCGTCATGTTGCCGCATGGATGTCCTCCTCATGCCTATTTTATACACCGGAGTGTCCCGGAATTGTGCCTGAGCCCCAACCCTCGGGGGAAATAGCAACCCGGGACGGTTGGAGTGTCAGGCGAAACGGGGATCTAGAGGTCCACGCCAAGGAACGCGGCAGGCCAGACCTGGAAGCGGCCGGATTCGTAGATCAGGTTGTCGGAAGGCCGGAACGTGGAGTCCTTGCGCAGCGTCGTCTGATTGAGGGAGACGCCCGCCTTGATCGCGAGGCGCGGGGCGAGCTTCCAGCCCAGCATGGCCTTGTAGGAGTTGACGGAGGTCCAGTTGGCGACGCTCGAGGGATCCTCCTGGAGGGGGCCTCCCGTGATCTCCAGGCGCGAGAAGCTGCGCTCGCTCAAGGGGAAGTGGAAGCCGAGTCCGACGTTCAGGCCGAGGTGGTTACCGTCGGCCTTGGGCAGGTTGCTCAGGCCCAGGACGGAGTAGACCCGCTTGGAGCCCGAGCTGACGCCAAGCGTCGTGAACCCGGAGTCGGTGACTTGCAGGTCGCCTTCGAAGCGCCCTTGCCGCACGTAGCTGAAGAGGCCGATCGGGACGTCCACGTCCTCGGCGACGTTGAGCACGCCGACCTGCACGCCCTTGACGGTGCCGGCGATGTTGAAGACGCCGACCTGCACGCCCTCCACGTCACCCGCTTGGTTGATGACCGCCGTCTGGACGCCCTTCATGCTCTGGGTCGCGAAGTTGTATCCACCCGCGACCTGCACGCCGTCCACCGTGCCGGCCAGGTTGAGGCCCCCCGCGGCTTGGACGCCATCCACGGCGCCGTCGACCACGTTCATGCCGCCCGCCATCTGGAGCCCGACGACCCGGCGTCCGACGAGGTTGAGGCCGGCGGCCATCTGGAGGCCAGCCATGGTCTTGTCCACGTGGTTGTAGAGGGTCCCGATCGAGAGGCCCTCGATCCCGCCGATCTGGCCGCCCAGCAGGTTGAGGCTGCTTTGCGCCACGACCGGCTCGTCGAAGACCTGCGCGAAGCCGTAAGGGCCGATGAGGGAGAGGTTGAAGGGAATCCGGCGGGTAGGCTTGGCAGGCGCTTCATCGGCCGTTTGGGCGATCGCCGAGGGCGCGATCAGGGTCGTGGCCATCAGGCTGCAGGACAACAGGGGCTTCAGCATACGGAGTCTCCTCGCATGGGTCGGGGGCCGAGCGAACGATTATAGGGAGCATGGGAGAGGGTTGCAATCTTAACGGGAAGCGCCTTTCCGTTGTTGGGTTCGGGGATGGCGGCTTCCCTGCGGCACCTGGCCTACTGGCTGCTCCCGGCGTGCTTGCGGGGCTGGCGCACGACCATGGCCCCGTAGGCCTGAGCGTGGCCCTGCCCTTCGAGGCTGCCGTGCTGCCGATCTTCCTCAACGCCGGCACGTACGTCTACCGCCAGCTTTCGGAAGCCTGAGCGGGGCTAGAGCGAGCGGCGTGGAAGCTTCCAGTCCCAGACGACCGAGGCCATGCGCAGCACGACGATCATGATGAGCAGGCCCAAGAGCGAGAAGGGATCGTTCGGCCAGCCGAGCCCGATGGCCAGGGCGGCGGCCATGGCCCATACCCCGTAAAGCGGGTGCTTGTGCTGGAAGACCATGGGCTGGCGATGGGCCAGCAGATCGCGGATGATGCCCCCGCCGGCCCCGGTCAGCAGGGCGGAGACGACCACGGCCGGCAGCGAGAAGCCGAGTCCCTTGGCCATCAAGGCGGCCTGGATGGCGAAGGCGCCGAGGCCGATGGCGTCCAGGAAGACGGCGGGACGCTGCCAGCGGGCGATCGCCCGTCGCGGCAGGCAGAAGACGATCAGGATCACCCCCAGCGCGGTCGCGAGCAGCAAGGGTTCCGCCCAGACGTGCGAGGCGGGCTGCCCCAGGAGGATGTTGCGCAGCACGCCGCCCCCGAACGAGGTCGCAAACCCCAGGAAGAGCACGCCCAGCAGATCGTAGCCCTCCTCCATGGCCACGAGGGCGCCGGAGGAGGCGAAGGCGAGGATGCCGATGATGTTGAGCCAGTCCCATTCCATAGGTGATTCGCCGGGTTTCTAGAAGACGGCTTCGACTCCCAGCACGCCGGGAACCCGCTGCTTGAGCTGGGCTTCGATGCCCATGCGCAGCGTGACGGTGGAGCTGGGGCAGGTCCCGCAGGCGCCTTGCAGGCGAACCTTGACGATGCCGGCCTCGATCCCGGCCAGTTCGACGTCGCCGCCGTCGGCCTGCATGAAGGGGCGCAGCATGTCGAGCACGCCCATGACCGCGTCGCGGTCCACAGAGGCGTTCGCGATCTCCCCGGTGGCCTCGTCGATGCTCTCGCGCCGGCGCACGTCGGCCATGCGGGCCTCGGCGAGTCGCGCGGTGGCGAACGGGGACTCGACGGGAGCCTGGGCGATCGCCCGGGCTTCCTCGAGGCGGGCTTGCAGTTGCTTGTTCTCGGCGAGCGCGCCCAGGGCCGCGACGACTTCCTGGACGTGCACGCGGGGATCGACGTTCTCCCAGACCTTCCGGACGATCCCGTCCTCGTCGATCAGGAAGGTCGTGCGCGAGACGCTTTGGAAGGTCTTGCCCGCCCAGAGCTGCTGGGTCGCGGTTCCGAAGGCCTGGGCGATCGCCCCGTCGGCGTCCGAAAGGAGGGGGAAGTCCAGCGCGTACTTCTGGGCGAAGGCCGCCTGGGCTTCGGGAGCGTCCGGGCTCACGCCGATGACCTCGGCCCCGTGCTCACGCAGGAGGGCGAGGTTATCCCGGAAGGAGCAGGCCTCCATGGTGCAGGCGGGAGTGCCGGCTTTCGGGAAGAAATAGAGCACATGGCGTTTGCCGGCCGCGAACGAAATGGAAGCGTCGGGGGCGGCAAGCGGGGGGATGGGGGAGCCGGGTTGCAGCATGGAAGTCCTCCTCGCCCCATTCTAGCAGGATCCGAGCCGGTTTTCGCCCATGCCAAAGCGCGAGCGCGGCCGACACTCGGCCGCGCTCGCGGGTGACGCCGCTTAGCGGCGGTCGAAGGTGGCCCTGATCGGAGCCCCTGCCTTCCTCGCGAAAGGGGCGTTCGCTTGAAATCCCCTTGAAACGATGGGACCCTAGACTTCATCATGGCCCGACCCGTGACGTCTGAAGGAGGTACTGTGAACCCGGCGGAACTCATCATGGCCCTGGGCATGGCGGGAGGAGACTGGGTGCTCTACCTGCTCCTGATCCTGTCCATGCTCTCGGTGACCCTCATCCTGGAGCGCGCCCTCTACTTCGTCTTCAACCGCGAGCCCTTCGGAGCCCTCTTGAGTGACGGGATCCAGGCGATCGCCCGCCAGGACCTCGCAGGCGCCTCCGCCCAGACCAAGGGTCCCGTCGGACGCCTCTTCAAGGTGGCCGCCGAGAACTGGAACGACGGCCTGCCCCGCTTGCGAGCGGCCCTCATGGCCCATCGCCTCCGGGAGCGTGCCGCCGCCGAACGCGGCCTCGTCTTCCTCGGCACCCTCGGCAACAATGCCCCCTTCGTCGGCCTCTTCGGCACGGTCCTGGGCATCATCAAGGCCTTCCGCGACCTGGGAGCGGCCGATGCGGTCGGGCCGTCGGTCGTCATGACCGGCATCTCCGAGGCCCTGGTCGCCACGGCGGTCGGCATTTTGGTCGCCATTCCCGCGGTCGTGGCCTACAACCTTTGCCAGCGCAGCATCCGGGTCATGGATTACCGCCTGGACGAGGCCTCCGAGGCCATTTTGGCCATCGCTACCGAGACGCCGGGTCTCGCCGAAGCCCGAGGGAGCGTCCATGGCCGGGTCTAGCTACCGCGACGACGATCCCATCATCGAGATCAACGTCACGCCGCTGGTCGACGTCGTCCTGGTGCTGCTCATCGTCTTCCTGGCTACCAGCTACCTGATTGCCCAGCAGAGCTTCAAGGTAGAATTGCCGAAGGCCTCTCAGACCGTCGCCACCGAAGCCCGAACGGTCGCCATCGTGGTCCAGGAGGACGGCGCGATCCTACTCGACGGCCAGCCCATCAGCCCGGAGTCCCTGGAGGCCGACCTGGCCGCCCGGGTCAAGGCCAACCCCCGCCTTCAGGTCGTGGTGGGAGCCGATGAACAGGTGGCCCATGGCCGTGTCGTCACGGTGATGGACGTCGCGCGGCGGGCCGGGGTAGAGAAGCTGGCCTTCGCAGTCGATCGTCCCTAGGGCCGCCATGCGCAACCGCTTACCCCTGGTCATCTCCCTTTCGGTCGGCCTTCACTTCCTCTTGGCGATCGCCCTCATGCAGATTCCGCAGTCCCGGGAGATCATCCGCAAGATCGTGCCGGTGACCCTCGTCGAACGCGAGAAACCCAAGCCCCCTGCGCCTCCCAAGCCCAAGCCGAAACCGATGCCTCCCAAACCCCAGGCCGCCCAGCCGAAGCCGCAGACGCAGGCCAAGCCCCAGACGCCTCCGAGGCCCCAGCCGAACCCTCCGTCGCAGCCGGTCAACGACGCGGCCCACAGCTTCGGCGTGGCCGCCGGGATCGGCGGGACCATGGAGGTTCCCCTGGGCGAGACCCTTGCTGCCGAGTCCACGGCCTCGGCCCCGCTGCGCCTCCGCTTCGAGGACGACGCCTCCGAGGCCCTGGACCGCGAGCCGGAGCCCATCGGCCGCCTGCGGGTGACCTACCCCGAGCTGGCGCGGCTCGCGGGAGCCACCGGCTCGGCCCGGGTCGAGGCATGGGTCGAGGCCGACGGCCGGGTCTCCCGGGTGGAAGTTCTGGACCATCAAGGGGGAGCAGCCTTCGCGCAGGCGGCCCGGGACGCCGTGAGGCTGACGCGCTTCCGGCCGGGTCTTCGCGGGGGTGTCCCCGTGGCCTGCAGCATCGTCGTGCCCGTGACCTTCACCCTGAACGAGGAAAACGCCCATGCCCCGGACTAGCTTCGCTCGCAATGCAACCCTGGCGATGACGCTGGCGGCGACGTTCACTGTGATCGCGCCGGCGCAGGCCGCCGTGCTCATGGGCCAGGTCCAGGACCGGGAGTCCAAGAAGGCGATCGCCGGAGCGACCGTCTCGGTCGTCGGCCTTTCCCGCCAGGCCAAGACCGACCGCGAGGGCCGCTTCATGCTGGAGGGCGTGCCGGAAGGCAAGGCCCGCGTCAAGGTCGAGGCCCCCGGCTACCTCCCCTACCTGACGCCCGCCGTGCCCTTCGCGGATGCGCGTCCGACCGATCTCACCCTCGCCCTGCGCCCCGGCCGGGTAGAGGTGAAATCCCAGGTGGTTTCGGGCTCGCGCCCGTCTCGCTTGGCGCAGACCGAGACGAGCAAACGCTCGTTCACCGCCGAGGAGGTCAAGAAGACCGCCGGAGCCCGTAACGACCCCATCCTGGCCGTCACCAACACCGCCGGGGTGGCGACGGGAGGCTTCTCGGGGGCGCCCGTCGTGCGGGGTGGCGGTCCCAACGACAACCTCTACTACCTGGATAACGTCCAGATCGGCAACCCGTTCCACTTCGGCGGCCTGGTCAGCGTCTTCAACGCCAATACCATCTCGCGGGTGGACCTCTACACCGGGGCCCTGCCCGCGCGCTACGGCAACGTCATGTCGGCGGTCATCGACGTCGAGACCCGGCCCCCCAAGTCCGACGCCCTTCACGGCGTCTTCGACGCCAATTTGCTGTACTCCGAGGGCCTGCTCGAAGGCCCCTTGACCCCGTTCGCCGCCCTCTCCCTCGCCGGCCGGCGCAGCTACATCGACCTGATCGCGGGCCGCGTCTTCCCCGCCTTCACGGTTTTTCCCCGCTTCTCCGACTACCAGGGGAAGCTCACCTCCACCCTGCCCGGCGGAGGACGGCTCGATCTCTCCGCGATCGGCTCCCAGGACGCCCTGGGCATGACCCTCGAGGATGGATCGACCGGCCGTGGCTTCGGCTCCATTTCGATGGACTCCGGCTACCGCAGCTCGGGGGCCGTCTGGAGCCAGCCCCTGGGGGACGCGCTCTCGCAGCGCCTCACCCTCAACTACCAGGAACCTTACACCGATCTCGCCATCGGACGCTTCCTGACCATCCGGGACTTCCGCTACCAGTGGACCCTCGCCGACGACCTCGCCTGGCAGGTCCATGACCGTCATCAATTGCGGATGGGCCTGCGCTACGACACGATCAACTTCGTCTCCCGCCGGATCCAGCCGGATACCTCGTCCCTGCGCGATCGCCCCCGAACGACCCCGCCGACCCCCGAGGAGATCGAGGCCCTTCCCAAGCTCTCCTCCGACACCTCCGGAAACGAGAAGATCCTGGGAGTCTACCTGGAAGACGCATGGAAACTCACCGACAGCCTCACGGCCTCGCTGGGGGCCCGCTACGACCGCCTTCAGAGTACGGCCGAGGACCATCTCGCTCCCCGTCTGGGCCTGTCATGGCGCATGGATTCCGATACCACCTGGCGATTGGGTTATGGACAGCAAGTTCAGTTCCCGGATCCCTCGCGAATGCTGCCGGGCATCGGTAACCCCGGCCTGAGAGCCGCTTATTCGCTGGATACGGTGGCTGGGGTCGACCGGCAGATCACGGAGCGCCTGCTCGGCAAGTTCGAGATCTACCACCGGGATCTCGTGGGCCTCTCGGTTGCGGACCCTGACCAGCGCTACGCGAATCTCGGCTCGGGACGGGCCTTCGGAGCCGAGGCGACCCTGGAGCTGGCCCGCTGGAACGGTTGGACCGGCTCCCTGGCCCTGACCGCCGCCCGGGCCTTCCGGACGACTCCCAAGGACGGAGAGATTCGTTACGATTACGATCAGCCGTTCATCGGGAACCTCTCTTTGGTCGGTCCCACCTGGGTCGACTGGAGCCCGTCGTTGCGGTTGAGGGTTTCGAGCGGACGGCCTTACACTCCGGTGGTCGATCGCCGGCAGCTCCCGGACGGGACCTTCGAGCCGGTCAACGGCCCCACGAACTCGGCCCGCTACCCCAACGGGCTGACCTGGTCCGCCCGGGCGGAGCGCCCTGCGGGCATCCTGGGGGCGACGGGAAGCTTCTACGTCGAGGTCACGCAGCAGCGCGAGGTCTTTGGAGTGGATTACGGGGAGAATTACGAGCGGATCTCCGATCCGATCTACAACTACGGCTTGCCGATCATTCCCTACCTGGGGTATCAGCTAAGCTTCTAAGCACCTACACGCGGAGTTTGAAGTCCGCTTGCTTGGAGCAGACATCGCAGCAAAAGATGAATATTATCCGACAAGTAGGCTTCAGAATTCTGCTCGACCTGCTTAGTGCTTGGTCACCGGGGTCCAGGTGAGCCCTGGATTCCGGGTCAAGCCCGGAATGACGGCGAGGGCCTAGTTCGCGCCGAAGAACTGCGCGACCTTCTCCCCGAAGCTGCGCTTGGGCTGGGGGGCAGGCTCCACGGGGAGGTTCTCGCCGAAAGCCGCCTTGAAGAGGTTGATCTCGCCGTGGCCGTAGCCGATGTCCTTGCCCGTCTTGCCGCGGTCATCGACGGCCCGCTTCAGATGCTCCATCACCTCCTCGGCGCTCCAGTCCGGGTGCTGGGCGATCACCAGCGCTGCGGCGCCGGCCACGTACGGGGAGGCCATGCTGGTGCCCTGAAGCTTCTTGTAGGTGGCGCCCTCTCCCGGGTAGGCCGAGAGGATGTCGACGCCGGGCGCCGTCACTTCGAGCTCGTTGCCGCCATTCGAGAAGGACGCGCGCTTATGCGCGGAGTTCACGGCTCCGACGGTGAGCACGTCCGGGAGGCTCGCGGGGTAGTAGCTGGAGATGTCGTCCTTGCTGTCATTGCCCGAGGCGGCAACCACCAAGACGCCCTTGGATTGGGCGTAGGCGATCGCCTCCTTCATCTCGGGCATCTGCTCCCAGAGGCCGAGCTTTTTGAGAGCGGCCTCGTCGCCGCCCAGGCTCATGTTGATGACCTTGGCACCGTTGTCCACGGCGTAGCGAATGCCCTTGGCGACGTGCGTGGGCTCGGCTTTGCCATTCTTGCCGAAGACCTTGATGGGCATGATCTGGGCGTCACGCGCCACGCCGCCCGCTCCGTCCTTGATGCCCCACGCTCCGGCGACGATGCCGGCGACATGGGTGCCGTGCCCCTGCTTATCGGTGACGTCCGTGCCGCCGGTGGTCGCGTCGTAAGGCTTCACGATCCGCCCCTCGAAGGCGGGGTGATCCATGTCGATGCCGGTGTCCACCACCGCCACCACGACCTTGGAGGCATCAATTTCGGCGAAGCCGTCGTCGGTTGAAAGGATCTTGCCCTCGACGCCGTCCACGCTGGCCGTGCGGCCGGCCTTGAGCAACGGGCCGTCGGGCTTGGCAATCTTGGATTCCGTCGCGAGGTATGCGCTCGAAAGCAGGACCACGTCCTTGCCGAGGTCCACGATCGCGGACGGCTTCTTGTCCTTCTTTGCCTCGGCAGCCAGCTTCTCGCGGTTGGCGGGAGTGTCCTCGAGGCGCCGCACGAAGACGTCTTGGGCGCGGCCCGACTGGCTCCAGGTCACGGTGGAACGGTTTGCGGCGACTCCTGCCATGACGGCCCTCCTGACAGCGTGTTAACGATCCTGCTGAGGGGGGTTATCGGAGGCCAAGGACAAGGACTGACCCAAATTCGGGTTAAGCTTCAGGAAAGCAATGTTTCAGGAAAGCAAGGGGAATGGACGCGCGTTCCGAATAGGGCTAAGGCTGCGTCCGGAGGCGGGTCGCGATCGTGCGGGCGGCCAGGAAGAGCCAGGTTGTGACGATGAACGGAGCGGTCAAGGCGGGCATGCCGGTCGGCGTGAGGCTCGCCATGAGGATCCCCGTCATGGCGAACGTCGCCCCCATGCCGAGAAGCGCCGTCACGGTCGCGTGTCGCGCGGTGAAGACGGCCCCCAACGCAATTCCCGTCAGGACCGGGTTGAAGCCGTGAAGCCCCGCTTGGAGGGAGGCGCTGTCGGCTCCCCCCATGACTCCGAGCAGCAGGCCCAAGAAGGAGCCCAAGAGGCCGAAGGCGAAGGATCGGCGGGAATTCACGAGGAGGCCGATCAGCATCAGGAGTCCAGCAAGCCAGTGTCCCTGGAGCATGACCTGCCCCACTCCGGTGAATAGGCCTTCTCCAGCTCCAAGGAGAGTCAACGGGGCGGAAAGGGGGAGTGCGGGGGACGCTCCCGGCATGAAACCGCTCGGCTGCAGGCCACCGATCTGCGGGACGGTGGCCAGGGCGAGCCATGTGGTCAGCACGAAGGGGGCGGTGAGGGCGGGAAGCTGCCAGCGCCTGAGGAGGCGCGAGCAGAGCTCCGTGACCACGGTCGAGAGGGCGGTGGCGACGGCGATCAGCAGGATCAGTCCGGCTTCCGCTTGGAAGAAGAAGGGAATGGCGATTCCGACCAGCGTGCCGTTGTAGCCGTAGAGACCTTCCTGGATGGCTTGGCGATCGAGGCGCAGGAGCATGGCCGTGCTCGTGCTGATGACGGTCCCCAGGACCGCGCCGAAAAAGAGCCAGAAGGCGCTCACGCCCTGGCTGGCCAGGGCGTCGCCGGAGAGCAGGCTGTTGGCCAGGATGGCGAGCAGGAAGAAGGCTCCGGTGAGCGGGTGGTTCTGCAGGAAGACCTGCCCCACTCCCCGGAGCGTGACGTCGATGAAGGTTCGAAGTGGCCGGGTTCCGGCCTGGAGAACGAGACTCATGCCGCGCCATCATAACATGCCGCGGCATGAGCCAAGGATCAGGAGCGGGCCACTTCCGTCTTGGCGGGCTCCGCGCTCACGGGGCCGCAGACCCCGGTCTCCATGCCGCAGGCCATGCCTCCGTCTTCCCAGGAGACCAGATCGGTCAGGAGGGATTTGCCGAGGGTCGGCACATCCGCTTGGCCGAGCTCCCAGAACTCACCCGTGCGGACGGGAACCTTCCGGATGCCGTCCTGGCCTTCCAGTTCGGCGAGCAGCTCCGAGATCGGCTTGTCGAGCAGCTCCGAGAGTTCGCGGGTGGTCAGGGCTCCGTATTCCGCAAGCAGCTCGGTGAGGGGGCGAGGGGCATGGGGCTTGAGATCCGGGGCGACCTGGGACAGGACGTCCTGCAAGGTCTTGAAGTCGCGGGCTCCTCCCATGAGGATGGGGCGGATCTGTAGGTCGGCATTCGTGTTCATGACCAAGAAGGTCGGGAAAGAGCGCACGCGCACTTGGGCGCCCAGCTGGCGATCCTCCTGGAAGGCGCGCTCGGCGGTGCCGTCAGCGATCGCCGCCTTGAAGCGATCGAGGTCCAGTCCCGGGGTGGCCTCGGCGATCGCCTGGTAAACCTCGGGGCTCGAGGCATTGCGGCCTTCCGCCTGAGCGGCTCTCCGCAAGCGGCGCAGGAAGGCCTCACCAAGGTCGTCTCCTTGCAGGGCCGCCGCGGAGGCGGCAATGCAGGCCGGCCAGGTTCCCCAGTGGGGATCTTGGTTCTCGCGCATGAACGTTCCGTCGATGGGTTGTCCCGTGCGCAGGCCGACTTCTTCCCAGTGCGGAGCGACGTCCGCCGTCGAGGAGATGCCGTTAAGCGGGTCCGTGAAGTGGGCCATGTCCGGGACGAGCCCGCCCATGACGGGCCGGATGCGGAGCTGGTCGCGGTAGGTTTCCTTGGCCCGGTAAATGACCGGCTCCATGGCCCAGCACCAGGAGCAGAAGGGGTCGGTGAAGGTGAGGATCTCGACCTTGGGTTTGGCCGTCATGCGGGGCCTTCCTTTCTTTCGGGGTAATCTCTCGAACTAGAGAGAGTTAGGGAAAAAAACTAGCGTTCCTGCAGGCCGAGTTTCCGGCAGAGGCGTCGGAGCTCGTCTTGCTCGGTGGGGGTGAGGACGGAGAGATCGGTTTGGATGGCGTCGACCTGGCGGGGGAAGACTTCGGAGATGAGGGCATGGCCGGCGTCGGTCAGGTGGATGGTGACCATGCGGCGATCGCCCTGGTCGCGCTCCCGGCGGATCAGGCCGCGCTTCTCAAGATTATCCAGGATCAGCGTGACGTTGCCCGAGCTGCGCAGCAGCTTGGCGCAGAGGTCCCGCGGGCTCAGCGGCCCGAGGTGCAGGAGGATCTCCAGCACGCCGAACTGGCTGATGCTGAGGCCGGTCGTCGCGAGGTGGCGGTGGACCCGCTGGGAGACCGAGTCGCTGGCGCGCATCAGGGCGATGTAGGCGTTGAGCGCGCGCTGCGCGTCGGCGGAGCCGGAGTACTGGGTGGGCATGATTTCCTCTAGTTGAAGTCTCTCTAGTTAAAGATATATCCAATCCGGAGAGTTGTCCAGTCCCTCGGGGGGGCAAAACCGGTCGCGATCGCTGCGGATCGTGGTAGCATACGGCCTAGCGTCTGGTCGCAGACCCAAGCGGGGACTGCGGCCCAGGGGTACCTCGCGAGGGAGGACAGCGCGTGCTCGGCATCGGCATCACCACCCATCACCGGAAAGCGGTCCTCCAGGAGACCTTGGAGGCGATCGCCCGCCATTCCACCCTTCCCTACCGCCTCGCGGTGGTGAGCGACGGCTCCACCGATGGTACCGACGACTTCCTGAGGGCCTACCACCCCGGGGGAGCTTGTCAGGCCTACCACCCCCTCTTTCCCGAGTCCCGCCTGGGGCCCGCGCGGGCCAAGAACGCCTGTCTTCAGGAGCTTCGGGACTGCCGCTTCATCCTCTTGCTGGACGACGACTGCCGGCCGCGCCACGACGACTGGCTGGAGTTCTTCTGGGAGGCGCATCAGGCGACGGGCATCCACCATTTCTCCTACCTGACGGAGGCTCACGGGTCGCCCGCCGTGCATGAGCGGGAAGGACGTAAGGTGAGGGCGTATCCGCAGAGCGGCGGGGTCCTGATGACCGTGAGCCCGCGCATGCTCGAGCTCATCGGGGGGTTCAGCGCCCGCTACCGGGGTTACGGCCATTACTTCCACGCGTCCTACTCGATCCGCGCCCATCGCGCGGGCTTGCAGGCGGGACTGGGCCCCTTCCTCTCGCTCGAAGGCACCGAGCGCATGCTGCATGCCCTGGACTACGACGTGATCGGCGACAGCCTCCAGGCCTCCCGCCTGAGCAGCCTCAGCGCGAAGGACCGGCAGAAGCACCACTTCCACAATACGCAGACCTTCCGCCGGGACTCCAAGGGAGCACTCTTCCAGCCGATCGCCACCACCGAGCCCCCCAGCTTCTGGGCGCGGGTGTTCAAGGGGCGTTGAACATGCAGGGGCCTGAAGCGGAGGGTTCCTCCTAGGGCTCCGCTTCGTGGGCGGTCACCGTGATCACGAAGGCGGGCTCCGAGAGGGAGAGCACGATCTTCAGCGACGTGGGCGTCGTCAGGGTGGCGTTCCCCGTCCCGGAAAGGTCGGCGGGAAGCGCGTATCGAGGGAACTCTCCTTCTGCGATGAACTCCCAGAGCACGGCATGGCTGGGGATTCGCTGCTTGAAGGGCCGTTCGCCCGGGGCCAACTCCCGGCGCTGGAGCGTCAGATTCTGACCTTTCCAGTCCTCCTGGGCGATCGCCATGGCGAAGGCTTCGAGGTCTTCGACCTTCCCTGTGTTCCAGACTTCCGGATAGCCGGTGCCGTTCGCCGCCCGGCGCTGGGGAGGGGGCTGGATGCTGCGATCGCTCACCACCCAGAGCACGTCGCCCGACTCCATGTTCCGGCCCTTTTGGTCCGTCGTCGCGATCATGAGCCGGTAGCGGTTGAGCGCCTCCTCCGCGTACCCGGGAAGCAGATCGTCCTCCAGCTTCAGCATGGTTTTCCCCAACTCGGACGCCGGGATTTCCAAGCCCTTCGTCGCCTCGCTGTCCTCGTTCAAAAGCGTGAGTCTTGCCGTCCCGATGAGGGGAGGCTCGGTGATCGTCTCGAAGCTCAGCACGTCCCCTTGGTACATGAGCGGCTGGGTTTGCGGAGTGACATGAGGCGGCAAGGAGACTCGCCCGCCCATCCCGAAAGTCTCCAGCAGAGGGCAGCCGCTCAGGGTGAGGGCGAGCGAGAGGCATGCGGCGGCGAGGAGAGGGCGGTTCATCATGGGCTCCTTTGGCTGACGGCTGGATGATGTGACATGAGGCCATCGTGAGTCGATGTGAAGCTTGCGTTTGGATGGCATAGGTCAGTTTGCCATATAAGGGAAGGCAGAAGGCCCTGAGCCACTCAGGAGCGCTAAAGCGAGAGCCCCGGATCGAACGCGTTCGATCCGGGGCTCTCGCCATGCGGGGGGCCTGTCGCCCGGTTAGCTTTCCCGTTTGGGGGTGGGAATCGCCGCGGACTCTGGCAGGTCTTGGCCGGCGTGCTCGGGCTGGCCGGTCGCGGCATGGCAGCCGCCGCTGATCCAGGAGTAGTCCTTCTCGATGTCCCAGAGCTCGCGCTTGCCGTCGAGGCCGTCCAGGAGGAAATGACTCTTGATCAGGCCCGCCACGGGCGAGTAGGTATGGGTGGCCTGGCCCTTCTCCGAGCTGGAGCTGAGGCGGATGCAGTTCTCGAAGACGCCCGCTTCCACCTCGACGGGGTGGGCGACCTTGCTGAGCTGGTAGGTGACCGTGCCGGCCTCGGTCTCGGTCTCGGTCCAGGTCTTCTCTTCGATCGGGAACTGCCAGATCCAGTCCTGGTGGCGCCCGCCTTCGGTGGTGGGGAGGTTCACGAAGACGCCGCGCGGATCGGCGACCACCTCGTAGCGGTGGGTCTGCCCCGCCAGGTCGACCTGCATGATCCGGGCCCGGATCTGGGAGTCGACCTGCTGGACGTGGGTGGTGACGTAGGCGGTGAAGCCGCGGTCCTCGCCTCCGACGACCTCGCGGAAGGTCGCGACCATGGCGAGCTCCATCAGGTAGTAGGTGGGCATGGGGGCGGCCTCGGGCTTGGATTTGCCGTAAGGGCCGTTGTAGCCCTGGCCCAGGTGGCCCAGGGTCGTGAGGATGGCGGGGAGATCCGCGGGATCGGCGAGCGAGGTCGCGACCTGGACGTGCTGGTAGACGCCCGCGGGATCCCCGGAGGGTTTCACCGAGATCCGGTAAAGGCCGGGAACTGGGGCTTGATCGCGGGTGACGAGGGGGACCTGGCGCAGGACCTTTTCGGGCCGGGCGGTCGGGATGCTGTCATAGGGGATGGCGGCCTGCCAGAGGTAGTCGTAAAGCAGGGCGCCGTCCGGGGCGAGCGAAACGGAGGCGAAGAGATGGTCTCCGGCGACCTCCACGCAGCGCAGGGTAGGTGTGCGCGCTTCGAGGCCCGCGGGACCCCAGGGGGTCAGATCAGTGAAGCCGGCTTGCTTGAAGGCGGCTTGGAGCTGGGGAAGGTGTTCTGGCGTCATCATAAGGCCATGATGCGGCCTGAAGCCGCCCGTGTCCAGGGGCCCCAGGGGTGGAAGGCTCCGTAGTTCTCCGGTATTTTACGCGGCCTTGCGCGCGGGCTTGCCGGTGAGGTCCACGAGGTAGACGTGACCGTCGGTCTCGAAGTTGCGCCGCTTCATGGCCTCTTCCTCGACGGAGGTGCGCTTGCCGGGAACCATTTCCCAGTTCCGCACGCGACCGCTCGAGAGCAGGTCGGTGAGCACCAGGTCGCGCTCTCCGTCGAGCTGGGGGTCGATCAGGTGGCTCGATCGGAAGCTGGGATCGATGTCGAGATCGGGCTTCCAGCCGTTGCGCTTCAGCGAGATCTCCACGTCGATCCAGGCGATCGCCGCCGTGTCCCGGGTGGCCGCGATTGCCCACTCGTTCTTGCCAACGGGCCAGATGCGCAGGTGGTCGCGGGTGTTGTTGGAGTCGACGTTCTTGTTGAAGGCCACCATGTGGCGCTCGCCGTTAAGGTACATGTCGCTGACGGGGCCTGCCGGGTAATCCATCAGGCCGGTTCCCGACGAGATGCCCACCTTCAGGTTGTTCCAGAAGCTCTGCTCGTCGGCCTTCACCCAGCCGGCTTCCGTGAGGGCGTTCATGAGCTGCGCTTTGGTGCCCTTCACCATCAGGTTGATCGGCTCGTTGTAGTTGGGGCGGAGGGGATCGGAGGAGCTGGAGATGAGCGGCTGGCGGATGGCCGAAACGGTAGCGCGCGAGCGGGCCGCAGCCTTGTCGGCTTCCGGGATGACCGGGTAGGGCACCATGTCTCCCGACTTGATGAAGGGGTTGTCGTTGAGTATCGAGTCCCAGACCTGCCGGATCGAGTCCTTGGTTTCCTTGATCACTGCCGGGAGGTCCGAAAGGCGGATATCCTTGAGGCTCTTGACCGACTTCTCGGCATCGGGGTGCATGGGCACCGGCACATGGAAGTCGAGGGAGAGTTGGTCCGGGAACATCCCCGACAGGCCGCCAGGAGCGTCCTCGGTCTGAGTGGCCTTTTGCGTGAGACGCGGCAAGGGCGTCGCCTCGAGGCTCGCTTTGCGGCTCTCCGAGGGCGCGGTGTGGAAGTGGTTAAGCATGCGCGGCTGCTGCTGGATGGCCATGGATTTCCTCTCCCATAACACTTGCTTAACAGGTTGTCGGGAGGAATTGTCCAAAACTTGCCCTACATTTTTAAAGGGACTTGCCGAAGGTATAATGGAAACCTAAAGGAGGCGGGCAAGAGATGTTGCGATCGGAGTACCGGAAGGTTCTGGCTTGGGGGGCCGTCACAGGGCTTGCCTTGCCCCTGTTCGCGTCGCCGGCGGCCGCGACTCCGCCCAAGGACTGGCCGGCCCTTCCGCCGAGCGCCCCGGCCGCCGAAGCTCCCCTCGCACCGCTTACTCCGGTCACCTCGGAGGCTCCCGCCCGCACGGTCGTTCGGGAATCGCGCGCCCTGTCGGGTCGGATCTACGAGGTGCGCCCCGGAGACACGCTCTGGGCGATCGCCGAGCGCCAGTTCGGGGATGCCACCCGCTGGCCCGAGCTCTTCGAGGCCAACCGCTCGCGCCTCGCCAACCCGCACCAGATCCGCCCCAACCAGAAGCTCCAGCTGGGCAGCGTCCAGCAGGCCTCCCGCTCCGGCGCCTCTCGGGCCCGCGGCGACGCCTCCTACACCGTCCGGAGCGGCGATACCCTGGGCAAGATCGCCCAGAGGCAGCTCGGGAAGGCCTCGGATTGGCCGGTACTCTACGCGCTGAACCGCGAGACGCTCGCGAACCCCCATCAGATCTACCCGGGGCAGGTCCTGCGCATGTCCGGCTCCCGCCGCGACACCGTGGTCGTGGCGCCCCGCGCCACGGTCAAGCGCGTCAGCCCGAACCTCTCGCGCAAGTCCGACGACGGCCGCCTCCTCAAGGGGCACCGCCGGGTGAACGGCTCCTACTACGCCAAGGGTAACGAAGGCAAGCTGATCTGGGCGGATACCCAGGAGCAGGTCCATCCCACCGACTCCACCCTGAAGACCCAGCTCGCTCCCAAGATCCGCGAGGCCTTCAAGGTTCCTGAGCCAACGCCGGTGGTTCCGGTGGCTTCGGTCACGCCCGCTCTGGCCCCCAAGCCTGTGGCGTCCGCTCCCGTGGCTTCCAAGCCTGCAGCACCCGTGAAGCCTGCGGCTCCTGCCACTCCGAAGCCCGCGCCCTCTCAGGCCGTGGCCTCCAAGCCCGCCAAGGTCTTGATCGAGCTTCCCCCCGGCGCGAAGCCGACCTTCCTTACCACCACGACCTCGCCCGCCACGACGCAGGACCGCATGTCGGCCGGAGCGCTCTCCCTGGTCGTCCCGGGAGCGGGCCAGCTCTACAACGGGGATCCGCTGCGCGCCGGCCTCTTCATGGGCGCTGGGGCCGCAGGCTTGGGAGCCGCCGTCTACGGGATCGCCAACGACCGCCAGGACCTCGGAGTGGCGGCTTCGGCGGGCCTGATCGCCCTTAGCCTCTGGAGCGCCACGGACGCCTACCTTAACGCGCCGGCCCGTCCCGCGCGCCGCTAGCCCTCTCTAACGCGACTCCCCCGACCGCTTCCGGTCGGGGGAGTTTTTCGTGAAGCGATCGTGATTTTGTCGTCAAGCCTCCAAGTGATCGCTGTTGCGGCCTGATCAAGGGCGCCGATTGCGCACTGTTGCCAAATAATAAGCGCAACATCTTGTAGGATCGATCCAGGCAGGCTATACTGGGAACGCTTGGTCGGTCGAATGTTAGATTGCCAGCGCTTTTGATACCCTCTCACCCCTCCTGGAGGCCTCTGGTGTTGGAAGACCTCAAGTTCGATGGCGGAGTGGCCCCGGCTGTCTCCCAGCGGATCACCCCGAACGACGATCGCTACGGTGAGCTCGTCCAGGCGCTTTTCCTCAAGAACGAAGAACTCGTCCACTCCAATCGTCAGCTCGAGGAAGAGGACGACCACAAGTCCACCCTCCTGACCAACGTCGGCTACGAGCTCCAGAGCCCGCTCTCCAGCGTCTTGGGCCTCGCTCACCTGCTCGCCGAAGAGGACCTGGGCCCGCTCAACGTTCAGCAGCGCGACGCCGTCATGCGCATCCGCCACGCCTCCGAGGCCATGATGCGGGTGATCACCGATGTCCTGGTCTGGACCCGCCTGAATGGAGAGGGCTTCACCCTCCTGCGCGAGAACGTCGCGGTCGGCGATCTGCTTCAGGATACCCTGGAGGCCTTGCAGCCCCTCTTCGATCAAAAGGAGCAGCAGGTCGAGATCGCGCTCGACTTCCCGATGCCTCCGCTCAAGGCCGATCGCGCCTGCATGCGCCAAGTCTTGGCCAACCTCCTCGACAACGCCTCCAAGTTCACGCCCCAGGGCGGGCGAATCGGCCTCTTCGCGCGGCGCCAGCCCGACGGCATCACCTTCGAGATCGCCGACGAGGGGGTGGGCATCGCCGAGGACGAGCTGACGCACCTCTTCGATCGCGTGACCCAGGCCCGCGATCAACTGCTCACCCGCTCGGGGGGCGCCGGCCTCGGCCTCGCCATCGTGAAGCGCCTGGTCGAACTTCACGACGGCCGCATCGCGATCGATTCGCGTCTCGGCTACGGCACTACCGTCCAGCTGACCTTCCCGCTCTAATCCGACTCGCAACGCGTTTCCTGCGAACGGCCCACCGCTAAGCGGTGGGCCGTTCGCTAGAGCGAACGTCGTTGTTGCAGGACAGCGAGCTGATCCTATCCCCGTCCAAATCGCGCATGTGACGGCTAACGCTCGCTTTACGAACCTTTTGCCGCAGGCGCTTCACAACAGCCGCGGGCGCTAGGCGGGGCGGAACATGCGGAAAGATCGCGCGTCGCTCCACCGCACGCTCCAGGGAGCATGAAGACGATGGACGATTTTTCTCTCCAACCCTCGCCTGTCTGCCTTTGCTTGGATTGGCTAAGGTAGATCCGTCGACACATTATCGCCCGGGCTCCTTTATCGCTCGCTTCGCGACGCCGTCGTGACGCTACCAGGAGGAATTCCCGTGAAACGTAGTCCACTCGTATTCGCGCTTGTTGCCGGAACCCTCGCCCTCACGGCGTGCGTTCCCACCCACCAGAGCGCGCTCGGTCCTGACGTGGTCTCAAGCCAGTTCTCGGGCACGAACACCTTCGACCTGAAGTCCCCCGACAAAGGCGTGATCGCCATGGGCCTGGCCTCCTCCAGGTCCGGCCAGGGTACCCAGGCCATGCGCTACGTGCAGTTCGTCGGCGAGGTCCGGTCTTACCTCGTGAAGCTCGTCTGCAACGGTCAGACCGTCGGACCGGCCAACGGCTTCAGCGTCGAGGTCAATCCCGACGGCACCGGCAAGGGCAAGGCGACCTTCTTCAACCTGCCCAAGGGCAGCTATGACATCTACGTGACGGCCATCGATCAGTACGGCGTGATCCTCAACAAGAGCGGCGGACCCGACCAGAGAGCGAGCGGCCTCGCGGTGGGCTCCCATGCGATGGCCGAGCAGCCCGCGTCCCTAGAGTGCGCCATCCAGCTGCGAGATGACCACGTCAACCTTCCCAGCTCCCTGATCGAGAAGACCTTCAGCGCCGTCGCCACTCTCATCCCGCACCTCGGCGCGCCGATGCAGACCCCGCTCACTCCCAAGCGGAGCCCGGAGCTGATCCCGGTGGTGACCACCGGTCCCAACCCCTCGCTCGTGAAGGATACCACTCCGTCGTTCGACGACGAGACCTCCTTCTCGCTGAGCGATGCCGACATCGAGGCCTTGAGCTTGCCCTCCATTCCTCCGTACATGGCGTTCATCACGGACGAGAACGGAGCCAATGGCCAGTTCCTCGGCACGGACCTCGGGTTCTTCACCACCCGCAACGTCAGCCACGTTGCCAATAACAGCGATCCCAACGCCCCGAGCCGCCTGATGCGGATCGACATTCCGGGCGTGGGCACGCGCAACATGTACTTCACCGACTCGCCCAACAACGTGCTGAAGGCGGCCTCGGGCTTCTACAACAACGTCGGCTTCACCAACGTTCCGCCCAGTTACATGCGGCTCGACCCTGAGCTGGTCAGCACGACGGAGCTCTTCTTCAGCGCCCGGTATCCGACCGGCATCGTGGCCAAGCGCTACATCATCGTGGACGTCGACAGCAAGAACTGGAATATCTGGACCCTGAATGAAGGGGGAATCACCATGGTCATCGGCATGGCCATGCCCTACGTGCAGGGCGGCGTGACCAAGATCCTCCACCTCCAGCTCCTCCCGAGCACCCCGTTGGCTCCCTAGCGCTTGCGGCATGAGGTTAGTAAAGCGAAGCTGACCTGTAGCAACGAGAGGCTAGGAAACACGGCAGGTGGGCCTCCGCATGTCGCGGAGGCCCACCTCTGCTACTCGCAGTTCAAGAGCCAGGCATCCAGCTCTTGCCGGGTCGGCAGCGCCGTCATGGCCCCCAGCTTGGTGGCGACCAGCGCGCCGACGCCGTTGGCCCGACGCAACAAGGGCTCCATCGTCTCCTGAGGCAGCCAGCGCACGGTCGCGGGATCCGCGCCTTCTTCGAGGAGGCCGGCCAAAAGGCCGGCGACGAAGCCGTCTCCGGCTCCGGTGGGATCCAGTGTGGGGACGGCGATCGCCTGCACATGCCCCTCGCTCGCGGAGTTCTTCCAGAACGAGCCCATCGGTCCGTCCGTCACGACCAGGAGCGCCGGGTCGAAGCGTTCCCAGATCTGGCGCATGCCGTCCCGCAGGTCGCGCGTGCCGCTCAGGAAGGCCAGCTCCTCGGTGCCCAGCTTGATCAGATCCGCTTGCCGACAGGCTTCCTCCAGGGCTTCGGCCGCACGGGCCTCGCTCCCTCGGGGTTTGGCCTCTTGGGACTCGGTCCTTCGGGCTTCGGCGCCGGGAGGATCGGTCCAGAGCACCGGCCGGTAGTTGGGATCGTAGACGAGGAGCGCTCCCGCTTCCTTGGCGCGGGCGACCATGCGCCGGAAGGCCTCCTGCGATGGGCGTTGCGCCTGCATCATCGAGCTCATGTAGAGGATTTTCACCCCTTCGAGGGGGAAGCCGTCCACTTCGGAGGCCGTCAGGCGCTGGTCGGCGGCCTGCTTCGAGAAGGCCGCCAGGTGCCGCTCTCCGGCCTCGTCCAGGAGCACGTACGCCATGCGGGTATCGGCCTCGTCGTCCCGGATGACGCCACGGGTATCGATTCCCTCGGCCCGGAGCAAGCCCAAGAGCCGCTCTCCCCAAGCATCCAGGCTGAGCTTGCCGGCGAAGCCCGCTTTCACCCCCAGCCGGGAGAGCCCGACCGCCACGTTGGCGGGGGCTCCTCCGGGGGCGGGATGGAAGGTCTCGGCCGAGTTCAGCGTCGCTCCCCGCTCGGGGGAGACCCAGTCGATGAGGACTTCGCCGACGCTCAGCACCTCCATTAGAGGATCCTCGCCGTGAACTCGACCTCCACCGCCGCGCCCAGGGGCAGCTCGGCGACGCCGACGGCGGCACGGGCATGACGGCCGCGATCGCCCAGGACGTCGACCAGGAGGTCGGAGGCGCCGTTGATCACCTTGGGCTGGCCCGTGAAGCCGGGAGCCGAGGCGACGAAGCCGCCCACCCGGAGGATCCGGACGCGATCGAGGCTGCCGGCGGCCTGCTTGATCAAGGCGAGCCCGTTGATGGCGCAGAGGCGCGCGGCCTGGTAGGCGTCCTCCACGGAGACGTCCTGGCCGACGTAGCCGGTGTAGGCGAGCTGGCCGTCGCGCATCGGAAGCTGGCCCGAGACGGTGATCAGCCCGGCGTCCTCGACGACGGGAAGGTAGTTCGCCACGGCGGTGCTGGGTTCGGGAAGGGTGATGCCGAGTTCCTTGAGGCGGGTTTCGATGGTCATGGGCGTCTCCTTGTGCGTGCTAACCCTCGAGGGCATGGTTTGTGGTATATCATGGGGATGATTTGAGGAGGGAATGCGCATGGGCACTCGGTTCTCCCGGAAACTTCTCGCAGCGGCCGCCGCGTCGCTGACGACCGCCGTCCTGGCCCTGCCGGCCGTGGCGCAGGGCTTGGCTTCCCCGAGCGCAACTCCTGCCGTTTCGGCCACGGGCTCGGCGCAACCAGTGGCGTCTGCTTCGGCTCAGGCCGACGCGGCCAAGCCCGAAGGAGCCTTGATCGAGCTTGGCGAGGGCCTGCGGATCGACTGGACCCGCGGCGTGCTGACCCTGACCGGCCTCGGCTTCTCGCCGGATCGTGGCACCCTCACGCAGCGCCGGGCCCAGGCCCATCAGACGGCGCTCGCGGATGGGGCACGGCGGCTTCAAGAGGCCGTCAACGGGCTGCGGGTGAACGGGAACGCCTTCGTGCGCGATCTGACCGCCGTCGACGAGAGCCTGCGCCAATCCCTGACCTCCCTGCTCGCCGCAACCCCCGCCAAGACCGTCAAGCCCTGGCCGGACGGGTCGGTCGAGGTCTCGCTCGAGCTTCCGCTCTGGGGCGAGAAGAGCCTCGCGGAGCTGATGGCGCGCGCCGTCGAGCTTCCGGCTCCGTCCGCTGTGACGCCGGGGACGGGAGAGCCCTCCGCGCTGGTGGTGGACGGCCGTGGGACGGGATCGCAGCCGGCCCTGGCGATCGCCCTCAAGGATGAAACCGGCAAGCTGGTCTACCAGGGGCCCGTCACCTACTTCCATGGTCCCGACGCCCTCACCGAGGTCGCCGGCCAGAAGCCGCTTCAGCTCAAGGCGCGCCGCGCCGTGGGCGCCACCCGGGCGGATCTCACGCTCACCGCCGAGGAGGCCAAGCGCTTCCGGGCGGCCCGCGAGAAACAGCCCCAGCTTCCGGTCGTCATCCTGCTCTAGCAAGCGATCGTTCTCATCCTACCAGAACCCCTCGCATGCTGCCCGCTCACGCCGCTTCGCCCTCGGGCGGGGCGGCCTCGCTTTGCTGGGCCGGCTCGAAGGGCAGGGTGAACCAGAACGTGCTGCCGCGGTTCGGCTCGCTCGTCACCCCGATCGTCCCCCCGTGCGCCTCGACCAGGGCCTTGCTGATGCTCAGCCCCAGGCCCGCTCCCTTGCCTTGCCGCACGCCGCTCTCGAGCTGGCTGAAGCGCTGGAAGAGCTTGGGAAGGTCCTCAGGCGCGATGCCGATCCCCGTGTCCGTGACCTCGCAGCGGACGACGCCGTCCTCGCGGTGGGCGCTCACGGTGATCGTGCCGCCGGGAGGCGTGAACTTCAAGGCGTTGCCGATCAAATTGATCAGCACCTGCCCGACCCGCTGGGAGTCCATGCGAAACACCAGGGGCGCGTTCGGAAGCGCGACGTGAAGCTGGATGCCTGCTTCCTCGGCCTGGGGCCTCAGGCTCTCGACGATCTCGCGCATCTTGAGGCCCAGGTCGTCACTGGCGAGGCGCAGGCGGAAGGTCCCGGCCTCGATCCGGGCGAAGTCCAGGAGATCGTTGAGGAGGAATTCGAGCCGGCGGCTGCCGCGCTGGATCTGGCGCACGAACTCGAGCTGGGACTCGGCCAGCTTCCCGCCAATCTCATCCTCGAGGAACTCGGCGTACCCCATGATCGACGTCAGGGGCGTGCGCAGCTCGTGGGTCACCGCGTTGACGAAGTTGCTCTTGAGCCGGTCGAGCTCCTTGAGGCGCTCGTACTGGTTGCGCAGCTGTGCTTCGAGGTGGATTCGCTCGGTGATATCCACGGCCACGCCGATCACCCGGTTCACGGCACCGCTTCCGTCGAGGACCGGGTTGAACCATTCCTCGACCACCACGCCCTCCGTTCGCCGGACGACGTGGACGTGTTCCCCGGCGAGCGCCTGCCGGACATCGTCACGGGCCTGGGGATAGACGTCGGTGAGCGTTCGTCCCACCAGTTCCCCCGGCTTCAGTCCCAGGACCTCGAGTCCGCGTCCTTCCGAAAGGAGCACCTTGCCATGCTTGTCGAAGGCGAAGAGGATGATCGGGGCGTTGGTCACGACCATGCGTAGCAGCTGTTCGCCTGCGCTCAGGCGCGCGTTGGCCTCGGCCAGTTCCCGGGTGCGGTCCTCGACTTGCTGTTCCAGGCCGCCGGCGTATTCCTTGAGCTTGCCGGCCATGTCGTTGAAGCTGGTGCCGAGCTGGTCGATCTCGTCGCCGGGACCGAGCATGCGGGGGACGAGCGCCCCGTAGTCGCCCGCCCCGAAGCGCTGGACGGTGGCGACGAGCTGGTTGAGGCGCGAGGTGAGCCGGAGGGTGATGAGGAAGGCGAGAAGCGTGCCCGCCGCCAGGAAACCCAGGATGATCATGAGGCTGATGGCGCGGGCCTGGTCCACGACCTTCCAGAGGCTCGCCGTGGAGGTGCCGATCCGGATGATCCCGGCCGGCTCGCGCAGGTAGCCGCGCAGGTACGGCAAGGAGACGTCATGGATCGGCTCGCCGTCCGGCATCTTGGCGGCCTGGGCGATCGCGTCGTTCCGAACGAGCGCCTCGAAGCCGCGATCGGTCATGGGATCGTCGAAGACCTGGCCGACCTTGCTGGGGTCGCTGTGGGCGATCGCCCGCCGCGTCTCGCGGTCGATGACCATGACGTAGCGCAGGCCCGGATCCCGTTGCACGAGGATTTCCACGTAGGCCTGGACATGGTACTTGCCGGCGAAGAGCACCTGGTTGATGCTCTGCTGGATGTTCTCGGCGTAGCGCTTCTCCAGCTCGATGGTTTGCGCCTGAAGGGTCTGCGTGATCGCGAGGTTCAGGAAGATGCCGAGCGTTCCCAGCGACAGCACGAGGAAGGTGATCAGGCCCAGCGCGAGCCGGGTCCGGATCGAGACGAAGCGCGGGCCTACCATGTCACCTGGTTCCCGGGGACCCGCTCATGGGGGGGCCATGGCTTGCGGATCGTGGCGGGGATGGGGCCATTCCAGCCGGGATAGGCGTCCAGGTTCTCCCGGGTGATGGGAAAGACCGTCATCAGCACCTGCCGGGGGACCTGTTGGCCATGGAGCTTGCGATAGGTCAAGCGCATGGCCTCGGCGCCCAGGGGACCCATGAACTGGGCCGTGTCGATGCCCACGATCCCCCCGCGGCGGATCTCGGCGATCATGCGGGGATCCCCGTCCACCGTGGCCATGACCACGTCGTCGCGCCCCGCCTGCGTCAAGGCCTCCATCACCGCATGCCCTCCCCCGTCGTTGACGCAGAAGATGGCGTCGATCGTGCCCCGCGGGTGGTTCTTGAGGATGTCGCGGCCTGCCTGGCGCCCGGAGACGGGCTCGACGGCCTGGTAGCGGCCGACGATCGTGTGGGAGCGCTTGGCCTCGTACAAGGCGTCGCGAAAGCCCTCCACCCGCTCGACCGTCGACGAGACGTACGGGAACTCGACGATGACCAGCCGCAGGGGCGTCTGACGATCGCGGAAACGATGCGCCACGTACTCCCCGTCAAGGTAGCCTGCCAGGTAGTTGTTGCTGGTGACGTAGCTGTTGAGCTTGCCCTCCAGGACGTACTGATCGTAGGCGAAGACCGGGATCTGGGCCTGGTTGGCGGCCTGGACCGGCTGCGAAAGGGCGGCCGAGTCGATGGGCTGGAGGATGATGGCGTCCATGCGTTTGCCGATGAAGCGGTACATGGCCTGGCGCTGGTTCTGGATGCCGGCTTCGCCGTCTCCGCCCACCACGGGATGCAGGCGGATCGGCCGCTGGGAGCTTTCGCGGTTGAGGCGCGCGGCTTCGCGTTCGAGTCCTTGGCGCATGGCAACCTGCCCGGAAATGGCCATGGACCAGTAGACCACTCCGATGTTGAAGGCCGGCGGGGCCGCGAGCGCGGGCCCCAGCAGGGCGGGCCCCGCGAGGAGGAGCGCGAGCAGGAGGGCTATCCGGGCCCGGAAGAACGCCATGGCCATCACCTCATCAAGTCTACCTCAATTATGTCATGGCTCTCCCGAGGCGGGGAGGGGCTTCAGGCCAGGTGCACGCAGCTCACGTCGCGGAATCCCGGAAGCTTCCCGAGGGCCGCGAGCATCTCCGCCGGGACCGCGTCGTCCACGTTGAGGACCATCATGGCGGGGCCGTTCTTGTACTGGCGTCCCAGCTGCAGGCCGAAGATGTTGATGTTCGCCTGGCCCAAGAGGGTCCCCACATGGCCGACCGCGCCCGGCATGTCCTGGTGCGGGATCAGCAGCACGTAGCCTTGCGGCATGAGGTTGAAGGCGAAGTCGTCGATCTTGACGAGGCGCGGCCCGCCGCCGGGGCCGGATTCGCTCAGGAGGGTCCCGGCCACCGTGTGCTGGAGCCCGTCGCCGGCCAGGGTGACCGTGATCAGATCCGCGTAGTCCTTGGCTTCCGACGAGCGGGCCTCGCGGACCTCGAGGCCGCGCTCCTTGGCGACCAGGCTCGCATTGACGTAGTTCACGCCTTCCGGCACCGCCTGGGAGAGGATTCCCTTCAGGACGGCGGTGGTGAGAGGTTCGACGGCCTTCCCGGCGAGCCCGCCCTGGTACAGGACTTCGATCCGGCGGGCGGGCCCGTGCATGATCTGGGCCACGAGCGAGCCCAGCTTCTCGGCGAGCGGCAGGTAGGCTTTGACGGGCTCGATCAGCTCGGGACGCATCGAGGGGATGTTGACGGCCGAGCGTGCGGGCTCTCCCGTGAGGACGCAGACGATTTGCTCGGCGACGTCCACGGCCACCTTGATCTGGGCTTCTTCGGTGGAGGCGCCCAGGTGCGGGGTGAGGATGATCCGATCTCCCAGGCTGCGCAGCGGGCTGAGTTCGGGGAGCGGTTCGTGGGCGAAGACGTCGAGGGCGGCCCCGGCCACCTGGCCCTCGCGGATGGCCTCCGCGAGGGCGTCCTCGTCGATGATCCCGCCCCGGGCGGCGTTGACGATCCGGATGCCGCGCTTGCACTTGGCCAGGGTCTCCCGGTCGAAGAGGCCCGAGGTTTCGGGGGTCTTGGGGACGTGGATGCTGAGGTAGTCCGACGAGGCCAGGAGTTCGTCCAGGCCCATGAGTTCGGCGCCCATCTCGGAGGCTCGCTCGGGCGTCACGAACGGATCGTACGCCAGGACCCGCATGCCCAGGGCGTTGGCGGCCTTGACGAGGCGGGCTCCGATCTTGCCGAGGCCCATGACGCCGAGGACTTTCTGGTAGAGCTCGGAGCCCATGAAGGCTTCGCGCTGCCAGAGGCCGGCCTTCATGGAGGCGTCGGCGGGCGGGACGCGGCGGGCGAGGGCGAGCATCAGGGCGAGCGCATGCTCGGAGGCCGCGATGGTATTGCCTTCCGGGGAGTTGACGACGATGATGCCGGCCTGGGTGGCGGCGGGAACGTCGATGTTGTCGACCCCGACGCCCGCGCGGCCGATGATCCGCAGCCGGCGGCCCGCCGCGATGACCTCGCGCGTGACCTTGGTGGCCGAGCGGACCATGAGGGCGTCGTAGTCGCCGATGATCGCCAGGAGTTCGTCGGGGGCGATCGCGTCGCGGTCGTCCACCTCGGCGACGGCGTCCAGGAGGGGAATGGCGGCCGGATCGACCCGATCGAGGACGAGGACCTTGGCGAGGCGTTCAGGGCGGGAAGCGGGTGTGGACGGCGTCATGGGGTCCTCCTGGGTCGGGGCCGCGGGCGGCGACGGGGGAAGGCGGCACGAGCGCCTGCGGCTGTTGTGAAAGGCAGCGAGCATCAGCCGTGACGCGCACGACTAGGCCTTGAATGGGTTCTGCTCGCTGTCCTGCAACAACGAAGGTCGCTCTAGGAGCATTATTCCCGGATCCGGCCAGGGGGGTGCAGCCCACTGCGTCATTCCCGCGAAAGCGGGAATCCAGGGCAGGGCCGCTCGCCGGCAGGGCAGGCCGTTGCGTCATTCCCGCGAAGGCGGGAATCCAGGAGAGTTGGCATGGGAAACGGGGCCGCCCCACCAGGTGGGACGGCCCCGTCGAGGGGAGAGCTAGCGGGCGATCGCCTTCGCCGGCATCAACTCCGCCTGGGCCGCAGCCACGCCCGCTCCGGGCGTGACGTCGGCGCCCAGCGAGAGCAGCGTGGCCTCCAAGGCGGCCAGCAGTCCCAGGACGTCGGCTTCGTCGTAGTAGCCGAGGTGTCCGACCCGGAAGATGTACGGGGTCAGGGGGCCTTGGCCTCCGGCAACCACGTAGCCGTAGCGGCTCTGGAGGGTCTTGCGCAGCAGAGCGGGATCCATGCCCTCGGGGGCGTAGATGCCGGTGACGGCGCGCGAGGCGTAGCGATCCTCGTCGACGACCAGCTTCAGGCCGAGGCCGCGGGCTCCCGCGCGGACCATGCGCATGAGGCGCTCATGCCGCTTGAAGATGCCGTCGAGGCCTTCTTCCTGAAGCATGCGGACGGCCACTTCCAGCCCGTAGAAGAGCGAGATGGCCGGAGTCCAGGGAGTCTGCCCCTTGGCGAGCATGTCCTTGGCCTTGCCGTAGTCGAAGTAGAAGCGGGGCATCGATGCCTTGGTGTAGGCTTCCCAGGCGCGGGGGCTGACCGAGGCGAAGGCGAGCCCGGGAGGCAGCATGAAGGCCTTCTGGGCGCCCGCGACGACCACGTCGAGGTCGAGCGCGTCCACCGGCAGGGGCGAGGTGCCCAGCCCGGAGACGGCGTCCACGATCAGGAGGGCGTCGGGGAGGGCCTTGCGGATGATGGGGGCGATCGCCTCGATCGGGTTGAGGAGCGCGGTGGAGGTCTCGTTATGGGTCATGAGGACCGCCGCGTAGCGCTTGCCTTCGGCCAGCTTCGCGGCGACCGCCTCGGGCGTGACGGGGGTGCCGTAGGGCACTTCCAGGACGTCCACCTCGGCGCCGTAGGTGCGGGCGATCGTGGCGAAGCGCTTGCCGAACTCGCCGGAAACCAGGGCCAGGACCACGTCGCCGGGGCTGAGCACGTTGACGATCGCCGACTCCATGGCTCCCGTGCCGGAGGTGGTGAGGGTCAGCAGGTCGTGACTCGTCTGATAGAGCCACTTCACGCCCTCGGTGCAGGCGTTGACGATCCGGGCGAACTCGGGGCCTCGGTGGTTGATCATGGGCCGCGACAGGGCCCGGAGGACCTCGTCAGGGCACGGGGTCGGTCCAGGAAGCATGATGCGCATGTGCTCAGCCATGGGTTCTCCTCTCAACCCGCGGAGACGGCATTGTCGGTCGGCGGGTGACTGCATGCGGGGGCGGGAAATTTGACCCATTCTACCACGATGGCAAGCAACAGAGCCGCCGAAAGCCTCCCTCAGGCTTGTGCATGCCAAGGGTTTTCTCGGGGGCGTCGGCGGGTTAGGGTGGGGTGTCACCGAGGGAGTCCGATTCGGAGCGAGGAGCGCGCCTGGAATCGCCTGGAATGAGGAGGGAATCGCGATGAAGCGCATCGGGATGGCCGCTTGTTTGGCCGCTGGGCTCTTCCTGGTCTTAGGCCTTCCGGCTTGGGCCGATCGGGATGCGACGCCGGAAGAACGGGCCGCGATCGAGCGGGTGCTACGGGCCAACGGGTACGTGGCTTGGGACGATATCGAATACGATGATGAGGAGCGGCTCTGGGAGGTGGACGACGCGCGCACGTCGGACGGCAAGGAGTACGATCTCAAGCTTCGGCCTGGGAGCCTGGAAATCGTCAGCCGCCGGCTGGATTAGCCCGGAGGCGGGAAAACGAGAAGGCCCCCGGAGTTCCGGGGGCCTTTGAAGCTTAGCGCTTCGAGAACTGGAACCGCTTACGGGCGCGCTTGCGGCCGTACTTCTTCCGTTCCTTGGCGCGGGGGTCGCGGGTCAGGAGACCCTCGCCACGCAGCTGGCTGCGGAACTCGGGGTCGAGGCGCAGCAGGGCACGGGCGACGCCGAGGCGGATCGCACCGATCTGGGAGACGACCCCGCCGCCGAAGACGTTGGCGTGGACGTCGTAGTTCCCGAGGTTGTTGGTGGCGACCAGGGGCAGGTTCAGCTCCTGAGCCATGAGGGGCTCACGGCCACCGACGTAGTCGGTGAGCGAGCGCTCGTTGATCGTCACGGCGCCGGTGCCGGGCACCAGGCGGACGCGAGCGACGGCCGTCTTGCGGCGGCCGGTACCCCAGTACTGGGCGGTCTTGTTAGCCACGGACGGGCTCCTTTCCGATGGTGAAGGGCTTGGGCTGCTGCGAAGCATGCGGATGCTCGGCGCCAGCGTACACCTTCAACTTGCCGTACTGAGCGCGGCCGAGCTTGGTGTGGGGAAGCATGCCGCGGACGGCGTGCTCGATGATCCGCTCGGGCTTCGAGGCGATCAGCTTGTTGAACGTGGTCTGGCGGAAGCCGCCGGGCCAGAAGGTGTGATGGGTGTACTTCTTCTGCTCGGCCTTCTTGCCCGTCACCTGGATCTTCTCGGCGTTCACGACGATCACGAAGTCGCCGCAGTCGATGGTCGGGGTGTACATGGGCTTATGCTTGCCGCGCAGCAGGGTGGCCACCTCGGTTGCGAGGCGTCCAAGGGTCTTCCCCTCGGCGTCCACCACGTACCACTGGCGCTGGATGTCGCCGGGTTTGGCGGTATAGGTCTTCACGTTGCTCCTCCTAAAGGATTCGACTATCGATTTGCCAGCCGATGGGGCTGGGATACGTCACATTAATCAGCGTCAATCCACATGCCGGGGCCGTGAGCGCGATGGGTCCCTGGGGACCCTCCGGGCTGCGGACCATGGCCGCGAACTCTTCGGGTGTCATCCGGCCCTTGGCGACTTCCAGAACCGATCCGACGAGGCGTCGGACCATGTGGTAGAGGAAGCTCTGGGCCGTGATGGCGAAGCGAATCTCGTCGCCCACCACCTCGGCCTCCGCCTCGGAGACGGTGCAAACCGTGCTTCGGTCGTTGCTGCCCGTCGAGCAGAAACGGACGAAGTCGAAGGTGCCGGTCAACCCTCTCCAGGCTTCAAGAGCCGCGTCGAGGTGAGGTAGCGCGCGCGTCTCGAGGTGAGCCGCATGCCGTCTCAGGGGGTCCGGGGTCCGTCGGTTGACCACGACGTAGCGGTAGCTGCGTGCGGTCGCCGAGAACCGGCTATGGAACTCCCCGTCGACCTCCGCGACCGCTGAGACCGCCACATCCGAGGGCAAGAGGGCGTTAAGGGCGCCCAACCACCGCTCGGGGGCGAGGGTCTTCGCGGTGCGAAAGTTCACGACTTGTCCACTTGCGTGGACTCCGGTATCCGTGCGCCCCGCACCGGCCAGGCGGAGCGATTCCAGGGTCTCGCCGGTGATCCGGACGAGGGCCTCTTCGATCGCTCCTTGGACCGTTCGGTCTCGGGGCTGACGCTGGAAGCCGGCGAAGTGGGTTCCGTCGTAAGAAACCTGTAGGCAGATGTTCTTCAACGGGTCCCGCTTCTAGGGACTACGCCTCCACCAAGCGCACGATCGCCATGGGAGCGTTGTCGCCCCCGCGAGGTGCGGTCTTGATGATCTGGGTGTAGCCGCCGTTGCGCTCCTTGAACTGAGGAGCCAGCTCGGTGAAGAGCCGTTTGGTCACGTCGCCGTCCAGGATGAAGGACTCAGCCTGGCGACGGGCGTGGAGGTCGCCCCGCTTCGCGAGGGTGACCATGGAATCCGCCGAGACGCGGAGCGCCTTGGCGCGCGCTTCGGTGGTGGTGATCTGGCCGTGACGGAAGAGCTCGGTGGTCAGGCTGCGCAAAAGGGCCCGACGCTGGTCCGCCGGCTTGGAAAGGCGGTTCTTAGCCTTGCGATGACGCATGTGTCGTTATTCCTCTCTCGCGCCTGCGAGTTCCTCACCGGGCTCGCCTGACGCCATGGTAAATCCGAACTGCCGGAGGCGATCGATGACCTCCTCGGCCGATTTCCGACCGAAGTTCTTGATGTCCATCAGCTCGCGCTCGGTCTTCTTGAGCAGGTCACCCACCGTGTAGATGTTGGCCCGCTTCAAGCAGTTGTAGGCGCGCACCGAAAGCTCGAGTTCCTCGATGCTCATGTCGGTGGGCTGGGGACGTCCGGTCTCTTCCGCAGCGGCCTTCTTGCCGCCGCCAGGAAGCGCCTCGCGCGCCAATTCGGCGAAAACGTCGAAGTGGCGGATCAGCGTATCGGCCGCGCGGGCCACGGTCTCGGTCGGGTCGACCGCACCGTTGGTCCACAGTTCGAGGTTGAGACGGTCGAAGTCGGTCATCTGGCCGACGCGGGTGTCTTCAACCAAGTAGTTGACCTTGCGGACCGGCATGAAGATCGAGTCGATGGGAATCACGCCGACCGCCTGATGGGGCTTGCGGTTCCGCTCGGCAGGGACGAAGCCCTTGCCCTTCTCGATCTGCAGCTCGATCTCGAGCGACGCGCCCTTGTCCAGGGTCGCGATGTGCCAGTCGGGGTTCACGACCTCGACGTCGGCGTCCGAGACGATGTCGGCCGCGGTCACGGGGCCTTCGCGGTGCACCGAGAGGTGCGCCGTCTTCATGTCGGTACCGTGGAGCTTGAGCACCACGCCCTTGAGGTTCAGGATGATATCCACCACGTCCTCGACGATGCCGGGGATGGAGGTGAACTCATGCGGGACTCCCTCGATGCGGATCGCGGTGATCGCGGCGCCTTCGATATCGCTGAGGAGCACCCGACGCAGAGCGTTACCCAAGGTCGTGCCGTAACCGCGCTCGAGCGGCTCCGCCACGAACTTGCTGTAGGTGAGACCTTCGTTGGTCGTCTTGGTTTCGACCAACTCAATCTTGGGCTTATCCAATGGACACCTCCCTTAGCGCGAGTAGTATTCGACGATCAGCTGCTCGCGGATCGGGGCGTCGATTTCCTCACGGGTGGGCAAGGCGTTCATGGTACCGACCATCGCAGCGGGGTCGACCGTCAGCCAGGTGGGAACCTTCGAGGTCGGGGTGGCCGCGAGCTGGAGCTTCACGAAATCGCCCGACTTCTCCTTGACGGTGATCTTGTCGCCGGGACGCAGGCGGTAGGACGGGATGTCCACGCGGCGGCCGTTGACGAGGAAGTGACCGTGCTTGACCATCTGGCGAGCGGCCGGACGGCTGGGGGCGAAGCCCAGACGGTGGACGACGTTGTCGAGGCGGGTCTCGAGGAGCTGCAGAAGGCGCTCACCGGTGACGCCAGCCTTGCGGTCGGCAAGTTCGTAGTACGAGGCGAACTGCTTCTCGAGCACGCCGTAGAAGCGGCGGGCCTTCTGCTTCTCGCGAAGACGCAGGCCGTACTCCGAGACCTTGTGACGGGCCTGGCCGTGCTGGCCAGGACGATAGGAGCGACGAACAATAGCACACTTGCTGGTATTGCACTTGGCGCCCTTGAGGAAGAGCTTGACGCCTTCCGCGCGGCACATGCGGCAAACCGGGCCAGTATAACGAGCCAAAGGAATTTCCTCCTTACAACAACACGGTTAGACGCGACGGCGCTTGGGCGGCCGGCAGCCGTTGTGGGGGATCGGGGTGACGTCCTTGATCATGCTGATCTCGAGGCCAGCGGCGGTCAGCGCGCGGATGGCGGTCTCACGACCGGACCCGGGCCCACGGACGAGCACTTCCACGGTCCGCATCCCATGCTCCATCGCCTTCTGGGCAGCCTGCTCGGCGGCCTGCTGGGCGGCGAAGGGAGTGCCCTTCTTGGCGCCCTTGAAGCCCACCGTACCGGCGGATCCCCAGGAGATCACGGCCCCGTTGGGGTCGGTGATCGAGATGATGGTGTTGTTGAAGGTGGACGATACGTGCACCACGCCGGTGTGAACGTTCTTGCGTTCACGGCGCTTCGTGCGAGCGGCAGGTTTTGCCAACTTGAAACTCCTTTCGGGTTCAAAGGGTTGCCGTCATCCCGGGGTGTTGGCCACCCGGTTTACGACAAAGGGTTGGTAAAGGTTACTTCTTCTTACCGGCGACGGTGCGCTTGGCGCCGCGACGGGTACGGGCATTGGTCTTGGTCCGCTGGCCGCGCAGGGGCAGGCCGCGGCGGTGACGGATCCCGCGGTAGGAACCGATCTCGATCAGACGCTTGATGTTCATCGAGATCTGACGGCGGAGGTCACCCTCCACTTGGCGGTTCCGATCGATCTCCTCGCGAAGACGGTTGACTTCGTCCTCGGTCAGATCCCGGGTCCGGGTATCCGGGTTCAACCCGGTCTTGGCCAGGATGTCCTGGCTGGTCTTCAGGCCAATCCCGAAGATGTAGGTGAGTGCGACCTCGATCCGCTTGTCGCGGGGCAGGTCGACACCGGCAATACGGGCCATGTCTTCCTCCTAGTTACCCCTGGCGCTGCTTGTGCTTGGGGTTTTCGCAGATCACCATCACGCGGTTGTGGCGCTTGATGACCTTGCACTTGTCGCAGATCGGCTTCACCGACGCGCGAACCTTCATGTCGTTTCTCCTTGTTCTAACCCGTCCCCCCTGGGGGAACGTCCAGGGACCCCGTCCCCGGTTGGGATTTCCACGGATAATCGCATCCGACAAAATCAGGCATGTGACCGTCTTTGGCCGCCGTGGGCGGCTCGAAGGAACAGTTTTGTCAGACGCTCCAAAGCGGTCCTCGCCCCCGGGCGTGCCGTTCGCCGGGCTTTGCGCCCGCCGAACCTGCCTGAGGGCAGGGCCGCGACTACCGCATCCGGTACGTGATCCGCCCGCGCGTGAGGTCGTAAGGGGAGAGCTCCACCTTTACTTTATCACCAGGTAAGATTTTGATGAAGTGCTTTCGGATCTTTCCCGAGATATGCGCGAGGATTTTGTGACCGTTCTCCAGCTCGACGCGAAACATCGCGTTGGGGAGCGACTCGAGGATCTTGCCCTCGATTTCGATGACGTCCTGCTTTGCCACGAGTTATGCTTCCTCCCGGGTCAAGATCTCCGGGCCCTCCTCCGTCACCCAGATCGTGTGCTCGAAGTGAGCCGACCACGACCGGTCGCGGGTGACGACGGTCCACTTGTTCGCCATGGTCTTGGTCTCGGGGCGCCCGATGTTGATCATCGGCTCGATCGCGAACGTCATATTCGCCTTGATCAGCGGCCCCGTGCCGGGATCCCCGTAGTTGGGAATCTGCGGCGACTCATGAAGCTGCCGGCCGATTCCGTGGCCCACGTACTCCCGCACGATCGAGAAGCCATGCTGCTCGCAATGGGTCTGAACCGCATGGCCGATGTCGCCGATCCGCTTGCCAGGACGGGCCTGGTCGATGCCGAGGTACAGCCCCTCCCGGGTGACTTCCAAGAGCTTGAGCACGATCGGATCCGTGACCTCGCCCACCGCGACGGTGATGGCGGCGTCGGCGTAAAAGCCGTCGACGATCGCGCCCATGTCCATGGAGATGATGTCCCCGCTCTTGAGCTTGCGGTTGTTGGGAAGCCCGTGCACGATCTCGTCGTTCACCGAGGTGAGAATCGTCGCGGGGCAGCCGTAGAGACCCTTGAAAGCCGGAATGGCTCCCTGGTCCAGGATGAACTGCTCCCCGAGGGCGTCAATCTCCTTGGTCGAGATTCCAGGCTGCGCCTGTTGGCGCAGGAACGCGAGAAGCTTGCCGACGACCCGGCCGGCCGCCTTCATGGATTGGATTTCGCGTTCGTTCTTGATCGTGATCATCGTGTCTTTCCGGTGCCGGAAGCGGCCCCGAGAGGCCGCTTCCCTGCTTTATCGCGTTGCTGTGGCCCCGTCGGGGGGCCGTAACCCTCATCCGAAGCGGGTCTTGCCAACCCTTTCTCCAGAGTTATCGCGCCATTCGGCGCCCTCAAGCCCCGGGGTGGGGCTCAGGAGCCCTTATAAAGGGCTTATAGGGTCCTTAACCTTACTTCGTGCTTGCCGAGAGCAGCATCTCTGCGAGTTCCTTCTGGATCTCGCCGATCGGGCGCATGCCGTCGATCGTTCTCAGGATGCCCTTCTTCCGGTAGTACTCGGTGAGGGGGCGCGTCTGCTCGCCATAGACGTCGAGACGCTTGCCGACGGTCTCGAGGTTGTCGTCGGCCCGCTGGAACAGCTCTCCGCCACAGTGCTCGCAGACCTCTCCCTTCTGGGAAGGATTGAACTCCACGTGGAACGAGGCCGAGCAGCTCCGGCAGACGCGGCGGCCCGTGAGGCGCTTCAAGAGCTCCTCGCGAGGGACCTCGACGTCGAAGACGTACGTGAGGGGCTTATTCAGCTCCCCCAAGAGCGCGTCCAGCGCTTCGGCTTGATCCAGGGTCCGGGGGAACCCGTCCAGGATGAAGCCGTTGGCGCAGTCTTCGCTACCGAGCCGCTCGCGGATCAGGCCGACCATGACCGAATCCGGAACCAGCTCGCCGCGCTCCATGTAGCCCTGCGCCTCGCGGCCCAGGGGCGTCCCTTCTCGGACGGCCGCCCGCAGGATGTCTCCGGTGGAGATCTGCGGGATGCCCTGGGTTTCCGAGATCAGACGGGCTTGCGTGCCCTTGCCGGCGCCCGGAGCGCCGAGAAAGACCATTCGCATAGACTGCAACCTCCGATTATTTCATAAAGCCTTCGTACTGTCGAGCCAAGAGCTGCGTCTGGAGCTGATTGAAGAGATCAACCGCCACGCCGACCATAATCAGAAGGGCGGTCGCCCCCAGACCCTGGAACGTGGTCACGCCGGTCGCTTGCTCGATGAAGGTGGGAACGATGGCCACGACGCCCAGGAAGATCGCACCGATGAAGGTGATGCGGCTGAGCACCAGCTCCAGGTAGTCGGCCGTGGGCTTGCCAGGCTTGACCCCGGGAATGAAGTTGCCGCCCTTCTTGAGGTTGTTCGCGAGATCGTTGGGGTTCAGCACCATCGAGGCATAGAAGTACGAGAAGAAGATGATGAGCGTGAAGTAAAGCACCGGGTACAGCCAGCCCGACGGCGCCAAGGCCGTGAGCGTCCACTGCAGTCCCTGTGCGAACGCATCCTTGATGTTCTGAAGCTGCCAGAACGCTCCCGTCCAGACTTCCCAGGTCGGGTGGAGACCCGTCTTGGGCGCGCCCATGAAGGACGACAAGGTCACCGGGAACAGCAGCAAGCTCGAGGCGAAGATGATCGGCATGACGCCGCCCTGGTTCACCTTGAACGGGATGTACGAGGTGCGTCCCTGCATGACGCGGCCCCCGCGCTGGACCTTCGCGGCCTGGACGGGGATCTTCCGCGCTCCTTCCTGGACGATCACGATCGCCACCAGGATCAACAGGAACGAGATCATCAGGAGGGTCACCTGCCACCAGGCGAAGGCGCCGGTCGAGATACCTTCCGCGGTGCGCGTCCAGTAGTTGGGAATGGCCGCGAGGATACCCACCATGATGACGAGTGAGGCCCCGTTGCCGATTCCGCGCTCGGTGATCAGCTCACCCAGCCACATCACGAAGATGGTGCCGGAGACCAGCAGAATCGTGTTGGTGACGATGAAGAACCAGGGGAACGGGCCCGTGGCGGCATGGTCGAGAACCGCGCCGGATCTCCAGAGCCAGCTGGAAATGCCAAAAGCCTGAATCGACGCCAAGGCGATCGTCAGGTAGCGGGTCCATTGGGAAATTTGCTTTCGCCCTTGCTCGCCTCCCTCTTTTTGGAGTTCCTCGAGTTTGGGGATGACGCCGGTCATCAGCTGCATGATGATCGAGGCGTTGATGTAAGGGATGATGCCGAGGCCGAGGATCGAGAACTTGGCGATGGCACCCCCCGAGAAGAGGTCGAGGAAGCCTGCCAGCATGTTCCCGTCGCCGAACATGCGTGCCAACACTTGGTGGTCCACGCCCCCAACGGGGACGTGGACTCCAAAGCGTAGGACCGCCAGCATCGCCAAGGTGAACAGAAGCTTCTCCTTGAGACCCGGAGCCTGCCAGAGATTCAGGACGGCGTTCCGGGCTTGCGATGCGTTGAACATTAGCCGAGAACCTCGGCGGTTCCGCCGGCGGCCTCGATCTTCTCCTTGGCCGAGGCCGAGAAGGCCATGGCCTTGACGTTCAGCTTGACGTTCAGCTCGCCGTTGCCAAGCACCTTGACGACGTCGAACTTGTCGCGGATCAGGCCGTGCTCGACGAGCAGGTTCGGCGTGACCTCGGTGCCGGCTTCGAACTTGGCCAGCTCCTTGACGTTGACCGTCACGACGATCGTCTGGTAGCGCTGGGCGATCTGGAAGTGCTTCTTCTTGGGCATCCGCCGGTAAAGCGGCATCTGTCCGCCTTCGAAGCCGATCTTCTGGGATTCGCCGGAGCGCTGACCCTGACCGTTGTAACCGCGGGTCGCGGTCTTACCCCAGCCCGAACCATGGCCACGGCCGACGCGCTTGGTCTTCTTGGTGGCGCCCTTCGCAGGACGCAGATCAGTCAGTTGCATCGGGGCCTCCTAGCGCTCCACCTTCAAGAGGTGGGGGATCTTGTTGAGCATGCCCGTGATCGTCGGAGTCTCGAAGTGCTCGACGGTCTGCTGCATCTTGCGCAGGCCGAGAGCTTCGGCCACGGCCTTCTGCTTCTTGTTGTATCCGATGGGGCTCTTGACGAGCGTCACCCGGATCTTCTTGGTTTCCGTCATGACTGCTCCTCCTAACCCACCAGCTGCTCAACGGTGATCCCGCGCAGGGCGGCGACGTCCTCGGCCCGGCGGAGCTGGGCGAGCGCATCGACGGTGGCGCGAGCGGTGTTGAGGGGGGAGTTGCCGCCGAGCGACTTGGACAGGATGTCCTTGATGCCGGCGAGCTCGAGCACGGTGCGAACCGCGCCGCCCGCGATAACTCCGGTACCCTTCGAGGCGGGCTTGATCAGCACGGCCGAAGAGGCGGCGTAACCGGTGATGGTGTGAGGAATCGAGGTCTCGACCATCTTGACGGTGACGAGGTTCTTCTTGGCGTCAGCGACGGCCTTCTGGATGGCCGAGATGACTTCCGAGGCCTTGCCGACCCCGACGCCCACCTGGCCCTTGCCGTTGCCGACAACGACCGTGGCGCGGAAGCTCATCTTCTTACCGCCCTTGACGACCTTGGTCACGCGGCGGATCTGGACGACCTTCTCCTGCCACTCGCGGTCGATCTCCTCGCGCTGCTCGCGGGGACCACGGCCGGGACCGCGGCCAGGACCGCGACCGGGACCGCCGGGACCGCCGGGGCCGCGACGACCCTTGGTTTCAACGTTATCCACAGTTCCCTTCCTTCCCTAGAACTCGAGTCCGGCTTCGCGGGCAGCATCCGCCAAGGCGGCAATCCGTCCGTGATAGAGGAAGCCGCCGCGGTCGTAAACGACCTTTTCGATGCCCTTGGCCTTGGCACGCTCGGCGATGGCTGCGCCAACCTTGCTGGCCGCTTCCACGGTCCGGCCGTTGGCGAGCTCCTTCTTGAGCTCCGGGTCGAGGGTGCTGGCGGAGACGAGCGTCCGGCCAGCGGTATCGTCGATCACCTGCGCGTAGATGTGCTGCTGCGAGCGGAAGACCGCGAGGCGGGGACGCTCGGCAGTGCCCTCGATCCCCTTGCGGAGACGCTCGTGGCGCCGCTTGATCTCGTGTTTGCGAACTTTTTGCTTGATCATCGGTTACCTCGGCCTACTTCTTCTTGCCGCCGGACTTACCGGCCTTGCGACGAACAACCTCGCCCTGGTACTTGATACCCTTGCCCTTGTAAGGCTCGGGAGGACGGACCATGCGGATGTCCGCGGCGATGTCGCCGACGAGCTGCTTGTCCGCACCCTTGACATGGACCTTGTTGGTCCCTTCGACCGCGATCTCGATGCCCGCGGGGGGATCGATCTCGACCGGGTGGGAGTAGCCGATGGTGAGCACGAGCTTCTTGCCCTGGAGGGCGGCACGGTAGCCGACGCCCACGAGCTCGAGGCTCTTGGTGAAGCCGTTGGAGACGCCTTCGACCATGTTGGAGACGAGGGTCCGGCTCAACCCGTGAAGGGAGCGCTCATCCTTGTCGTCGCCAGAACGGGTCACGTTCAGCACGCCGTCCTCGAGCACCACCGTGATTTCGGAGCGCAGGGTCTGGCTGAGCTTGCCCTTGGGGCCTTCGACCGTGACGGTCTGACCGTCGATGTTGACCTTGACGTTGCCCGGCACGACGACCGGACGCTTTCCAATACGCGACATGCTTGCCTCCTTACCAGACGTAGGCGAGCACTTCGCCGCCGACGTTGGCCTTGCGGGCCGCCTTGTCCGTCATGATGCCCTTGGGGGTCGAGATGACGGCGATACCAAGGCCGCCGAGCACCCGGGGCAGCTCGTTCTTGCCGGCGTAGACGCGCAGGCCAGGCTTCGAGATGCGCTTGATGCCCTTGATCACCCGCTGCTTGCCGTGAGCGTACTTGAGGCTCAGCTTCAGGCGGGGGTGGGTGCCCTCGGTCAGGGTCTCGTAGCTCGAGATGAACCCTTCCTCGGCGAGGACGCGGGCGATCTCAGCCTTGACCTTCGAGCTGGGGAGCTCGATCGAAGGCAGGAAGGCGACGTTGGCGTTGCGGATGCGGGTAAGCAAGTCCGCGATGGGATCTGAATGCATTTTTCCTCCTAAGAAGTGGGGAGTATCCCTCGTCTGTCACGGGGACTTTCCCACCAGGCCGGGCGTGTCACACCCGGCCGCTTGGGTCTCCAGTATCCAGCTACCAGCTGGACTTGACGACCCCGGGAAGCTCTCCGTTGTGCGCCAGGTTCCGCAGGCAGACCCGGCAGATGCCGAACTTGCGGTAGTAGGCGTGCGGACGGCCGCAGCGCTGGCACCGGTTGTGGTGCCGCACCGCGAACTTGGGCTTCCGCTGGGACTTGACGATCATCGACGTCTTGGCCAAGTTGAACTCCTTACTGTTCGCGCGCTTCGCGGAAGGGCATGCCCATCTTGCGAAGGAGAGCGCGAGCTTCCTCGTCGGTCTTCGCGGTCGTCACGATGGTGATGTCCATCCCGCGGATCTTGTCGACCTTGTCGTACTCGATCTCGGGGAAGATCAGCTGCTCCTTGACGCCGAGCGAGTAGTTGCCGCGACCGTCGAAGCTCTTCGCCGAGACGCCGCGGAAGTCGCGGATCCGGGGAAGCGCCAGGTTCATGAACCGGTCGAGGAACTCGTACATCCGGGCGCCGCGCAGGGTCACCATGGTGCCGATGTTCATCCCCTCACGGAGCTTGAACGTCGCGATGCTCTTCTTCGCCTTCGTGATGACCGGCTTCTGGCCGGCAATCTTCGTCAGATCGCCCACGGCGTGGTCGAGCGATTTCGGGTTTTGAATCGACTCGCCGAGGCCCATGTTGATGACCACCTTGGTGATCTTGGGCACGGCCATGAGGTTCTCGTAGCCGAACTCCTTCTGGAGCGCGGGCACGACCTCGGCGCGATATTTCTCCAATAGCCGCATGGGTTCGTTAACTCCTACTTATCGAGCTGCTCGCCCGACTTGGCGACGCGGACGCGCTTGCCGTCGGTGAGCGACTTCACTCCCACGCGAGTAGGCTTCCCAGTCGAAGGATCGACCGGCATGAGCTTGCTCATGTCGATCGGCTTCTCCAGCTGGATCCGCCCGCCCTGAGGGTTGGCCATCGAGGGCTTCAGGTGACGGGTCACCACGTTGAGCCCCTTCACGACGGCCGCGTTATCCTTGGGCTTCACCATAGATACTTCGCCGGTTTTGCCCTTATCCTTGCCAGAGATCACCATCACGGTGTCTCCCTTTTTGATGCGGTTCATGTCTTCGTCCTCGTTCCTTACAGGACTTCGGGGGCCAGCGAGATGATCTTCATGAAGTTCTTATCACGCAGCTCGCGGGCGATGGGCCCGAACACGCGGGTTCCGCGCGGGTTCATGTCCTTGTTGATGATCACGGCGGCGTTGTCATCGAAAACGATGGTCGAGCCGTCGGCCCGGCGCATCGGATGGCTGGCGCGCACAATGACCGCCTTGACCACGTCCGACTTCTTGACGGGCATGTTCGGGGTGGCGTCCTTGACGACCGCGACGATCACATCGCCGATGTGGGCGTAACGGCGGTTGCCGCCCAGCACGCGGATGCACATGATCTCGCGCGCGCCGGAGTTGTCGGCGACCACCAGTCGGGTTTGCAGTTGAATCATGGTTCGCTACTCTCCTACTGGGCCCGCTCGATGACTTCAAGCAACGTCCAGCGCTTGTCCTTCGACAGCGGACGCGACTCTTCGATCTTGACGACGTCGCCTTCGTTGGCGTCGTTCTTCTCGTCGTGAGCCTTGAACTTGGTGGTCATCCGGATGATCTTCCCGTAACGGGGGTGGGGGTGGCGGCTCTCGACGGCGACGACGATCGTCTTGTCCATCTTGTTAGAGACCACTTTCCCGGTGATTACGCGTCTGGGCATTACTTGGTCCCTCCGGCCGCAGCCAACTCCTTCTCCCGAAGCGCCGTCTGGATCTGAGCGATCCGGTGCTTCACCTCACCAATCGTGGAGGTGTTTTCCAACTGGCGGATCGCCAGCTGAAAACGCAGGTTGAAGAGCTCTTCCTTGGCCGACTTGAGCTGACCACGCAGGTCCTCGGCGGAAAGCGCCTTGAGCTCGCTATACTTCACTGGTCGATTCCTCCGTAACGGCCACGTTCTCGGCTTCCGCCGCCGCCGCCGCCTGCTCGCCCTTCTTGACGAACTTGGTCTTGATGGGCAGCTTGTGAGCCGCAAGCCGCATGGCCTCACGGGCCACTTCCTCGGTCACGCCCTCGATCTCGAAGAGGACGCGGCCGGGCTTGATCACGGCCACCCAGAACTCGGGGGCGCCCTTACCCGAACCCATGCGGGTCTCGGCGGGTCGCGCGGTCACGGGCTTGTCCGGGAAAACCCGGATCCAGACCTGACCACCGCGCTTGATCGAGCGGGTCATCGCACGACGGGCCGCCTCGATCTGACGCGAGGTGATCCACGCCGGCTCCTGGGCCTGAAGGCCGAACTCACCGAAGTGCACGCTCGCGCCGCGGGTCTCCTTGCCGCTCATGCGGCCGCGCTGCTGCTTGCGGAACTTGGTACGCTTAGGCATGAGCATGGGTAGGGGCCTCCTTGGTCGCGCGAGTCGAAGTGGGGAGCACTTCGCCACGGTAGATCCACACCTTCACGCCGATCTTACCGTACACGGTGGTCGCTTCCGCGAACCCGTAGTCGATGTCAGCGCGCAGGGTGTGAAGGGGAATCCGGCCCTCGCGGGACCACTCGGTCCGGGCGATTTCCGCGCCGCCGAGACGACCCGCGACCATGATCTTGATGCCCTTGGCGCCCGCCTTGGTGGCGCGCATCATGGCTTGCTTCATGGCGCGGCGGAACGCAATCCGCTTCTCGAGCTGAGCAGCGACCGATTCGGCCACCAGCTGCGCGTCCATGTCGATCTTGGTCACTTCCACGATGTTGATCTGGACCTTCTTGCCGGTCAGCGCGCTCATCTCCTTGCGGAGGGCGTCGATGCCCGCGCCACCACGGCCCACGACCACGCCAGGCTTGGCGGTGTGGATGGTGATGTCCAGCTGGTTGCTCTTACGCTCGATCTCGATGTCCGAGATGCCCGCGGAGAAGAGCTTCTTCTTGAGGGTCAAACGGATCTTCCGGTCCTCATCGAGGTTCGCCGAATAATCCTTGGTTGCAAACCAACGGCTCTTCCAGGTCCGGGTGATCCCCAGCCGCAAGCCGATGGGATGAATCTTCTGTCCCATGGTTCCTCTTCCTACTTGTTGCTCAAGACCACGGTGATGTGGCTGGTCCGGCGCTTGATGGGGAAGGCCCGGCCCTGTGCGTGGGGCTGGAAGCGCTTCAACATGGGGCCGCCGTCGGCCCAAGTCTTCGCCACGATCAGCTCGCGGGGATCGACCTGGTTGTTGTGCTCGGCGTTGGCCATGGCGCTCGCCAGGACCTTCGAAACGACCTTGGCGGCCCGCAGCGGGGTGAAGCGCAGGATCGTCATGGCCTCCACCGCGTTCTTGCCGCGGATGAGGTCCAGCACCCGCCGCACCTTGCGGGGGGACTGGAGGATGTACTTAGCAGATGCTTTGGTTTCCATTCTCTTCTAACTCCCCAGGCCTAGCGCTTCTTCTCGGAGCCGCTGTGGCCCTTGAAGAGGCGGGTGGGAGCGAACTCCCCGAGCTTGTGGCCAATCATGTTCTCGGTGATATAGATGGGAACGTGCTTGCGACCGTTGTAAACCGCAATGGTGTGCCCGATCATCTGAGGCATGATGGTCGAGGAACGGCTCCAGGTCTTGATGACCCGCTTGTCGTTCCGCTCGTTCATGGCGTCGACCTTCGTCACCAGACGCTCCTGGACGAAAGGTCCCTTTTTCAACGACCTTGACATTGAGGGATCTCCTTCTTACTTGCGCGCCTTGACGACGAACTGATCGCTGGCCTTCTTACCGCGGCGGGTCTTGTAACCCATCGCCGGCTTGCCCCAGGGGGTCTGCGGCTTACCACCGATCGGGCTCTTGCCTTCACCACCACCGTGCGGGTGGTCCACCGCGTTCATCACGACGCCGCGGACGGTGGGCTTGATACCCAGCCAGCGCTTGCGGCCGGCCTTACCGATCTTCTGGTTCTTGAACTCGATGTTGCCCACCTGGCCGATGGTCGCACGGCACTCGAGGTGGATCTTGCGGACCTCGCCCGAGGGCAGCTTCAGGGTGGCGTAGTTGCCTTCCTTCGCGACCACCTGGGCGCCGGCGCCGGCGGAACGGACGATCTGAGCGCCCTTGCCCGCCTTCATCTCGACGTTGTGAACGGTGGTACCCAGCGGGATGTTCCGCAGGGGCAGCGCGTTACCGGTCCGGATGTCGGCATCGGGGCCGGAGACCACGGTCTGACCGATGGTCAGGCCCACAGGAGCCAGGATGTAGCGCTTCTCGCCATCGGCGTAGAAGAGGAGGGCGATCCGGGCGTTCCGGTTGGGATCGTACTCGATCGTCGCGACGCGGGCGGGGACGCCGTCCTTCGTGCGCTTGAAGTCGATCACGCGGTAGGCCTTCTTGTGGCCGCCACCGATGTGACGGGTCGTGATCTTGCCCTGGTTGTTGCGACCACCGGTCCGCTTGAGCTTGACCAGGAGCGACTTCTCGGGCTTGGTGGCAGTGATCTCCTCAAAGCCCGCGACGCTCATCCCACGGACGCCCGCGGAGGTGGGGTTCTTCTTAATCATCGACATTTGGTGAAAACTCCTCGGCCTAGGCGCCGTAGATGTCGATCGACTGGCCCTCGGCGAGGGTCAGGATCGCCTTCTTCGACTTCTGGGTGGTGCCAATCCTCGTACCCACGCGTTTCTTCTTGGGCTGGATGGCCGAGGTGTGGACGTCCACCACCTTCACCTTGAACAGGAGCTCCGCGGCGCGCGCGATATCGATCTTGTTCGCGTCCCGGGCCACTTCGAAGACATACTTGCCCTGCTCATTCAGGACAGTGCCCTTCTCGGTGACGAGGGGCCGCTTGATCACGGTATACAAGTCGCTCATTTCGTCAAAACCTCTTCAATCCGCTCGAGAGCAGCGGCAGTTACGACGATTTTATCATGGTTTAGCAGATCTTTAACATTAAGATTGCTTGCCAGGATGACCTTCGCGTCCGCCAGGTTACGGGCCGACAGGCTGAGGGTCTCGTTCGGGGCCTCTGCGATGATGAGCGTGCGGCCAGTCGCGCCGATCTTGGCGAGGGTCGCCTTCACCAGCTTGGTGCTGGGCTTGTCGAGGTTCCAGTCGGTCAAACCGATCAGATCGCTCGCCTTGGCCGAAAGCGCCGAGCGGAGCGCCAGGCGCCGCATCTTCTTGGGCATGTCCTTGGCGTACGAACGGGGCTTGGGCCCGAAGATCACGCCGCCGCCCTTCCACAAGGGAGAACGGATGGAGCCGACGCGCGCGCGGCCGGTGCCCTTCTGCTTCCAGGGCTTCTTGCCGCCGCCGGAGACTTCCGAGCGGGTCAGGGTGCTCGCCGTGCCGGCGCGGCCGTTGGCCATCTGCCGGACCAGGTGCAGGTGCATCACGTGGGTGTTGGGCTCGAGGGCGAAAACTTCGTCGCGAAGGGTCGCTTCGCGCGACATGTTGCCCTGGGCATCAAAGAACTTGATCGTAGGCATGGTCTATAACTCCTATCGTCCGACCTTGACGGTGGGACGCACGGTCACGACCCCGCCCTCGACTCCGGGAATGGAGCCCTTGATGAGCAAGAGGTTGTTCTCGGCATCCACGCGCACGACGGTCAGCTTCTTCACCGTCACCTGCTCGTTGCCCATGTTACCGGGCATCTTGGCGCCCTTGTAGACCCGCGAAGGCGTGGTGCCCGCGCCGATCGAACCGGGGTGGCGGTGGTGCTTCGAACCGTGGGTCATGCGACCGCGGCCGGCATTGTGACGCTTCATCATGCCCGCGAAGCCCTTACCGATCGACTGACCGGTCACGTCGATCACATCACCCGCGGTGAAGAGATCGGCCTTGATCTCCTGGCCAACGGTGTAAGCGCTCACGTCGGCAAGGCGGAACTCCTTGAGGTGACGGACCAGCTTCACGTTGTTCTTGGTTAGGTGACCCTGCTCGCCCTTGGCGAGGTGCTTGGCCTTGGCATCCTGGAAGCCCACCTGGACGGCCGTGTAGCCTTCCTTCTCGGTGGTCTTGACCTGGGTGACGACGTTGGGGCCAGCCTCGACGATGGTCACCGGGATGACCGCGCCGTTCTCATCAAAAATCTGGGTCATTCCGAGTTTGCGACCCAGCAAACCTAAACTCATTGGATTCTCCTTTGGTTCGGGCGCTCACCGTTCGATCCGCCGGGAAGTCTCCTCCCCGGCGGTTTCCAAACGGGCCTTTCGGCGGCGCCTTTACGCTACAGCTTGACTTCGATGTCGACCCCAGCCGGGAGATCGAGGCGCATGAGCGCGTCGACCGTCTTGGGGTTCGGTTCCATGATGTCGATCAACCGCTTGTGGGTGCGGATCTCGAAGTGCTCGCGGCTCTTCTTGTCCACGTGGGGCGAGCGCAGGACGCAGAAGATGTTCTTCCGCGTCGGAAGGGGCACGGGGCCCACGATCCGCGCGCCCGTCCGCCGGGCGGTGTCGACGATCTTCTCGGTGGAGGTGTCGATCAGCTTGTGATCGTACGCCTTCAGCCGAATCCGGATCTTCTCTTGCATGCTTATTTCCTTAGTTTCGCGTGGCGCCGCCTAAAGGCGACTACTCCATGATGTTGGCGACGACGCCGGCGCCGACCGTACGGCCGCCTTCGCGG
>RCUQ01000110.1_pt1 | contig 82090 bp, 77 predicted proteins | sample 2166351 | NCBI WGS metagenome assembly RCUQ01 (sample SAMN09932597, study PRJNA488358) | compost metagenome | feature: garden; material: soil; isolation source: compost soil in acetonitrile-enriched culture | place: Germany: Experimental Botanical Garden Goettingen | collected 2016-01-27
GGACCTGCGGATTAACAGTCCGTCGCTCTACCGACTGAGCTATTGGAGAATCTGAAATGCAGTATAGAGAAAATTACACATCGGTCAAGTTACAATGTTAAAAAAAGTCGAATTTTAGGTTAAATGTTTTTTTTATAAACAACTTGATATGTCATGGCTGTATAACAGAAGGGTATAGGGGGGTGATTAAAACTATGAGCGATAAAAAAAGCCCAAGTCACGATGCTTGGGCTTTTTAGAATCTTGGCTCTTCCACCTGGGCTCGAACCAGGGACCTGCGGATTAACAGTCCGTCGCTCTACCGACTGAGCTATTGGAGAATCTGATGCGCATTTTAGGGAGGAAAGGAAAATGGGTCAAGCAAAAAATATTGAGAAATGAATTGTTTGCTTTATAAATACGCGTTTAGGCAGCAAAAACAAAAAAACCGCTCAAAAAGAGCGGTTTTTTAAACAAGACGAATCTTATTTTTCAACGCCAGCAGCTTGACCTGCATATTTCGCGTTTGCATAATCCCAGTTTACAAGGCTTTCAAGGAAAGTTTTGATGTAAACAGGACGCGCATTACGGAAGTCGATGTAGTAAGCATGTTCCCAAACGTCAATGGTTAACACTGCAACTTTACCGTGTGCAAGTGGAGTGTCTGCATTTGAAGTTTTAAGGATAGAAAGGTTGCCATTTACTTCGTCAGTAACTAACCAAGCCCAACCTGAACCGAATTGAGTTGTTGCAGCAGCAGCAAACTCTTCAGCGAATTTTTCGTAAGAACCAAACGCTTCATCAATTTTAGCAGCTAAAGCACCTGTTGCTTTACCACCACCGTTTTTAGCCATACAGTTCCAGTAGAATGTGTGGTTCCAAACTTGTGCTGCGTTATTGAAGATACCTGCTTTAGATGCATCACCAGCAGAAGCTGTGATGATTTCTTCTAAAGTTTTACCTTCAAGGTCAGTACCCTTGATTAGGTTGTTTAGGTTAACAACATAAGTATTGTGGTGTTTGTCGTGGTGGAATTCTAAAGTTTCTTTGCTGATGTGCGGAGCAAGATCTTCGTAGCCATATGGAAGTGCAGGTAAAGTAATGGTTGTCATGTTTCATTCCTTGCAGATTTGCTGGGTTTTACTTTAAGTGCATTTATTGTAAATGATTCTATAGACAATAGGGCAGTCTTTTAATACACAAAATATGCAAAAAACTTCGCAAGGAGACATATACGATACACAAGATATCGTTAGAGTCTTTCGTACAGAATATATTCATTTTAAAAGACTCTAAGCACTAGATGGATTGAGATGGGTGATTAATTTTTAGTCTGTAACGCAGCATGGTAACGGCGATTTACTTCATCCCAATCGACCACATTATAAAAGGCATTGATATATTCAGGACGGCGGTTTTGGTATTTTAGATAATACGCATGTTCCCATACATCTAAACCGAGAATAGGGGTGTGACCGTACATCAGTGGGGAATCCTGATTTGCACTGCTTTCAACAATCAGGTTGCGTTCAGGTGTCACGCTCAGCCATGCCCAACCACTGCCAAAACGGCTAATCGCGGCTTTGGTAAATGCCTCTTTAAAAGCATCAAAACCACCGAGTTGCTCATCAATAGCTTTTGCCACAGCTCCAGTCGGTTGCCCACCACCTTGTGGACTCATGACTGTCCAAAACAGTGAGTGGTTGGCATGACCACCTGCATTATTGATCACCATATTTTTAAGATCAGTAGGGACTTCATTGACTTTGGCAACCAAATCTTCCACAGACAGTTTCTCCCATTCTGTGCCTGCAATCGCGCCATTAATGTTATTGATGTAGGTTTGATGATGTTTACTGTGGTGAATTTCCATCGTTTTCGCATCAATATTGGGTTCGAGTGCATCATAGGCATAAGGAAGAGCGGGTAAAGAATAAGCCATGTGTTTGATTCCTTTAATCATCAAAATTGTTTTATTGGGATTTTTCAAAGCAGTTTTATTATCCACTTAAATGTTAATGAGAATCAATATGTTTATTATTTGCAACTTAGAGTGAAGCGTCGGAAGTTTTATTGTTCATATTGGTTGAACGTTCAGCAGGTATAACAAAGGTGAGATGCACAGAATTTTTGAGCTGATGCTATGTTTTGAATTAAAAATACGAAAGACTAGGGATAATATTTTAAAAATTAGTCATTTGCTTAAATGGAGGTGATGTTGGATGCTATGCGATGTAAGCGCATTGAGAGGACTGGGATGAAAGGAGTTTCATCCCAGCGATTGCTTAGACCGGGTTGTTTAACTCGAAATAAACATATTCAATATCAAATTGTTCTGAAATGGCTTGACCTAATCGTTGCACGCCATAGCGTTCAGTCGCATGATGTCCACAAGCAAAATAATGTACGCCTAATTCTTTAGCTTCATAGAAGGTACGTTCACTGACTTCGCCTGAAATATAGGCATCACAGCCTTGTTCGGCGGCTTTTACAATAAAATCTTGTGCACCACCGGTACAAAAACCGACTTTTTCAATCATGGTCTTGTCCGCAGGAAGATGGATGGCATCGAATTTTAATTTCTCAGATACAAACTTTTTAAAGTCTTCCACAGGCATAGGCTGGTTTAAATAACCAATATTACCAATAGGATGACGCTCAGATGGATCAAGTGCCTCAATACGTTCCAGTTTGAGCAAATCTGCAATCGCTGCATTATTTCCAAGACTCGGATGGCTGTCGAGGGGGAGGTGATATGCCAACAAAGAAATGTCATGTTGAATCAGACTCTTGATCCGTTTACCGCGCATACCTGTGATGGGGTAGGCTTCGCCTTTCCAAAAATAACCATGATGCACCAGTAAGAGATCCGCATTTTCTCGGATCGCGGCATCTATGGCATCTTGTGACGCAGTCACAGCAGCTAAAATTTTACGCACTTCGGTTTTACCTTCAATTTGAAGGCCATTCGGTGCATAGTCCTTAAACTCAGGTGATTTGAGGGTTTGGTCACACCATTGGATAATGTCTTGTAATTTTGCCATATCGACTTAAAAACTCTTTTAAATTGATTACATCGGAACCTATTGTTTATTGTAACTAAAGCATGACAAAACTCTTGCTTATTTTTGTGCTTCGGCTTGAATTTCGCTTTACAATAGGCATAAATTACTTAGTCATCAATGAATTAAAACATTTTAGAGGGTGAAATCGTGCGCAGGACCTTTTCCTGGTTACCTTGGGTATTACTCATTTTAGTCATTGCTGGATTTTTTGCTTGGCAGCAGTATCAAAAGCCAAAAGCGCCTGTGGCGTCGGATGGTATTAAGATGCCTGCTGAAAAGGTTGAGCCTTTAATTAACACCACGCGTACCGGTGGGGTGGTTTCTTATAGTGCCGCCGTGAAAGTGGCTGCGCCAGCAGTAGTGAATATTTTTACCACGCAAAAAGTCAAACAACTTGACCATCCATTGCTCAATGATCCTGCGTTCCGTGAATTTTTTGGCAATCAAATTCCAGATCAGTTTAGCCAAAATAAAAATGAAAATAGTTTGGGTTCAGGTGTGATTGTTCGCCCTGATGGTTATATTTTGACGAATAATCATGTGATTGCTCAAGCCGATCAAATTGTTGTGGCATTACAAGATGGTCGTCGTGCAGTGGCAAAAGTGATTGGTACCGACCCCGATACCGATTTGGCTGTGATTAAAATTGAGCTGGCGAACCTGCCTGTTTTACCCTTTAAGCTCAGTGGCAACGAAGTGGGTGATGTGGTCTTGGCCATTGGCAACCCATTTGGTGTAGGTCAAACCGTTACACAGGGGATTGTCTCTGCTACAGGACGCTCTGACCTAGGTATTAACACTTATGAAGACTTCATTCAAACCGATGCTGCGATTAATCCCGGCAATTCTGGCGGTGCTTTGATTGATGTCGCGGGGAATTTGATTGGGGTTAATACAGCAATTTTCTCTCAGTCAGGTGGGTCTTTAGGCATTGGTTTCGCCATTCCTGCAAGAATTTGCCAACAAGTACTGAACTCTATTCTTAAAGACGGCCGTGTGGTACGTGGTTGGTTGGGTATCAGTTTACTGCCTGTTGAACAAGTCAATATTCTAGAGCCTAAAGGGCTAGGTGTGGTTGTCGCGGACGTGTTAAAAACGGGACCTGCTGCAAAAGCTGGTTTAAAGAAAGGCGACAAGATTGTGAAAGTGAATGATGAAGTGATTACTTCAACCTCACATTTGATTAATTTTGTGGCTCTACAACCGCCAAATAGCACCATTCAGATTTCACTTGAGCGCGATGGCAAACCTTTAGATGTTGCTGTGGTTGTTGGGGAAAGAAAAGAGCAAAATCAGGACTCTCAATTTATCCCATTACCTGAATAAGACTAAAAAACGTAAATAAAAATGCCTCTTATATAGAGGCATTTTTATGAGTAGATGATTTACAGTGTAAATATTAAATGCAGAGCATGATCAAAGGCTTACTTATTATTAGATCTTGCCCAATGGCATCAAGCATTCATAACGCGATGAACTTATTTGAGTGGAGTATATGTCGAAGCTAAAAGAAGGCGTGTGATTGAGGATGCATTGTACAGCCTCTCATTACGCTTGTTATTTAACATAGATGTTACAGGAAATGTTGAGCGTAACTTTTAGGAAAACCATTGCTGTTATCGTTTTGAATGGTGTTTTTGTTTAAGCGAGTCGTTGATGGCTAGGTTGAATCTATAGGAGGATTTATAAGGCACAAAAAAACAGCAACCGAAGTCGCTGTTTTTATATATCTGGAAATTACGCTTCTTGTTGGATACCCGCAACGAGCCAGTCTTGGGTAGAACCCGCAGGTTTTACAAAGTGCCAAACTTCAGCAAAAGGTTGCGGTAAGCTGTTGAGGTCTTCACTTACTGTACCAGTAAAACGTACGCTAACCACGTATTGGCCATTTTCTGTCGCAGAGTCCGCAACCATCGCATTAAGGTTTGAAAACTCAGCTACATCTTGATCTTGGTTTGCCATAATGTCTTGATACATAGACTGGTAAAGATCAGGTGTTAAGTAACGCTGAATTTCAGAAATGTTACTTGCTGTGTTCATCGACTGAATATGATTAAAACGTTGACGAGCAATACGTAAGAAAGCCGCAGGTTCTGTACCGTCTGGCAGCTGACTACCACTATTGGTATAGGCAGCGCCAAAAGGTGCGTTGTTTTGTGGTGTAGCAGCTGAACCACCTACAGACTGACCAAAAATATTGCTGTTGTCATTTGATGTACGTGGTGAAGCTTGTTGGCCAAACGGTGCTTGAGTTGAACCATTGTTTGGCGCGTATGGATTAGGTGCTACTTTTTTTTTTGCGCCCATTTTACGGAAAATGAAGAAGGCAACAGCAGCGGCAAGAAGAATCCAAATCCAGCTCGGAATACCACCTTTTTCTTCCTGTGCTTGCGCTTGAGAAGCAGAGTTATCATCTGCCAATGCATTTGCAGCAACAGCACCAATTGCAGCACCCGCTACACCAGCCGCAACCATACCGCCGACGCCTGGACCAGATTTAGCTGGAGCCGTAGCAGGCGCGGTAGGTTGTTGAGCTGGAGTTGCTTGACGAGGTTGTTGATAAGACTGAGTTGGTGCAGCTTGACGGCTCATGCCGTGGCTTTTACCACCACCTGCACGTTTAGCTTCTGCGGCTAAGGGTGCAACTAAAAGAGCCGCTGTTAAAAAACCAGCAATCAAACCACGCTGTCGAACTTCCATCAAATTTTCCTACTCTATAAAAAATAAATCTTAACTCTACCTTTATGCAGCCTTTCATCCTAAATTTCAATCAAAAACGTGTTTATTTTATGAGAAATCCAAACGAATGGGATTTAGCTTAGTTGAGTTCGTCACTTAAGCTCATGGCTTCAGTGAGTGCCTCATGTAAGCGCGCCACAGCGATGACCTTCACCCCGGCAATGTCTTTTTGCGGTGCATTGCCTCGCGGTAGAATAATGTATTTAAAACCATGTTTAATGGCTTCTTTTAAGCGTTCCTGCCCATTAGGGACTGGGCGAATTTCCCCAGAGAGTCCTACTTCACCAAAAACAGCCAGTTGTTGTGGCAGTGCTTTACCTCGCAGACTTGATGCACAGGCCAATAAGACGGCCAAGTCAGAGCCTGTTTCTGTGATTTTTAAACCACCGACAACGTTGACATAGACATCTTGTCCAGATGTTTGCACGCCACCATGGCGATGCATTACCGCCAAGAGCATATTTAAACGGTTTTGTTCTAAACCTAAGGCGACTCGGCGCGGTTGACCATGTGCATCATCAACTAAAGCTTGAACCTCAACCAACAGAGGACGTGTGCCTTCACGGCTGATCATCACGATTGAGCCTGCAATGGCTTCATCATAACGACTTAAGAAAATGGCTGAAGGATTCGCCACTTCTCTTAATCCTTTATCAGTCATGCCAAAAACCCCGAGTTCATTGACTGCACCAAAACGATTTTTAACGGCACGAATCATCCGATAACGTGAGTCGGACTGACCTTCAAAGTACAGAACACAGTCCACCATATGTTCAAGCACACGCGGGCCAGCCAGTGCACCTTCTTTGGTGACGTGTCCGACAATGAACAAGGCTGTACCACTATTTTTAGCAAAACGTGTCAGTAAAGCTGCGGACTCGCGAATTTGAGAAACACCGCCTGGCGCTGACTGGAGTGTTTCGGTATATAGGGTTTGAATGGAATCTAAAATTGCCACGGCTGGACGTTCGTAAGCAAGCATTTCACATATCCGCTCGACACAGGTTTCTGCCATGACTTTGAGTTTATCTGTAGGCAGATCAAGACGATTTGCACGTAAAGCCACTTGAGAGAGTGATTCCTCACCTGTGACATACAGTGCCGCACTGTTGGCCGCGGCCATATGCGTTGCCGTTTGTAATAAAATGGTCGATTTTCCAATGCCCGGATCACCACCAATCAGCACTACGGAACCCGTGACCAGACCACCGCCAAGCACACGATCAAACTCACCAATTCCTGTAGCCAATCGAGTCTCATGTGAAACTGAAATTTGATTTAAGGTGCTAATAGCAGCAGCTTGACCTGCATAGCCGCCACCCATTTTGGGCTGCGCACGATGTGTGACTGCAGGTGCAATACTGACTTCAACCAGACTATTCCATTCTCCACATTCCGAACATTGACCCGCCCATTTCGAATGGTCGGCGCCACATTGTTCACAGCGGTAAACACTTTTTGCTTTTGCCATGCTTTATTTGATGCACTATTTGGAGTATTCAATGGTTCAACAGCATACAGAGGATTGGATTTGAAATGAATGCTCTGAATCAAAAAGCCACCCGAAGGTGGCTTAACTATTGAAGATTTTAAAAAATGTGCTTTGAAAATAGCCTTAGTACAACTCACCTGATTTACGTTTTTCGACAAAATCACGTGACTCTTTCACAATCACCGACGACAGCAATAACAAGGCAATTAAGTTTGGAACCGCCATTAAACCATTAAAGGTGTCGGCAAATACCCAGACTAAATCAAGTGATGCTACGCAACCAATAAAGACTGACGCGATGTAAATGAGACGGTAAAGCAGGACATACTTTTCACCGAGTAAATATGTACAGCATTTTTCGCCGTAATAGCACCAACCTAAAATGGTGGAGTAAGCGAAGAACACAATACCAAAAGTTACGATCCAGCCTCCGACACCCGGCAGTAATTGGTCAAAAATATGGGTGGTTAATACCGCGCCTGTTTCGCCACCAAAACTATTGCCCGCCATGATAAAGCCCATGACCAAGACGATCCCTGTAATACTACAGACGATAATGGTATCGATAAAGGTACCTGTCATTGAGACTAAGCCTTGACGTGCAGGGTGGTCGGTTTTTGCAGCAGCGGCGGCGATCGGCGCCGAACCCATCCCCGCTTCATTTGAGAAGACGCCACGAGCGACACCGTAACGAATGACGGCACCAATTGCGCCACCTGCTACCGCTTCACCAGTAAAGGCATCACGGAAGATCAGTTCAAGTGCAGGCATGACGAGTTCAAGGTGGTTGAAGATGATAATGAGACCACCGAGGACATAGCCAATCGCCATTACGGGAACAATCAAAGATGCTGCTTTAGAAATAGACTTAATTCCGCCTAGAATAACCAAAGCAGAGAATACAGTAATGACAATACCTGTGATCCATGTTGCAACTCCCGTACTGTTTTCAACAGCGAGCGCAACTGTGTTGGATTGTACTGAACTACCAATCCCAAAAGATGCCAAGGTGCCAAATAGCGCAAAAATCAGTGCTAACCATTTCCATTTTAGGCCGCGTTCAATGTAGTACATTGGACCGCCAGACATTTCACCTTTTTCATTTTTGATTCGGTATTTAACCGCCAGTACGCCTTCCCCATATTTGGTTGCCATACCGAACAGGGCTGTCATCCACATCCAAAACACGGCACCTGGACCCCCAAGGACACAAGCGGTGGCAACACCTGCGATATTACCCGTACCAATGGTGGCAGAGAGTGCTGTCATAAGGGATGCGAAGTGGGAAATATCTCCGGTATGGGAATGTGCTTGGTCATGTTTGCCAAAGACTTGTTTAAAGGCCAGAGGCAACATGCGGATTTGCCAGAAAAATAAGCGTAGTGTGAGGAATATCCCTGTTCCGACAATGAGGACCAACATATAGGGTCCCCAGACCCAACCACTGATGGTTTCCATAAACGTTTGTAAATTTTGTGTATTCATTCTTGTTTTAGTCCTCTATGTTTTAAAACTTGAAATTTCTAGAAAAATTTTGAGTTTTATTAAGCAATTGATATGCCACAGTCATGCTTCCTGCACGATTTTTTGTTGATTTTTAGTCTTGTTGTATTTGTTACATGGAATTTATTTTTTGACAAGTATTTTGCTGTTTTTTTCAGCAGGGTCTTTTGCTTGTGGTTTGTCGGATTAAATATAAGAAAAATTAATCAACTTTTCAAAAGATGTTGAAAATATAGATTAATACAATTTTTTTTTTATTTTTTTGTTCTTTTCGGGTAATTTTGGCGACTGGACATAAAAGATGACATCAAGAATGAGTTTAGAAAATACAGAATCGACCTCTGAACAAGGTGATTTAAAACGGAGTTTATCCAACCGCCACTTACAACTCATTGCAATTGGCGGTGCGATTGGTACGGGTTTATTTATGGGGTCGGGGAAGACGATTAGTCTCGCTGGGCCATCTATTTTAATCATTTATATGATTATTGGTTTTATGGTGTTCTTGGTCATGCGCGCGCTTGGCGAATTACTGCTGTCTAACTTGAAATACAAATCGTTTATCGATTTTTCTACCGATTTGATTGGGCCGTGGGCAGGCTATTTCGTTGGTTGGACCTATTGGTTATGTTGGATCACAATCGGTATCGCTGACTTATCCGCGATTATTTATTACCTTCAGTTCTTTAATGGAGGAATGCCGTTCACGCCTGGGGAAGGGGTGATGATCAGTGTTGCGGCCATTGTGTTCATCATGGGCTTGAACTTGGTCACGGTGAAGCTGTTTGGTGAGCTGGAGTTCTGGTTTGCACTGATTAAGATTATTGCCATTGTGGTGTTGATCGCCGTTGGTCTGTGGATGATCTTTACGGGTTTCACTTCAACGACGGGTGAAATTGCATCATTTAGTCATCTTTGGTCACATGGAGGAATGTTCCCAACAGGCGTGACGGGCTTCCTTGCTGGTTTCCAAATTGCGATCTTTGCCTTTGTGGGTGTAGAGCTGGTCGGTACCACAGCTGCTGAAACCAAAGACCCAGAAAAGAATTTGCCAAAAGCGGTGAACTCGATTCCAATTCGTATCATTATTTTCTATGTGCTGTCTTTAGTGATTGTGATGTCAGTGACACCATGGAACGTTATTGATCCTGCGGTTTCGCCTTTTGTGAACTTGTTCAGTCAAGCGGGTATTGCAGCAGCAGCAATCATCATGAACTTGGTGGTATTGTCTTCTGTGATGTCATCAATGAACAGTGGTGTGTTTTCAACGTCGCGTATGTTGTTTGGTTTGTCTCGTGAAGATCAAGGGCCAAAAGCATTTGGTCATTTAAACAAGCGTGCTGTTCCTGCAAATGCGCTGTACTTTTCAGCCATTTGTTTACTGTTAGGTGCTGCACTACAGTATTTTGTACCGAATACCGTTGAAGCCTTTACGTTGGCAACGACACTTTCGACGATTTTATTTATCTGCGTCTGGATTATGATTATCTGGAGCTACATTGTGTATTACAAAACACGTCCAGAGTTACATGCAAAATCGACTTTTAAACTACCAGGTGGTCTTTTTACCTGTTGGTTTGTGATCGTTTTCTTCATTGGTGTGATCTATGTGTTGTCACTAGAAGCCGATACCATGAAAGCTTTAATGGTGAGTCCTATTTGGTTCATCATTTTGATTATTGGTTATTTTGGTTTCTACAAACCGAAACATAAATAATCGATACGATTGAGAAAAACGCCAGTCTTTAACTGGCGTTTTTTTTTAACTCACTATAATCTTTAGCGCTTAGTGGTTTGGTCATGCATGTTGATCAGGTTATACTTCTTCAAAATATCAAATAGGTGATCAGATGCGTTCTGTCATTTGCTGCATCAGTGTCTTGGTGATGAGTACTGCATTCGTCGGTTGTGGTCAGTCTGGTACATTACATATGCCAAATGATCCAAACTACGACAAGCGAGCGAAATATTTGCTTTATAAAGACGAAGCATCTAAGCCGTCTGCACAAAAGGAAGATACAGCGCCCGTTAAGCAAGAGTTTGCTGCACCTTCAGTTGAAACCAATCAGCCTTAATACCTTAAACGCTTCATAGAAAGGATACATTCATGAGTTTTACCCGCAATCATGGGGTTTTGCACGCTGAGCAATGCTCGCTGCAACAGCTTGCGCAGCAATTTGGTACACCACTGTATGTTTATTCAAAAGCGACTTTTGAAAAACACTTTACAGAGATGGATCGTGCTTTTGACTTTATCGATCATCAAATTTGTTTTGCGGTCAAGTCGAACTCAAACATTGCGGTATTGAATGTCCTTGCGAAGCTCGGTGCGGGTTTTGATATTGTGACCGGCGGAGAACTGGCTCGTGTACTAAAAGCGGGTGGCGATGCTTCTAAAATTGTCTTTTCGGGTTTAGGTAAAACTGAGATCGATGTTCAAAAAGCATTAGAAGTGGGTATTGCATGCTTCAATGTCGAGTCTCATGCAGAACTGGATCGTATTCAAAAAGTTGCAGCGAAGCTCGGAAAAAAAGCGCCGATTTCATTGCGCGTCAATCCAGATGTAGATGCGAAAACGCATCCTTACATTTCAACAGGTTTGAAAGAAAATAAATTTGGGATTCCGTCAGATACGGTGTTTGAAACCTATCAATATGCTGCAACGCTGCCGAATTTAGACATTATTGGTATCGACTGCCATATTGGTTCCCAACTGACTGAAACACAGCCTTTTGTGGATGCGCTAGATCGTGTGATAGTGATGATCGATCAGCTTAAAACCATGGGTATTCAGCTGAAACACATCGATATTGGTGGTGGTTTAGGCGTGACCTATAAAGATGAAGTGCCGCCTACCGTTTTTGAATATGCCAATGCAATGAAGCCCGCTTTAGAAAAATTGGGCTTGAAAGTGTATATGGAACCAGGACGCAGTATTTCGGCAAATGCAGGGGTACTCCTGACCAAAGTAGATTTACTCAAACCGACCATTCACCGTAACTTTGCGATTATTGATGCAGCCATGAACGACTTGATTCGTCCTGCACTGTATGAAGCATGGATGGATATTCAGCCCGTTACACCGCGTTCAGATGTCGAGGAAAAAGAGTGGGATATGGTTGGTGCAATTTGTGAAACAGGCGATTTCTTAGGGAAAGAGCGTGTGCTTGCACTCAAAGAAAATGACGTACTGGCTGTATTGGGTGCTGGCGCTTATGGTTTTGTCATGAGTTCAAATTATAACAGTCGCGGTCGTGCCGCTGAAGTGATGGTGGATGGTGAAAACGCACATTTGATTCGTGAGCGTGAAACCATTGAGTCGCTTTGGGACAAAGAACGTTTATTGCCTGAAGGATAATTCAAGATGTTATTAGAATTTACCAAAATGCATGGTCTAGGCAATGACTTTATGGTGGTTGATTTAATCAGCCAAAGAGCATTCCTTGATACTGTTACGATTCAGCGCTTGGCGGATCGTCATTTCGGCATCGGTTTTGATCAGTTGTTAATTGTTGAGCCACCTGATTTACCCAATGTCGACTTCAAATACCGTATTTTCAATGCTGATGGTTCTGAAGTTGAACAATGTGGTAATGGCGTGCGCTGCTTTGCGCGTTTTGTACATGAGCGTCAGCTCACTACAAAGACCAAGATTAAAGTGCAAACCAAGGCAGGGATTGTGGAACCCGAACTCGGTCAAAATGGCTGGGTACGCGTGAATATGGGTTATCCAAAGTTCTTGCCACAGGAAATTCCATTTATTGCGGATGCACCAGAAGCTTTGTATGACATTGCTTTGGCGAACAATGAGCAATTGACCATTGATGTGGTGAATATGGGTAACCCTCATGCAGTTACTATCGTTCCCGACGTGATCACAGCTGATGTTGCACGTCTAGGCCCTCAGGTTGAATCGCATGAGCGTTTTCCGCAGCGTGTGAATGCAGGGTTTATGCAAATCATTGATGAAAAGCATGCGCGCTTACGTGTGTTTGAACGGGGTGTCGGCGAAACTTTGGCCTGTGGAACAGGAGCTTGTGCGGCTGCGATTTCAGGTATGCGCCGTGGTTTACTCGATTCATCTGTTGAGATTGAGCTAGCAGGTGGTAAGTTGCATATCGAATGGCGTGAAGGTGATGTCGTTTGGATGACGGGTCCAACCTCAAATGTCTACCAAGGGCGTATAGATCTGAGTTACTATCAAAACTAAGTTTAGCCTTACATAAGAAGCACTGATTCATCAGTGCTTTTTTTATGAAAAATGAACATAGGCATATAAAGAGCTGAGACAGTGCTACTATGCAAAAGAAAATCAATCTTACACAGAATAGAACTATAGAGGCCGACTTGTGACTTTTGAGCCCATGCAACTGCTCGCGATGTGGTTAAAACAACGAGAAATACAAAATCAGTCTGCCCATACTTTGCAGGCTTATGAACGAGATGTGTCTGATTTTCTGCTATTTTGCGAACATAAAAAGCTTGAGTTGGGCGATGTTGAAGCCACTGATTTACGCGAATTTATTGCGCAAAAAGTTGAACATCAACAGTTGAGCTCCAGCAGCTTACAGCGGATGTTGTCTTCTATTCGTCAGTTTATGAAATGGGCCGAGCAGGGGCAACATTTGGCTTTTAACCCCGCCGATGACTTTCAACTCAAACGTAAACCTCGTCCTTTGCCAGGGTTAGTGGATATTGAAACCATCAATCAAATTTTGGATCAGGCCTTGCCTGAGAAAGAAGTCGAACAGCAAATGTGGTATCGAGACAAAGCTTTGCTTGAGTTGCTTTATGCCAGTGGATTACGCTTAGCGGAAGTGCAAGGCTTAAGAATTAAAGACATCGACTTTAACCGACAGTTACTCCGTATTACAGGTAAGGGCAATAAAACTCGGGTTGTGCCTTTTGGTTCTAAAGCCAAAGATGCGGTAATGAAATGGCTGACAATTTATCCGCTGTGGAATGGTGATTTTGTTCCCGATGCACAAGTTTTTATTACTCAAAAGGGCAATCCTTTGGGGATGCGCCAGATTGAAAATCGGGTCAAGTTTCAGGCACAGCGCGCAGGCGTGAATATCGATCTGCATCCGCATTTACTGCGCCATTGTTTTGCTAGTCATATGCTGTCAAACAGTGGTGACTTGCGTGCAGTTCAGGAAATGTTAGGACACAGTAACTTAAGTACCACCCAAATTTATACCCATGTCGATTTTGACAGACTGGCTCAAGTGTATGATCAGACGCATCCTCGAGCACAACAAAAGGTGAAAACTTAGTTCATTCATACTTTAAAAATAGTGTCATATAATGCATGCACTATATCGCTGTGTTTTCGGTTGAATGCCAAAATCCAGAGCAAACAGTATAAACAGATAATTAGATACCCATGTAAGCGCTAAGCACAGGGAGGTCTGTGAAATTCGGCATTATTATTGTTTTAATTACTCTTACTTGAATCAGCGAGATCAATAAGTAGCAATCATCGCTCACTTTTGTTAGAAAAAGTGTGATTATGAACTTTTGTAGAATAATAAATCGGCAAAAAATAGAGTATAAACTTAAAAGAGGATGGGCTTAATGTTCCAGTTTAATGAAACGGTAGATTTAAGCTTATATTGAAGATGACAAATGTGAAAATAGGTCAGTATATGATTTCAGATATACAATCAAAGTATGATCAACTCAGCTCCGCGCAAAAAGACATTTTTGCGGGCTATGGTTTGCGTCAGGTCAAACACTTTGTTGAAATTAGTTTAGCCAATATTGAACCTGTACTGCCTGAAAATGCATTTGTTCAAGGCGTCAATGCAGCAGGTAAAGTTCAGGCTTTTAATGCAGAGACTGGGCAATACTATTTATGGATTTCTGATTTACAGTGGCAAGCGACTGCACAGCCCTCAAATAGCATTGATTTAAAAGACGACTTTCTTGAAGTCTGGAAAGTTTTTAATCTTGGACAATATGAATTGATTGATTTAAGTCATATTCATCGTGATTTTTTAGAAAGTCAGTTGGCTTAATGGCATAGAGCGTATGTCGAAGCAGTGGGCTATTTTGATCAAGTTTAGGATGATTGAAATAACCACGATGTTGCATGCCGAGACGTTTCATTACCGCTTCAGAAGCCCTATTTTGAACTGCGGTAAAAGCAACAACCTCATCCAAGTCTAAAACCGAAAAAGCGAAATATAGGCAAGCCCGTGCAGCTTCTGTAGCATAGCCCTGATGCCAAAACTTCGAGTCCAATCGCCAACCGATTTCGACACAGGGTGAAAAATCAAAGCGTTTAGGTTGAGCATGTAAACCTGTAAATCCAATGAATTCCTGACTATGCTTTAGTTCAACTGCCCAGAAGCCCCAACCATTTTGATTGATGAATTGCTGAAACGTTTGCGCAAGATTATCGCTTTCGGTTTGCGTGAGTGGACTAGGAAAATAACGCATGACTTGAGCATCGGCATTTAACTGCGCAAATGCAGGAAAGTCATCTGTGGGCCAAGCCCTTAGACGTAAACGCGCCGTTTCTATCGCAAAATTTAAATGCGCTGACATTAGATTTCATCAAGCGGCAGTTGGAAACTTTGTTTAATGATTTGACTTGGCAAGTCTGTTTTGACACTGGTAATACCATTCTTTTTGGTCAAATGTGTGGATTGGAACTCACGATAGCTTTCTAAATCAGGTACTACAACTTTCAGCATCGCATCGCATTCCCCTAAAATAATATAGCATTCCATGACTTGAGGGAGCTCTTTCATGGCTTCAATAAAGGTGTCGATAGTTTCGGCATCTTGACCGACCAACCAAATACGCGAGAACAGAATCAGTTGAAGGCCAATTTTTTGTGGATCGACCACTGTGGTATAATTTTGAATCACACCTGCTTCTTCTAATAGTTTGACGCGTCTTAGACATGAAGACGGTGATAGACCGATTTCTCGTGCTAAGTCATTATTTTGAATACGGCCATTGTCTTGTAAGTGGCGAATGATATTTTTATCAATACGATCAAGTTTTATGCGCACAGACTTTGGTGATTGTTTCATATCTTAGAATATAATTTGAAAAATACGTTTTATTATAGAATAAATTGAAAGCCAATTTTGTATTATTTCGCACATACTAATTTTCACTTTCTAATGGATGAAAGGGGAAAGGAAATGTCTGTATATGTACTCTTTGCACTGACCGTGCTGCCGCTGATTTTTACACCTGGGCCAGATATGTTATTTATTCTGTCTCAAGTTATGGGCAAAGATGCAAAAGCAGGCATGATGGCGACTGTCGGCGTATGTACAGGCTATTTACTACATTCAATTTTAGTGGCTTTGGGTATTGCTGCCATTATTGTGTCTTTCCCGCTTTTGTTTGAAACCATCCGCTGGCTGGGTATTGCATATTTGTTGTATTTGGCCTTTGGCTTATTAAAGTCGGTTTTTAGCACTAAAAAATTGCAACTGGACCGAAAAACGGAAAATAACCCGATCAAAAAAGGCTTTTTTACCGCACTGTTAAATCCCAAAGGTATGCTTATTTATTTTGCGATCTTGCCACAATTTATAGATAAATCTGCCAACACTGTCAGTCAAGGTTTGATTTTGTCTTTACTCTTTATCGCGATGATTTTTGTGGTCTACTGTAGTTTGAGTCTAGTTTTTGCAAAATTGACACAGAAGTCCCCAATAGATGAACGTAAGCAAAAATGGATTGATGGCACTTCAGGTGGTCTGTTGGCTTTGGCCGCGACATGGCTGATTGCCAATTAAACTCAGAGAAGCATGTCCGAATGGCATGCTTTTTTTTGAGGAAGTTTTTCAGATTGACTAATAAATCAGCAATATTGTGTCATCGTATGTCTGGAATATTGAATATTTGAATCTAAGGATGTGTGATCTATCTTAAATGACAGATTTGTGAAGCCTGATAAAGATGTGAACAGACAGTTAATCATCTATTTGATGGTGAATATTAGAGAAAAGAAATCAAATCTTTGAATAATGTAAATCAGATAAAAATATAATAAAAATCATAACTTAATCTGAGTGCGATTTTGTGCAAATATAGTGCGTACAAAAAAGTATGAACGCGTCGTTCAGCTAAATTTACGCATTTTTACAGCTCTTTGGTGAATTGTGACTTGACCGAAATGCCGTACACATTGCAAGATAGGGCACCTAAAAAAATTTAAGTGAAGAGTTAAACTAACTTTTCTCAACATTTACATTTGCTAAAACAGCCGAGGATTACATGAAGGCTCTTGTTGCTGTAAAACGTGTGGTTGATGCCAACGTTAAAGTTCGCGTTAAGCCGGACAACAGTGGTGTTGACTTAACCAACGTTAAAATGTCAATTAACCCATTCTGTGAAATCGCAGTGGAAGAAGCGGTTCGCTTAAAAGAAAAAGGAACTGTTTCAGAAATCATCGTTGTTTCTATTGGTCCTAAAGAAGCGCAAGAGCAAATCCGTTCTGCAATGGCGCTTGGTGCTGACCGCGGTATCTTAGTTGAAGCTGATGACAGCCAACTGGGTGCTTTAGAAATTGCGAAAGTGTTGAAAGGCGTTGTTGACGCTGAACAACCTCAGTTGATTCTTCTTGGTAAGCAAGCAATTGATGATGACTCTAACCAAGTCGGCCAAATGCTTGGTGCGCTTCTAGGTGCAGGTCAAGGTACTTTTGCTTCTGAAGTTAAAGTTGATGGCGAGAAAGTACAAGTGACTCGTGAAATCGACGGCGGTTTACAAACTGTTGAACTTGCACTTCCAGCGATCATCACCACTGACTTACGTTTGAACGAGCCACGTTATGCAGCTCTTCCAAACATCATGAAAGCGCGTAAAAAACCGCTGGATACGAAGTCTCCTGCTGATTTTGGTGTTTCTACGACAACTAAACTTAAAACAGTTAAAGTTGAAGCGCCTGCTGAACGTAAAGCTGGCGTACAAGTGAAGTCTGTAGACGAACTTGTAGAAAAACTAAAAAATGAAGCGAAAGTGATCTAATACAGAAGGATAAAATCATGAGTATTTTAGTTATCGCTGAGCACAACAACAAAGCACTAAATGGTGCAACTTTAAACGTTGTTGCTGCAGCTCAAAAAATCGGTGGTGATATCACTGTATTAGTTGCTGGTTCTGGCGCTCAAGCTGTTGCTGATGCTGCTGCAAAAGTTGCGGGTGTAAGCAAAGTATTACTTGCTGACAACGCAGTTTATGCAAACCAATTGGCTGAAAACGTTGCTGCTTTGGTTGCAGATATTGCTAAAGGTGGTTTCAAACACGTATTGGCTGCATCAACTACAACGGGTAAGAATATTCTTCCACGTGTGGCTGCTCTTCTTGATGTCAGCATGATTACAGACATCATTGTTGTTGAATCTGCAAATACGTTCAAGCGTCCAATTTATGCAGGTAATGCGATTGCAACAGTTCAGTCTGATGAAGCAATCATTGTAGGAACTGTACGTGGTACAGCATTTGACCCTGTAGCTGCTGAAGGTGGTTCTGCTGCGGTTGAAGCTGTAAGCGAAGCAAAAGATGCTGGTATCTCTAAGTTTGTTGCTGAAGAGATCGTGAAATCTGAACGCCCAGAATTAACTGCTGCGCGTATCGTGGTTTCAGGTGGCCGTGGTGTGGGTTCAGGTGAGAACTACCATACTGTTCTAGATCCATTGGCTGACAAATTGGGCGCTGCTCAAGGTGCATCACGTGCTGCGGTTGACGCTGGTTTCGTTCCAAACGACATGCAAGTAGGTCAAACAGGTAAAATTGTTGCTCCTGATCTGTATATCGCTGTAGGTATCTCTGGTGCGATCCAGCACTTGGCAGGTATGAAAGACTCTAAAGTGATCGTTGCGATCAACAAAGACGAAGAAGCACCGATCAATGCAGTAGCAGATTACTGGTTAGTAGGTGATTTGAATACAGTTGTTCCAGAGTTAGTAGCTAAAATCTAATTCCTGACAACGTTTCAAAAAAAACGCTTTTGCGCAAGCAGTTTAAGCAATGCTTAACTGCTATGTGCGGGAGCGTTTTTTTATGCGCGTAAATCATTTTTCAGTATCATAAAAAATCAAAATCACTCGATTTTGATTTTGCCATTTTAAATAATTGTATTCTGCAAATAATAATGAAAATTTAAGAATTTCTTAAGCTGGGTGTGCATCTGAATATTCGGATTTATGATACTATTTGCCATTCATTTTTAAGCTTAACTTACACAAAACTTTTTTTGTTAAGTTGGGAGTTGTAATCTTGCTGATTGATACTCGTGTATCTTGGTCTGTTCTGATCCTTGCTGTTCTGTGTTTAATATTTCCATTTTTAGCTGATCTACAGTTCCCACTTTTAGAAGGTGCTGTTGTACGTGGTGTGGAAAATATTCAAGCGCTACTTTTGTTGATATTTGCTGTATTTAGCTATTTTTACATGCAACCGATGCGTCTTCCTGAGGGTAAAAAGTATTTTTGGATCTGGGCTGTACTGTGGTGGTTGCTTATATTTGGGCGTAGCACCAGTTGGGGTAGAGACTATTTCCCTGAAGTCCCAAAAGTATATTTTCGTGGCATCTCGGTGGTTTTGATTGGTTCAGTCGTATTTATGTTATTGGTGAAACCATTGCGCCATGAGATTGCGATAAAAATGAAGAGCATGACGATACCTGCTTGGGCAATGCTGCTCACGGTGTTGGGATTGATTATTTCTGACGGCATTGAGCACAGCCGTATTTATGGTGGAATTTTCTTACATCAAATTGCCTATAAAGACCTTATGGAGGAGCTGTATGAGTTTCCTTTAATACTGGGTTTGTTTATGGTGGCATTTCACATTATGCAGCGCGATAAGCAAGACAATGATCATTGAGTCCAGAGATAGACAAAAGATGACTTAAAGCTCTCAAAAATGAGGGCTTTTTTGCATTTTATGCAACGCTAATAGGGAATGTGATGGAGCTGTAAATGTACATCCTATACATGTGTAAAAAATAACCTCTAAATTAAAGAAAATTAACGAGATTAACTGTGGTGACGTGACACAAAAATCAGAGTGTTTATGCTATAATTTACGGCTATATTTCAGTTTTTAGTTCAGTATTTTGAACTAATAATTTTGCAAGTTTTACGACATATAAATGCAAGCGGTTTTACGTTTGTAGAATAAGGAGTATGCATGAGCGTATCGGAAATCAGACCGATTGCGATTGAGGATGAACTCAAGAACTCGTATCTTGACTATGCAATGAGCGTGATTGTTTCTCGTGCTTTGCCAGATGTTCGAGATGGTCTAAAACCTGTTCATCGTCGTGTGCTTTATGCAATGCACGAATTGGGTAATGACTACAACAAAGCTTATAAAAAGTCTGCCCGCGTGGTTGGTGATGTGATCGGTAAATATCACCCGCATGGTGATTCTGCAGTTTATGAAACCATTGTTCGTATGGCTCAAGACTTTAGCTTACGTTATCAGTTGGTTGATGGTCAGGGGAACTTTGGTTCGGTCGATGGCGATAGCGCAGCTGCGATGCGTTATACCGAAGTTCGTATGCGTAAGTTGACTCATGAAATCCTTGCCGATCTTGAAAAAGATACGGTGGATTGGGAAGACAACTACGACGGTTCTGAACGTATTCCGCAAGTGATGCCAACGCGTATTCCTAACTTACTGATTAACGGTACTACAGGTATTGCTGTGGGTATGGCGACCAATATGGCGCCGCACAACATGACTGAAGTAGTGAACGCTTGTTTGGCCTATGCTGAAAACCCAAATATTTCAATTGAAGGATTGATGGAATATATTTCGGGTCCAGACTTTCCTACAGGTGGCATTATTTACGGTAAAGCGGGCATTGTTGATGCTTACCGTACAGGTAAAGGTCGTTTGCATATTCGTGGTAAATACCACTTTGAAGAAGACCAAAAAACAGGTCGTACCACGATCGTTTTTACAGAAATTCCATATCAAGTCAACAAAGCAAGAACGATTGAACGTATCGCTGAGTTGGTGAAAGAGAAAAAACTGGAAGGTATTTCTGAGCTACGTGATGAATCTGACAAAGACGGGATGCGTATTGCGATCGACTTAAAGCGTGGTGAAAATGCTGAAGTTGTGGTAAATAACTTATTCCAAAACACGCAGTTGGAAAACTCTTTCAGCATTAACATGGTGTGCTTAGACAACGGCCAGCCAAAGTTGATGAACTTGAAAGACATTGTTGCGGCATTTATTCGTCACCGCCAAGAAGTGGTGACGCGTCGTACCATGTTTGAGTTACGCAAAGCACGTGAACGTGGCCATATTTTAGAAGGTTTGACGGTAGCATTAGCAAATATTGATGCGATCATTGAAACCATTAAAACTTCTGCAAACCCGGCTGAGGCGCGTGAGCGTTTACAAGCAGGTGAGTGGGCAGCAGGAAATGTAATTGCATTGCTTGAAAAAGCAGGTTCTGTTTCTGTACGTCCAGACGAAATTGAAGGTGAAGATCCAAGCCGTCCATTTGGTTTAGATGGTCAGATTTATCGTTTATCGCCTGCGCAAGTTGGTGCGATTCTTGAGCTTCGTTTGCACCGTTTAACGGGTCTTGAACAAGACAAGTTACAAGCTGAATATACTGAAATTTTAGGTCAAATTGCTGAACTCACAGCTATTTTAAATGACTTCAATTTATTGATGGCAGTGATTAAAGAAGAATTAGCTTTAATTTTGCAACAATACGGTGATGCTCGTCGTACCGCAATTGTTGAGTCTCGTATTGACTTCTCGCGTGAAGATTTAATTCCTGAAGAGCAAGTGGTACTGACTGTTTCAAAAACAGGTTATGCGAAAACACAACCGCTTTCAGACTATGCTGCGCAGCGTCGTGGTGGACGTGGTAAATCTGCGACCTCGATGAAAGAAGATGACTACATCCAGCATCTGATTGTGACCTCTAACCATGCCACAGTGTTGTGCTTTACCAATGTTGGTAAAGTCTATCGCCTGAGAGTGTTTGAAGTGCCTCAAGCATCGCGTGGTTCAAAAGGTCGCCCAATGGTGAACTTATTGCCACTGGATGCCGATGAGACGATCACAGCAATTCTTCCTGTGATTGATGCGCCGAAGAAATTTAAAGAACGCTTAGCTGAGTTCAAAAACTTTGTGCGTAGCAATGTCGCGACATTACGTGAAAATAGTATTATCGACGCGCATTATGAAGCGTTAAAATCTTCATTCGATGAGTTGGCTGAAGATGCCGATGAACTCTCTGATGCATTACGTAAGCAATTGAAAGAGTTGGGTGTTGAGCTTTCAACCACAGATTTGGACAATGAAACAGTTGCTGAATTTGCTGATCTTGCAGAGAAAATGCGTAAGAACTTCTTTGTATTTATGGCAACTGCATCTGGTACGGTCAAGCGTGTTGAATTAGAACAATTTAGTAATGTTCGTTCAAACGGCTTACGTGCAATTGAGCTAAAAGAAGAAGATACTTTGATTGGTGTTGCAATCACCGATGGCGAACAGCAAATCATGTTGTTCTCAAATGAAGGTAAAGCAATTCGCTTCTCTGAAACTGATGCACGTGTGATGGGACGTACTGCAAAAGGGGTGCGTGGTATGCGCGTCACTTTAGCTGCAGCTCAGGCCGAAGATGATGTTGAAACCGACACAGATTCAGATGATGAAGAATCTTCTGATTTAAATGTGGCAAGCCGTATTGTTTCATTAGTTGTTGTACCTGAAACTGGCGAAGTACTGTGTGCTTCTGCAAATGGTTATGGTAAACGTACGCCAGTGGATGACTTCCCAACCAAGAAACGTGGTGGTAAAGGCGTTATTGCCATCAAAACATCTGAACGTAACGGTGAATTGGTAGGTGCGGTTGCCATTGATGAATCTAAAGAGCTGATGTTGATTTCTGATGGCGGTACTTTAGTTCGTACTCGTGCCTCTGAAGTTGCTAGAACGGGTCGTAATGCACAAGGTGTACGTCTGATTCGTTTAGGTAATGAAGAAATCTTGGTCGGTGTCGTTGCTGTTGAAGCCGTTGAAGTCGAAGATGATATTTTAGATGCTTCTATTGAAACAACTGAAGAAACTGTGGTTGACGAAGTAAATGTAGATGCATCTGAAAATACAACAGATACCAATACATCGAACGAAGACTAACTGAATGAACAAGAAAAGGGCGCTTCGGCGTCCTTTTTCATATTGGCGATGACCTAGTGGTGGAGAAGATTTTATGAAAGCAAAATTGCTGGTTTTGAGTTGTGTATTGGCTTTAACAGCGTGTGATAAACTGGGGCAACAGGCATTGGATTCGATCCCGAATCCCAGTCCTGCTCAAGAGAAAGTAGCTCAGCAAGCTTATCAAGCCTTTACTCAGGGTGATTTTCCGCAGCTCTATACTTATTTTGAGCCCGAGTTACAGCGTGAATTTAAAACTCATGAAAAAGACATGCGAAAATTTGCAAAATCGATTCCTAAACAAGCCATAACGACTCAAAAAATTGTATCGAAACACATTGAAAAATCGACGGAAAAACCAAGTTTGTATGCAGTTACCTATGAGTATGCTTATAGCAATAAAAACCTAGTTCAATACGATGTTGGTTTTGACAAAGCCGGCGGAAGCACAAAAATTCGCAGCTTTGATGTCAAGCTTTATGGGGCTTCAACGGATTAGATTGGCGGGATTTTTATAAAATCAGTTTCAAAATTTAGCGATGCTTGAGACGCCAATAAGCAAGTGTTGTGCAAGCTATACCAAATACAAAGAGATAGAGTAGTTTCGGCAGAATAAGAGCAGTCGGTACACCCATTTGGTTCAGTTGAATAAACATTTGAATTCCTTGGGTCGATGGCAAAATATTGCCCAAGTATTGCATCCAAACGGGCATTGCGGCGTGTGGCCATGCTGTTCCTGAGAGCAGAAATAGCGGAATAGAGGTAAATACAATGACATGTCCTGCACGCTCAGGCATATCGAAAAATGTTGAAATTAACATGCCTAAAGCCACGATACAGCCTATAAAAATCGGCACGGCCAGTAACATGCCGCTAAAATTTCCCCCATGTGGGTAGTCATTTAACCAATAAATAAAGCCAAATAAATATAAACAACCGAGCATACCAATGGTCAAAATAGCGCAAAAAATCGCAAAAAATTCCGTCGTCGTTGGTCGCCATTTCTGTTCTCGGTATCCGGCCAATAACATCCCTAAACCGAGCACGATGGTTTGATGAATAATCAGCGGAGCAATGGCGGGAAAAATATAACTGCCATAACCCGACATGGTGTTAAAAAGCGGCGTTTGATGAATAGAAATGGCTGGTGAAAAGTGCGAAATATTGCCAAATTTTTCCACGTGCTCGCGTACAGCATTTTCAATTGAGGTAGCGAGACCTAGCCCAATTTGCTTGGTTTTTAAAAAGTTTGCCGCGCTGAGATAGAGCCCAATCCCCCCGACTTCGCCATGCCGAAGACTATTGGAAAGATTTTCGGGTAAGAGCAAAATACCATCGGCTTGCTGTTGTTTAATCATATTTTCAGCATCGAGGAAATTGCCTGTCACAGCTTTCACTTCAACATTTGGACTGAGCGAAACTTGCTGAATGATGTTGTTGGTCACGATACTTTGTTCTTCATCCACAATCACAATGGGCAAAGCTTCTGCTTGTTGGGCTTTGTAGGCAGTCGGATAGAAAACACTATAGAAAATCACCGAGAGGATGAGTGTGGTTAAAATCGACTGATTGGCGATGATGTCTTTAAATGTCTTGAGGTAATAGTGCAAAAATGACTTCATGACACTGCTCCTTTGATTCTTTTTTTGAGCAGCAGGACTGAGGTTGCAGTGTAAAAGACCACATAGAGGATAAGAATGAGTAAAGGCAACAGGGATGAACTGATTGGGCTACCAATGACCCATTGTTCGGTTTGTAATTTTGCATAGGGTGTGTAAGGGATAATATTGGCCCAAAATTTGGTAAACAGTGGTGCGTTATTTAAGGGGAGAGTCACTCCTGCAAAACTGAGTGATGAGCCGCCGTACACAGCAATTAAACCAAAGGTTTTGGATAAGTTGTTGGTGGCTAAAACAATGGTGCTACTGATCAAGGCATAGGCACTATAAAATAAAAGCTGTGCCAACATGATCAACCAAAGCTGACCTGCAACAAACCAACCGCGAATCTCAATCAGCCAAAACATCCACGCCCATGTCCATAAGCTAAAAATAAGTACATAGGTCAGGTTTTTAGTGAGGATGGCTTTAAAAGCAGATTGGTTGTTTAGCCAATTTTGCGCTGTATGAAACTTAAATTCTTGACCGACTGAAAATGCGACACAGCAGCAGAGTAGTAAATGTAAAATCGCAGGAATCATAAAGGGTTCTAAATAGAACTCATAACTCAAGTTTGGGTTGTATAAGGTCGAAATTTTAACGTGTGGTGTAGGCACATCTAAATAAGGAATAGTATTTTCTAAATAGCTTTCACCAGCATAGTCTGCCATGGCTTCAACTGTGCTGAGTAACATAGCTGATGAAATGGTGTTCCCCACACTAAAGTAACTTTGGTTATAGGCAATGCTGATTTCAGCATCTTTAGCTTGAACAAAACGTTGTTCGGCGCCATTGGGAATACTGACGTAACCCCAAACTTTGGTTTGGTTCAGCAGCTTTTCAACTTCGGTATTTTGATCACTGACGATGGCGACATCTAAAGTATGGTTGAGTTTTAAATAGCGCTGTATGTTTTGGCTTAGCTCACTTTGGTCTTGGTCAATAATCGCAATAGGCAAATGTTCGGGTTTACCTTGGGCAAACATGCTGGAAAACAGCACGATAATAAACAGTGGGGCAAGCGTGACTAAACATAGATCCCACTTATGCTTCAGTAAATAGTTCAGTTCCCGCAGTAGCCCACTTAGCATTATTTGCTCTCTTTGACTTTAAACAACACACTCATGCCAACTTTTAGGTCTGGAATAGCTTGCGCAGGCGTCAAATGAACTTTAAAGCTACGAATGTCGTAGCCCCCTGTTTGGCGTGTGGTTTTAATGGTGGCAAATTCGCCTTCGGCATCAATATTCTTAATATTAAAGTTGGTATTCAGGTTTAAGGCTGGAATAAAGCCTTCAATTTGTTTTGCCTGATAGATGTTGGCGTATTGGTCTTCACGAATATTGAGTGATACCCAAAGCTCGCGATCTTGAATAATACTCACAATCGGTACCCCCATCGCTACCAATTCAGAGGGTTTGCCATAGGTTTTAGACACGGTACCGTCAATAGGTGAGAGTAGTTTGGTTTCAGCTTCAAGTGCATTGACTTCAGCAACAGCTGCTTTTGCAATTTGCACTTGCGCATCTGCTGAACTTTTTTGCTGTGGAGTGCTGCCACGTTCAGCCCGAGCATATTGTTGATATGCGGCTTCTGTCATTTGAGCAGCTGATTGCGCCGCAGCATGCATTTCATCGCGGCGTTGGCGTGAGATGACACCTTGTTGGTACAAGTTTGCACCACGTTGATAGGTGGTTTGTGCCAAAGTTTGCTGTGCTTTCAGTGCTTGCCAGTTGGCGTATAAACTCGCAATATTTTCTTCCTGAGAGCCACGGTCAGCGGTAGATTGGAGTGCTAAAGCAGCCTGTAAGCTGGCCAATGCTTGCTGTTTTTTGGCATCGACTTCTGGGCTATACAGTCGAACGAGTTCTTGGTTTTTGCTGATTTTCTGTCCGTCATGTACATAAATCTCATCAATTCGGCTCGGTACTTTGGTACTGACATGGATCGTTTCTGCCTCAACCCGACCTTGGATTTCAACCGTTTTCGGTTGATAGGCCTTCCACAGTCCAAAAGCAATCACGATGAATAGAATAATAAGAGCAAGCCCCCCAATTAGCTTGATCGCTTTGGACTTTTGCTCGGTGTTTGTATTGGCTGATGCTGGCTTAGTCTGTTCGCTCTCAGTCTGTGCCTGCTCTTGAGTATCATTTGTGGTTAATTCCTCTGTTGATGGCACCGCTTGATCTTCTTGTTTTTCAGGTTTTTGCGGATCAGATTGGTTTTGATCTTGATTCATTAAATGGCTCTCATCAAAGAATTAACGAATAAATCGCGTATTGGGTTGCAGAAGATAGGTTTGGAACTGATGGATCGAACCATGACTTTGTAGAAGCGTCGCCAGTGACATGACATATTTATAGGCATTCAGTGCGGTTTCTGCTTTTAAAGCACTGAGCATATTTTGTGCATCAATCACTTGTGTCGCCGTTCCCATATCTTCTTTAAAGGACAGTTCTTGTATACGTAAATTTTCTTGCGCTGCTTTTATATTTTGCTGTAATAACTGATCACTTTGCTGCGCTGTATTGGCTTCGCTATACGATTTATAAATCACATTTTCAATTTCTTGTTTAGTCCGTGCTGTCATCAGTTCAGAAGCGTAGCGTTGTAACTCTGCTGCTTGGACATTTTTGTTTTTATCAATGCCTGAGAACAGATTGTACTGTGCGGCTAAGCCAACGATCCAGTTATTTTTATCGTCCAGACTGTATTCACCAAAGGCAAAAATATGTGGTTTCTTGGCGGCGTTTTGTGCGGTGACATTGGCTTGTGCCAGTTGAGTGTCCATTTGCAGTTTTTGTACTAAAGCCGATTGATCTGCATATGACTTGAGTAGGGTATTCAGATCTTGGCTTTGGGTACTGTTAATGAAGAGTGGTGTGGTGAGCTCAGTAATTTGGCTGCTTTGTAAAAGGTTATTCAGCTGAAATAAACTGGCTTTTAAATTGGCCTGACTGGCTTGCTCACTGCGCTGTGCATTGTTTTTTGCCACTTCAAATTGCATGCGCTGGCCTTTACTAATAAAGCCCTGTTGTTCGAGTTTAAGAGCATTGTCATAGTGTTTTTGCATTGCATGCCAATTATATTGGCTAGACGCGAGCAACTGTTTTTGCAGTTGAGCATTGAAATAGGCTTGAATCAGCTCAAAGCGTTGTAGGTCTTGCTGTTGTTTTGTATTGAGTTCACTACGTTTTGCTTTGATATTGGCGACTTGTTTCGCACTTGAGGTTAACCCACCTGTATAAAGCGGCATCATTGCAGAAATGGTCGGGCGTATGACTTGATCTTCTAAGGTAATTTGCGAGCTATTCGGAATAAGTCCCACACCTTTGTGGATGGTTTGATCAATTCCTTGCTCTAAACCACTTAAATCGCCCAAATTTGGATAGGTGTTTTGCCACTCATCAATTTTTGTGGCTACACCATCAGTCAGTGTGTGTTCTAAATTATTTTTGAGTGCACCAAGAGGCACATCGAGCTCATTATGAAAAGCATAAGCACGTACGTTTAGATCGATACGGGGTAGCCCCAAACCTTTGACCGCTTCAGCTTCTAGTTTTGAGGCTTGTTGTAAGGCTTGTGTGGCCTGTGTGCTAAACGAGTCTTGTAACACACTTTGCTCAGCTTGTTGATAGCTGATTGATGCAGCAAAAGTTGTCGAGCTGATTCCGAGACTGAGACCGAACATGCTTAATGACAAGATTGATGGCAGTGATGTACGCAATAAGTATTTGTTGGCTGGTGTATTAAGCATGTTGAATAGTCTTTGTGGCATGAGCACGACTCTTTTCTATGTTTTTGCACATTATACGCATAATCTAACTGTTCTGAATGCTGACTCAGTTACTGAATTGTTTAATTTGCAAATGTATATCAATAGATTAGCGACATTTTTAAGCAAAGGAAATGCTTTCGTTTGAGCTTAGGTGAATGGGAAAGCGCTGCTGTAATTGATTGAGCAGTGCTGAGTTAAAACTGAATCGTTGATCTTGATTGAGTTTTTGACTGTAAAGGTGAGATTACATTGAAATATTTTCAGTTGAATTTACTGCAAGCACTGGCTATCTGTGGTTAAATGCCATCATTTTATTGTGTTTCACTTTGAAAGGAAAAATCATGCGCGCGTACAACTTCTGTGCTGGTCCTGCTGCATTACCTACTGCCGTTTTAGAAAAAGCACAAGCTGAAATGCTTGATTGGCAAGGCAAGGGTCTTTCCATCATGGAAATGAGTCACCGTAGTAAAGACTATGTTGCTGTGGCTGAAAAAGCAGAAGCAGATTTACGTAAACTCATGAACATTCCAGAGAACTATAAAGTCTTGTTCCTTCAAGGTGGTGCTTCACTTCAGTTCTCCGCGATTCCTTTAAATTTGTTGGGTAAAAACAGCAAAGCGGACTATATCCATACTGGAATTTGGTCTGAGAAAGCACTGAAAGAAGCGCAGCGCTATGGTGATATCAACGTCATTGAAGCGGGTACGCAAATTGATGGAAAGCTTGCCATTGCAGACTCAAGCACTTGGAACTTATCTCAAGATGCGGCTTATGTGCATTATGTAGACAATGAAACGATTGGAGGTCTTCAGTTTGCGGCTATTCCAGAAACCAATGCGCCTTTGGTTGCAGACCTGTCTTCAAGTATTTTGTCTGCACCTGTTGATGTGACTAAATTTGGTATCATTTATGCAGGCGCGCAAAAGAATATTGGTCCAGCGGGTTTAACCTTGGTTATTGTTCGTGAAGATTTATTAGATCAAGCTAAACCTGAAATTCCAAGCATCTTGAAATATGCTTCACAAGCGAAGAATGATTCGATGGTCAATACACCGTCGACCTATGCTTGGTACTTATCCGGTCTGGTGTTTGAATGGCTGCTTGAACAAGGTGGTGTTGAGGCGATTCATAAAGTGAACCTTGAAAAGGCGAAACTGCTTTATGGTTATATCGATGCAAGCGATTTTTATGCAAACCCAATTGCTGTGCAAAACCGTTCAATTATGAATGTGCCGTTTACTTTAGCGAATCCAGATTTAGAAAAACTATTCCTCAAAGAAGCTGAAGAAAACCATTTGTTGAACCTTGCAGGTCACCGCTCAGTTGGTGGGATGCGCGCAAGTATTTATAATGCGGTTCCACTAGAAGGCGTTCAAGCGCTAGTGAATTTTATGGATGACTTTGCGAAACGCAATGCTTAAGCCATAGAGTCAGAAAAGCCAACTTAAAAGTTGTAATGCCAGTCAGTTAAGAAACTGACTGGCATTTTCTTTTGGCTAAACAAAAGAACAGAAAGAACTCCAAAAATTCGATTTAAAACAGTAAGACTCCGTTGAGAAGAGCCCTACAGTAAGTGCATTCTATTGAAATGCATTTACTGATCAGTCGTACATTATTTGATAGGCTTTTTTATTGGTTTTTTAACAGATTATCTAAAACAATCGTGACATTTTGGTGTCATACCAATAAATCATTCATTTTATTTATCGCCTAGTACGGACGCCCACCTGCAAGACTAATACGTTTGAGTAAGCGACGTTGATCGACAGGAAAGGGACGACGTGAATGTAGTGTCACCTGATTATCCCAAAATACAATATCTCCAGTTTCCCAGTGATGTTCATAACGAAACTCAGGTTTGAGGATGTGCGTACGAAGTGCAGCAATCAGTTCACTGCCTTCGCTATCATCGACATTGAGCAATTCAACTTCCGAACGGGTATTGAGCCAAAGTGCTTTTCGCCCAGATTCTGGATGTGTGCGGACTAAGGGATGCGGATAGGCATGACCTAAAATAGGTTGATCTTTAAAGCGATAATAAGGGCTGTCTCCATAACCCGTATTGCCTGTATTACTTTGTGCACGGATGAAGGGGTTATAAGTAATCAGCTGTAGCTGTTCGATCTGCTTTTTGACGTTATCGGGAAGCGCATCATAGGCTTTGATGGTATTGAACCAAGAGGTTTGTCCGCCGTCTTGAGGAAGCTCAAGGGCATAGAGTAGAGAGCCAAAAGAGGGAAGAGGTGTCCACTGGTGATCGGCATGTGGGGTGAGTTCGCCATGACCAGTGTAGTCGCCTTGACCGACCGCATTGGAAACAGGAACCACATCGGGTGGAACACCAGTGTCAGTCTGGCTAGCAAGGACAGGATTGTCTGCACTTGGACGGAAAATAGAACCAAAATAGCTGGCAAAGGCTAAATATTGCAGATCATCCAAAGTTTGGTTTTTAAAAATTAAAATTAGATGTTCAGCCAAAGCTTCTTTCAAGCGATAGATGGTTTCTCCTGCTTGGGCTTTACGGGCATCTAAACCAAAAACCACAGCACCTAAGGCTTCTTCCGCCAGTGGGATAATTTGTATTTCTTCTGGACTTTGAAATTGTTCAGGTTGATGCCAACGCGGGGCATCATGAATCGCTTGTGAAAGTTGGGTTAATGCGGTCATTTTGATTATTTTCTCTAGATATGGGGTCTAGAGAAAATGTAATCAAAATATGTGTAATCTTAAAATTAAAAGAAGTTCTAAACTTATGAAAAAATTTAAAAAATACTAAGCTGATGATTATATTGATTTTCATTTATAATGAAATATTTAGCTCAAAATATGTAGATTTAATGTGCGCAAAATGCCTGATTAAAATACTCAAACAGGTCAGGCGTATTCAGCCAAAGGCTAATCGCCAGAGCAAACAAAGCAATAATGCTAATACCGATACCACACTTGAGCCATAAAAATGAATTAGTCATGGACAACCGCCTTTTCATCGACAAAGAAATGTACCAGTACGCCAAAAACACTCAGAATAATAGAGAACAGCCAAATCAAGTCATAATTACCTGTCACGTCATGGTTCACACCACCCAGCCATCCACCGAAAAATGAACCAACTTGATGGGTAAAGAACACGATGCCGCTCAGCATGCTGAGGTATTTAATACCAAACATATTGGCCACAATACCGTTGGTCAAAGGCACTGTAGATAACCATAATAAACCCATCACCACACCAAAGCTATAGATGGTGAGTGTGCTGAGCGGGAGCATCAAAAAGGCAATAATCGCAATGCCTCTGAGCCCATATAAGCCCATCAGCAACTTTGGTTTAGAATATTTGCCACCTAGCCAACCCGCAGTGTAAGTGCCAACGATATTAAATAAACCGACCAGCGCCAAGAAAACGGTTCCTGTGGTTGCATTAAAACCATGGTCAATCAAATAGCCAGGTAAATGGATACCTATAAAGACCACTTGGAAGCCACAGACCAAAAAACCGAGTGATAGGAACCAAAATGGTTTATGGTTTTTCGCAATGACTAAAATATCTTTAAAGCTGAGCTGAACTTGGTTGGTTGACGCATTCGGTACAACAAAGGCGGGAGCTTTGAGCATCCAGGCCAGTGGAACAATCATCGCAATTAAAATTGCACTAACGACCAGCGCCGCAGACCAGCCAAAGTTTTGTAGCAGCAGTAAGGTTGACGGCAGCATAATGAACTGCCCAAAAGAACCCGCTGCACTGGCAATGCCCATAGCAAGGCTACGTTTTTCAGGCGGTGCAGCACGACCCACCGCGGATAACAATACAGAAAAAGAGGTCGCAGATAATGCTAGGCCCAAAATAAGACCGACACTTAAGTTGAGTAACCAACCCGTAGAGCTGACTGCCATGAGCAGCAAACCGATGGTATACAACACACCACCGACGGCAACCACGATTTTAGAGCCATATTTATCTGCTAATGCACCTGTAAAGGGTTGCGCAGCGCCCCAAATCAGGTTTTGCATCGCAATCGCTAGACTAAAAACATTATGTCCCCAGCCAAAGTCATCACTCATAGGCACAAGGTAGAGGCCAAAGCCATGTCGGACACCCAGTGATAATGCCAGAATTATTGCACTTCCAATGAGCATGTAAATCAGCGGTTTGGAAAAACGAGTTTCTGACATATTTCAACCAAAAAATGAGCTTAGAGTTCGCTATATTAAGTGAATTATTTGCTGAAAGCGATGATAAAAAATTGACTATTTGATCAATAAAAACAATGAATATTCATGAAAAAAGACGACTTGGTGTCGTCTTTTTGGTAGTTGTTTGAAGCTTAGAACCGGTAGCCGACACCTGCATAGGCCAGAATGGGGTTAATTTCAATATCGGCTGTGGATTTGATCAGTTCACCGTGCGTAGCATCTTTGACGGTGATCGTGGTTTCATTTTTCAGATGGGCATAGGACACCGAGCCGACAGCAAACCATTTATCATTAAAGTCATAGGTGAAACCGACAGTTGCAACAGGCGCGAAGGCATCGGTTGCTTCTAGCTTAACTTTGGGATTGGCTGAACTCTTTTTCCCTTCAAGTGCTGCACCTGCATTTCCTTCTTTAATATTGGCAATCATATGACCTGCCGCAATCAAGTCTTTTTCAGTTTGTGGGTTAATTTCCAACTCATTAAAGTAGGCATACATCATTCCAACACCGACATAGGGGCGGAATTTATTCACACCTGTTTTACCAAAGTGATATTGGAACTCGAAAGCAGGTGTCCACGCGCGTGCAGATGCCGCAGGGCCATGTGCTTCTAAGTCAGTAATGAAAATATTATTTTTTAAGTCAATATTTAAAAATTCTAAGGGGAGGTTGCCAATTTGTGGGGTCGCAACTGCGGCGAAGGGTGCATAAATTTTTCCTTTGCCTTGTAAGTCGACTTTAGGCGGAATACCAGCTTTCATCTCGAAGGAAATATTATCGGTAAAAAAGTAGTTGGTCATGATGCCAAGGGTTGTGACATCATCGGCTTCTAAACCAGTACCTGGGTTATCCCAGCTTTCGAGGCCGCTTATAGTGGATGAACCACTTAAACCTGAACTAAGATTTCCTCCTGTTACAAACCCCAACACTTTGAGTGCATCTGCTAATAATCTTTGGTCAACATCTTCATTTAGATTGTTTAAGACGGTGTCGACTTTAATGTCACCATTTTTGGCTACTTCGCCTTCTTTAACCGATGTGTTAACTCGGAAAGGTTGAGCTTTACCTTGTGGCATGACGTGTAAAGCACCGACCGATACAGAAAAGCGTTTAAATCCATCACCATCTTGTAGACTAAAATAAGGTGAATCTGCATGTGTGAGCATAGGCAAAGCAGCAATAGACGTTGCTACACAAAGCAATGTTTTTTTCATTTTGGGACTCCATGTCCAAATTAGCTATTCGTTTTTATAGAGCGTATTATTAAGGTTGCTGCTACGATAAAGCTGTTGTTTTTGAAGGACATGTGTTTTTGACATTTGTGAATGTCAAAACCCGTTTTGTGTGATCGTGTTACTTGCTTGCAATCTTTGTTACAGATGAATGAATGTAATAGAGCGCTACTGTTGAATGTTTTTTGATTCTAGATATTTGTAAAATAAAGAATAAATTTAAAATCCAATATTTGTTTAGTCATAAAAAAGACCACCCGAAGGTGGTCTTTTTGACAGATGGCATCATATTTCATGCCAATGACAGCATTTTAAGACTGAAAACGTGATAAATCTTCTTCAGGACGTGCAGTTAACACTTCAACCCCGTTTTTAGTGACCAACAACGTATGTTCATACTGTGCAGACAAGCTATGGTCTTTGGTCACTACCGTCCATTTATCGCCAAGTAATTTAGTTTTCCAGTCACCACCATTGACCATTGGTTCAATGGTAAAGGTCATGCCTTCTTCTAAAATCATGCCTGAGTTGGGTTGACCATAGTGTAAGACTTGAGGTTCGTCATGGAACACAGTTCCAATACCGTGACCACAGTATTCACGTACGACACCAAAACGTTCCGATTCGACATATTGTTGAATGGCATGACCAATATCACCAATGGTTGAACCAGGTTTTACGGTTGCTATTCCACGGTACATCGCTTCTTGTGCCACTTTACATAAACGATTTGCAAGAATAGAAGTTTCGCCACCGACGATGTACATCATATTGGTATCGCCGTGGAAACCATCTTTAATGACCGTCACATCAATATTTAAAATATCGCCTTTTTTCAACACTTTTGCATCTGAAGGAATGCCGTGACAGACCACATGGTTTACAGAAGTACAAATCACATGTTGGAAAGCAGGGCGACCTGGTGCTGCACCGTAACCTAAACATGCTGGAATCGCATCTTGTTTATTGACAATATAATCGTGACAAATCGTATCTAACTCAAGTGTAGTCACACCTGGTTTAATATGTGGCTTGATCATATCCAAAACTTCAGCCGCCAGTCGTCCAGCCACACGCATCTTTTCGATGTCTTCAGCGCTTTTGATGAGTCGACGGGGTGCTTCGTAAGTACTGTTCATGATCTTTAAAAACTTTTGGAAATTTGTGTGTGACTATGGTATAAATAGCCGCCCATTTTATCAAATGCTTTTTCGTGAATAAATTTCATGGGCTTTGTGCGATGGGGCAATAAAATCCGCACATATATCGACACATTTCTCTGGGTGCCCGTTAGGGTGGAGGATGCGGATATATGGAGGCCTAACCCAAACTTTAAGGTAAAGAAAATGGCAGATTACAACGTAAGCATGCGCGACCTTCTTCAAGCAGGCGCGCACTTTGGTCACCAAACTCGTTTCTGGAACCCAAAAATGCGTCAATACATTTTTGGCGCGCGCAACAAAATTCACATCATCAACCTTGAGCACACTGTTCCTGCGTTAAATGATGCTTTGAACTTCGCTAACCAATTAGCAAGCAAAAAGAACAAAGTTTTGTTCGTTGGTACAAAACGTGCTGCTTCTAACATCATCCGTGAACAAGCACAACGTGCGGGTCAACCATATGTTGATCACCGTTGGTTAGGTGGTATGTTGACGAACTGGAAAACACTTCGCCAATCTATCAACCGTCTTAAAGACCTTCAAACTCAATCTCAAGATGGTACTTTCGCTAAGCTTACTAAACGTGAAGCTTTAGAGCGTACTCGTGAGATGGAAAAGCTTGAACGCGCTTTAGGCGGCGTTAAGAACATGGGTGGTTTACCTGACGCATTATTCGTAATCGACGTTGATCACGAAGCAATTGCAATTAAAGAAGCTAAAAACCTTGGTATTCCTGTAATCGGTATCGTTGATACAAACTCTAACCCAGACAACGTAGACTACGTTATTCCTGGTAATGACGATGCAATCCGTGCGGTTACACTTTATGCTTCTGCTATGGCTGATGCGATTCTTGCTGGTAAAGAATATGCTCAATCACAAGCAAATGCACAAGCTAAAGTTGAAGAAGCTAAAGAAGCTCCTGAGGCTTAATGCGTTTGACGTAAGCTTGTCATTTTTGCGACATGTGATGGTGGCAAAGTAAGCGTCATGTATGCAGACGGCCCAAGAGACAGCTCTGGGCCGTTTCTGTTCTAAAAAGAATTCATTTTCTACCGTATTTAGGAGATTGACATGACTGCAGTTACAGCAAGCATGGTTAAAGAATTGCGCGATCGTACTGGTCTTGCAATGATGGAATGTAAAAAAGCATTAACAGAAGCGAATGGCGACATCGAATTAGCGATTGATAACCTTCGTAAATCTGGTCAAGCTAAAGCGGCTAAAAAAGCGGGTAACATTGCAGCTGATGGCGCAATCACTATCGCTCAAGACGGTAACAAAGCGCTTCTTTTAGAAGTAAACTGCCAAACTGACTTCGTTGCTAAAGACGAAAACTTTGCTGGTTTCTCTGCTCAAGTTGCTGCTGCTGCTTTAGCTGCTGGCGAAACTGATGCTGCTAAAATTGCTGAATTGAAACTTGGAGATGGTGCAACTGTAGAAGAAGCGCGTATTGCTCTTGTTCAAAAAATCGGTGAAAACATCCAAGTTCGTCGTGCTCAAATCATTGAAGGCGAAAACCTTGCAGTTTACAAACACGGTTTAAAAATCGGTGTTGTTGTATCTTACACAGGTGATGCTGCGACTGGTAAAGGTATTGCAATGCACGTTGCTGCATTCAACCCAGTTGCTATCTCTGCTGAAGGTGTATCTGCTGAACTTATCGCTAAAGAGAAAGAAATTGCTGAAGCTAAAGCAATCGAATCTGGTAAGCCTGCAAACATCGTTGAGAAAATGGTCACTGGTTCAGTTGAGAAATACTTGAACGAAGTTGCTCTTGATCGTCAAATGTACGTAATCGACAACGACAAGAAAGTTGCTGACGTTCTTAAAGCAACTGGTACTACAGTTGTTCAATTCGCTCGCTTTGAAGTGGGTGAAGGTATTGAGAAAAAAGCTGAACTTTCTTTCGCTGAAGAAGTTGCTGCTGCTCAAGCTGCTGCAAAATAATTGAAAAATTATTTTGAGTAAAAAAAGCCCCTTTGGGGCTTTTTTTATACAATAAATAAAAATAAAACGGGGAAGTAGATAAGTGGCCAACAAAACCAACCTGAGTATTGGTGCGGTGATCGTACTTTTGATTGCTGCATATTTCGGAATCGATCTTCAAGAAAATCAATTACAAACATCGACACCATCAGTCGCGGTAGAGCCCTCTACACAGACCAGTAAACCGCAAAATCAAGTGCTTGATGGCACAACAAAAATTGCCCAAGCGTTTCAAAGCCGGAAAAGTAATATTCAAGTTCAATCACAAGGGCGTGTTGTGGCTGTGCTTAAAGATGATAATGACGGTACTCGTCATCAAAAATTTATTGTAGAACTTTCTAATGCAATGACGGTTTTGATTGCACATAATATTGATTTAGCACCACGTATTGAACGCCTACAAAAAGGCGATACCGTTGGTTTCAATGGTGAATACGAATATAGTGAAAAAGGCGGGGTGATCCACTGGACACATCACGATCCACAACAGCGCCATGAAGGTGGTTGGTTAAAACACCAAGGAAAAACCTATCAGTAGTAGAGCAATTTTGTTCTATACGTTTCGCTGAATCGCAGTATGCTGAGTGTTCAGGAGAGGCCAACTCATGCACGAAATCAGACCCAGTGAATTTGTAAATTACCATCATGTTCAAGAACTTGATGGTCTTGAAATGTTAAAAGCCTCCTATCAACATACGCAGTTTTCAAAACATACCCATGAAGGCTATTGTATTGGTTTAATTGATGAAGGTGCGCAGTCCTTTTTGCGCACAGGGAATCAGCATATTGCGCCGCAAGGCGATATTATTTTAGTGAATGCTGATGAGGTACATACGGGTTCTTCTGCTGTTGAAACTGGTTGGTGTTATCGGGCAATTTATCCGACCCCTGAAATGATTCAAGAGGTAAGCCAAGATTTTTTTCATGAAGCAGGTACTATGCCGTGGTTTCCGCAAGCTGTGGTTCATGATGAAGGATTAGCGGAACAATTGAATTTGCTGTTCGATTTGTTGTTACAGCCAAAAAATACATTGTTTAAACAGAGCTTGTATATTTCAACTTTGGCTTATTTATTAAGCCGTTATAATCAATCTAAAAAAATATTAAAAGATTTGCCTGAAGCGCAGCGTAAAGTGGTCTTGGTACAAGAGCTACTTGCTGCGGAACCTGAAAAAGAGCATCAACTGGCCGAGCTCGCCGCTGTCGTCGGGATCAGCCCATGGCATTTACTACGTCAATTTAAAAAGTTTACTGGACTGCCACCTCATGCATGGTTGGTGCAATTTCGATTACGTAAATCTTTATATTTACTTAAACAAGGCTGCGAGATTGCGACAGTCGCACAACTCTGTGGTTTCTCTGATCAAAGCCATTACACTCGTCATTTTAAAAAGTCTTTAGGCTGTACGCCTGCACAATATCTGGCACATAAAATTTAAAATAACAGCAATTTCATACAAGAAAGCCATCTAAGCCATGCCGCATATTGACTCCAATGAATTAGAAAATGGAGTGCTGCTGTGCAGTCGCAATTGATCCAACAGAAAAGTTTAGGTTTTTTCCGTGGTGTGCAAGATATGTTGCCGCTTTCAGTCGCCGTTATTCCATGGGGGATATTGGCTGGCTCAGCGGCGATTAATGCGGGTCTGAGTGTCATGCAAGCTGTAGGCATGTCGGCGTTAGTGTTTGCAGGTGCGGCACAATTAGTCAGTTTGAGCATGCTCATGACGGGTGCATCTTTACTGAGTATTCTGATCACCGTATTTTTCCTAACCAGCCAGCACTTTATTTATGCACTGAGTCTAAGAGAAGGGGTGAAGCCATGGTCACTCAAAAGAAGATTGAGTATCGGTTTTTTGCTGACCGATGAACTCTACGCCACTGCGATGCTAAAGGAAAAGCCATCTTATGCCTATATGTTGGGTGCAGGATTCAGCTTTTATGTCAGTTGGGTGCTGTTTAGTTTAATGGGTATTTTGCTTGCAAATAAAGTACCTGATCTTTCGAATCTCCACTTAGAGTTTTCAATTGTGGTGGTTTTTTTAGTTATGGCGGTGATGCTGATTCAAAATAAAGCCGCAATTTATGGCGTGGTGAGTTCCTCGATCATGGTGCTGATTTTGAGTTGGTTAGAACTCGGATCAGCTATTGTGCTGGCTGGGTTTAGTGGGATGTGGGTTGCTGCGTTTTTTGATCAAGCGGAGGACTAAAACATGACCTGGTTATTTGTTTTGAGTTTGACCTGTGTGACCTTTTTTAATCGGTATTTATTTTTAGAGCCTAAAACTCAAATTCGCCTGCCTAAATTTGCGACACGCATGCTGAAATATGCAGCGCCTTGTCTTATGGTTTCGATTTGTTTACCACTGGTTTTTTTCGAAGGCGGACACTGGAAAGGGATACTTCATAATAGTTATTTTTATGGGGCAATTTTTACGCTGTTCATCACTCTTTTGACGAGAAAATTATTGCTCAGTATTTTGCTGAGTTTAGGATTTTTTTACGGTCTGAATCTGTTATTCGATTTCTAGCATTTCATCAGCAAATAGGCCCATCAAAGACCGAAAAAAGGATGAAAAAGTGTGAGAGCCCGATCTTTTTCATTGCTTTTAAATTTGTGTTGCTCTAAATGCTCACCATTTGCGATTCTTGCTATGTCTATCAAATTGGCGTAGCTTTGATTGGGGGAGTGGGAATGTTCAAAATAGAGCAAATAAAACGGGGTTTGAGAACTTTGAAGAAAGAAGAAGGTTTTCTTTTGAGTTTTGGTCTATAGAATTGACTCAATTATATAAAAAAAGCAGGGCAATAGTGAATCTAATATCGCCAAAATGGCGCTTAATTTACTAGGTAATTCATAAAATCATTTGAATTTGAAAAATGGATAAAACTACAGTTCAGGGTGGGTAGAAAAATTGGCTTTGAACAGATAAGAATGAGCCGAGAAAATATTTAATTCTGCTAGTCTTCCACTGCTGTAAAAATGTGAGCGTACTCACCTCAAGAAATCAGATCGATGTGATTTTTCATCTTATTCAAACTGAGCATATGGGAGGGGATCAAATGATGGAGATCGAGTTGTTTACGGTTGTGTAAAACATTAGGCAAAGGTAGGGCGATAAAAAAAGCCACATTACTGTGGCTTTGCTGTCAAATGCATGCTGTAGGAAAGAATCTTAAGAGTTTGGTCCATCAATACGTTCAATGCTGACTTTCGCAGTACCTGCATTGGTAATACCCAGTTGCTTAGCAGCACCATAAGAAAGATCAAGCACGCGGTTACCGTGGAATGGGCCGCGGTCATTTACTTTAACCACAACACTTTTACCATTGGTTTTATTCGTTACACGAATAAAGCAGTTTAGTGGCAAGCTACGATGAGCTGCAGTTAATGCATTCATATCGAATGTTTCACCGCTTGCTGTTTTACGACCGTGGAACTGACGACCATACCAAGACGCCATGCCCGTTTGACTAAACTTACGTACTGTATTTGATGCAACAGTATTTAACTTTTCAATCACTGAAGGCTCTTCTTCAGGGATCTCAATTTTTGCAGCGATTGTTTCGCGACGAATTTTATCGCCTGAACGTTCAGTGATTGAAAGGCTATTTAAATTTGAGAAGTGTGAGTTGAAGCCTTGAGCATCTTTATTCAAGACACGCGCAGCTAGGCGAGAGTTATCGTTATCATTGGTAAATGATGACTGAACCATCTCTGCTTGCGATTGGCTCAGCGCGATGGTCGAGGCAATGGCCAGTATATATTTAAGTGAAGACTGCATTTATAAACTCCAAAAGACAATACTTTTTTCTTTAAACTAAGTGGTTGAAAGATAAAAAAACTTGCCTGTTAATTCACTTTTGCAACAACATTTGACGAAATGGATAATATTCATGCAGTCATAAGCATGTCTAGTGTTTAATTAAAATAATGATAAAAACTACATAAACCGAACATTTTTTGGTTAAAAAATAATCAATATTGTAACAATATATGAAAAATGCCGAAATTTACATCATTTTTAAATATTTTTTTATTGACATCTCGAACTTGAGTAAAAAGCTAGCCTTATCGGCTAGCAATTTCAGCCCCTAATTGCCACACCGCAGTCGCATACATACGGCTCTTGTTATAGGTCGTAATCACTTGAAAGTTAGGGTAAGTGATGTAATAACTTTGCCCATAATTTTCCTGTAGTTGGATCACATTCACCATATCTAAATCATCGATTTTGACAATCGGATTGGTCGGTTGAATGCCCTGATTTTTTAAAACGCCATAAGGTGTCGGTAAAGTTAAATCTTTGGCAATGACCGCTTCAGGATTCGAGCCACTATAGCGTGCTGCGAATCCAATTGGCTGATTACGTTGCCAGCCATGATTTGCTAAATAGTTGGCAATTGAACCAATCGCATCGACTGCTGAATTTCGTAAATCGACATGACCATTGCCGTCATAATCCACCCCAAACTTTGGAATATTGCTTGGCATAAATTGTGGGTAGCCAACCGCACCTGCATAAGAACCTACAACTGAGTTGGTTGGCACGCCATCTTTATAACTCCATGCGATTAAGGCACTGAGTTCATCTTGGAAATATTGCTTACGACGTTCGTAACCAAAACCTAAAGTGGCTAAAGCATCACGGGTGACAAAATTACCTTTATTCGTCCCAAAACCTGTTTCTACTCCTAAAATGCCGAGAATGACTGATTGCGGTACACCAAATTGTTGTTCGGCACGGTTTAAAGTATCTGCATATTGGGCTTTGAAACGGACACCTCGTTGAATGGTGCTCTCTGCCATAAAGTTGGCTTTATATTCGTACCAAGGTTTACTTTCACCAGGGCGGTTCATAATGTTGATGATGTTGGGTAGATTTTTAGAACCATTCATCGCCCAATCGACTTGTTCAGCAGATAGACCATAACTTTGCATGGTTTTTTGTTTAAAGCTGTAATAGTCAGGATGAGAAGCGAAATCGTTGGCTTGGCAAAAACTGGTGATCGACAAAGCGCCAATCAATAAAGGTAAACGTTTAACTTTGTTATAAAAGTTTAAATTTAACATAGAAGTCTAATTTCCAGAGTCGTTATTGGCAGTGGAGCAAAGCGAATAGGGGAATGCCCATAGTTCGCGTTTCTGTTATGTCGAAATTCTTGTGAACGGAGTCTAGCGTGAATAGGCTTTAAGATAACATTGTCTGTACTGAAGCGGGCAAATAGGTATACAAAAAAAGACAAACTCAGCCTATATAAAGGACAGATTATTCAAAATGGCGCAGATTTTTGGGCAGAGTATTTACGTGACTATATAAGTCAAGTTTTACTGACTGATATAAAAAGTCTTCTATATATAGAAACAATTAAAACTGTAGTGTTTAGAGTCTAGTGACAATGACAAAAAGATCTGGTCTCAGCTTATATATGGACTTTATATAGCATTATATAAAAGAGCAAGAAATCACAGCTTAGAAACCAAAATGACCCTACACAAGTAGAGTCATTTTGATCTGAAAAGTCTCGAAGACTTTTAGTACTTAAGCATGAAATAAGGTGTCGTGATATTCAGCTAAAGCTAAAAGTTCATCTTTGGTTAAATTGGGGATGATTTTATTGGCAGCAATATGCACTGCTTTAATGACAGCTGCAGAACCGATATCGGCCGCTTTACGCTTAATCATGCCCAAATCGAGGGTTTTATTAAAGTCATTCATGAAATGACGTACAGTCGCTTCAGCAAACTGTTTATACAGTTCGGTTAACGCGGCTTTATCTACTTCATTGCCTGCTTTAATTTCAGCATAGTTATATTTGAGGCTGGTCACTAAGCTTGCATCTAACGCTTCACCCACACGGAACTGACCTTCAGCATCTTTAAACAAGCTTTTTTCAGAAAACTGAATCGATGCTTGAACCACATCATTCGATGATTTGCCTAAAAGCTGCTTCAACAAAACCGCAACTGTTGACTTAATATAGCCAGCTAGTTTCTCGGCTGTGTCTCGTTTATCACTCGGTGGGAAACGACGTACTAACTCAGTCAAAATGGCATCAATAATTTCATCATTGATCAGTAGTGCTGTTTTGTCTCGAAGTGGATATAAAGGTTCACTTGAGTCTTTCTTCTGCTGAGCAGTTTGAATAGTCTGTAAAAGTTCAGTCGATGGAATAAAACCAAAAAATGGCATCGTGTATTAACCTCAATGTTCTTTATTTTATTGTCGCGCCAATCGAATTGGGCGGGGCATCCATGACACATCTGACACACGACAAGGGTTAATGTCTAAACCACCACGGCGTGTATAAGCTGCGTACACCATCAGCTTTTCAGGTTTCAAATTTTGCCAAATATCGGCAAATATTTGTTCCACACATTGTTCGTGAAAACCGTTGTGCTGACGATAAGAGATAATATAAGCCAGTATGCTGTTATAACAAGGCTTTTTACCTTTATATCGGATAAATACCGTGCCCCAATCAGGTTGTCCAGTGACCGGACAGTTACTTCTGAGTAAATCTGAGTAAATTTGTACTTCAACACCTTCCGCAGTATCATCTAATGCCAACAGATTAGCATTGGGGTGATTTTCCAATTGGGTCGGAATCAGTTCATCTATACAGATACCTTCAGGTTGACTAATTTCCACGTCATCGACATGGAAAAGATCAATATTCACATCTGCGCCAGCGGCTACAGATAAATCCTGCTCAACCGTTGCTTTAAATGCCGCTTTAGACTCAAACTGAGTAAAGTTCATGCTATTAAAGTAGAGCTTTAATGACTTTGACTCAATGAGGTTGGGCGAGGTGGCAGGCAGACTGATGCGACCAATCGCAACTTGCGGAACACCATGGGTGTTTAACCAAGAAATTTCAAAAACATGCCACCAGTCTTTACCTTGTTGAATACCTTCAACATGTGCATAGTGCTCACGTGCTGTGGCACGGGCGATAGGAAACAGAATATAGGGTTGATAAGTTGTAGGGTAATTGGTGTCTTTACCCAAAAGAGAATGTTCTACACTCATTATTCACGCATTCCTGAACCACGAGAAAGTAAATAGTAAGCAATGCCATAAAGCACTGCACAGCAGATGGTCATAACAGATAGGGAGACGACGACGTTAACATCGCTATGACCTAAGATACCGAAACGAAAAGCATTGACCATATATACAATCGGATTGATCAACGATAAATTTTGCCAAAAAGGACTGAGTGCTGAAATGGCATAAAATACGCCACCTAAATAAGTTAAAGGCGTCAGCACAAAGGTTGGGATGATGGAGATGTCATCAAAAGATTTGGCATACACCGCATTGATAAAACCACCCAGTGAAAATAAGAACGAGGTGACCAAGACGGTGTAAATGGTAACAAACCAATTGGTAATATAAAGGTCAGTAAAAAATAAACTCATAGCCGTCACAATAATACCGACCAAGACCCCGCGACAGACACCGCCTAAGACAAAGCCCCATAAAATGGCATGCAAAGGTACAGGACTCATGATCAGCTCTTCAATACTTTTTTGAAATTTGGCACTAAAAAAGCTCGAAGAAACGTTAGCATAACTGTTAGTAATCACCGCCATCATAATCAGTCCAGGCACGATGAACTGCATATAGCTAAATCCGCCCATCTCACCAATACGAGAACCGACCAAATTGCCAAATATCACAAAGTACAAACTCATGGTAATGGCAGGTGGAAGCAAGGTTTGCGGCCAGATGCGCATAAAGCGGCGAATTTCTTTATGCACCAGAGTATATAAAGCTACGCTAAGTTGATTTAAGTTCATGGCGTAGTTCCTTCGAGATTTTTTTCGACCATCTTCACAAACAGTTCTTCTAAACGGTTGGATTTGTTCCGCATACTGCGGACTTGGATTCCTTGCGATTCGAGCAATTGAAATAAGTCATTGAGGGTATGTGCTCTATCCATGGTCACTTCTAAAGTCACGGCATCGACTAAATGGAAACGAACCCCAATGATGTCGATATGAATCGGTTCAATCGGTGCGGCCAAATCAAAAATAAAGGTTTCTTCATTGAGCTGATTGAGGAAAGTTTTCATGCTGGTGTCTTCTTTAATGACACCACGGTCAATAATGGCAATTCGACGACACAGCATTTCCGCTTCTTCTAAATAGTGTGTGGTTAAAATGATCGATGTGCCTTTATTGTTCATTTCTGTGAGGAAGTCCCACATCGAACGACGCAGCTCAATATCAACCCCTGCTGTGGGTTCATCTAAAATAAGGAGTTTCGGTTCATGCATCATGGCACGGGCAATCATCAGGCGACGTTTCATACCACCTGAAAGCATACGGGCTTGAACACCGCGTTTTTCCCATAAGCCGAGTTTTTCTAAATATTCTTCGGCTCGAACTTCCGCAATTTTTTTAGGAATACCATAATAGCCTGCTTGTGTGACTAAAATATCGAAGGTTTTTTCAAACTGACCGAAGTTAAACTCTTGAGGTACAACCCCTAAGCACTGTTTGGCTTGAGAGGGGTGCGTATCGAGATTATGTTCAAAGATTTCGACAGTGCCTGAGGTTTTCTTGGTCAATGAGCTGATAATACCAATCGTTGTAGATTTGCCTGCACCATTTGGTCCAAGAAGGGCATAGAACTCGCCTTCAGGAACAGTTAAATCGATGCCTTTTAAAGCCTGAAACCCATTTTTATAGGTTTTGGACAAATCTCTTAACGTCAATGCATCAGTCATGAAATTCTCGAATGATTAATAGTGGCACTATTGTGAGCGATTATGCCTAATAAACCAAGTAATCTACTCGCAATTCTGTGTTGCAGATATGGAACATTGTATAAAGCATAAGCAGGAAAATCACTCTAAGCTATATAGATGCTTTACCTTGTGATTTTTTTTGATATGATGTGCTCGCGCGCTCATAGCTCAACTGGATAGAGTACAGGTCTCCGAAGCCTGTGGCGTGGGTTCGAGTCCCGCTGAGCGCACCATATTTTTTATTTTCCTTTCCGAAGCTATCTAAAATATATTAATAATACAGTTTCAAGCTCTATTTCTCTTTTATCTTGTCCAAAGTTATTTTAGTTTTACCTATATTTATTGCGGTATTTTAAAAAGTACAAAATCAACGTAAAAAAGCAGAAGATATTTATTTCAATATAATAATCATGGCAAATAGAGTGAAAAAACAGTAAAAACTGCTGCTAAATTCAAAATTATTGCGAATCAAAGCCAGAACCACTCAATAAAAAGTCAATTGGATGAATCAAGATCGCCCCAAAGAGCCTAATGACTTTTGGTAAGCGTGTACTTCTTCAAATGAATTGAGGCTGTGGTAAGTCAAATGCGTATTTTGAATATTTAAAGTTTGTGGCGACAGATCGTTGAAACAGCGTTTTAAGCTGAATTGTTGTTGGTGTAAATGCTTATTTAAGGTTTCTAGACTATTGCGCTTTAACAAACAAAAAGGGTAGAGCGCTTGACCATTGATATTTAGGTAGACAACAGAAGAGTGCGGGTGTTGCTCTAATGTGTGATGGAGGCGCGGCAATATATCTTGTGGGATGCTGGTAATATCACATGGAATAAATAAAATATAATCAGCCTCCACATGTGACCATGCCGTTTGCATACCGATAAAAGGCCCTAAAAAACCGGCGCTATTATCTTTGAAACAGCGAATATCAGAAATCAACTCACCATATTGCGCATAATCGCGATGACTATTGATCCATATGTCCTGAACTTTTCCATCAAAAGCTGAATATATTTTTAACAACTGCACTTCATGGTCAAATCTTTGCAAAAGCTTATTGACCCCATTCATTCGTGTGGCTTTCCCACCCGCTAAAATCACCAGTGCTGTTGCTGGGTAGTTTTGCATGATTTTGACCTAACATCCGTGTGTAAGGATATCAATAATGATCGTTCAATATTGATATATACGGTCTAAGACAAAGCAGTCCAAGCCTTAGACCGTGTGCAAAAAAGCACTTGGTTTGTATCGCTATCCAATCGATGTTCTTAGATCGAGATGAAATCGACATAGTCCAATGTTACAGAGACATCAGATCGAGCAGGGATTCGAACAATACTATTGGCTCGATTTAAGTTACTGAGCATGTGGGATTGTTGTTTGCCGAGTTTGGAAACGGTTAATTGTCCAAACTCGTTGACATCTAATACCATGCGAACCAGTTGCTCACGGCTGTCTTGTTTAATACTGTCGTTGAAACGAGCTTTTTTCCAAGCGGGTGCAGGAGACGTAACTCCTTGTAAAGCGGCCAATAATGTCGACACATGTACAGCAAGACAGGTGAGTACAGCAGCAGGGTTCCCAGGCAAACCAATCAAATAAGAATGATGACGGTCTGTTTGATATTCAGCAAAATACAGCGGTTTACCCGGTTTTTGTGCAACTTGCCAGAAAATCTCTTTTGCACCTAAAGCCATTGAAACAGGTCGAATCAAGTCATAATCGCCTACCGAAACACCGCCTGTAGTAATGACTACATCATAATGATTCATAGCATTCGAGAGCGCTTGTGTGAGTATCTTCTCATCATCAATCACATGCTCTAAATGCACTTCAGCAAAACCGTGTTCTTTGAGCCAAGTACGGATCATTGGCGCATTGGCATCGAACACTTGAGATTGATTGTCCAGTTGCGTACTGACTTCATCACCAGTAATAAGCACTGCAATTTTAGGTTGGCGAAAAACCTCGACATGCTGAACACCCGCCATACTGAGTGCCGCAATTAAACCGCTGCCTAAACGCTGGCCTTGTTGCGCAAGTGTTGTCCCGATGGATAACTCCTCACCTTGATAACGAATGTCTGCACCTTTATCCAAAGCTTGAGTTAGAGTCGCTTGTTTATGGCCACGCGTAATAATTTCCTGTCGAGCCACAGTATCTGCTGAGTTTGGTAGTTTGCCCCCAGTAAAAATACGAACGGTTTGTCCTGCTTGAATCTCAATATGTTCTTCAATACCTGCACGAATTTCACCAACCAATTCAAAGCTGGTAATTCCAGCTTGCAAGTCTTCAGAGCGCAGCGCATAGCCATCAACTGCACTTTGGGTAAATAGAGGCAAGGCAACTGTTGATGCAACATCTGCCGCTAAAACATGCCGATGCGCCTGTACTAAAGGCAAAGTAACGACAGGCAATGTTTGGACGGCGCTATAGTGTTCAAGAGCTTGATCGAGTGTAATTAAACCAACGCCAGAGCAACTCATTCATAACCTCCTGGATGAGGTAGATCACGGCAGACATCAAAAATATGAACCAAAGCAGGTAAAATGGCTGCCATAGATTCACTTGCACCACCACGGCTGCCCGGAAGGGTAATCACCAATGAACGGTCGATAAAACCTGCAACGCCACGTGACATCGCAGCATAAGGGGTACGTTTTTGTCCGAAAGCACGTGCGGCTTCCATCAGGCCATTGAGTTCACGTTCAAGTAAAGGCTCAAGTGTATCTACAGTAATGTCACGTTTGCCGATACCTGTTCCACCCACAGTAATAATGCAGGCATAAGATTGAGTGAGCTCTAAGACCAAGGCTTTTAACTGATCGGCTTCGTCAGGTAAAATTTGATAGTGAATCGGATCAAAACCAGCTTCGGTTAAGGTCTCGACGACGGAGCGGCCAGCAGTATCGGGTTTTCGACCTGCGGCAACGGTATCCGACAGAACCAATACTGCCGCAGAAACAGGCTGACGCAAATGACGTTTAAAGTGTGATTTTCCGCCTTTTTTCAGATCGAGTTTACATTGCTGAATGATCAATTCATGCGGTTCGCAATGGGGCTTGAGCATGTCGTAAATGGTAAGGGCCGCAATACTGGCAGCGGTCAACGCTTCCATTTCTACACCTGTCGGCCCAATCGTTTCAACGGTTGCACGAATAACCACACGGTCGACAAGCAGTTCAAAATCAACATCGGCGCGGTAAATAGGCAGGGGGTGGCACAGCGGAATCAGTTCATCGGTACGTTTTGCGGCTAAAATCCCAGCAATGCGGGCTGTTTTGAGAGCATCACCTTTTTCGGTATTGCCGTCGGCAAGAAGTTGTAAACAATGTGCAGGGGCAAGCAGTTCAGAGCTTGCAGTTGCAACGCGATAGCTTTCTGGCTTCATGCCAACGTTTTTCATAAAGTATTCCGAAACATTGAAGTGTTGATCTAAAGTGAAACTGTTCGATCAAGAGAAAAAGTTTATGACGTATTTAGATAACACAAAAATAAATGCGGATACAGTCGAATGACGGACAAACTCAAAATTAACCCGCGAATTAACCCCCTATGGCATGCATACTGATTTTGCGTGTTGGGGCGTGTTGATGTTCAATAAACCCTGCTTTTTTATGCCATACCGCGTTCAGAATCTGGGCTTGTAATAAAGCGGGATCTTTTTGTTGAAGTAAATGACGTAGCGGTGTTCCCTTGTTGGCAAATAAACAGGTAAAAAGCTCTCCCGTTGCAGTGATACGTAAACGGTCACAGCTTTGACAGAATGGTTTGCTGATGGTGGAAATAATGCCTAATGTGTACTGATCATTAAGCAGATAAATGGTTGCAGGGTCATGTTGTCTGGCTTGTTTCTGAATCTGAAAATGAGGATTAAGTGTTTGGATAATGTCATCTTCAGTGATGACTTTTTGAGGCTGCCAGTGCTCAGGTTGATCTAGAGGCATATATTCAATAAAACGTAATGCGATCTTCTGCTGATAAGCCCATTGGGTCAGTTCAAGCACTTCATGATCATTTTGTCCTACGACTAAAACACAGTTTAATTTTATCGGGAGATTGGCTTGCTGTGCTGCCGCAATGCCTTCGAGAACAGGTGCTATCGGACGTTTGGTCATGTTCATAAACGTGTCTGCATGAATGCTATCGAGGCTGATATTGAGATCATCTAGTCCTGCTTCTTTTAGCGCTCGTGCATACTTGTTTAAATAGGAAGCATTGCTGGTCATGGAAATACGTTCTAAGCCCTGTGCCTTGAGTCGATTCAAAGCATAAATAAAATTGACCACGCCTTGACGCATCAAAGGCTCGCCACCTGTTAAGCGGATGTGCCGAATATCTAAACTGACCATCATTTCACAAAAGGTTAAAAGCTCTTCAAAACTTAAGATGTCTTTTTTGGCTAACCATTCAGGTGTATCGGGCATGCAATAACTACAACGAAAGTTACAACGATCTGTTAGAGAGATTCGGAGTTTATGTTTATGCCGACCAAATTGATCGATCAGTTGTGTAGTAGTCGAACCGTCCATAGTCGCTCCACTTCGTATTTACATACGATTTAGTTTTTATAAGCTGAGTATGAAATGTTTTATTTCAAAGATCAAACGGAGTCTTAAAGTCGCTTAGTTCGTTCATTTTCAAAAATGAGAGGGTGTTCCCCGAACACGATCCATCAAGTCTTTGCCTTTTGTAATAATTCATCTATTGAAATTGCATGCCAAAAGGGTGATATTTTTTATCAGAAGTGTTTTTGGAATTGTGCCAAGAAACGCGGGCACGATGAATAAGAAATAGACAACAAAAAAGGGATGAGAAATCCAAATCGCATTGCAAATGCTATGAGCAAAGCGAACAGTGAATTGATCATTGTAGTAATTTTTACCGAAGATAAATATTGAGGGCGGTGAGATGGAAAACACTGAAGATAAAAAGCATGACGATGAAGAAACCAGCTATGCACGTATCGAGCCTTATAACAATCCTGCGGGTGGTTGGGGCGCATTATTAAGTGTTGCAAGAAACTTAAAGAGACAGGAAGTTTTCAAAAAAGGTGCGATTACGCTCCTCAATATTAACCAACCCACAGGTTTTGACTGTCCGGGATGTGCATGGCCTGAAAAGAAAGATGCGCATGCCTTTAACTTTTGTGAAAACGGTGCAAAAGCCGTTGCTTTTGAAGCCACTTCAAAACGTGTTACGCCTGAATTTTTTGCGACGCATACGGTCAGTTGGCTGTCTGAGCAAAGTGATTTCTTGCTTGAGGATTCTGGTCGTTTAACTGACCCAATGCGCTATGACAGCGTAACCGATAAATATGTGCCCATCTCATGGGATGATGCTTTTACTTTAATTGCAAAACATTTACATGCCTTGGATCATCCAGATCAAGCGGCATTTTATACTTCTGGTCGTGCCAGTAATGAAGCGGCGTTTCTGTATCAACTCTTTGTCCGTGCTTATGGAACCAATAATTTTCCAGACTGTTCCAATATGTGCCATGAGACCACCAGTGTAGGATTGTTGGATTCGATTGGACTCGGTAAGGGCACAGTCACATTAGAAGATTTTGATATTGCTGATGCGATTTTCAGTTTTGGACATAATCCGGGCACCAACCATCCGCGGATGTTGGGGACTTTACGTGAAGTTTCACGCCGTGGTGGCAATATTGTTGCAATTAACCCTTTAAAAGAACGCGGGTTAGAGCGCTTTCAAGATCCACAAGCACCTGTTGAGATGATGACCAATGGCAGTACACCCATTAGTCGTTATTATTTTCAACCCAACGTGGGCGGAGACTATGCGCTCATGTTCGGGATGCTAAAACATCTACGTGAGTGGGATATTCAAGCACTGGCAGCCGGGAAAAAGAGCGTATTTGATCGTTCATTTATTGAGATGAACACGGTTGGTTTCGATGCCATGATGGAAGAAGTGGATCGTACTGCGTGGTCCGATATTCATGCACATACGGGACTTAGCCCTGAGCATTTAGAATCTTTAGCTAAAATGTATTTGGATGCCAAAACCGCCATTTTCTGTTGGGGCATGGGGATTACACAGCACCGACATGGGACTGCAAATGTACATATGCTGGCGAACTTAATGTTGGCAAGAGGGCATATTGGTCGTCCAGGGGCAGGTTTAGCACCGATTCGCGGGCACAGTAATGTGCAAGGCGACCGAACTATGGGGATTAATGAATTGCCAAGTACAAAATTACTCGACAATATTGATCGAGTTTTTGGCATTAAGTCGCCACGACATCATGGATTTGGTGTGGTGGATACCATTAAGGCCATGTATGAAGGTGATGTAAAAGTCTTTATTGGTTTGGGCGGTAACTTTGCTGTTGCCACCCCAGATACGCCTTATACCGAAGAAGGCTTACGTCGTTGTAATTTAACGGTACAGATTGCAACGAAGCTGAATCGTAGCCATTTGGTCTGTGGTAAAGAAGCATTACTTTTACCCTGTTTGGGTCGTACCGAAATTGATATGCAACAGCATGGGCCGCAGGCAGTGAGTGTTGAAGATTCCATGAGTAATGTGCATCTTTCAGCAGGGCGTAATGAGCCGGCATCCAAGAATTTACTTTCAGAGCCTGACATTGTGGCGCGTATGGCGGCAGCCGTCTTGCCAGAGAGTAATATCAAGTGGAAATGGTATGTAGAAAGCTATGACCGTATTCGAGATTCGATTGAAGACGTGTTTGATGAATTCCATGATTTCAATGCACGTGTCTATCAGCCGGGTGGTTTTCACTTAGAGCATCCAGCCAATCAGCATGTGTGGAATACGCCTGTAGGCAAGGCTCAGTTCTTAATTACGCCGTTGGCTGAAGTGTATGCCGATAAAGAGAATAAATATGCTGAACAATATACAGGGGCCAAAGTCTATACCCTAATGACCACACGCTCTCATGACCAATACAACACCACCTTGTATGGACTCGATGACCGTTATCGTGGGGTATTTGGTCAGCGCCGTGTCTTGTTTATGAATACAGAAGATATCGCTGCGGCTGGTTTTGTTGCAGATCAATGGGTGGATATCGAAAGTATTTATTCGGATGGTGTTAAACGTGTGGTTCAAAGCTTCCGTATCGTACCGTATAACATTCCACGGGGTAGCCTCGCAGCCTATTATCCGGAGACCAATCCATTGGTTGCGCTCAGTAGCCATGATAAATACGCCAAAATACCGGCTTCGAAAAGCGTGCCTGTGATTTTACATGTTGGCCAAGCACCTGAACATTTCAACTTGGCACAAGAGGTTAATCCTGAAGATGCCAATCAGATCGTGAATCGAGTTGGCTAGTTGATTCAATACTGAAATGGCACCAGCTTTGAAGGTGTCATTTTTTCATGATTGAAGGGTTGAGTATTTAGGGAAGATTGGAAAATTATTATGGATATTCGGGCATCGACGTTGAATTCTCTGGGCTATGAAACTGTTGATATCCAGCGCCTAAGTGAAAATAGAGCTGTTGAACAATCTGATTTTGTGGTGCAAGAATATCCTATTGCCTTGGTTTATAATGGGATTTCCCATGCAGTAATGATGGCAACGCCAGCAGATATTGAAGTCTTTGCGAAAGGTTTTAGCTTGTCTGAAGGTATTTTGACGAGTTTGAAAGAGCTTTATTCTTTAGACATACACGAAACGGAATTTGGGATCCAAGTCGAAATGACGATTTCTACTCGGGCCTTTATGGCGCTCAAACAACATCGACGGATGATGATTGGACGCACGGGTTGTGGTCTCTGTGGGATTGAAAGCTTGCAGCAACTTCATTTGGATTTACCTCAAATTACCACAGCCCTTTGTGAGGGATGGCTGGCTCAAATTCCCCAAGCCATTGCTCAACTCAATACCCGACAGAAAATCACCCAAATGACAGGCGGTGCACATGCGGCTGCATGGGTTGAAGCAGGGGAAATAGTGGCTTTGTTTGAAGATGTAGGCCGACACAATGCTTTAGATAAACTATTGGGTTATATTGCAAAACATCATTATGATGTGAATCAAGGTTTTGTCGTGATGACCAGCCGCGCCAGTTATGAGTTGATTCGTAAGTGTGCTCAACTGAATATTGCCTTGCTGGCGTGTATTTCAGCTCCAACCAGTATGGCGATTAATATGGCAAAGCAGTCAGGTTTGACCTTAGCGAGTTTTTGCCGCGGTAATGGTTTTGTTTTATATACTTGATATTTAAAATTTTGCTGTATAAAAAGTAAAAGGTTTTTCTTTAGGTCATCTGTGTCGATGACAGGTCTTTATTTGAGTGAATGTATGCAGGACGTCAAATTAAAATTACAGCTCAGAATACTTCTCAATCAAGACATTGCCTTTGGGCCAGGTAAGGCCGAGTTATTGGAAGAAATTCGACGTACTGGCTCAATTTCTCAAGCTGCAAAAAGTATGAATATGAGCTACCGCCGTGCATGGCAGTTGGTTGAAACCATGAATCATAGCTTTCAGTCAGGATTGGTCGAAACTCAAAAAGGTGGAACGCATGGGGGTGGGGCAAAACTCACGGACTTGGGCGAAAGTATTTTAAGTCAATTTAGACAAATGGAAATAAAAGCACGTGATGCGATTGAACAGGATTTTGAAGAAATAGCTCGACACCTTAAACAATAACCTATTCAGTTCAGCTAGATGCTTCTCGTATTGATTCATGGCATACACGAATAAGCTTCCTCTATTTGATAAAACCTCTTATCTACTCACTCGATTGCAAGAGCAGTATCAGTCACGTGATTAAGATACAAACACTTTAACGTGAACGATAAATAATCTGTTTCTGGAATTGACGTTGCTTGTGTATCCATATATTTTTGAAAACATATCGGTCAATTTATAACACTTAAGGGGAACATGGTGCTGCTCAATTTTAAGAATAAGTATATGCAATATGCGATGTTATGTTGTGGTTTGACTCTTGGGGCACAGGTACATGCAGAGCAAGCTATTACCGTTTATGCAGCAGCCAGCTTGACCAATGCTATAGCAGATGTCGATGCAATGTTTGAACAACAAAAAAGAGTACGCGTGAAAACTTCTTATGCAGGGTCGTCGACTTTGGCCAAGCAAATTGAAGCGGGTGCACCTGCGGATGTTTTTATTTCTGCAGATGAACAATGGATGAATTATCTGCAAAATAAAAAGTTACTTGTACCGAATAAACGTGTGAATTTATTGGGTAATCGTCTTGTTTTGATTTCGCCCAAAGCTAAGCCCGTCAAAATTAAAATGGATAAAAGTTTTGATCCTTCTACCGCCTTTCAGGGCAAGCTTTGTACAGGGGATACCAAAAGTGTTCCAGTCGGAAAATATGGGAAACAGGCGCTGACCGCATTGGGGTGGTGGTCAAAACTTGAACCAAGATTGGTTGAAACTGAAGATGTCAGAGCTGCGCTTAACTTTGTAGCGCGTGGTGAATGTCAGCTGGGTATTGTCTATGCAACCGATGCTGCCATCAGTAAAGATGTCACCATCGTTGGCGTTTTCCCTATCAGCAGCCATACCCCAATTGTTTATCCCTTAGGTCTTGTCAAAAATAATCCAGATGCGTTAGCGTTTTATCAGTTTGTACAAAGTAAACAAGCACATGCAGTCTTTAAAAAATATGGCTTTACCATTTTATCTGCTGCTAAGTGATGATGTTTTCTTTATCGGCTGAAGAGATAGAGGTACTCAAGTTATCCTGCCAAGTGGCTGCAACCTGTTTGGCATTGAGTCTGATCCCTGCGTTGGCAGTGGGTTGGGTTTTGGCACGTAAAGAGTTTTTTGGCAAATCATTATTTGAAACCTTTATTTTCCTACCTCTGGTGCTGCCACCTGTAGTGCCAGGATATTTGCTGTTACAGGTTTTTGGCGGAAACGGGATACTGGGTAAGTATCTTGAGCCCTTTGGACTCAATTTTGCATTTAACTGGAAAGGCGCAGTTTTGGCCTCAGCCGTGATGGGCTTTCCACTCTTGGTTCAATCGATTCGTTTGGCCATAGAGTTGGTTGATCAACGGCTAGAAATGGCGGCGAAAACGCTAGGTGCTTCCTCCTTGGGCACTTTTTTTTATGTCACTTTGCCTTTAGCCAGTAGTGGCATATTGGTGGGAGCGATTTTATGTTTTTGTCGCAGTTTGGGCGAGTTTGGCGCAACCATTACCTTTGTCGGTAATATTGCAGGGGAGACCAGAACCTTGCCCTTGGCCATGTATAGCCTGATGCAGCAACCCGACACAGAACAGGCGGTCTGGCGACTGATTATTCTGTCATTAACTGTGGCATTTTTGGCGTTATGGTTTGCCCAGTGGTTCCATCGCTATCAGAAAAACAAACGGGGGCATTAAGACGATGATTGACTGTCATATTCAGTTAAATTTAGGCAAATTTAAACTCGATCAGACATTTTCATCTGAACATCCTGTCGTTGGTTTATTTGGGGCTTCAGGCTCAGGAAAAACCAGTATTTTGCATGCCATTGCAGGACTTAATACTCCAGTCAATGGCTGGATTAAAATCAATCATCAGACATGGTTCGATGCGAAAAATAAGATCAATTTAAATGTACAGCAACGTCATGTTGGTTTGGTTTTTCAGGATGCACAACTGTTTCCACATATGACGGTGATGCAAAACTTATTGTTTGGCTATAAGCGCATTCCGCCTGAAAGCCGACGTTTTGATCCCGATTATATTATTGAACTGCTTAAACTCGACCATTTACTCAGTCGTATGCCGACGAAGCTTTCAGGTGGTGAAAAGCAGCGTGTTGCATTGGGTCGGGCACTGTTGTATTCGCCAAATTTATTATTATTAGATGAACCATTGTCTGCATTAGATGCTGCACATAAACAGGAAATCCTTCCTTTTTTTCAAACCGTCCAACATGAAACCCATATTCCGATGTTGTATGTCAGCCATGATATGGATGAAATTAAGCAGCTGACTGAAGCAGTTTGGTTGCTTTAATTGAACACATTTCAGCTTCAACTTTTAAAGAGGGAATGAATAAAAACAAAAAAAGGCCTCTGTATCAGCTTAAGATCATTCGGTACCATTTTTATAAACAGACGGGGCTTGACCTGTCCAGCGTTTAAATGCCCGACGAAATTCACGTACTTCACTAAAACCTAAAGCTTGGCTAATGTCACCAATGGAGAGATTTTTCTCAAGCATCTGTTTCGCTTTTCGCTCTAACACGGTTTGTCGAATTTGCTGAAAACTAATGCCTTCTAGCAATAAGGAACGTCGAAGATGACGCTCACTCATTTGTAAATAGTCTGATGCGAGTTGCATATCAAAGCGTATGGGAAGGTGCTGATCGATGAGCTGTTCTAATAAATATGCATATTGTGCATTATTGAGCTGATCAATTTCTTGTTGTGCACGTTCACAAATCTGGATGGCAGTTGCATAGTTAGCAGGGCTATAAGTTTTGAGTGGGCGCTCTAGCATACTTCGTTTAAATCGAATGACATTTCTGTCTGCATTAAACCGAATCGGGCAGGAGACAATTTTTTGATATTCGGCAAGATGTGTGGTCGGAGAATAAGTCAGCTCTAACTGAATAATATCGTGATGATCGCCTAGCATGGCATTGAGGCAGGCCATGATGCTGCTCAGCAGTTCCTCACAGAAAAACATTTTGAGGTTTGTCGGTGTAATATTTTCGATGAACTCTAATTCAACGCTTTCCTCAGCAATTGTAAAGTTTAAGTTTAAAACACTACCCGAAACTTGATGGTAACGTAGAGCAATCTCTAAGGCATCGGCTACAGTTTTACAGGACTGCATTGCAAAACCTAAAATTCCCATGGAAATCAGGCCTTCACTACTGCCAATTTTTAAACCTAAGTTGGGTTGCTGGCTCGAAACTAAGGCATTCTGAATCACATGACATAACTGAGTAAAACTCACATAGCCATGGGCTTGCTGGATTTGATTGATATTCACGCCTGAATGCTGAAACCACGTGCTGTAATCCCAATGCTGCTGTTCTGCATAATGCAGCAGCCCCGCCAATATTGTGGGTGGGATATATTGCCGTGTATGAACGGTGTAATTTGACTGTTTAGGCATAAGTCCGTTTTGCCCCCCTGAATAGCGATCATTCAACCCTTTTTGGTATCTCATAATTTTGTTTAACTTTCAATATGCCAAAGCGCAGATCAATTCAACATAGTGATGAAAGGGAAATCAAATGAAGCCAAAGGATTGGACAAAGCAAGAAAATCAAATGAGTCAGTTGATTAAAGTGTATGTACTGGGTGAATGTGGAGAGATTTGTCCATGAAAACTCAAGAGATATATACGTGGTCGAACTGGTCAGGGTTTCAACAGGCTCATCCACAACACATCTTGCAACCTGAGAATGTATTGGAGTTACAGCATATTGTACAAAGTCACCCGAAAATACGGGTTGTGGGGGCAGGACATTCCTTTACCCCCCTAGTATGCACCGATGCGACTTTGGTGTCATTGAACCAAATTTCTGGTATGGCCGCATCTGATACAGCACACAGTCGGTGCAGTATTTATGCAGGGACTCGATTGTACAACTTGGATCAATATCTAGAACCCATCAATCAAGCTTTAATGAACCAAGGCGATATCGACCAGCAGAGCCTTGCGGGTGCGGTCTCAACAGGAACACATGGTACAGGTGCAGACTTGCATTGTATTTCAGCTTATGTGGAAGATTTTGAGTTATTAACTGCTTCAGGTGAAATTCTCAACTGTAGTCGCACCGAAAATCCAGAAATCTTTGCAGCTGGGCGTGTTTCATTAGGTAGTCTGGGTATGTTGACCAAAATTACTATCCAAAATCGTCCGCGCTTTAAATTGAAGGAACATATTCAGCTTTGTACAGTAGAAGACATGATGCAGTTTATTCAGCAATGGAAACATCAGCATCGACATATTGAATGTTTTGTTTTTTCCCATGCTGAAAAACTGATGCTAAAAACCTTAGATGAGACAGATGAAGAGCTACAACCTCGTAAAGAAAGCTATCCGTCGGAGGATACGTTGTTAACGGTCTGCTCTGAGTTGATCAAAAACGTTCCGTCCTTGAATCCTTATGTGCAAAAACTGTTAGGAACATTTGTTAAACCAACAACGGCTGTGGATTGGTCGAGTAAAATATTTCCAACAGTACGTAATACCAAATTTAATGAAATGGAGTATCAGATTCCTGTTGATGATGGTTTGGATTGCTTGGAAGAGGTATTAGCGGCATTGCGACAATATAAGGTTGCGACCTTTTTTCCGCTCGAGTTTCGTTTTGTCAAAGGAGATGATATTTGGATCAGTCCGTTTTATCAGCAAGACTCTATTTCGATATCGGTACATCAATATCATAAGCAAGACCCACGATTAATTTTTGATATTGTGGAGCCTATTTTTCAGAAATATAAGGGACGACCCCATTGGGGCAAAATGCACAGTATGACTTCAATGCAGCTTCGAAGTTTATATCCGAAGTGGGATGATTTTCTGGCGTTGCGTCAGCAGCTGGACCCTGAGCGAAAGTTTTTAAACCCTTATTTAGAGCAGTTGTTTCTGGGATGATTGGTGGTGAGCAGGATATGGCTAAAGTGTATGGCTGTATGTGAAGGATGGTTTGCTAATCACAAGCCTGACGATGAGCTCTACACTAAAGCTCAGGTTGATGGCTGTGGCTTTTAGCTGATAGGCCATATGCTTAGTAAGCTGGTTTAAGTTGGCCGCTTTTATTCAGAACAGGACAAAAAGAATGTTGGATCATTATTTTAAAACACTCAATTCAGACTTAAAAACACAAGGGATTGCGACACCCCAACTGATTGTAGATGACGCTGCATTACAACAGAACCTCCAATATATTCAAACGAAACTCGTTCAGGCGGAACAGCTAAGACCACGTTTAGTGGTTAAATCTTTAGCCAGCTTAAATTTACTCCAGCTGCTGTCGGAGAAGTTGAATACACAGCGTTTTATGGTCTTTCACCTGCCTCATATCCAGTTGATATTAGAAAATTTCTCAGAGGCTGATCTTTTGTTGGGGAAGCCCATGCCTGCCCAAGCAGCTCGTGCTTTTTATGCACAAAACTCAGCTTGGACAAATGCAAAGATCCAATGGTTAATCGATACCACAGAACGGCTGTTGCAATATTTAGAGATAGCCAAAGACTATGCCATAAGTCTGCACGTGAATATTGAAATTGATGTGGGTTTACACCGTGGTGGGGTGCAGTCTGAAACGCAATTCGCTGAAATGTTAAGCGTGATCCAGCAATATCCACAATATTTAAAACTGTCAGGCTTGATGGGCTACGATGCGCATGTCACAAAAATACCATCGATCATCAAAAAACCAGATCAGGCCTATCAAGAGTCGCAGCAGATTTATTTAAATTATCAAAAGGTCATTCAAATGCAGTTTCCAGCACTTTGGAACAGTGATCTTTGTTTTAATGGTGGGGGTAGTCCGACTTTTACTTTTCATGTCTCAGAGAGCGTTTGTAATGATCTGTCTTTTGGTTCGATGCTGCTTAAACCCAGCGACTTTGAAAGTGAATCATTGAAGCCTTTACAGCCTGCGTTATGGATTGCGGCTCCGGTGCTGAAAGTTCTGCCTTTTGCACAGTTACCTGCAATGTCGTTATTGAATAAATTACCGCATAAATCCAAAGCACTGTTTATTTATGGTGGTTATTGGTTGGCGGATTATGTTTATCCTAATCAGTGTCGTCCGCATCTATTATATGGACGGAGCAGTAACCAAGAGTTGGTCAATGTTCCTAGAAATTGCGATATTCAAGTGGACGATTTTGTGTTTTTAAGACCCACACAGAGTGAAGCGGTTCTTCCTCAGTTTTCAGAATTAAAACTGTATAAACAGCATGCTTTTGAAACATGGCAAACTTTTCGAGAATAATAAAAGCCACTCAATCGAGTGGCTTTTATTTTATGGACTTAATTTAGAAGCGATAACCCATTTTTAAACCATAGGCGATGGCGCTATTATTCTTAAAATCTGCTTGCTCTGCTGTGGATTGAATACCAGATATAGGCAGATGGTAAGTTCCATCTTCTGCAACAACATCACCGAGCCAAAAATATTTGATTCCACCTGCAATAAAGTAATGGGGTGTAGGGTTAAATTGTGCACCGAAACCAAATCCCCAAGAGCCTTTTGTTGGGTTTAAATTGGATGCAGGATCTCCTGTGCCAGAGTCCCAACTGATTTCTGTTGATGCACTCCATTTTGGGGTGAATTGGTGTCCAATCCCTAGTGTTGTTGTCCACTGATCGTGCTGGTAGCTGTCTAAATCAAAGCCATCGACATAAGTACCATCACTGATGATTGAAGAGATATATTCGGTCAAAGTACCAAACTGGGTAGGGCGAATTTTAAACTCTTTCCAGTTAACCCAGCGCAGATTGGCATAGGCGAGGGTATTCGAAGCGATCCCTGTTTGAATATCGAGATTGACGGATTGAGGCGTAGAAATTTTTGTTTTCTGTGGAAGTGTAGCTTCTAAAGGTTCACCAAAGACCGTTTCCGTGACTTGCAGTTTATGATCGATTTTAGAACGATAGGTGATGGCTGCTTTTAAAGCAATCTCCGGCTTTTGATAACTTAAACCTGTTAACCAACCCACTGCATGGTCTTCTTTAAATTTCGCATCATATCCATTAAAAAGAGGGCCATAGGCATTTCCTCGGAGTGAGACATCACCTTCTACCGATTGATAAACTGCACCACCGTAAAGTTGAAAGTTTGTGAATGGGCTGATACCGAGAAGCATACTGATATTGTGGGTATCCACGTTTACAGAAGTGCCTTGTTGGCTGAACTCATTATCTGAAAATGTATTATTGGATTGCAGCGGATAGTGAATGTCAGCACCGAATGGTTGATCGTACAAAAGGCCAAAACTGACGTCTTCGGTTAGCTGCAGTTTTAAAGCGGCATTGTAATATTGAAAGCTATTTCCCATATTACCAGTATTGAGATTCGTCACATCGCTGACTAAATCTGGTCGGTTGCGAATTTTCCCCGAAATATCTGGATCTACGCTGGCAATGCTGACTTCAGCATAATGTCCTGTTTCTAAAAAGGGCAGAATTGACTGGCCGGATTGATCCAGAGCAGATGCATGGAGCAAGCTGCAAGAGGATATTCCAAATATGCCAATCACCAATGGGCTGAGTTTCATGTAAATCGTCCTTGAGAATTTTTTGACTTGTAGTCGCTATTGTTTGTCGTCTTGGCACTATGCTTTAGTTTTGGGTGACTTGATGAAGGTCACTCAACTTTGAAAACAGTGGTGTCCAAGCTCAAGTTAATCACTGAAAAGAATTGGAGAGTAGGGTTGTAAATGAGCATTCAAGGGGGGATTTTCGGTCAAAAGAAAGGACTTATTTTATAAATTGAACCTGTGATAAATGGGTGACTTGATTGAGTTGTTTGCAAGTGTTGATCACTCTTCATTAGAGCAGATGGTGATGCTGTGTAGTGGACGTTGATGCAGCCTAAGTAGATGGCTTGGTTGGATGTGATTAAGGAGTGTCGCTCTTATAGATAGTTTGTGGTGCATAACCTTAGCAATAATCGTCAGATTTCGATCAAACGGACTGCCCTACAAATATATAAGACAGTCGTATCTTTATTTACCAATCGACGCGTTTTAATAAAATGTCTTTATACATTTTAAAGTCACAAACGAAACTGTAAAACGGATATGTAAATGTGGCTGGTTTATTATGTTCAAAAAAGAAATGACCGATCCAAGCAAATCCATAACCCACTACAGGCAAAGCCCAGAGTAGTTTTGGATTTTTGGTCATCGCCGCAGCCGCAGTAATCCCGATCACACAGGTGGTTCCCACAAAGTGTAAACGTCGGCAAGTGGGGTCTTCATGCTGAGAAAGATAGAAGGGATAGAATTCTTTTAAGGTTTTATAACGGCCATCACTTCCTTTAATTTGCACAGCAGGGCTTGCAACCAATGCAGCAGAAAGATGGGCGTTATTCACCAAATCTTGCATATTGTTTTTAATTTGGGTTTGGGTATTCTGTAACATGTCCTACTCCTTTAGTGTTTACAAGGCGTAGTTTTAAACAGTAAACCAAAGATGGTCTTGAACGAATATGCTATCGCAAAGCAAGGACGCGAGTTTAGGGTTAGTGCATCAAAGTAAAATTTACACTTGGGATGGTGTCATTTTGTATGTGACTCATGAGCAGTTGAATAATGCCCATGCCCATTTTCCAGCACTTTTACAAATTGGCTTGGGCACACCTTTTGCAATCACTTTAGACGATCAACTACGTTGTTATCACGATATTGTGGTGATGGCACCCAATGTGATGCACAGTACCGATTCAGAAAATCAACCTTATCTTGCGCTCATGATTGATCCTGATCATGCACTCTATGGACACTTGTATCCATTGCTGAATGGCGAACAGATTTGTTCTTTACCTGCCGCTTGCCTTGCTACGTTTCATTCACAGTTTCAAAAGTTGATCGCTGGGCAACTCACTCCTGATGAAGCCAAACAATTGGTTTTAACGCTACTGTCGACGTTAAACCCAAATCCGTTGCAGGTATTGCCATGGGATGCTCGTGTTTTACAAGCTTGTCATTATATTCAACAACTTGTACCTCACCAGATTCCCACGGTAGCTCAGGTTGCCGCACATACGGGACTGTCTGAGTCGAGGCTGATGCACTTGTTTAGTCAGCAATTGGGGATTTCCATGCGTCGCTACATTCTTTGGTTGCGTATTCGCTATGCCATCAAACTCTGGGCAGCAGGTCGGAGTTTGATTGATATTGCCTTGGAAGCGGGTTTTGCCGATCAGGCACATTTCACCCGAACTTTACGTAGCATGGTCGATTTTGCACCCTCGATGCTGAGAGGCAAAACCATCTTTGTGAATGACTCCATTAAAACACTATCGACGTCATAGCGTGTTAAGTTGCTTGATAGCACACGGAAATAGCAGAATCATTCAAGACAGGTTTCGCTATTTTACGAAGAATCAGTTTATGTTGAGAGAAGGACTTAAGCAGGGTTGGGCTTTTTCCTTCAAGCTCAATGTCAACTTTAATGGATAGAGATAATAGGGATAACAAATGACCAGTTTACATGCGATGAAAAGTCTAAAAGATGTCGTGTCAGAAAAAGAATGGGATGCGCGTTGTCAGCTTGCGGGGTTGTACCGTCTAATTGCGCATTTCCGCATGACCGATTTAATTGATACGCATATTAGTCTACGTGTCCCCGACGAAGACGGTCATTTTCTGATTAATCAATATGGCATTCCCTTTGAAAAAATGACGGCTTCGCATTTGGTTAAAATTGATTATGCAGGCAATATTATTGCGGATTATGATCAGGGGAAATTGGTCAATACCGCAGGTTTTGTGATTCACTCCGCGATCCATGATGCACGTAAAGATGTGCACTGCGTGATTCATACGCATACCGCAGATGGCATTGCAGTGTCTGCACAAAAACATGGTTTATTGCCTTTGTCTCAACATGCTTTGAAGTTTTATAACAAAGTTAGCTATCACGAGTATGAAGGGGTGGCGTTATTGACCGAAGAACGTGAGCGTCTTGTGAAAGACTTGGGGCAAAACCGAGTCATGATTTTACGTAATCATGGTTTGCTATCGACAGGGGATTCGATTCAACGTGCTTTCCACGAGATCTATTTCCTTGAACGCGCATGCCAAGCGCAGATTAAAGCGATGGCAGGTGGAGCAGAGCTTCATCTTCCGTCTGAAGCTGTACGTCAACACACAGCTCAACAGTTTGAAAGTGAATTGATTGAAATGGTGATGCTGAAAGCATGGAATGCCGCACTGTCTTTAATTGAGCATCAACGTGACGAGTATTGTTCATAAGCCATTCAACCATTTTAATAAAAGCCTCTATTTCTAAGTAGAGGCTTTTATTATGTTGAGTTTTGCTGTTGAGCTAACACATTTTTGAGCGTTTCGAAAATACGCGGATCTACCGATTGTGCGACATTGAAGCGTAAGAAATTCTGTGCATTTAAGGATTGGCTAAACGCATTTCCCGGCGCTAAAACAACGCCGTGTTTTAAACACTCTCGCGCAATGAGCGCAGCATCGAAACCGTCGGGAAGTTTACACCAGAGGAATATGCCCGCTTGTGGGACTAGCCACGGGTGAATATTTAAAGCTTTGAGCTGAGTGATGACCTTTTGCATTTCATGGGCAAGGCGTAAGCGTACCGTTTCCATATGCTTACGATATCCATTGTCTTTTAAGGCGATCAGCGCCATATCGGCGGCAAGTCGGCCGCCACCAAAAGAGGTGGCGATCTTTAAATCGATTAGATTTTCAATCCACTCATTTTTGGCCACGATATAGCCGCAGCGCAAAGAGGCTGAAATCGTTTTTGAAAAACTACTAACTTGAATGACACGATTGAGTCCATCAAAAGCAGCCAGTCGTGGGGCAGGGGTATGTTCAAAGTCGGTAAAAATATCATCTTCCACAATGACTAAATTGGTTTGATCGACCAATTTAAGTAAGCGATGAGCTGTGACGGGGGAAAGCACTGCACCCGTTGGGTTGTGTATGCCTGAGTTGGTGATATACAGCCGCGGTGAGTGTTCGGCTAAAACAGACTGAAAGATCTCCAAATCTGGGCCATGGGGGGTATACGGCACACTCACAATATTGATGCGATGGGCTTTGAGCAGCGCATGAAAATTAAAATAACAGGGGTCATCGACAATAACGGTATTCCCAGCTTCCAATAAAAAACGACAGATCAAATCAATTGCTTGCGTGCCAGACTCGGTGAGCATGATGTGTTCAGGTGAAGCTTCAATGCCAATGTAGGTTAAACGACGAGAAATTAATTGTCGTAGTTCAGGATGTCCTGCTGGTGTTGCATATTCCACCAGTTCTAAACTATCTGCTTTTGCCATGCTACGCAGAGCACGTCGAACACCTGTCTCATATAACCATTCGGGTGGTAACCAGCCGCAACCCGGTTTGAGTGTGCTGTGATCTGTATCCAAGGCTTGTCGAGAGACCCATAAAGGATCGACCTCTCGATCTAGCTTAGGCCCCATTTGGGCTAAAGCCAGTGGTGCGACGGGGCCAGACACATAAAAGCCTGATCCGGGTTTAGACAGAATGATGCCTTCGGCCATTAAACGTTCATAGGCTTCGACAACGGTTGAAACAGAGACCTGCAATGTACGTGCTTGTTGGCGCACAGAGGGAAGGCGATGACTGGGGAGATAGGTGCGTGAGCTAATTTTGAGTTTAATTTCATCCATGACTGCATCAATTCGAGTTTGGCTACGCATTCTATTTCTCCTAAACTGTATGGGTTTTTTATGCATAACAGTTTTTATTTATTGTATTGGATTGTATCTCGATTCAAACATGCGGTCTATGTTCAACTTGAGCGATTAACGATGAGAGAATTATTCAATGAAACAGGCAACCAGCGGCTGGGTAAACGGATTAATCGGTGTCGCTATTTTTGCGGGCTCTTTACCTGCAACACGGGTCGCCGTTGCTGATTTTACGCCCATCTTTTTAACCAGTGCACGGGCCACAATTGCAGCGTTATTAGGATTATTTTTTCTGGTGTTACTTCGCCAAGCACGCCCGACCGCTTCAAACGTACCTGCACTTGCAGTCAGTGCATTGGGCGTGGTCATCGGATTTCCACTCTTAACCGCTTTGGCCCTACAGCATGTAAGTTCTGCACATTCCATCGTGTTCTTAGGATTATTACCTATTAGTACTGCGATTTTTGCAGTTCTACGCGGAGGTGAACGGCCCAAGCCACTTTTTTGGTTGTTTTCAGTGCTGGGAGCCATTTTTGTAGCAGGCTATGCTGCACTTGGAGAAACGAGTACCGCATGGAAAGGAGACCTATACATGCTGGCAGCAATTATTCTATGTGGACTGGGCTATGCAGAAGGAGCAAAACTTTCGCGAACACTGGGCGGTTGGCAAGTCATTAGTTGGGCTTTACTGCTCTCGTTACCTGTGATGTTGCCAATAGCATTATTGAGCATGCCTATGTCATTTCAGCATGTCAGTCCAGCCGCATGGATAGGACTGGCTTATGTTTCTGTCTTTAGCATGTTGCTGGGTTTTGTGTTTTGGTATCGAGGATTAGCACAAGGTGGTATTGCCTCTGTTGGTCAATTGCAATTATTCCAACCCTTTATGGGACTTGCACTTGCCGCTCTATTACTACATGAAAGTGTGAGTTGGATGATGTTGGTCGTCACTTTGGCAGCCATTATCTGTGTGGCTGGGGCGAGAAAATATGCTTGAACATACGACGTCTAATTTTATCTGGATGGAGTAAAATTCCGAATGTCATCTCTATATCGTCAAAGATACAATTCATCTTTGATGATGGAGTCTTACTAAACACTATAGTTAAGTATCTATCTGTTATAAAAATCTGCTCTTGATTATCTTCTGTTCATAAGTAGTGAGGTGTTTTTTATTCCTCGAATAAAATCTTGCTGTATAGCAACAATGCTGTATATAGTTTTAAACATAGGCAGGTCAAGCGATGCTTAAATGCGTAGCATGTTGAGTGTTGATGATAAGTCTTCGGATATGCAGAGCGAAAAGATCAGCGCTGAGACATCCTATCCGTACAGGCGTAGACCTTAGTGAATAAAATTAAAATAGCGTGAAATTGGCATGGATTGCCAACAACCAAGATGAGAACAAAATGAGTGCAGAAGTAGATTCACTGGGACTAGTTGGACCTGTTGTACTGTTGAGTGCAGCGGTCATTGCTGTCCCTATTTTTAAACGTATTGGTCTCGGTTCGATATTAGGCTACTTAATTGCTGGATTGATTATTGGGCCATTTGGTTTTGCCTTTTTTAACAATCCCACAGCCATTTTACATATTGCTGAACTCGGCATCGTGATGTATCTCTTTATCATCGGATTGGAGATGCAGCCTTCGCACTTATGGAGTTTGAGGAAAGAAATTTTTGGATTGGGCAGTTTGCAAATCCTTATTTCAGTCATTGCCTTAACGGGTATGGGCATGTTGTTTGGCTTTAGCTGGAAAATTGCGTTCATTGGAGCTGCGGGTTTCGTTCTGACGTCGACTGCGATTGTGATGCAACTGTTAAATGATCGTGGAGAGCTGCATCAACGACGTGGTCAAAAGATCGTGGCGATCTTATTGTTTGAAGACTTATTGATCGTTCCCTTGTTGGCATTGGTTGCATTTATGGCACCCAATCAAGCAGCGGAAAGCTCATCTATCGATTTACAAGGGATTGGCATCGGACTGTTGGCGATCGCGGGATTAATTGTTGCAGGGCATTGGTTACTCAATCCATTATTTAAAATTTTAGCTGCTGCTAAAGCACGTGAAGTGATGACTGCTGCGGCGTTATTGGTGGTATTGGGCGCGGCATTACTGATGCAACTCAGTGGTTTATCCATGGCACTGGGCGCATTTTTAGCGGGAGTGTTACTGTCCGAATCGACTTTCCGTCATCAAATTGAAGCGGATATTGAACCCTTCCGTAGTCTATTACTCGGCTTATTCTTCCTAGGCGTCGGGATGTCTTTGGACTTGGCAGTGGTCAGGCAAAATTGGCCGCTGATTGTCAGTGGTGTAATTGCGTTGATGTTGACCAAAGCGCTGATGATCTATGTGGTCGCGCGTTTGACCAAGAGTAATCATCCCGAAGCTTTAGATCGTGCATTACTGATGGCGCAGGGGGGCGAATTTGCCTTTGTATTGTTTAGTGCTGCGACGACAGCCCAAATTATCGATAACACCATCAAGTCCAATTTAACAGCAATTGTCGTATTATCTATGGTGTTGACGCCAATCATAGGCGTGTTATTTAAACGCTTTACCCTTGAACAGGATGAAAGCTCACTTGATCAGGTCAGGGTTGCCGATGGCTTAACGGGTAAAGTTTTGATGATTGGATTTGGTCGTTTTGGTCAAGTAGCTAGTCAGCTGTTATTGGCACGTAGTGTGGATGTGACCATTATTGATAATGACGTCAATATGATTCAGAACGCGGAAAAGTTTGGTTTTGATGTCTACTATGGCGATGGATGTCGTTTAGATATTTTACATGCATCAGGGGCAGATACCGCAGAGGTAATTTTAGTCTGTGTCGACCACAAAGAAACGATTAATAAAATTGTAGAGTTGGTGAATGCTGAATTTCCTTTGGCTAAGCTGATCGTTCGTTCCTATGACCGTGAACACGCGCTGTATTTGTCCAAGAAAAATGTCAGTCTGATGGTTCGAGAAACCTTTGAGTCTGCATTGGCTTTAGGTCAAATGGCCTTGCAGCAATTGGGAGCAAGTCAGGATGAAATTCAGCAGGTGAGTGAGGATATTCGAGCTTTAGATAATCAACGTTTTGAAACAGAAGTTGCAGCTGATGATGTCAAAGCCGGCATAGGTATACAATATACGCAGCGCAACCCACGACCTACTGCACCCTTGATTAAGCCACAACATACGGGGCAGTTGTTAAATGATGCAGAACTAGAAAAACAGAGTGAAGTAGATGATAGAACTTAAAAATATGAGTTGCATCATCTTGCATGAAAAGGCCTATGTTAGGCCTTTTCATTTTTGAACATATGGATCTGAAAGCACTGCATGATTTGGCCTAATTATATATTTAACGAAATTTGTGTCAGTCTGATGATGTCGAACGGATACAATTTCGACCATCATTCTTGGCTTGATAGAGTTTTTGATCCGCCTGTTTAGTCACTTCTTGGATATTTTCTGAGTCTTGAGGCCAAGAGGCGATACCAATTGAAACCGTGATCGTTCCAATTGGGTCAATGTAGCTTTGTGCTACTGTTTTACGAAGTCGTTCAGCTGCTATATAGGCAATCTTTGGATCTTCGTGCACCACAAAGACAATAAATTCTTCTCCACCGACACGGCAGCAAACATCATGTTGACGAAAGTTACTTTTCATATGAGAAGCTAACTTTTTCAATACGTGATCACCTTGATCATGCCCATAGTTATCATTCACTGCTTTAAAGTGATCGATGTCTAATGTTAGTACCGAAAAAGGCGTATTGGTTGCTTCTAATTCATTTAAAAACAGTTTCATACCACGGCGATTATAAAGTCCCGTCAGCGGATCGGTATTCACGTGTTGTTTAAGCTCTGCAATTTCGTCTTTAAAATGTTTGGAACTGAGCAAGAGAGCGGTGCGAAAGCGTAAAGCCTCAAAATACCAAGGATCGATGTTTTTAATATCTTGATCAATATTTGGGCGCGTTAACATGCTGGCCATTTGTGCAAGCTTATTGAGTGGAGACGAAATCCAGTAAGAAAGCTTCCATACAAAAATGAACAAAAGCAAATAGAAGCCGAGCATAGCCAGTGTTACTTTAACGATGATCGAGTTGGCTTGGCTTAATAATTCTAAGGTTGGTTGTTGTGACACCACAATCCAATTCACGCTTGGAATTGCCGCAAATCCTGCTAGGTTTTCGATCCCTTTGCTATTGACCAGTGCAATCTTGCCTGTGGGGTGGGAGGTAATATATTGCATTCCGGTATTATTTTTTAATGAATCTCCAAGGCGGGTTTTATCTGGATGGAAGATGATCTTATTTTTATTATCAACAACATAAGTATAACTTTTCTTATAAGAATAAGTGGTAGCTAACAGCTCACTCACCAAGTTTTCTTTATTTAAATAAATCGAACCCGTCACGATACCGAGGAATTCATTTTTACGATTAAAAATAGGCTGGGCAATCAGCACAATTAAGTTATTCGACAGCCCTTTATATGGAGAGGAAATATAGGTTTTCTTTAGTTTTAACGCTTCGGTAATACCTGGAGTTCTATATTGCTTCTTTTGATTAACATGTAAGGTCTCGGGTGAGTACTCCAGAATAAAAGCATTTTTATCGATAATCGTGATGGAGTTAAATTTTTGTGATTGACCTTTAAGACGCGTAACTTCAGCTTTTAAAACCTGTTGATTGGAAAAATCTTGACCAATAATTTGAGCGCTATAGCGTAGCTCACTCAACATACTTTCAAAATATTTGTCAGTACTAAATGCAATTTTTGAGGCATAGCGTTGATTGGCAGCTAAAGAGTTTTCGGTTAACTGTTCTTTGATGACATAGTTCAATACAAAAATTGAAATTAGAAACAAGCTTGAGACACAGCCAATAATTAAAATCAAAATTAGTTTTTGTAAATCTAAACGATGAAAAACAGATTTTTTGATCACTCATGCCCCCCAAGACAAGAACGGATTTTTAAAGTTTTGTTGTGACATCTATAGAAGCTCAATTCTCATAATTGAAATTAATCCGGGTGAAAATTGATCGAATTTGCTTGCTGGTATTTTTATAAGTATAGAGAAACTTAAGATTAATATATATGTAATTTTTCTATAAAAATTACATTAGTTTTCATTAAGATAATATGAATAGCACACAATAGCGCATAATTAATCAAAAGCACGATTAAAGTTTAATGAAAACAACATTCAATTGACATGCCTAAACGCAATAATGAGATCTTTCTTATTTTAACCATTGGAGAAAAACATGCATGTTTTTGGCATTGCATTGATCACTTTATTATCATTCGTCGGGTTGGGGGCACTCATTACAGGCTTCGTTGTGGGTGAAACATTCTTTATCGTGATTGGATTACTTTTATTTATTATGGCTTTCTTGGTTTGGTTAAGTATTAAAGATAAAGTTTCAAACCCTTTTAAAGATTAAGAATTTTTGATTGATTGATTTTTGTACTTTTACTATAGGTCAATATTCATCAAGCTTAGCTAGATGTAGGTGATGTGCTTTGCATCTCCTTAGTGTGTATATCATATGCAGTACCGCCCAAAGGCTGATAGCTTTTCAGTTTTTTGGGTCTAGGCTTCAATCCAATTATCTTTAATTTCTTGGGCATCTTTGCTTAATATGACCTGATCCTCTCGAATTTCTCTTACCCATGCACTTGGGATAATATGATGTTTCCCATGCCATGTTTGGTTAGTTTGATCTCTTTACCTTCTATGTGGTCAACATCTCCGATCTTCGTTCCACATACGGCAATTACACTAGAATGTTCTTTAATGTCTGAAATATTAATCGTGGTCATGATGTACCTCTATCTTATTCATTGAACAAAAACGAAGATTTACCCTAACCTAATTTCTCCTATTCATAAGCTTTTGAAATACAACACCAACATATTATGTCTTAAAATTTACGGAGTATAAAAATTGTCAGTCTGTGTTTTATTTATAGAGTGCTAAGTTGATTAAATTATGCTGATGTTATTTTTATTTTCAATTCAGCCAGCGTTTGTTTACTGAATTTCCAGCATTATTATAGTGAATGACTTTTGCATAATTACCTACGGCTGTTGCATTATCAGGAATATCTTTGGTGACCACACTACCTGCACCGATGGTGGCATTATCGCCAATTTTAACATGATCGATAATACAGACATTTGGGCCAATATACACATTGTCGCCAATTACAGCGGCCTGACGACCGCCATTGGCACCAATCGTTGTAAACTGCGATAGGTTGACATTGTTTCCAATCACAGTCGTTGGGTTGACAATCAAAGGTCCCCCATGACCGATGAACAAGCCATAGCCAATTTTTGTGGTGCAATGGATATCGATCCCGTATTTCTTTTTCTTATAATAAAAAATAGGGTAGGCCAGTTTGCCGATCCACGATTTTGAAGCCGAAAGACGCAACCAAACGCTAAAGTTAAAACCACGATTAAACAAATAAGTTTTGAGAAATGAACTTAGTTTTGTATTGCCACAATACCGATATAAATCACTCAAAATCAATTGAACTAACATGGAAAAAAACTCATAGGTTGAATGCGCGATTTTACTTGATTTGACGCTGAGATGTTATCTCGATTTTGCCTTTCAGTATGGTCTCTTATTTTTAAAAAATATCAATTGGCTTTTATTTGTACAGTTGTTTCGAAATGTCATAGGCTCTTGTCGAGAGTGAAAAATGCTTTTATATTGTACATACAGTAGGTCGATAACTAAGACGCTACGATGTAGTTGGACGGATCAATGACAGCTCGTTGAGTTTGGAACGAAATGTTCAAACAATAAATCAGCACTAGCCTTCCAACATAGAAAAGCTCGCAGCAATGCGAGCTTTTTTTATGTGAAAAAATATGACTATGTATCTCGGTTGTTAAGCATATTTGATTTAAGTTTATGATTTATAGTCCTGATTTTGAAAATATTTATATAAATTAACATTGCGATAAATTCTAACAACTCTATGGACAGTGTTGGAAAAAACTTGTGCTATAAGATTAAGCAGAGCTAAAAAAAGAAAAGGAAAATGACCATGACTCAGCTTGTAGATGTAAAAGTAAAGGACCAATACAGCCAAACGTATAATGTGAAGGCTCAGTTAAGGCAAGTACCTGAAAATTCCGAAGCAGAACGTTTGGATCTGTTTAAACGAATTGAACATATCGTTGTCGATGGTGAAGTGATTCTGCCTAGTATTGAACTGTTATTTGAAAGTCGGCAAACGGAAAATATATACCGAGTTGTTGATTAACCCTATTGAAAAAAGCCCATGTTTACATGGGCTTTTTTATGGGCGATCTATATCGAGTTAAGTGAGCTCATCGCAGAAGATAAGGGATAAATTTTTTGAGCGATTATCTTGAAGATCATAAAGTGAAATTCGGATATCACTTCACACATAGTTCCTATTTATCAAGCTATTTGATGAATGTTTCGAGTAACCATTGTGCCAAAGTCTTAAACAGTCGATGAAAGACGTTAAGATTTATTGCCTGAAGAAAATATAAAACTTGTAGTCTTTAAATCTTAACTAAGACTCAATTATTCGTTGAATTTATTTAAGCTGCCTGCAAACGCAACAGTGAATGATTGATCTGTTGTAAGTGTTGGTTGAGTACTGTTGGTTCTATTCGACTTTCCTGTAACGTCGTAATCCATTGCATTTGGCAGCGTTTGAGACTGTGTAAGTCTGTCGCCGATTGAATTTGAAGAATGAGTTGTTTTGCCATTAAGCCACAATAACGTTGTAATAAGCTCATCATCAAATCGCGTGTTTCTTCAAAGCTATAAGCTTTAAGTGGTGGGGCTGGGCTTTGTGTAGGAGCGGGTGGTGTAGGGGGCTGCGCTGTACTGCCTAAATCTATTGGATTGACGCTATTTTGACTATTTTCTAGTACTGAGGCAGGTGGTTGAGATTCGGATGAGGATCGTATTGGGCTAGAAGCGAGAGCTGTTTGTGTGGAATGAATTAAACCTAATTCAATTAATTGTTCGAGGATTTCAGGCGTTGCGATGCGTTGTTTGAACTGGTCAGCCAATTGTTCAAAATCTTCTGTACCAATTAAAACCAATAGTCGTCTTTGACGCGCATTGAGTGGGATATGACGTTGTTGTAAAGCATCTAAACCTAATGCTGTTTTTTGATAATGATTCATACCTTAATTTACTCCCCCGAACAAATAAATTAAGGCTGAACATACAGGCTGAAAATTACAACAATATTAAGAATTTATGACAATACATTTTAAAGCGTTTTAATGCTCGTATTTTCTAAAGCTTTACGTAAGTAAGGATCGAGTTCATCTTGACGCATTAACCACTGAATATAGTCAGCAGGGAGTTCGGCAATCGCTGTTCCTCGATGCTTGCCAAAATTAATGACACGCGGAATACGAGCATCTTCAGAGACAGCAAATAATTGCTCCATGCTGTTTATTTTTAATTGATGAACCACATGCATTAAGATATTGGCCGTTAAAATAATATCCATATCGGCACGATGGGCTTTTTTAATCATTTCACGGGCTTTTTCACTGCCTTTTGAAATCATATAAATGAGTGCTGAAATATTGTGGGCTTCGGCATCAGGCCAGACCAAACGCGCAAGTGCCAGTGTACAAATCGCTTTAATGTGAGAAGTATCGACACCACATTTTTCGATAGCACGAATATCATAATCAATATTATGACCAATGATGTATTGCGTTTCAGCAGGTAGTTTAAAGGTCGTATAGTGAGGTTTCCCCACTAGGTCTGACTCTAAAATATGATGCACAGCCATCGCTGCAAATGAGATTGGTTCATCGGCGGTATAGAGCTGATCAAATACTTGGCTTTTGTCTAGGCTTAATTTGCCATTTGCAATTTCAATCGGTGCATATGCAATCTCAATGGGTTGACCATTTAGGGTATGGGTTTCTGTGTCGAGAATAATGGCTTGCATGTGCATATCCGAAAATTAAAAGCTGAATAAATTTATCATTTTCAAGACGATCAAGACAGCCTATGACTGCCAGATTTGTGGTTTATTCGCTGATTTTGTGCGGTGACGTTGTTTAAATCATCTGGTGAGCCTAGGTGATTAGAGATCAGGCTTTATTGAGCAAGGGAAAAGTCGGAAGTTACTTGTCGATTTATTTAGGCAGATTGCAAGGAAAATGATTGCTTACAATAAAAATAATTCTTTGGGATTCAGCTCAAACAACGACTAGGAGAGTGTTCCGCACCTGAATTCAGTTGTAGGGTCAGGATTTATTTTGAACTCCAAATTACCAGTTTTTATAACAATGGTGAGTGCGCATTTGCAGACAATGTTCACTTTGTATCATTCTCGTAACCAGTCTTGCCATGCGTCATTTTGAGGCGTAAATCATTAATGTATTCAAGTGATTTGAATCGTTACAACAAGAAAAAATGTCATTAAGGAATTTTAAGATGAAAAAACATATATTGGCCATGTTTGTCAGTAGTTCTGTGCTTGTTTTAACAGCCTGTGGAGGAGGGGATGGCGGTTCAACTTCTGTTATCGTAGATGACGGGATTCCTAAAAACAATATTGTTAATCCAGTCGTAACTACGCCAACAGTATATACAGCTACAGATATGTCAGCTACCGCTGGTGAAAGTGTAGTCATGACTTATAAGATGTTAGGTGTCCATAATCGGGAAGTACAAACGACGGCTTTGGTTTTTACTCCTAAAACTGCAGTACCTGCCAAAGGTTGGCCAATAGTGGTGTGGGCACATGGTACTACTGGTGTTGCAGATGCCTGCGCACCAAGCCGTATTCCATTGAATACGTATGTTAAAGGGATGATAGATGGCTTCTTAGCGTCTGGTTATGTCGTTGTTGCTCCTGATTATGAAGGCTTGGGTGAGCCAACAGCTGATCAATTACATCCATTCTTAAATGTCAAAAGTGAGGCCTTTTCAATTACGGATGCGGTGGTTGCTACGCGTAACTATTTAGGCGCTAAGGTTTCTAATCAATGGATGACGGTTGGTCACTCACAAGGTGGTCATGCGGCACTGGGCGCTGCGCAATATCAGTCTAGAGCTCAATTGGACTATAAAGGTACAGTCGCTGTTGCACCTGCTTCGAATTTATCTTTTATTTTAACTGCAGGAGAAATGAAAGCAGCAGCACAGCCTGACGTAAATGATAAGATAGAAACACTTGCTTCTTTAGATACCTTTACCGCACTGATTACAGCAGGTTTACGTAATCAGAATCCAAATTTACAGTATTTTCAAGTTTTTAAAACGCCTACGAATCAAATTGCCGAAAACGCTGAATTAGATTGTTATACTGTTTTAGGGAATAAATTTGGCTTGGCAATGGGTCAATATGCATTTTTAAATAATAATTCTATTAATGGTTATCCTCGTACCCAACCTGATTTTATGACTAGTATTCCTATAGTAAAAGATTTTCTAGCCAATGGTTCTCAGCCTTTAAAAACTAAAATCAGCACGCCTATCATTATTTATCAAGGTGCTGCAGATGCTACAGTTCCAATTCAGGCAACAGATCTTTTATTGAGTACTGAGGCTGCAAAAAACTCATCAATTTCATATAGAACAGAGGCAACATGGGATCATGGTTCAGCTTATGCGTTAAATATTCCTAATATTCTGACCGATGTCAAAACTCTCATGCCAATTCAGTAATTTGCATTGACTCAAATCGCTCATGGCGTTCTGCTTCATGAGCGATTTTTTATTTAAAACTGCGTAAAGTTCGTTCTCGAAATTTATAAACTTCATGCTACAATACGCGCCAATCTTAGCACGGCTTAAAAGCCCTAATTTCATAGGACCTCGCTAATGTTTGCCAATATCTCAATTGCTGAATTTGATCCAGAAATCGCGCAAGCAATCACAAATGAAGATGCTCGCCAAGAAGCGCACATCGAACTGATTGCTTCTGAAAACTATTGCTCTCCAGCAGTAATGGAAGCACAAGGTTCAAAACTTACAAACAAATATGCTGAAGGCTACCCAGGCAAACGCTACTACGGCGGTTGTGAATATGTAGACGTGATTGAACAATTAGCGATTGACCGTGCTAAAGAGCTTTTCGGTGCAGATTACGCAAACGTTCAACCACACGCGGGTTCACAAGCAAACTCTGCTGTTTACTTAGCCCTTCTTAACCCAGGCGACACTGTTTTGGGTATGAGTTTGGCTCACGGTGGTCACTTGACTCACGGTGCGAAAGTAAGTTTTTCTGGTAAAACATACAACGCAATTCAGTACGGTTTAAACCCTGAAACTGGCGAGATTGATTACGAAGAAGTTGAACGTTTAGCAGTTGAGCACAAGCCACGTATGATCGTAGCTGGTTTCTCTGCTTATAGCCAAATTGTAGATTGGCAGCGTTTCCGTGACATCGCGGATAAAGTTGGCGCTTACCTATTTGTAGATATGGCTCACGTTGCTGGTCTAGTTGCTGCTGGTGTTTACCCAAGCCCAGTTCAGATTGCTGACGTAACAACAACCACTACACACAAAACACTTCGTGGCCCACGTTCAGGTTTAATCCTTGCAAAAGCAAACGAAGAAATTGAGAAAAAATTACAATCAGCTGTATTCCCTGGTAACCAAGGCGGTCCATTGGTTCATGCGGTAGCGGCTAAAGCAATTTGCTTTAAAGAAGCAATGGCTCCTGAATACAAAGTTTACCAACAACAAGTAGTGAAGAACGCTCAAGCAATGGCTGAAGTTCTCATTGCTCGTGGTTATGACATCGTTTCTGGCGGTACAGAAAACCACTTGTTCTTGTTATCTCTTATTAAGCAAGATGTAACAGGTAAAGAAGCAGATGCATGGTTAGGTGCAGCTCACATTACTGTGAACAAAAATGCTGTACCAAATGACCCACGCTCACCATTTGTGACTTCTGGTATCCGTATTGGTACACCAGCTGTGACGACTCGTGGTTTCGGCGAAGCTGAAGTACGTGAACTTGCTGGCTGGATCGCTGATATCTTAGACAGCAAAGGTGACGAAGCTGTGATTAACGCTGTTAAAGCGAAAGTTGAAGCTGTTTGTGCGAAATTTCCTGTTTACGCAAACTAAGTTCTGACTTGAGAAAGCCCCCTCAAGGGGGCTTTTTTTATAGCATTAAAAAATCAAAATCAGTTGAAATGTAATTTAGACTGCATTTCTGATATAACAGAAGTTATAGGCTAATAAATTATTTTTAATAAGAATTTTATTCATACCGTATTCAAATAGGAATGCAGCACATGGCAAACCCAGCAATTATCATTTCTGAGCAGGATCTTCATCGTTTAGAAACGATGTTAGAACATCAGCCTAAACTTACACCGACCATGCAGTTGCTTGAAGAAGAATTGGCCCGCGCCGATGTTGTTGCTCCACAAGATATGCCTGCCAATGTGGTAACGATGAATGCAAAAGTTTTACTGACCATTGCACCATCTACAGAAGCATCTGAAATTACCTTGGTTTATCCACATGATTTTAAAGGCGAGAAGGGACAGGTCAATGTTGTAGCTCCAATTGGTGCAGCAATTCTGGGCTTAGCTGAAGGTCAAGAAATTGAATGGCCGCAGCCAGATGGTCAAATGATGAAAGTCAAAATTGAAAAAGTGGTTTATCAACCTGAGCGTGAAGGCGATTATTTATAATATCGAGACACTCCATTTTAAAGCCATGTTGATCATGGCTTTTTTTATGACTTCAAATATGCGTTTTGTTTCATAAAGGATTGTAACTCCATAGAAGATAAAAATAGAGTATGTATTGATTGGATCTTTTATTTCTACTCAATAGGTTTGGGTCCTAGTACAAATAGAGTACTTAATAATAGATATAACCTTCATGATAATTTCTACGGCACAAAAGATGTCACAGCATTTTTGCAAAAATCTACATGTTATTTGACATAAAAGCTGTACTATAAAAATGATTTTATTCAATTTCTTTATTGGGTTAAAGCACTATGGCACAAATTGACGTTCTTGTTCCTTTAAGGGATATACCAGTCAATTCAGATGAACTTTTAAGTATCCAGCGTAATGATTTGGTTCCATTGCTGAACGATCAATATCGTCTCAATCATTATGCAGATAGTGTCATTCAAGCGCAGTCTGTGCTGTTAAATGGAGTAGACCCGCAGCTCACTTTACAGTTGAGTCAGACCATTGAGCAACTGATCCAGTCATTGGCTGACTCAAAAAAATACTTGAAGAAGCGCAAATTTAATGGGCTACAAAAGTGGCTGGGAATTGATATTGAATATGGTTCAACCCAAGTTGAATACTATAAGAAACTGGATCAGTTGTTGGATCGAGCCAATCATCTTAGTCAAAAATTAAAAATCGAAATTCAAAAGTCGCAAGCGCGTTATCAGCAGCTCACTGGTTTACGTGAGCAAATGGCTAAATATATATCTGCGGCTGAAGCATTTTTACTGGAATATCCTAAATTTGTGAAGAATGCGCATCCTTTAGATAATTTTGAAGAACGTTTATCCAAGAAAATAAACAGTTTACAAACTTTGCAAAGCAGTAATGATATTGCGATTACGCAAATGCAATTGTCTCAGCAGCTTTCACTGAGTTTGTTGGATCGATATAAAGAGGCGCAGCAGGTTTTGATTCCAGCATGGCAATATCATGTCAAACAATCGCAGCAATCAAGCTCGACAATTGAACTGGAAAAGCTCGATAATAGCCGTGAAAAATTGATTCATACCTTAAAAAAATCACTACATAAACCAACACTTTAAGAAATAGATTAGGTGAATTATGACCAACTCAGAACAAAACAGTCTTGTGCTAGAGCCAACCACCGAAGTGATTGAACACAAGTTTCAACAGTTAAATTTGCAAGAAATTGGCTTGCAACAAGATGACTTCAATGCGGTCTTGGCAGCACGGAAAGAGTTGGCAGAAATCAACCATAACGCCGTGGCGGAGTATGGTAAAAATATTGTGACACAAACCTCTGGATATACAGATGAATTGCTTAATTTGGTTCAAAATAAAGATTTAGATGAAACAGGGAAAAAGCTGAATCAGGTGGTACAAGTCGCACAACAGCTCAATACCTCAAGTATCTTAAATAAAAAGAAAAATTCAGGTTTCTTCGGTGGCTTGATGAGCAAAATTAAAGGCGCAAAGAATAATATTGATATGCACTTTAATACCACCAAAGAACAGATTGATACTTTAGTGAAAGAAATTGAAAAATCGCAGTCTGGTTTAAAAGCGCGTGTTGATACTTTAGATCGGATGTTTCATGGTGTACAAAGTGAATATAAACAGCTCGGTGTGTATATTGCAGCAGGTAAGTTGAAACAGGATGAAATTCAGCAGGAAATCTCAACACTGACTTCACAGGCGCAAGACCAAACCACGACGCAGAGGGTTTACGACCTCAATCATTTAGCCAATAATTTGGAAAAACGCGTGAGTGATCTGCAGGTTTTACAACAATCAGCCATGCAAACACTACCGATGATTCGTATTATTCAGTCTAATAATTTGATGTTGGTCGATAAGTTTTATGCGATTAAAAACATCACATTGCCAGCATGGAAAAATCAAATTAGTTTGGCGATTTCTTTAAATGAGCAGAAGAATAGTGTGCAGTTGGCCAATACCATTGACGATGCGACCAATGACTTATTGAAGCGCAATGCCGATTTGTTACATCAAAACTCAGTAGATACAGCAAAAGCCAATCAACGTTCAGTGATTGATATTGAGACACTTGAACATGTACAAAACACCCTCATTAAAACAGTAAATGACGTGATTCAAATACAAAAGGAAGGGATGCAGAAACGTGCTGAAGCAACCACACGTTTGCGTAGTTTGCAGGACAATTTGAATCAATTGGTTTTAGACTCGAGTTCTAATCGTACGACACCATCTTAATGCCGAGCTGGGTGGTCAATAGAGGAGAAGCGTTTGCCTTCCTTAGATGAGTATGTTGTTCAGCCTCAGCACATTGAACAAGGCGTGTTTGCACTCAAACAACGTCAACGTAAACTGAGTTTATGGTGTATGTTGAGTGCCGCCTTGTTTATTGCTTCCAGCATTAGCTATTTTTTACAACCAGATTTTGTCTATAGTTTTTTTGGACTGAGCACTGAAATACAGCAACTACATATGCCCATGAGTGTCGATGCAAATTTAGCATCACTAGGGCATCAGCCAGATTATTTTCTGAATTTGCTGTCGTGGTTTGGTTGGCTTGTGCTCAAGATCATGGTGTCTTTTATTGGGGCATTTGTACTGGTGCACTATGCACGGAAAATTCATTTTTTCTATATACGTTTTCAATCTTTTATACTGAAGTTTGTGGCATGGCTGATTGCCTTTATTCTGCTTTGGTCAGGCCTGACCTACCTGCAATATGATTTAAAAGATGATGACAGCGAGGCTTTTCAGCAAATCGTACACTACGATAAAAATATTCAACAAAGTGAAATAGCGCAGTATTTGCAGCAGTCGAAAATACAAATACCTGTAAAACATTATTTGCTTGCGCAGACGGCATTGTTACACCAACCTGTCGATAAAAATGCAGCAATTCCGCATGTGCTTGCTCTGGTCCAAGCAGAAAAAAATGATTCACATTTTATTGAATATGGGTTTAAGCCTGAACAGTTATGGACGATGCAACATCAACTCTATGGCAAAACACTCACGCCGATGGCTGCAAGTGTAGAAAAACAAGTTCAGCAAGCAGCGCAGTTCACTAAGGTCATGCAATTCTTCTCGCTTATCTTGATGCTGCTAATGGCGCTGTTGAGTCTTGTGTTATTTGGTCTAACGCGTCAGTTAAAAGCCAGAACGCTAAGAATTGAACAGCGGATGCAGAGTGAATCCTAAGCTTTGACTTCATTTAAAGTCCTGCGTTTAGTGTGACTTTTTATGATGAATATCTTTATAAATCTATAAAACCGATTATTAAAATAAAAACAAACTGTTTTATCTATTTGTGG